>CAJICI010000283.1_pt1 | contig 14906 bp, 11 predicted proteins | sample 9199571 | NCBI WGS metagenome assembly CAJICI01 (sample SAMEA7708329, study PRJEB35096) | sediment metagenome | biome: marine neritic benthic zone biome [ENVO:01000025]; feature: sediment [ENVO:00002007]; material: shallow marine sediment [ENVO:03000034] sea grass bed [ENVO_01000059] ...
GTAACGCAGTGAAAGCGGATGTCCTTCTGTACCTTTTTGGGCAGACCTTCGATGTCTTTGCGGTTCAGTTCGGGTAAAATGATCGTTTTGATCCCGGCCCGATGGGCCGCGAGCACCTTCTCCTTGATCCCGCCAACCGGCAGTACCTGCCCCCTTAAAGTGATTTCACCGGTCATGGCCAGATCCTTCCGAATGCGGGTTTCGGTCAGCAGGGAGGTCAGTGCGGTCAGCATGGTCACACCGGCGGAAGGCCCGTCTTTGGGGATGGCTCCGGCAGGCACATGGATATGAATATCATGCTTCGAAAAGAAATCTTCATCGATTCCAAGCGTTTCGGCATTTGACCTTGCAAAGCTAAGCGCAGCCGTTGCCGATTCCTTCATGACATCTCCGAGCTGGCCGGTCAGCGTCAGGCCTTTGCTGCCCTTCATGGCGGTGGCTTCGATAAACAGCAGTTCGCCGCCGGTAGGCGTCCATGCCAGGCCTGTGGCAACTCCCGGTGTCGTTACCCTGATCCTGGTCTCAGACGTCAGGCGGACGGGCCCGAGATATTCGTGCAGGTCATCAACCTTGATGCTGACGGATTTTTCCTTGCCCTGGGCTATTTTTGTGGCCACCCCACGACAGACATTGGCTATTTCACGCTCCAGATTGCGCAGCCCGGCTTCCCGGGTATAACCCATCACGATCTGCCTGACTGCGCCGGTAGTAAACTTGATCTGTTTGGCTTTGATGCCGTGTTCTTCCCGCTGGCGAGGGATAAGATAGCGGTTGGCGATCTTAACTTTTTCATCCAGCGTATAACCGTGCAGCATCAGGACTTCCATCCGGTCACGTAAGGCCGGAGGAATAGTGTCCAGTATATTGGCCGTGGTAATAAACATGACACTGGAAAGATCAAAAGGCACATCCAGATAGTGATCCGAGAATGAAAAATTCTGCTCCGGATCCAGTACTTCCAGCAGAGCCGAGGAAGGATCACCGCGAAAATCGCTTCCGACTTTGTCAATTTCATCCAGCATGAATATCGGGTTGTTGGTTCCGGCGCGCCGCAATCCCTGAATGATCCGGCCCGGCAGGGCACCAACATACGTCCGTCGATGTCCTCTGATTTCGGCTTCATCGCGCACGCCGCCAAGAGAAATTCGATGAAACTTACGCCCCAGGGCCCGGGCGATGGATTGCCCCAGCGACGTCTTGCCAGTTCCGGGAGGGCCGGCAAAGCACAGGATAGGGCCTTTGGACTCCGGTTTCAGTTTTCGGACCGCCAGATATTCGATGATCCGCTTTTTAGGCTTTTCCAGTCCGAAGTGGTCGTCGTCCAAAATTTTACGGGCTTTTTTAATGTCCAGATTGTCCGGACTGCTGTCATGCCAGGGCAAAGATGTGATCCAGTCCAGGTAGGTTGAGGCCACGGTATATTCCGCCGAAGACGGGTGCATCCGGGACAGACGGTCCAGTTCCCGGTCGGCTTCCTTGCGGGCCTCTTCCGGCAGGTTTTTTTCGTCGATTTTGGCCCGGTATTCATCGATCTCCACCGAAGCCTCATCCTTTTCGCCCAGTTCCTCTTTAATGGCCTTTAATTGCTGGCGCAGATAATACTCGCGCTGGCTCTTGTCCATATCACCCTTGACCTGGCTTTGGATTTTATTGCCCAGCTCCAGAATTTCGAGCTGATGGTTTAACAGGCGGGTGACTTCTTTCAGCCTCAGCTTGACATCCTGGATCTCCAGAACACGCTGTTTTTCCTCCGGCGTGGAATTGATGGTGGAAGCGATCATGTCCGCCAGGGTGCCGGCCTCCTGAATGGTTTTGGCCATTTGACCAATTTCCGGCGGCAGACCCGGTGACAGTTCGACGACTCTTTCAAACTGTTGAACAATGTTTGACTTTAACGCCTCCGTCTCATTATCCTTTTTTTCCACATCATCGATCTGCTCGATGCGGGCTAACAGGTAGGGTTTGCCGTCTTCAAAGCTTTTTATTCTAAATCTGCTGAGTCCCTGAACTAAAAGCTGGGTTCGATCATCCTGGGTTTTAGCCATTTTCAGAATCAAGGCGCTGGTACCCACTTTGGCGAGGTCTTCCCGGTCCGGCCCGGCCTTTTCCTCCGGCTTTTTCGAAACCATCAGACCGATCACGCGATCCTTGGCCATGGCCTCGTCAACCAGTTGGACGGATTCCCCCTGCAGGACCACCAGCGGCAGTACCATTTTTGGAAACAGCGCCGCATCATACAGCGGCAATATCGGCAAAGTATCAGGAATCTTCTCTGCATCAAATTCAATGGGTGCCTGTTCATCGGCCATATGCTCCTCCCCAGTTACATTGATTTCATCAAAACTTAAGTAAATAAAATCTGAGATTTAACGCGGTCATCCCCTGCGGCAGAATTAGATTGCATTCGAATGTGACCATCTGGATGTGTGAATGAAGCCACAAATTAACACGAATTTTCACGAAATTGATAATTTGATATAATCCCCCTGATTTAGACAAACTTAATTATCCGTGTTCATTCGTGTCAATTCGTGGTTAATGATTCTTAAAAGATCCCATGACCATACCATACCGCATTCCGTTTTCCGCATTCATTTTTCTTATCCATCCTGAATCGGTATTTTGTGGGCTTTTTCGGGTGGCTGCTTGGCCAATCGTATCTCAAGCAGGCCGTTTTGATAGGCGGCAGATACGATTTCCGGATCGATAGGCGCCGGCAGAAAGAGGATTCGTTCAAAGCTGCCGTACTGCAGCTCAGCAAGCCGATAGGTGGCATCGCTGGAGCAATGCCGCGCATATCGATTCCCCTTAATCCTCACAGCTTTGCTGCTGATTTCAACCTCCAGATCGTCCTTGTCTACTCCGGGGACTTCGGCCACAATTATGACTTCTTCAGGCGTTTCGTTCATATCCATCAGTGGTTTCCAGGTCCGTTCGGCAAGGGTAAAACCCGGGCTCACCGATCGAAACATGTCTTCAATGGTCTTTTCGAATTTGGAACCAATATGACCGAAATCATCCAAAAGTCGTATTTTTATATACTCCATTTCCGGCTCCTAAAGTTTGAAATCCTAACTTCTCCTCCCATTCAAATCCAAAGAAAAATAACACTTAAACAGGGGTTTGTAAAGGGAGGAACAGGCGCCCGATTTCGGATTTTGGATTTGGGATTTCGGATTGGAGTTGCATGGTGCAGCAGGCAAAGTGCATGGCATCTGGATTAATGTGATATATCCGATAGCCGAATATCACGCTATGCACCATGCGCTGCGCGCTTTGCATTGTGTGGCTCTTGCGCGAAAGCCAGCAACCATTGACCAGTAACCAGAAACCGGATAGATGTCTTGACAGCTTGGGACCCATGCTTAGATTTTGGGAAAAATAATCACGCCAAATTTGGGGAGATAAAAATGGCTATCGTAAAATGGGATCCCTTTAGAGATGTTGCAGAGCTTCAGGGTCGAATCAACAGGATGTTCGAGGATTCATTCGGTCCTTCAAGGGATCGTGATGATGAAACCAATGTCTGTGCCTGGACACCGTCGGTTGACATCTACGAATCCGAAGGCGGTGTTACTCTGGCGGTCGAACTGCCCGGTGTAGGCAAAGAAAACGTTTCGGTTGAAGTCAAGGATAATATACTGACACTCAAGGGGGAACGCTTTGCCAGGCCCGAAATCAAACCCGAGGCTTACTACCGGCAGGAACGCTGCTATGGAACATTCCAGCGCTCGTTCACCCTGCACCACAACATTCAGCCCAATCTTATCAAAGCATCCTTCAAAGACGGAATGCTGGAAATAGAAATCCCGCGGCCTGAAGAGGAACAGCCCAAACAGATAACCGTCAACGTTGAGTAAGGCCTTAATGCGATCTTGAACAATACTCTTGAGATCGCTTCAATCAAGCTCCCGGCCCGGTGTCGCCGGGCCTATTGTTCACTTTTCATACTTTCATTCCTGATGTGATACCGGATACATCGTTGTGTCCCAGAAAGAATATAAAAATTTTCTAATTAGATTATCAAGATATCTGACTGTCATTCCCGCGAAGGCGGGAATCCAGGCGGACTACAGCTGGACCCTCCTTCGGCTAAGCTCAGGACCGTGAGCCTGTCGAACGGCCGCCTCCGCGGGGGTGACAATCGATTTATAACAAATTGATATGACAGTATTCCAGTGAAGGGACCTACAAATATCTTTTGAATTAAGGAAGTTTATTGGACTATAATAGAGGAGTTGATCCTGTTGATTAGTTCTCATCGCGGCTGGAAGCCGCTCCCACCTTTTGTTATTACAGTGTGGGAGCGGCTTCCAGCCGCGATGATATATGACGATTAGCCTCTCACTTACGGATGACATGGCAAGCATGAACCAGAACCGCTCACATAAAATCACCATCAGCTCACAGTATTTCATATATTTCGGTGTGCTGGGGATTTTTCTGCCCTATTTTAATCTGTACTGCTACAAACTTGGATTTTCGGGCACCCAGATCGGTGCACTATCAGGGCTGAGATCGGTGGCCATGGTAATTTTTCCCCTGATCTGGGGGATGCTTGCCGATCGCTACAGCATCCGCCGGCCGATATATATCCTCTGCAATTTTGTCAGCACCGCAGTCTGGATCATGTTTTTATTCAACACCGAATTTTGGCCCATGCTTTTAATAACGGTTCTTTACGGGATATTTTATGCGCCGATCATTTCCTTTTTGGAAGCGGTGACAATGGATGTCCTCGGTGCTGCCAAAAAAAGCTACGGAAGCATCAGGGCCTGGGGGTCCATCAGTTTTATTGCCATGGTTCTGGTGCTGGGGAAAATAATTGATCTGTATTCGGTTGATATCATCCTGGTATTAATCCTGGCCGGTTCGGTAATCCTGGCGATCATATCTCTCGGCATACCCGCTATCCAGGCCCCTAAAAAAGATCTGCTGGCATCGGGTGCCGGCTCATTGCTGGAAAAACGGGTCATTGTATTTCTTTTTTGCGCCTTTTTAATGCTGGTCAGCCACGGCGCATACTATGGCTTTTTCTCAATCCATCTGGCCAACATGGGTTTCGGCAGCACCTTCATCGGTATCACCTGGGCGCTGGCATCAACAGCCGAGATTCTGGTTATGATCAAATCTGACAGACTGTTTAACCGCTTTTCGCTCGAAAACGTCCTGTTTTTCTCCTTTTTGGTGGCTGCCGTCAGGTGGATGATTTTATTCTTCGCCGGGTCGGCAACTCTGATCCTGGCATCGCAAATCCTGCATGCGGTTACCTACGGCACCTTTCACATGGCCAGCATATTGTATATCGATCGGCTGGCGCCCGAAAAGGCCAAGACCCTGGGGCAGGCGGTCAACAATGCGCTGACCTACGGATTGGGCTTGATGGTGGGCTTTTTTGTCAATGGTTATGTGTATGAGATCACCGGCTCCTTCACCCTGTTTCTGATGAGCAGCCTGATCGCCCTTGCCGGCGGCCTCCTATTCAAAAGCCATCAGCTCGCGGTTCGTAAAAAAGCCGAAAATGTAATTTAATCGCGATAAAGCTATCTCAAAAAAGTTTTTTGGCTTCCCGCCTTTGGCGGGATTGGGCCCACGTTTTAAATCCTCGAAATACTGATGTATTCCTCCGGTTCAAAACTCGGTTCCGCCTCGATTCTTGTCCGCCTTAGGCGGATTAAAACCAAAATCCTTTTTTTGAGATGGCCTATAGTAAACCAATGCAGGCAATCCAGAAAAAAGTGTTGCCTTATACGGGCATAATGATTATTATGATCATACTGATCAATATAATCATTATAATTGGGGAGGACTTCATGGGTAGATCCGTTTCAGCAGTTGAAGCCCGGCAAAAATTAGGTGAACTCTTAAGCCGAGTTGCGCTGCGTCAGGAAGAAATTATCATCGAACGCGCAGGCAAGAAAATTGCCCGTCTATCACCGATAGGAAATGAATCGCCGAAACCAAAAGGCAAGCTTGATTTTCGAAAAGCTGCCGGTCTTGGAAAGGAAATCTGGAAGGAAATAGACGTCGATGCCTATCTCAGACAGGAACGGGACCAATGGGTATAGAACTTAAGTCCGGCGATATTATTTTTCTTGATACGGCACCTTTTATTTATTTTTTTGAACAGCATCCGGACTATTTCCCTTCTCTGAAAATGCTGTTTGATCAATTATACGAAACGGATGCACAGGTTATTACTTCTATCATTACCTATATTGAATTGACCACTCTCCCAGCCCGCAATCGTAAAGTGCAGTTGGTTCGCAAGTATCGCGATTACCTGACCAATTCCGAAAACATCAGCCTTTTTCCGCTCGATTTGAGCATTGCAGACCACGCTGTTGAATTGAGAGCAAGTCACCGTTTCAGAACTCCCGACGCCATTCAACTCGGCACTGCCGTTTCCTGCGGGGCCGATTACATCATCACAAATGACAGGGATTGGCAGAGATTTAAAGATATACGAATCGTAATGATGGCCGATCTATAACGACTCCAAATAACCGACCATACGCTGGCGCATCTTCGGCGTCGGTATTTTCCCAAGACCTCCCGCCATATTGTCCTCCATGTGATGCACCTTGGAAGTCGCCGGAATGATGCAGGTAACGGCTGGATGTGCCAGTATGAATTTCAGGAAAAAGTTGCCCCAGCTCTGGCAGTCAAATTCCTTACTCCATTCCGGCAAAGTTTGTCCTTTTACTTTTTTAAACAGTGATCCGCGCTGAAAGGGCCGGTTGATCAAGGTGGCCATCCCGCGGTCGGCCGCCAGGGGCAGAAGTCTTTCCTCAACGGTTCGATTGCCGATGTTATAGGTCAATTGCACAAAATCCAGCGTTTCGCTGCGCATGATGTCCTCCAGCTCGTCATGGGAGCGACCATGGGAGGTTGTGATGCCGATGTAGCGAATCTTGCCTTCCGCTTTCCACTGCCTGAGCACCGGCAGATGAACCTTCCAGTCCCTCAGATTGTGGATCTGCATCAAATCCATCACCGCAACTCCCATGCGCTGCATGGATCGCTGCATCTGGTCGATACCGGCCTTCCGGCCATAGGTCCAGACTTTGGTGGCGGCAAACAGTTTGTCTTTATTGCGAGCATTTTTCAACAGGTCGCCGACAACCGATTCGGCATTACCATACATGGGAGAAGAGTCGATAAGGGCGCCCCCACCGTCAAAAAATGCCTGCAAAACCGCCTGCAGCTGTGACCGGATGCCCGGGTCATTTCCGACATCAAAGGTACGGGATGTGCCCATGCCCATGACCGGTATCTGCTCACCCGTGGACGGAATCGCCCGGGTTATGAGCTGCCGGTTCTGGCCGAAGGCTGTCATTGGCATCAATGCCGCACTGGCCGCCATCATCAACGTTCCTTGCAAAAAGTAACGACGCGTAATTTGATTATCATTAAGTATCTTCATTTTAATTCCCTTTTGATTCCAAACAGTAAAATAGATGAAGGGCCGGGGAGTTTTTCAATCGCACCTTGTCATTCCCGCGAAGGCGGGAATCCAGAATCTGTTTGTCGGATCTGCTCAATGCGTCTGGATGCCCGCCTACGCGGGCATGACGAAAAAACACACCGCCCCCTTAAATAGATAACAATCCTTTTTAACAATTAACCAATAACAAATTACTTGCAATCGGCTATTGACGGGAAGCCAATTGCGATTGCCGCCTACCCAGCCGGATGGATATCCAGGTCCAGATTCCACACAGCGGCACGGCCAAAAAGGCGATGGCGGCCAGACTCAGTCCCATGGCCTGCAGGCCGGCATATGCCCAGGCACTGACGGCATCGCCGCCCCGATAAATGACGGTATCAATGAAATTCTTGGCCTTGTATTTCTCCTCTTTGCCCAGCACCACATATAGCATTTCGCGCGCCGGCTTCATAACGGCATAATTTCCCGCCCGGCGCAGCACCTGCACGCCAATCAGGACGGCGAGCACCGGCATCAGGCCGATCATTAAAAAACCAAAGCATAGCAAAAGGGGCACCAGCGCCAGGGTCCAGTGCAGCCCGAGTTTGCCGACGAGACGTGAAGTCAAAAACATCTGTGTCAACAGGGTCAGTGCATTAACGCTGAAATCAATTACAGCAAAGACGGCGGTACGGTTGGCCGGGTCGTCGAAACTGTCGCGAATGATCTGTGCCTGCTGGAAATATAAAAATGTTGCCAGGGTGGTATACAGGATAATCAAAAAGCAGATGCCGATTAAATAGGGTGACTGCAGCACGAGGCGGATTCCGGCAAAGATGCTCCCGCCCATGGGTTGTCCGGCCTCAGGATTTTCAGTCTCCGCTCTCGAATCCTGCTGCGGGATTGCAGTTGGTCCTGCTGTCGCCTTCCAGGCAATAATCCGGTGGATGCACCAGACGGCGACGACCAGAAAGGCGGCCGAAATCAACAGCATGTTGGTCGGTCCCAGGGGAAGCACCAGGGTGGCTGTCAGAGCCGGCCCGGTGATTGCGCCCGCTGTCCCGCCGGCCGCAATCACGCCGAACAGCCGCCGGGCCTGGTCGTTGTTATATATATCCGCCATCAAACTCCAGAAAACCGATACGATAAAAAGGTTAAACACACTGACCCAGATAAAAAATGCCCGGGCAACATAGGCATGGGTAAGATTGGATTTGAACAGGATAAAGAACAACAGCAGATTGGTGATGAAGAAATAGTAAACAAAGGGTAAGAATCTGCGGACGGGATACCGCCTGGTCACCCAGCCGAAAAACGGCACCACCGCCAGCATGGCCAAAAATGTTCCGGTAAACAGCCACTGCAGATTTTCCACGCCCCCGGCTATGCCCATCTCGTCTCGCATGGGACGAATGATGTAATAACTGCACAGCAGGGCAAAAAAATACACAAACGACCAGATCAGCACCGTCAGTTCACCGGGTTCAACAGCAATCCATTTATTTATTTGCTGCTTGAACCTGGATGTTTGGCCGGTTTCGGTATTACGATTCAAAGGGGCTGATTTCCTCATAGTGTTATAGTTGAAGGGTCGGGGAGCTTTTTCACCCCTTGTCATTCCCGCAAAGGCGGCCGTGTCGCAATTGTCCAAAATGCAGATGTTGCTGTTTTTGTCATTCCGGACTTGATCCGTGGTTCGACAGGCAGTCTTCGCGGTGGTGACCATCGGTTTGTAACTTATTTGTAAGACAGCACGCTTTATATTCCTTTTAGACTAAGTCCGTTTTTCGGGAATTCAAGCCGGATGTAAAGTTTCGCTTTTGCCTATTAAGTTTGGATATGATAAGGCAAATTCGAAATGAAGCGTAAAAAGCCACAGAAATCAGGCGGGACACTGGCAGGCAGATTACCGGTACGGATCATCCTCCCGGTGTCGCTTACCCTGATCCTGTTCGGCATGACGATTTTCCTGCTGTTGATTCCTCTGATTGAAGAAAAGCTGATGGATGGTAAACGGGAGATGATTCGGGAACTCACCGAATCCTCGTGGAGCATCCTGGCCGCCCATGCCCAGGAAGAAAAAGACGGCGTCCTCAGTCGCGAAAAGGCCCAATCGTCGGCCATTTCAAATCTGCGCCGGCTGCGGTACGGGCCTGAGCTCAAAGACTATTTCTGGATCAACGACATGCAGCCCCGCATCATCATGCATCCCTACCGCCTGGACCTCGAAGGCCAGGATATCTCTAACTACACCGATCCGAACGGTAAGCATTTATTTGTGGAATTTGTCAGGGTCGTCAAAGCTCACGGCGCCGGATATGTGGATTATGAATGGCAATGGAAGGATGATCCCGACCGCATTGTACCCAAGATATCCTATGTGAAAGGGTTTGAACCCTGGGGCTGGATAGTCGGGACCGGAATCTACGTCGAGGATGTTCGGGCCGAAATCGCCTCCATCACCCGCAAGCTGACGCTTATCTGCCTTGGGATTCTTTCCGTTATCGCGGCCCTGTCCGTGTATATTGTCCGGCGCGGCATGATCGTCGAACAGGAGAAAAAACAGGCCGAGGAGAAGGCACGCCAGCGCCAGGAACAGCTGTTCAGGGCCGCAAAAATGGTCTCTCTGGGAACCCTGGTATCCGGTGTGGCCCATGAGATCAACAACCCGGTAACCTCTGCGCTGTTGAATACCCAGACCCTCCGCAAAGTCTGGGATGGGGTTTTACCGATTCTGGATGAACGTTCGCAAAATGGGGAAAACTTCAGGGTGGGCGCCATGACCTATGAAGAAATCCGGGAGCGTATGCCGGCGCTTCTGTCTCATATTGAGGATGGAACCCGCAGGGTTCGCGACATCGTTAGCGACCTTAAGGATTTCGCCCGGGAAACCCCATCTGAACGCTCGGACGACATCGATCTGAATCAGGTTGTCCAGAAGGCCGTCGGTCTGGTATCCAATCTGATCAAAAAATCCACCGATGATTTTGCGGTGGACTATATGCCGGATCCGCCGATTTTTAAAGGCAATGCTCAGCGGATCGAGCAGGTGATTATCAATCTGGTGATGAACGCCTGCCAGGCGCTTGAGGATAGTAAAAAGCCCGTCCGGGTCCGCACTGGAAAAGACATGGACAGCGCCGGCGTATTCGTCGAAATTCAGGACGAAGGCATCGGCATGCCGCCGGATGTGATAGAGCAGATCAAGGATCCGTTTTTCACAACCCGGCGGGATGGTGGCGGAACGGGACTCGGACTAGCCATTTCCGACCGCATCGTTCGCGACCATGAGGGGGAAATGACCTTCAGCTCTGAGCAGGGCAAAGGGACGACGGTGCGCGTCTATTTCCCGGTGCCGGCAACCGCAGAGATCCAAACAGGGAGGAATGAATGAGCCAAAAGGAAAAAGGCCCGGACGCAATGCATCCGAGACATCCAGTAATGATCGTGGACGACGAAGAATCCATTTTACTCGCCATTGACACAACATTACGAATGGCGGGTATGGACAACATCATTACCTGCGGGGACAGCCGGCAGGTAATTGAAATTCTTTCCGAACAGAGAATCGAGGTTATGCTGCTGGATCTGAACATGCCCCATGTAACCGGCAAACGTTTGCTGGATGCTATCACCCTGGACTTCCCGGATATTCCGGTCATTATCGTCACCGGCGCGGTGGATGTGGAAACCGCGGTGCGCTGCATCAAAGCCGGGGCATTTGATTATATCGTCAAGCCGGTCGAAGAGGATCGGCTCCTGACAGCGGTAAGCCGGGCCATCTCTTTCCAGGATTTGAAGCGTGAAAACCTTGCTTTAAAGCAGCATATCCTCGCAGACAGCCTGGAAAAACCGGAGGCTTTCGGAGACATCGTCACCAACAACAAGAAAATGCTCGTGATCTTTCAGTATATTGAATCCATATCCAGCACCTCCCAGCCGGTGTTGATCAGAGGTGAAACCGGTGTGGGCAAGGAGCTGATCGCACGAACCCTGCACGATCTCAGTGGAATGCCGGGAAATTTCGTGGCTGTCAATGCGGCCGGGCTCGATGACAACGTCTTTTCAGACACCCTGTTCGGGCATGTGAAGGGCGCCTATACCGGCGCGAACCACGCCCGCAGCGGATTGATTGAACAGGCCGCCGGCGGCACACTTTTTTTGGACGAGATCGGCGATTTGACGCATGCCTCTCAGGTCAAACTGCTCCGGCTCCTCCAGGAAGGCGAATATTTCCCGCTGGGACGGGACGAGCCTCGCACGTCGGATGCCCGCATTGTGGCCGCTACCAACAGGAATCTTACCCGGCTGCTGGAAACCGGAGAATTTCGCAAAGACCTCAATTATCGGCTTCGCACCCACCGCATTTATATTCCCCCCTTACGGGAGCGCCTGGATGACATCCCGCTTCTGGTCGAGCATTTTCTGGAGGAAGCCGCACGGAGTCTGGACAGGAAAAAACCGACACCGCCTTCCGAGCTGATCACCCTGCTGAAGACCTATTCCTATCCCGGAAATATCCGGGAGCTGCAATCCATGATCATCGATGCGGTGAGCCGGCACAAATCCGGTGTGCTGTCGCTGCAGGCTTTCCGGTCACATATCGGCAGAGCACAGCCGGATGGGTCCGGGCCGGCCCAACAGCCACCGGCGGCATCCACGGAATCACCGGCCGTCAGCTTTTCAGGTTCACAGCTTCCCACAATCAAGCAGGCCACAGATCTCCTGGTTCGCGAAGCCATGAATCGCGCTGACGGCAACCAGTCTATCGCCGCAGGGATGCTGGGCATCTCACAGCAGGCTCTCAGCAAGCGACTGAAAAAAGAAAGCGAACACTAATGTTCGCTTTCTTATTCGATTCCATGCATGGGACCGAGGCCACGGCTTATAAATCTGCGATACAACCTGTCATCATCACCCGTCCAGTAAACCAACCCCTACAACCAAAGTTGTAGCCACAACCATGGTTGTAAATACCGGCTTTCTCCTTTACTTTTAGTGTCGTCTTATTTCTTGCCATAAGTTTACAACTTTAGTTGTAGTTCTCCAATCAACTTTTTTCCCTGCTGCTTTAAAACAAAGTTTATTAATTTCAAACCCCTATGCCAATTATTGGGCCCTGGCATGTTACTTGCGATATATTAACCCAACGCTGGATCACTCACTAAAAAATGAACCCCATTCATAAAGCTTAACCCGGCGGCAGCCAAAAGGAGAGACAGCACATGGCGGACAATGGCTTTACCAGTGTAATTCACGAATTGCGATCACCTCTCACCTCCGTACTTTCGCTGTCGGAAATTCTGCAGGACTATCCGGAGATAAACGGCCAGAAGCGTCGGGAATTTTTAGATATTATCATTCGAGAAACCAAAAGGATGACCGGCATTATCAAACGAGCAGATGCACCGTCTTGAAAGGTGTCGGACACCAACATAAATAACACTAAAGGAGGAGCGGTACATGAGCGAGATCAAAAACAGAGGCTGGAGTGTAACCATGGCCGGGCTGGGAATCAATCTGGCATTAGGAATTCTGTACACCTGGAGTATTTTTAAGCAGGCGATTCAGGAATCGATTCTCGCCGGCGACGGCCGCTTTAACTGGGATATCGCATCGCTCAATGACCCCTTCGCCGTATGCTGCCTGATGTTCACCATTGCGATGGTTTTTGCCGGGAGATTACAGGACAAACTCAGCCCGCGAATCACCGCCGTCATCGGCGGCATTTTGACCGGCGCCGGATTAATTGTCATCTCCCAATCCAACTCCCTGTTTTTCTGGATCCTGGGCTTCGGTGTCCTAACAGGTCTGGGACTGGGATTTGGATACGCGTCGGCCACCCCTCCGGCAATTAAATGGTTTCCGCCCTCCAAAACCGGTATTATCGCAGGGACCGTGGTGGCCGGTTTCGGCCTGGCCTCGGTATATATCGCGCCACTGTCAAATTTTCTGATCGCAAAATTCGGCCTGAACGTTTCAATGCTGATATTCGGCGTGGCATTTCTCGGCGTAGTTTGCTTTCTGGCCCGCTTTCTGGTGAATCCACCCGAAGGCTATACACCGGAAGGCTCGCAACCGGCCTCCGGTAATGGGGCAGCCGCAAAGTCTTCAGATTTCTCTCCGGGCCAGATGCTGCAGACCGGCTCCTTCTATAAATTATGGTTCATGTATTTCGTGGGTGCCGGAGCGGCGTTGATCATCATCGGCGGTGTTGCCGGCATGGCCAAAAAGAGCATGGGCGATTACGCCTGGATCGTCGTGGCACTGATGGCGGTCGGCAACGCCGGCGGCCGGATTGCTGCCGGTGCTGTTTCCGATAAAATCGGCCGGACCCTGACCCTGTTGATCATGATGAGCTTCCAGGCCGTGGTGATCTTCTCTTTATTGTTTATCGGAGAGACCCAGGCGTTGCTGCTGGTGGTGGCCGCCACACTGATCGGATTCAATTATGGCACCAATCTGTCGTTGTTCCCCTCTGCCACAAAGGATTATTTCGGATTGAAAAACTTCGGCATAAATTACGGGCTGGTCTTCTCTGCCTGGGGTGTCGGCGGGTTTGTCTTTCCGAGGGTTTCCCAGATGATCATCGCCCAGACAGGCTCTCCGCAGGCGGCCTATATCATGTGTGTAATTCTGCTGATGGCAAGTTCCCTGATGGCGCTCATGACCAACGCGCCGAAAAGCATCCCCGAAGCGGTTTCACCTTCGGCGAAATTGCGGCCAAAATTGGTATTTGCCCGCAAACAAACCGCGGACGTCTATGCCGGAACGCGCACGAAATAAATATGATCTTTGTTTGAAAAACCTACCCAATTTTAAAAACTCCCGAAGCGGGTTGAAGCTTCGGGAGTTTTTTGATATTAGATAATCCCCAAGCGATCACACTCCCCTACTCGAAATTCCTTGCTGAGTCCGAGCTCTTATATATGAATTAAATACGACGATCTCTCTTTTCTCACAGCACGCACGTCTGAAAGCTTTCTGTTGAAATTTTTTCTTTATTTTGTTTCCAACCAAAAGGAGAAAGGAGAAAGCATGAAGAATCTAATCACCGTACCTGTCCTGTGTCTTTTACTTTTAATCGCCTGCGCCAATACCAGCCAGCAAACAGCACCATCATCCGCATCTCAAACGTATGATGGATTATGGGAAGGCTATGCCCAAACCCCGCAAGGGCTGTATTCGGTTAAAATGGAAATCAAAAATGGCAGCATGTCCGGGGATATTGAGGATAATAAAATCAGTGGTTACATTGACACTGACGATAAACTTTTTACCAAGCCTTTTTATTTTAAGGAGGTATCAACGGCCACCCAGATCGTTGGTAAAACCGAGCGTATGTCGCCGGATCGAATAGAAGGTTCCTACATGGCTCAAGTAGCTGAATCGTCAAGATATAGATGGTTTGTTGAGCGGCCCGAAACCGACAAGCCGGATGACATGGTTTCCAATATCAAAATAGATGCAACCGAAC
>CAJICI010000412.1_pt1 | contig 14831 bp, 10 predicted proteins | sample 9199571 | NCBI WGS metagenome assembly CAJICI01 (sample SAMEA7708329, study PRJEB35096) | sediment metagenome | biome: marine neritic benthic zone biome [ENVO:01000025]; feature: sediment [ENVO:00002007]; material: shallow marine sediment [ENVO:03000034] sea grass bed [ENVO_01000059] ...
AACCAGCGCCACCACAGACTCTTGCCCTTCTCCCGGGCCTCATATATATCGATTAAATAGGTGGCAATGTCGGCCATCTTCTCCTTGGGCACAAATGAGGCCGCACCATTCTCATAGGATCTTTTAATATCTTCGGGCGTGACGGCATAGGCGGTCAGCATCACCCCGACAACCCGTTTTTGATTGCACAATTCCAGGAGCTCATAGCCCTTAACCCCCATAATATCCAGGATGGCCAAATCGAAATATTGATTCTCCAACAGGTCTTTGGCCTGTTCGAAGGTGGCGGCTTTGGTAATCTGGCACATGGACAGCAGATCCTCCAGGATATCCAATACGTCCGGCTCATCATCAACTATGAGAAGTCTTTTTCCATCCAACAGATCCTGATTTTCCATGCGCGTGCCTCCTGAGTATTTGACTGCATGAGCACTAACAAATTAATGCAACAGGCGGTAGGAGTCAACATTTATAGCTGTTACCTTATATTTTCCGGTGATTCATAAGTCGGGCGAGCCTCTGTGCCCGCCGATCACAAGAAGCACGCATACCAAAAAAGGATCGGCACGGTGGCCGACCCTACTTTTAATTGAAATTCCTTCATAATATTTATGTGGGAGCGGCTTCCCAGCCGCGATCTGTTCTGCCTGCCTAAAACAGATTCGCGGCTGGGAAGCCGCTCCCACAATTTAGGAAACACGAAAAGGGTTAAGAAAGTCTGGATGATATTTCGGGGAAGCGACGCTAGTATCTAATTATCCAGAGAATTCGGCGAAAACAAATAACGGAGTTCTTCGAGGGATTCTTCTATAGCGAAGGGGACGATCTGGGCGAAGCTATCCAGAATCACAATGGCATTGACCGAAGAATCGTTGGCAGTGGCCTCCCGCAGGCGGCGGGCGATGGCGCAGTTAACGGTTTGCATGTTCTGGTAGATTCTGGCCAGACCTTCAAATTCAAAATCGGCCGTCCGGCCATCCTTATTTAAATAGTACTGTGCCAGCATATAAAACGATGCTGCCCGAAACAGCGTTTCTTCTTCGCTGGCTAGGGGCAGATGAAACCAGGCCATGGGCTTGAAAAAGGCGGTGTGCGGACAGCCACAGGCGGCGATTACCAGGCCCATCATCGAGCTGATTCCCACTTGTGCGGTGGTACGCTGGGCAATCCACCGCTGGCTGGTAACCACCTCCACCGTTATTTCATCGTATGAATTGAGACCGTCAAAACGCTGCACGATGTTGTAGATGTTGGCTGCCAGCGGACAATGCGAATGCTCGGCAGGTTCCAGGGGACAATTGGGGCACTGGTGGAATTCTAGCTTTGTCCAGGGCGGCAGGCAGCGCGGAAAATTGCCCTTCAATTCGAGATTATTGGCGTTTAGCTCAAATTTAAATGTTTCGCGGGATTGGTCCGGCATTTGAAAGCCGTAGCGAATCACTTTGGATTCCATTGAAAGTTCCTGTCTATTTGTTGTTTTCCTCCTTCCTCCGAAACCGCTGCCTGGGACTGATCAGGCATTTTAAAGCTGCAATTGGTTCAAGCATTCGTTGTAGCCTCCCCCTGCTTATTTTTCCAACTCAGCTCTCGACCTGGCCTTTTGTCCGGTCAATCTGCGGCAATTGGTAAATGCAAGAAACATGCATGACTGGCAAAATAAATTTTAATCTAATGTTTTCTATTAGTTAAATTGTTTGAGACCAGGAATTGGTCACGAAGTGGGTGATATTATTCAGACAAATGATGTGCTTTTTTTTGTACAATAGAGCGTTTGTCAATGTATGGTTACGATAGTGATGATTTGCAAGTTTTCGCCTTCTTGTCGATAACACCATGTGCCCTGGTTCAAACGCTCTAATAATTTTTTCATTTTTACAAACGATACTTTTATATCACCGTAAATAAAAAAGCCTGATTGAGCGAGTGCGGCTCAACCAGGCTAATTTTTTTGAACGAATAAAAAATAATCTCCAATTGATTTATCGGTTGGATTCAATTATCCCAGGATGGCCTGCAGGTCCTCTTCCGGGGTCTGAATAGGCATAATGTTGAAATTGTCAACCAGCACATTCAGCACATTGGGAGAGATGAACGCCGGCAGGCTGGGTCCCAGGCGGATATCCTTTATACCGAGGTGCAGCAGGGTCAGCAAGATGGCACAGGCTTTCTGCTCATACCAGGAAAGAATCATGGACAATGGCAAATCGTTGACGTCACATTCGAAGGCTTCGGCCAGCGCCACTGCGATTTTGATGGCGGAGTAGGCATCGTTGCACTGTCCGACATCCAGCAGACGCGGAATTCCGCCGATGTCACCGAGATCCTGGTCAAAGAAGCGAAACTTGCCGCAGGCCAGGGTCAGAACGACACAGTCATCCGGAACCTGCTCAACGAACCGGGTGTAATAATCACGGCCGGGCTTGGCGCCATCGCAACCGCCGACCAGGAAAAAATGCCGGATGGCCTTGTTCTTAACGGCCTCGATGACCTGACCGGCCACCCCCATTACCGCGTTGCGGGCAAAACCGACCATCACCTGCTTGCCGTCTTGATCCTCGGTAAAACCGGGAAGCTCAAGGGCCTTTTCAATCACCGGAGCAAAGTTTTCGTCGGCAATATGGTTGACCCCGGGCCATCCGACCAGACCGGTGGTAAAGATCCTATCCTGGTATGAGTCTCTGGGTTTCTGGATACAATTGGTGGTCATCAAGATAGCACCGGGAAAGGCGTCGAATTCCTTGGCCTGGTTTTGCCAGGCGCTGCCGTAATGGCCATAAAAATGCGAATACTTTTTCAGCTCGGGATAGCCGTGGCAGGGCAGCATTTCACCATGGGTATAGACATTGATGCCCTTGCCCTCGGTTTGCTTTAATATCTCTTCAAGATCTTTAAGGTCATGGCCGGATACCAGAATCGCCTTACCGGCTTTGGGGCCGAGAGGTACCGGAGTCGGCACAGGGTGGCCGTAAGTACCGGTGTTGCCGGCATCCAGAAGTTCCATGGCCTTCAGATTGACTTCGCCGCATTTCAGGACCAGCCCGACATAGTCATCGACACCAAGGTCATTGTCCAGCGTGGCGGCCATGCCTTCCTGGGTAAAGGCATAAACAGCATCGTCTTCCTGGCCCAGAATGGCGGCGTGGTCCGCATAAGCGGCCATTCCCCTGATACCGTAAATCAGCAATTCCCGCAGCGATAGGATATCTTCATTTACGTCCGGATCGGATTGAATACCGACTTTTTCGCCCTGGGACACCAGCCCATCGCTTGTTGCGTCAGGCATAAAGTTGGCCGGGCCGTCGCCGAAATCAACATTGCCGCCGGCAGCTTTGACTTTTTCCTTTAATGTGTCGCGTTTTTCAACCGCTTCATTGATCAGATCAACAAATCGGGCCGGATCAAAATCCACGTTGGTCAGCGTTGAAAAAATGGCCTTGCTGGTGAATTGATTAACCTGTTGGTCATTGACCCCTACCTTGCGTCCTTCTACCGCCACCTGGGACAATCCCTTGACGACATAGTTCAAAAGATCCTGAAGCGCAGCTGTATCGGGCTGTTTGCCGCAGACACCAATTTTAGTGCACCCTTCGCCTTTAGCAGTTTGCTCACATTGATAACAAAACATTCGTAACCTCCGTTTTTATTGAATTAACTTTGTATATTGGGAATGCGATGCCAGAAAAAAATTTAAAGAATCAACTTAACCATGATTCGCTCAAAATCAATCTCTAAAGGCATCGAATAACGCATAATAAAGTTGAAGGGGCGCACCATAGTCCATTTTTCAAGCACCGTATTTGACCTAAGTCAATTTTTTATATAGCACAATGTGGTACTCTACCTGATACTCTGGGGTGGATTTGCCGCCCCGATCCGTCATTGGGATTCCAGCCATGCAGTCTCTAACACATAGGGAATATGCAATGACCTCAACAGGCCCCCGCAACCTGATTCATCATCCGAACTTTTTTCCCCGCCAACGCCTGATTAACATCAGTGAGAATGGCAGATATTTTTCTTATTCCGCAGTGAAAAAGAACCGAGGTCAACCACACCCGGTTTCTAGATCACTCGCAGGAACGGAAATCGACCGACAACTCCGCTTACTCGAAAATATGGCCCGCCATAATTTTCTGATGATTAAGAAGGGCCTTCAGCTAAAAAAGCTTCCGGAATGGCTTGATCAGAAACTGGATTACACCGTATTGCCCACCCTTCAACGCATAGGATACGACGGGCTGATTGCCCGGACTTTATTTGAATTAACCCCTGCAGACTGGAAGTTTATGGGACCTCTGAATGAAAAAATTATCGTCCTGCGCCCCGAAATCAATCATGATATTAGAAAAGTGCTGTCAGGACTACCACGAAATAAAACCAGGGACAATGAAAACTTGCCCCAATTTGCGGGTCCTTCGCTGGCCGTCATGACAGGTGCCATAAATGACAATCTGTCGCCTGAGCACCTTTTTGAACTGTTAGATAAAATCGACATCTCATGGGTTACATTGCCGCGGGTTTTTCGCTTTTTGGAAAGAGAGCATAACCGGTATTTACCCGAATACTTGAAAACAATCGAAAACCAGAACAGTCAGTCATGTTTGAAGGTGTTCAGCCGCATAACAACTGAATTCATGGCGAATTTCGCCCTTAAATTCTCCGATAGGCACCACTCGCCGGATCAAATCGAAAAATTGCTATTTTACGGTTATTCTGCTCTGTATTGGAAAAACCTCAGAAGGCCGCCGGCCGATCTGGCAAACTGCGCCGTATTCGCCCATTTTCTTAACTGGATCAGAGGTTTAGCGCGCCGGAGCAAATATCTCGGAAGCGAAGAGGTGCGATCTGTAATCCGAATGAAGAAAATGAAATCGGTGGTTTTTCCAGGGAAAAATATTAACCAACCGCAAACCAGCAGCTGGGATGACAGTTCCCGATTCAGGGTAACCCTGCGCCATGGCACAATTGGAGCAGTAACAATATTTAAATACTTTGGTATAGATCAATTCCTGGGAACCAGGCAGAAACAGGGGAACTCCCCGTTTCAATCCAGGCAAAACCAGCTGCAACGCCTTCTTTATAAAATTCAAATAAACTACCATTTAGAGTCAATAAAGACCCAGGGATATATTAAACAATTCATAGACCGTCTTAAATCAGCCTATGAAATTTCACAGCCTGCCTCTTCGAGACCCGAAAAAAGGTTTTTATATCGAATGATCAATAACCTCCAACTGTCGTTTAATAAATAACGAGCACACGTCATATCCCTTCCCGATAATTAACCGTCCCCGGCCACATTTACAGATTTTCACCCGGACAGCACAACTTTTTACACTTGAATTGCCGGAACCGTTTTTCGGTTTTTTCATATGCCGACTATACGCCGTAAGGTCATTTAAGTTTTTTAAATTATGGCCGATATTCTAGAAAACGATTTCCATCAGGGTCTCAAGGAGTTAGTTGAAAAGATCTTTGGCCGGGCCTGCTATTAGCGCCATCAGATCCTGCTGATCAGATTTGGCCTTCTGGATAAAGCTAAAGAATTTGGCTGTTGAGGTGTTGCGAATCAAATGTTGAATACAAATATTGTTGTCTCATCTGCCGGATCATTATCGGTCGCGGTTATCGCACTGTTCTTCTTTGTTTTTCAGGGTTGGATTTACCTGAAAGGCACCCATTTCCCGTGGAGCAAATGGGGTGCGCTGCTGTCCCTGGCGACGGTCATTTATGCCCTGACAGTGTTCATTCAGTTTAATTCATCTCCGGGTCTGGCCAATCAATTTGCAGAGATGCTGCAGTATTCAACTTTTCTTTTGCTGGTTCACTCTGTTTACGGATTCACCTTCAGTTACCTTGAAATAAATCCTCGCCGGTACCACCAGATCGCCGGCGTATTCCATTTGATTCTCCTGATAATCCTTGTTTCCACCAATCTCGTTATCACCGAGGAATTCACATATCGGCAGTTTGTATGGTTAAAAAAGCCGTACATCGAACCGGCACTGGGAACGCTGGGTCCTTTCTTTCTGATATATTCATCACTGGCAGCGTCGTTTTGCCTGACCTATTGGTTTCGCAATAAAAACCATCAAAAACCAGGAGCTAAAATATTTATCGCCGGGTTTTTGCTATGGGCTTTTCTGGGCCTTCACGATGCCGCAGCCACGCTGGGACTGCGCACGGTTCAATTTTTGATGGAGTACGGATTTCTGGGATTTTCAACTTCCATCATGTATGTCACCCTTAAAAATTACATGGCGCTTTTTGAAATCGCCGAAAATCGTAAGCAGGCCCTTGAAATCGCCAACGAAGAACTTGAAATGCGCGTCCAGAAAAGAACCGCTGAACTGGAAAAATCAAATGCGGAACTGATTGCCGAGATCAAGCAGCGCAAATGGGCCAATGATGCTCTGCGGGAAAGCGAGCAGCGGTTTCGAACGGTTTTTCATACGAGCCCGGATGCCGTCAACATCAACAAATTAAACGGTGAATTCGTCGAGATCAACGAAGGATTTACCATTCTGACCGGCTACACTCGTGGCGACGTGATCGGTGTTTCCTCCCGTGATATCCAAATCTGGGCTATTTCGGAAGACCGCAAACAAATTATTTCCGATCTGAATAAAACCGGATTTGTTGACAATGTCGAGTCAAAGTTTCGCTGCAAGGACGGTCAGGTAAGACCAGGACTGATTTCAGCCAGAATCATTAACCTGAATGGTGAAAACCATATCCTGACCATTACCCGGGATATCAGCAAATGGAAAAAGGTCGAAGAAGACAAGAAAAAACTTGAAGGCCAGTTGCAGCGGGCCCAGAAAATGGAGGCCATCGGCACCCTGGCCGGGGGCGTGGCCCACGACCTGAATAATATCCTGTCGGGTATTGTGAGCTATCCTGAAATTCTGCTGATGGATCTTCCCGGTGACAGCGAGCTCAGGGACCCTCTGGAAACCATACAAAAATCCGGGTTCAAAGCCGCTGCCATTGTCCAGGATTTATTGACTCTGGCACGACGGGGGGTCTCGATATCCGAAGTCGTAAATTTGAATAAAATCGTTTCCGAACACCTTGAAACCCCTGAATTTGAAAAAATAAAACAGTTTCATCCCGGCCTAACCGTCGGCGTCAATCTTGATCCGGATCTATTGCACATTTCAGGTTCACCCATCCATCTGTCCAAAACAGTCATGAATCTGGTTTCCAATGCCGCCGAAGCCATGGCCGATGGTGGCACCATTTGCATATCCACAGAGAATAAATACCTTGACCATCCTGTGGAAGGGTATGATGAAATCGAAGAGGGTGATTACGTCCTGTTGAAAATATCGGACGCCGGGGTAGGAATCGGCCCGGAAGACAAAGAACGCATATTTGAGCCCTTTTATACCAAAAAGATTATGGGACGAAGCGGTACCGGACTGGGCATGGCTGTTGTCTGGGGTACGGTCAAAGATCATAAGGGATATATCGACCTTCAGAGTATCGAAGGCCAGGGTACCACCTTTACACTGTATTTCCCGGTTACCAGAGAAGCACTGGCCGACGATCAAGCGGCCGGGTCCATCGTCGAAACCAGAGGCAATGGGGAGAAAATTCTGGTGGTGGATGACATCGAGGAGCAGCGTCAGATCGCCAGCCTTATGCTTAAAAAATTGGGCTACGATGTCAATGCCGTGCCCGGCGGGGAGGAGGCGATTGAGTTTCTGCAGGATCAATCAGCAGACCTGATTGTCCTGGATATGATAATGGATCCGGGCATCGATGGGTTGGAAACCTACAAACAAATCCTGCAGATTAATCCGAGCCAAAAAGCCATCATCGCCAGCGGATTCTCAGAAACCTGGCGCGTCAAGGAAGCCCAGCGGCTCGGCGCCGGCACCTATGTCAAAAAGCCTTACACCATCGATAAGATTGGACAGGCGGTAATTGCCGAATTAAATAAATAGGCAAGTAACAGACCGAGCATCCAACATCGAACCATCTTCAAACGGATCGAACCCCTAACAATGATGTCGCTGCGTCCGGATATTTACTTGCCTTTGGCTCGAATCACTTCGGGCGAGTTCTCATCAATTTCCTGACTATACTGCAGCAGTATAATCGAAGCAAGAACCAGGACTCCGCCAGATATCTGCAACGGCCCCATGGTTTCTCCTAAAAATATAAAAGATAGAACACCGGCCGTTATCGGCTCCAATGTGGCGGTGATGCTGGCCGGGGTTGATCGGATCAGATTAATGCCTTCAAAATAAAATCCGAACGGTAAAATAGTACCCGGCACACCAATAAAAAAAATCCACCACCATGTCACTGGCGAATAGGAATGAAAAAATGCCTCCAGAGGGAAATGCAGGATGTTCCAGATCAGAGCGGCAAATAGCAGGGCATAAAACAGGACGGTCCAGGGATTGTATTTGCGCATACCGTACTCGCTTAACAGGGAATAGGTCGCAAACGCAACCGCCGCCAGAAAGCCGCCAATGATACCGGCCCTGTTCATAGCAAGGAGGTCCAGGTTGTAAGCCCCCACCAGCAGGAAACAACCGGTCAGGGTGCCGAAGATGGCTGCAACCGTTTTTGGTTGAAGTTTGAAGCCGGCAAAAGCTACGGAGTAAAGGGTGACAAAAACAGGCCCGGTGTAATGCAGCAAGATGGCCGCAGCCACATGAATCTTGCTGATGGCGTATAAATAGAAAAATTGCGCCGCGGCTATACCAAATATTCCTAAAACAAGAAAATAAAAACTGTCCCGGGGTTTAATTTTCAACAGGGATGGATGACGGAGAAGCAGCCACAATAGCAACCCGGCACATGAAATGGTCGTTCGCAGCTGCACCACCTGAAACGGCGAAAATCCGCTGTTAAAAAGGTGCTTGGATGCCGACCCGCAGATGGCCCACAGGATCGCTGCTGCGATTACATAAATATAACCCCGCCTGATAGATTTTGAGGAGTCAGTCAATATCGTATTCTCCCTGAAAATTTGAAAAGGCGTCCACTGGTCAAATGGGTTTCAGGTGTCAGGTTTCAGGTGTCAGGCTGAACGTCAGACAAACTGATTGTGCGGAATTCGATCTTAGGAAGGGCTGAAATATACTGTACTTCAGTTTGAACCACTGACACCCGACACCTGAAACCTGAAACCTAAATTCGTGACAGGAGCACCAAAATTATGGCTGTATAATAATAATCTCAAAATAATTCTATAAATAGCAAAGATATTATGTCACGATTTTTTAATATACTTTCCCAGCACCTGCCGCTGGATTTTTTTTTCGGCCCAATCCAGAGTATCTTTTTCGACGCCTTCGCGATAGATATCAAGTATCAGGGCGGTATTTTTTTGGGCATTGCGATAACCCTGGTCCACGGCCCGCTCGATAACGTGCCAATCCTGCGATTCGGTAAAATCATTGAATGCCGATCTGATCTCCGGAAAAAACTCCCGCGCCAGGCCATCAATAAAGGCCACATAGAATGCCAGGCCGGCAGTCTGATGCTGCGAAATGATGTACTGCAATGTCCCGTATTCATTTGTATCTGCCAGAATGTCTTTGAGGGCTCGCGCAATAAACTCCACCGGAGAAAACGGGTATGCCGCTACCATTTCCCGCCACATCTGCCTGTCAAAGGTTGTATCCTGAACTTCTCCCAGCTCGTGATAAATGTAAGTGTCTTTCACAGCCCCAAAGATTTCAGGAAGATGCTTCCGCAGCACGGTGGGTTCTCGCTCTGCAATGCCGAGTTCATCAAGAGCGAAATTAAGGGCCGGACGGCCGGATTTTTTGATATAAAACAATTTGTCCCACAGGAACAGATTGGCCGACTGCTGGCGTAGGAAAATGCTGTCATTCTGGGACATGGCCGGTATGGTTAACAGATCCCGCGCCAGTTCCCGCCCGAGGGTGTAGATGTGGTATCCGTTGGATCGGGCTTTCTCAACCACCTCCGCCAGGAAAAAAGTGGGCTTGAGGCTGTGGGCATAACCGGCGCCGTAGTAGTAATTGTGGGGCTCCAGAACAGCATTGATCCCGTCGGTATCAAAGGGATCGTATCTCCGGCCACACAGGCTCAATTGTGAATATTCATTTTCTGCATAAGCTTCCCATCTGGTTTCCCTGGCTTCGATCCAATCCAGGATTTCAGATGAATCCCTTTCCTCCCAGGGTGGCAGTTGGTTTTCCCATTTATATAAATCGCGCAACCGTAGAGCAAGACCGCAGATTGAATACAATCCGGCATGATCGGCATCTGAAATGTCGCAGTTCCGAAGGACCTGACCGGTAAGGTTTTTTAATTCCTGAGCATCCATAGCATCTGAAGATAAGATGGCTATCTGCAATGGTCAAGCGTAATTCCAGCGAGGCTGCGCATAGATTCGATTTCAGCTATCATGCCTTTCAGAAAGAAAACCCTGTTTACAATTGAGGGGAAAATCGTTACTACTATAGACGCTACTATAAAACGCAATTAACTATTGAATATAGGGCGAGCTACGCAGAGGGTCCTACTGAATCTGGCGCAGGTACGGCGAATGAATTGTTTAGCGCTCAATTATATTTTTTTTTAATCGGTCATTTTAAAATTTGATCAGCCGCAGGCGTACCTTAATTATTCATTATTCATTCGACATTATTCAATCATGTAAGGTGACCCGACATGCATAAAGAACTCACCGACGAAGAACTGCATACTTATTCCAGACAAATTGTGTTGGCCGATATCGGCTATGACGGCCAACTGGCGCTGCGCAACGCCAAAGTATGTCTTATCGGCGCTGGTGGTCTGGGTTCTCCCATTGCGTTGAAGCTGGTGGGAATGGGTATCGGAACCCTGCGTTTTGTGGACCGTGACGTCGTCTCCCGCACGGACCTGCATCGCCAGCACCTTTATGATGCGGATGCCATCGGCCGGCCCAAAGTTGAAGTGGCACTCGATAGATTAAGCCGCCTCAATCCAGATGTAAAACTGGAACCTGTGCCTGAAGCACTGACATCCCTTAATGCCGAGGATCTTATCAGCGGTATGGATATTGTTATCGATGGACTGGACAGAATTGAAACCCGCTATATCGTAAACAGAACCTGCTACCGGCTCAAGATTCCCTATGTATTTGGCGCAGCAACCGCCTCCTACGGCAATGTATCGACATTGATTCCAGATCAGACCTTTTGTCTGGAATGTTTCATGGCTGATTTAAAAAATGACGATGTACCGTCTTGCGGAGTCGTCGGTGTTCACCCGTCGACTGTCGGCATAATTGCTTCCCTCCAGGTATCCGAGGCCATCCGGGTATTGACCGGCAGAAAACCAAAGCTTTTGAACAAGCTGCTTTATGTTGACCTGCAGGCATTGGAATTCAATATCCTGGATATTCCACGCCTGGATTCCTGCAGGGTATGCGGCAACAAACCGGATGGTAAACCGGCCAGGGTGTCAGAGAAATGGTTTGAAGAGTCCTGCGCCAGGGACGGCAGAAGGACCTTTTCGATTACCCCCAAAAAGCGGCTTGTAATCGACCTTGAAAAACTATCCAAACTGATCGGAAAAAAGGGCCTGCCACAAAAATCAGCAGGAGCGTTCGGTGTGTCGTTCAACTATTCTGAGAGCATCACTGCCTGTATCCTTAAAAGCGGAATCATGATCGCCCAGACACCGCCTCTAATGGACGATGACATCGCCAAAGAGGTTCTTGGAATTTACAAAGCTCTGATGGTGGATGGGATGGGAATCAGTGAAGATATTCTGCCGGATAGTGTTCTATAAAGACTGTATTCTCCCTCTTCCTTGTCGAAGATCCGCCTCTGGCGTTGATGGGAGAGGGCCGGGGTGAGGGTGAATAAAATTGATTACTATCAATTCAGCCCCCTCCCCTTAATCCCCTCCCACAAGGGGAGGGGAAACTAGTTAATGATAGAACTTGATAACAGCCACATTTAAAGTACTTTGTTAGTCAAAGAAATATAGATGGAGGTCCATTCGATTTCGAGGACGAGAACTAGGGCGCGACGAGGACGATTAAAGTAGGGCGGGCCTCCGTGCCCGCCTCATCTGATACACGGATTCACCCGACAATGCAGTGGTCAGCACGGCCTGCAACGAGCCCTTCGGCCGTGAGCTACTTTCGGCCTGCCTTCGACTTGAGCTCAGGCCGAAAGTAGCTCAAGTCGAAGGCAGGTCCGAGTCGATGCCGACCCTACTTCATATCAATTAACCAATAATGAATAACTAATAACTCTCGACGACAGGAGAGAAGATGGCCATACATTTTACAAGAGAAGAATTCACGGATCGACAAAACCGTACCATCGAGCAACTCAAAAGCCGCCAGTTGGACGGACTCTTAATGTTCAGACAGGAAAGCATGTATTACCTCAGCGGCTACGACAGCTTCGGGTATGTCTTTTTCCAGTGTCTATATCTGGGTCAGGATGGAAATCTGATGTTGTTGACCCGCGCTCCAGATTTACGTCAGGCTCGTCACACCTCTATCCTTGAAAACATCCGCATCTGGCAGGACAGTGCCGATTCCGACCCGGCGGTTCAGCTAAGAGATATCCTGGAAGAACTTGGCTGCCGGGGCAAGCGTCTGGGAGTTGAATACGATGCCTATGGGCTGACCGCTAAAAACGGTAAACTGCTGGACACCGCTCTGACCGAATTTTGCGAACTCGATGATGCCTCGGATCTGGTCAGCCGCCTGCGGGTGGTCAAGAGTCAAGCTGAGCTGGATTATGTGCGCAAAGCAGCGCTGCTGGCCGACCTGGCCTACGATGAAGCCCACCGCCTGGCGGGCCCGGGTACGAACGAGGGAGACATTCTGGCGGCCATGCAGGGAATTATTTTCGCCAACGACGGCGATTATCCGGGTAACGAATTTATCATTGGCTCGGGCGAGGACGCGCTGTTGTGCCGTTACAAATCCGGACGCCGGACACTGAGCTCCCCGGATCAACTGACCTTAGAATGGGCGGCCGCCTACCGCCATTACCATGCAGCTATGATGCGCACCATTCCCATTGGGGAGGCCACAGCACTCCACAAAAAAATGCATGTCGTCAACCTTGTCGCTATGGAGGCCTGCATGGCAGCGTTGAAACCCGGCCGGCCTATCGGCGAAGTGTTTGACGCTTACGCCCATGTCTGCGATGAAGCGGGCATGCAGGAGCATCGACTTAATGCCACCGGCTACTGCCTCGGCACCACTTTTGCCCCAAACTGGATGGACTGGCCCATGTTTTACCATGGCAACCCGGTTTCGGCAGCTGAAAACATGGTGTTCTTCCTGCATATGATTCTGATGGACAGCGACAGCAACCACGCCATGTGCTTTGGGCAGACCGTGGTAGTCACCGGGACCGGATGCGAATCTTTATCGCAGCGTCCTATGGATCTCATCGTTAAGTAAAAGGCGGACGGCTGAGGGCAGAGGGCTGAAGGCCTAAAGTGTCAGCGTAATTTCAGGCGTTCTAATTTGATGCTTTTCGTGCTCGTCCTCGCGAACAGAATTCTTCAAGGACAACGACGATAAAGGTCAATATAGCATCCGATATAGCAATAAATGAGAACTCATCGTGCCTGGAACAAACCGCCTATCAACTTTTGTCTTTACGATTGTTCTTTGCAGCCTTTTGTGCGGATGCACCGGTACACAGAAAGATAGTACCCCTCAGCCGGTTACGACTGTTATCCTCATTCGCCATGTTGAGAGAGACAATTTTTTTATTGTTACCCCTGCGGGGCATCAACGAGCGAAAGCACTGATAGCGGCCGTAACCGAAATGAATATCACGGCAATTTACAGCCCCGACCTGGAACGCAACCTGGATACTGTCCGACCGCTGGCAAAGCATTTAAACATCGCTATCACCTTGGTCCCAAGATTCAACGAGAAGACAATTGATGAAATAGTATCCGATATTATTTCCAAACACCGGCGGGAAACAGTCCTGATCGTAGGAAACGGGTCCGGCAACCTGCGGATACTCCACCAGAAACTGGGCGGTAAAGGCGAAGGTCCTTATCAGTATGGTGAAATGTTTTTATACACCATTCCGGATCAAGGGCCGATTGAAGTCAAAAAATCGAGATATGGCTCATAAATTTTCCTGCTGTCTGGATAACAATAAGATATATTCTAATCTCTAAATCTTTTGATAAGCTCAATATATCAGTAAACCGTTAAACAAGGAGAACACAAATTGGCCGAACAAGAAAAATTACATGCGGAAATGAGCCAAATGTGGGAAGTCTACAAAAAATGCATGCCTGATGTCGCCAGTGCCTATGATGAATTGCCTATGGAGGTTTATAAAGATGGTGTGCTATCAGGCAAAATCAAGCGAATGATGGCTTTGACCGGTGCTCTGGTGCACGGTTGCAGGGCCTGCATTCTTTATCAAACGGAAGAGGCTTTGACCTTGGGCGCCACGGCGGAAGAGATTCTGGAAGCCTGCGCTGTGGCTATATCTTTGGGCGGTACAATGGGAGCTGGAGAGACAACCCGTGTCGTTCAGTTTTTAGAGGAGAAAGGACTTTTGGAGGAGTTAAAAAGGGACAATTAATCCAATCACAACCATTCTCCAATTTTGAAGACGCTAAAATAGTAAGATATTGTCAAAACTGAAAATGATATCACATGTTGCCAGGTTTAGTGATATTCTCAATATCTTTTCCTCCTCATAAAGCAAAGTAATGGTTTTATATTGAAATAAATCGTTTTATTCTCTTTTTTGGACAGGCAAATTAAAATAATAGAAATGGAAAAATTTAGTATTACATTTTTAGAAAAGAGCGACATTTCAGAGTCGGCAAGAGTTCTCAGT
>CAJICI010000783.1_pt1 | contig 14796 bp, 14 predicted proteins | sample 9199571 | NCBI WGS metagenome assembly CAJICI01 (sample SAMEA7708329, study PRJEB35096) | sediment metagenome | biome: marine neritic benthic zone biome [ENVO:01000025]; feature: sediment [ENVO:00002007]; material: shallow marine sediment [ENVO:03000034] sea grass bed [ENVO_01000059] ...
AAGTTATCGAGCTTATTTTAAAGCATTTGAACCTGATCGTGGAGTCGCTCAAGAGCGGTTTGCAAACAGTTGAATTCTATCTTGATGACAATATCAGTGATGCCAAGGTCTGGGCACGCAATACCCGAGGCCAAGAATCTGAAGCAGACCTTATCAGGCATGAAATTCGTGACAAATTATACTCCGGTGCATATTTGCCCCTCCTAAGAGAAGATATTTATAAACTCGTCGAAAGTATTGACAAGGTGGGTAATGCTGCCGAAGCATGCGCGGATTTCTTCCTCAATCAGCGCCCGTCGATCCCCAAGGAAATGAAGCCTGATTTCCTTGCTGCCAGCAAGAACTCCCTGGGCATTGCCGACGCTCTGAAACTTGCGGTGATGTGTTATTTAAAAGGCGATTGTAAAATCGAAACAGTCCGTGATCACACCAGGGAAATCGGCCTCCAGGAATCTAGAGTGGATAAAATCGAATGGGATCTTACAAAAGAGATCTTTATTTCTGAACTTGATTTTGCAAATAAAACGCATTTGAAACATTGTCTGGATGCGATCGTTGAGGTATCAGATCGTGCGGAGGATGCCGCGGATCAGCTGGAGCTGGCTACCTTGAAAGCCATGGTCTAAGGGGTGTCCTTATTTGTTATTGGATGTCTATTGATAAGGATGTGGGCCGGAAGCAATATCCTTAAATCACTTCCGTTTTTGTGAACTGCTTGATCTCTTTTTCGGAGTAACCCAGCTCCGCCAATATCGAGGCGGTGCTCTCCCCAAAATCAACAGCCGCACTTCGCACTGAACCCGGGGTCTCACTCAACTTGACCGGAACCCCGATGGCCGGCTGTTTGTCTCCACTTTTTCCCTTCAATTCCAGGATCATTTCCCTTTCTTTGAAGAGCGGATCCTCACGCATTTCGGAAAACGTCTGAACCCGCCCCCAGCATATTTCCAGAGGCGCCAGTTCGGCGTCCCATTCATCCAGGGTTTTGCGCTTGAAGGTGGTGCGCATAAAATCGAGAATTTCCTTGCGGCGGCTGTCGTCGTATTGAAGCTCGGCATACGTAGCAACGCCGAAATGTTCGCAGAGCCTTTTCCAGAATCGGTTTTCGACCGCGCCAATGGATAAAAACCGTCCGTCGGATGTTTCATACGTGTTGTAACAGGCATAGCGATGAGAGAGCAGGGCATCCGCCCGTTGCGGGTCTTTGCCGGTCAGTTGTTGAAAATGAAGCGCAATGGGTAAAAATGCGACCATGCCGTCGGTCATGGAGATATCGATATACTGACCTTTTCCGGTTTTTTCACGGGCAGTCAGTGCGAGCAAAATTCCAATGGCAGCGTTCATGCCGCCACCGGCGATGTCGGCGATCTGGATTCCCGGAATCGAAGGCGGGCGATCCGATTCGCCCATCAGGTTTAACACGCCGGCGTAACTGAGATAATTGACATCATGGCCGACGCGATCCCGATAGGGGCCATTCTGTCCATAGCCGGTGATGGCGCAGTAGATAATTCTCGGATTTACCTCACAAACAGATTTATAGTCGACCCCTAAACGGTCCACAACACCCGGTCGAAAGCCTTCAAGAAGTACATCCGCCTTTTCGATGAGCCGGAAAAAAATCTGCTTGCCTTCTTCAGTTTTGAGGTTGAGCGACATGTGCTCTTTATTTCGATTGATGGTATTGAAAAACAGTCCGTCAGCGATGAACTGTCTGCTTTCAATGGCAATCACCCGGGCACCGTGATCTGCCAGAATCATGGAACAATAAGGCCCGGGTAAGAGACGGGATAAATCGACAACGGTAATTCCAGAAAGGGCACCAGGCTTAAACATAGTTTCTCCTGTAGTTGTTAAAAATTAACAAAGAATCATAATAATCGAGTAAAAGCGATATTCTTTTTGAATTATTTTCCCTTAAACACCGGCGCTCTTTTTTCCATAAACGCACTAAATGCTTCAACCAGATCTTCAGAAGGCAGTGCAGCTGCGTTTTTCTGGGCCACAAATTGCAGACCGGCCTCAATGCTGTTGTCGCGACTGAACGTGATGGCCTCTTTGGTGCCTTGAACGGTTAACGGCGGGCAGGCTGCAATCTGAGAGGCCAGCTTGGCGGCGGTTTCATAAAGCGCTGAGAGGTCATCGCATATTCTCGTGACGAATCCCATCTGTAGTGCTTCCGGGGCCGTAAAATCCCGGCCGGTCAAGGCCAGTTCTCTTAACCAGCCCTCCCCAATGATATGCGGCAGACGCTGCAGCGTTCCCACATCGGCAACGATACCCATACGGGTTTCGCGAATGCTGAAAACCGCATCTGCGGTGGCCATGCGAATATCACAGGCGCATATCATATCCACGCCAGCACCGATGCAATGGCTGTGAACTGCAGCGATAACGGGTTTGCGGCAGCGCTCGATTTTCGAAAAACCCCGCTGAAGCCCTAAAATCTCATTGCGCATGTTTTCACGTCCATCCGCTGATCTTTGGTCAAGTAATTTTGCGGCTTCTTTAAGATCGGTTCCGGCCGAAAAGCTCTTGCCCTCGGCTTTAATGATGATCACGCGAAGGTTGGCATCCTGGTCGAAATCATCAAACAGTTTTCCGATTTCTTCGAAAAAACCGATCCCCATGGCATTTCGTTTTTCAGGGCGGTTTAAGGTCAGCCAGGCGATATGGCCGTCTATTTTTACTTTAAAATTTGATGTATCTCTCATATGAAATCCCTTCCCTATTTTGAATATTTCAGAATCTGACGCTGAGGCGCAAAGGTACATAAATAGATCAGCAGTTTTGTTCTCTTTGTTCCCTGGCGTCTTTGCGAGAGACCACTTGCTTTTCCTTAATTTGTTCCTGTTGGTACGATAAATAGGTGAATCATATTTTAATGTCAAACCTCTTTTCGATCCCATTAAAAAGCAGATTGACGCTTGTCCGGCTCTGGAGTATGGTGCCTGCAAAACAAATTCAACGGTAAGCTTTATCAGAATTAGCCGATTATTATCAGGGGCTGCTGCATGGCATCTCATCTCGAAAAAAAGAAATCAGATACGGTATGGGGAGTGGTGTTTGCAGCTTCTGCTTTTTTGATCTGGGGGATCAGTCCGATTTACTGGAAGGCGCTGGTGGCGGTGCCGGCGCTTGAGATTATTTTACACCGCATCGTCTGGTCGTTTTTCTTTCTGGTGCCGCTGGTTATCATCATGCGGCGCTGGCAAGAATTCAAAGATGCATTAAAAAACTACCGTACCGTGCTCATTCTCTTATTTACAGCCCTCATTGTGGGCGGAAATTGGCTGCTCTATATTTGGGCAGTCAACACAGACCGCCTTATACAGGCCAGCCTGGGGTATTATATCAACCCGCTGGTCAATGTCGTGCTGGGCATGGTATTTCTCAAAGAAAGACTGCGGCGGCCGCAGATTGTGGCTGTGATCTTGGCCACTGCCGGCGTCCTGTATCTTACCGTTTATTACGGTGAGTTTCCCTGGATTGCCTTAATTCTTGCGGTTAGCTTCGGGTTTTATGGACTGATTCGAAAAATAGTCCCGGTGGGATCACTCGTGGGGCTGACGGTGGAAACCCTGTTGCTTTCGATTCCGGCCCTGGCATACCTATTTTATCTCGATAGTCACGGCGCAGGCGCCTTCTGGCGCGTAAGCCTCAAAATGGATCTGATGTTAATGGGCTGCGCGATCGCGACCGCAACACCCTTGCTCTTTTTTACCCTGGGCGCCCGGCGGCTAAACCTGTCAACAGTCGGATTGCTGCAGTATATTGCCCCCAGTTGCATGTTTGTTCTGGCGGTGTTTTTATTTCGCGAACCTTTTTCTAAGGCGCAGGTGGTAACATTCATCATTATCTGGACAGCGTTGGCGATTTATTCAACCGACTCGGTTCGGTATTATCGCGGTCAAAAATGATCGCGTCGTATGGTTCCTTAGAAATAATTGGCGCTATCATCAAAACGGGAGTTGAATAACGAAGCCGCAAAAAATGATCAAAAGTCTGCTGTCGAGTTATTAACGCGATTGCGGAAAGTGACACGCGACCATGTGGTTGTCTTTATAGACCGGTCGGGGGGAGTCTGTTTGACATCGATCGGTTGCATGAGGACAGCGGGGGTGAAAGGTACACCCCGGCGGCGGGTCGATCGGATTGGGATACGCAATCCCGAGATGGGTTTCCGGCAAGCCCAGCCGTGGTTCTGGGGTCAATATCGAAGCGAGCAGTGCATGTGTATAGGGATGGAGGGGGTTGGCGAATAGCTCGCTGGTTTCTGCCTCTTCAACGATTCGGCCTAAATACATCACGGCCAACTGTGAGGCGATGTGTTCAACTACCGAAAGATCATGGGTAATGATCATATATGTCAATCCCCGGGTTTCACGAAGGTCCAGAAGCAGGTTTAGAATTTGAGACTGGACGGACACATCGAGTGCGGAGGTGGGTTCGTCACAAATGACCAGCTCGGGTTTCATCATTAGCGCCCGGGCAATGGCCACTCGCTGTCGCTGTCCCCCTGAGAGCTGGTTTGGATAACTGGACCGAAAGCGGGGTGGCAGTCCGACTGTATCCATGATCTCTGACACCCTTGCCTCCATTTCAGATTTGTTGCCGATTTGATGGACCCGATAGGGAAGCGAAATAATGGATCCGATCGATTTCCGCGGATTCAGTGAAGAATAGGGATCCTGAAATATGGGCTGAATCCGACGGGCTCTTTCTTTGCGATCGATATTTGACACTGGTTGTCCATCTAAATAGACTTGACCGGATGTTGGCTGTTCAAGACCCAGAATGATTTTGGCAATGGTGCTTTTACCGCATCCGGATTCCCCCACCAGTCCGACTACCTCACCGCGGTTGATCTTAATGCTGACACCGTCTGCGGCTGTCAGCGAGCGTTTGCCTTTGAAAGCACCGGCGCTAACCTGATAGACTTTGGTAAGATCTTCTGTTTGCAATAGAGCAGTTGTCATTTAGACTGGCTTTCGTTCCTGTTCCGCCGACAAACTTCAGGACTCAACAGACAGCGATATGCTCTGCCGGCTGAGATTTGATTGAGCCCGACTTCTTCTGAAGTGCAATCACCAAAAACATACCTACACCGATTTTGAAATACGCAGCCCATCTGTTCACCGATGGGGGTCGGTACAATTCCGGGAATCGACCCGAGGTGTTTGCCGGGTTTGGTTTTTCCTGGAACGGGAATGCACCCCAGGAGTCCCTGTGTGTAGGGATGAAGCGGATTTTCAAACATTTCGGTTGCCCGGCCGGTTTCTACAACCTGACCGCAATACATAACAGCAACATAATCGGTTGTTCGGGCGACGACTCCCAGATCGTGGGTGATGAGAATCATCCCCATATCGAATTCCTTTTGTAACGACGCGAGTAAGTCCAGAATCTGGGCCTGAATGGTGACATCCAGAGCAGTCGTGGGTTCATCGGCGATGATTAAGGGCGGGTCACACATCAGTCCCATGGCGATCATCACCCGTTGGCGCAAACCACCTGACAGTTGATGCGGGTATTGTTTCAGGCGGCTGTCCGCCGCTGTAATGCCTACTTTTTCCAATAAAAAAACCGCGCGCTCCCTGGCATTATTTCGGGAGACCGGCTTGTGTCTCAGCAGGGCTTCTTCCAGTTGATTGCCGATGGTATAACAGGGATTAAGAGCGGTCATGGGTTCCTGAAAGATCATGGCCATCTTGCTTCCGCGAATATTCGCCATTTGCCATTCACTAACCCCGCCCAATTCTTGACCTTCAAAGGTAAGGGTGTCTGCATGCCATTTTGCCTTTTTCGGTAAAAGATTCATGACAGCCAGCACACTTAAAGATTTGCCACAGCCGGATTCACCCACCAGTGAGAGCGTCTGGCCTCTATCGACGGAAAAGTCAACTCCACGCACCGCATGTAAAATACCGGCGGCTAAAGGAATGTCCACATGCAAACCCTTGACTTCAAGCAATGCGTTCACGATCGCCCCTCCGGAGCTGTAATGTCTCGGATACCGTCGCCGAGCAGGTTGATGGAAAGCACCAGGATGAATATGGCCGCGCCGGGTATGGCGATCATCCATGGGCTAAAAAGCATGAACCCTTTGGCTTCAGCCACCATCAGACCCCACGAGGGCAGCGGCGGTTGAACTCCCATTCCCAGAAACGAAAGTGACGCTTCGATCAATATGGCCCGGGTGATCTCCAGGGTTGCCACCACGATCAGGTTGTTTAAAATATTGGGCATGATTTCAGTCAGGATGATTCTGGGGGTTGAACACCCGGCAGCTTTGGCAGCACTGACATAATCCATCGAGCGCAGCTGCTGGGTGGAGGCACGCATCACCAGGGCAAATCGGTTCCATATCATCAGGCCAAGGACCAACACCACAATCTGCAATGAACCGCCCACCAGGGCGACGACGGCCAGCGCCACCAGCATAATCGGCAAAGCCAGACGTGTGGTGATCATGGCATTAACGACCATGTCCACCCGGCCGCCAAAAAAGCCGGCTAGAACCCCCATGGTGGTTCCAATCACACCCGCGATCAGCATGGCCGCCACACCAATAATCAATGAAATGCGGGCGCCGTACATCAGACGGCTTAAGTAATCCCGGCCGAGGTTGTCTGTACCCAGGGGGTGATGCCATGTTCCCTTTTCATGCCATATGGGCGGCGTGAGGCGCTTGGAAAGATCCTGATGATACGGATCATGCGGTGCGAAAATTGGTGCCAGCAACGCCATAATAATGATCAACAGTAAAACGACACCTCCCAACAGAAAACCCTTGTGTCGCCGTGCCTGTCGGAAGGTCATCTGCCGTGGCGTGGGGAAGCTGATCTCTTTGAATGGTACGCTGACTTCGGTGTTCATGACACAACTCACTTGACCCGTATACGCGGGTCTAAATAGGCGTTCAGAATGTCGGACAACAGGGTCATGGTCACATAAATGACGGACAACAACAATATGATTGCCTGAACAACAGGCAGATCCGCACGCTCAATGGACCGCACCGCCAGAAATCCGACGCCGTTGACGGCAAAAACATATTCAATCACAAATGCCCCACCCAGCATGTATCCGAACAACACAAAGGCCAATGAAACAACGGGAATAATGGCATTACGAAGGGCGTGTTTGAATAAGACGGGGCCTGGCCGCAACCCCTTCGATCGAGCCGTTCGAATATAATCCGATGCCAGAACCTCCATCATCCCGGTTCGAGTCAAGCGCATCAGCGCGGGAGAGCCATAATATCCCAGCGCAATGGCAGGCATAATGAAATGCCGCCAGGTTTCGCTACCCGAAATGGGCAACCAGCGCAACATCACCCCGAAGACAATGATCAGGATCAATCCGAAAAAGAAATTGGGCATGGCCTGGCCAAAGACCGAGATGGTCAAAGCGGTACGGTCGATCCATGTATTGGGCCGGATGGCGGCAATGACACCTAAAGGGATGGCCAGGCACACAGCAAACGAAAATGCGCACAACCCCAGGGCCAAAGTGACGCCGATGCGGTCGCCGATGATATCTTTGACGGGTTGATTGAAATAGGGAGAATCGCCAAAATTTCCCTGTATGGCTCGACCGGCCCATTCCAGGTACTGAACCAGAAGCGGCCGGTCGAGACCATATTTTTCTCGTACGAATTTAATTTCTTCCGGCGTTGCGTCAGCACCGGCCAGAGCGGCGGCAGGGTCCCCCGAAAGGTTGAGAATCATAAAACTGATAAAAGAGACCGTGACGGCAACCAGCAACGCCAGCAGGATTCGTTTGCCTGTATAAACGAGCATATTTCTTCGCTCCAGGTCGAGCGGGCCAGGATATTATTTCCACTTTGCTAAAAAGAAACGCGGTACGGCATCCGGGTACGGCTTAAAATCCAATTCCTTGGAGAATGCATAATTGGCTACCCAGGTAAACAGCGGGAGCACGTATGCCTCTTCCGATATGCTCTGTAGCGCCTTTTTATAAACGGCTGCTCGCTTATCCCTGTCGATGATTGAATCGCCTTCTTTCAGCCAATCCCGCACCTGCTCATCCCTGGCATAGTCCACTTCGGTAAAATTATAAAAGCGGCCAGTAATGTTGGAGATATCATTGACACCGTATGAGCCCCAGGTCGTAAAGTTAAAGGTGACCTTTCCGGCCATAACTTTTTCCCGCAGGGCGGAATACTTGAGATACTTCAGGTTGGCCTTAATACCCACGGCCTGCAGGTTGCCGATCATGGCCTCGGCATAGGGGCGGTTGCGGTATCCATGCAGGTCGATCTCGAAACCCTTGGGATAGCCGGCCTCGGCCAGCAGCTTTTTGGCTTTAGCGGGATTGTAATCATACTTGACAACATTATCGCTGCAGCCAAACTGGGTCGGAAAACAATGCGAATGAATGACCCTGGACTGTCCGCCCACCAAATTGCGGGAGATGCCTTCGCGGTCGATGGCATGGCTGATCGCTTTCCTGACGGCCACTTTTTGAAACGGATTCTCACCGCTCCGGCCGGCGGCATCCATCACCAGCCAGCCCACGCGCATGGTTTCAGCCTTCAGAACCTGCACATTGGGAACCTTGGCCAGGCTATCCGCCTGATCTTTGGGCACCTGATAGATCCAATCCAGCCCGCCGGTCATCAATTCAGCCGCCATGGTGGTCTCTTCCGGGATGGTACGCTGGACCAGACGCCCAATGGAGGGTTGTCCTTTGGGGCTGTCTTTAAAGTAATTTTTATTTTTTTCAAACACAATTTTTTTGCCGACCTCATGCTTGACGACCTTGTAAGGCCCGGTGCCGATGGGTTTGAGCCCGAAACCCTTGGGTCCCACTTTGGCATAATATTCGTTGGGATAGATGGGAATATTTCCAGCCAAATATTCGAGGGCGGAAGGAAACGGCTGTTTCAAATAAAGCTTTACCTTATACGGCCCCAATTTTTCAGCGCGCTCGATCCAGTTTACGTTGCGCTGGACCAATACTTTGTTGTCCGGGTTGCTCACAAAGTTGATGGTATAGACGACATCATCTGCATCGAATTTTTCACCATTGTGGAAGGTGATACCCTGGCGCAGCACAAATTCCATGGTGGTATTGTCGATCCATTTGAATGATTTGGCCAGCAACGGTTTGTACTGCAGCGTGTCCGGGTCGCGATATAAAAGATCGTCGCAAATCTGCCGGCTGACGATCATTCCCTCCCGGGCGGTATTAAAATACCGATCCAGACTCTCCAATTCTTTTTTCCATGAAAAATAAAGGGTATCGTCCTTTTTACCGGCAAAAGCGGGCGTTGTTGCCGTAACCATAAAGGCCAGTGAAATACAAAAACAAACGAGTACCTTACACAGTTTCCCTGTCATAAAAGTCCTCCTTTCGCGTTGTGGTGCATATTAAATAGTTGGTTGATCACCTCGCTCCGCAGGCCTGCTGCGGCTCCCCGGAGGTGACAAATTGGAAGGTGGATCCTAATTGGCTACCACTGGTAACCCGTCAGTGTCAACTTAAAATCGGTATTCGGAAAGGTAGGTCTTAAGATAAGAACCGAATGACGGCCTCACTAAAAACGGCCACTCCCACGCCGAGAACTTTTTCATCAATATCAAAATGCGGTGAATGCAGTCGTGCGGTGAGACCTTTTTCTGGATTGGAGCAACCCAGGCGTATGATGGCACTGGGCCGCTGGAGCGTAAAATAGGAAAAATCCTCCGAACCCATAATGGGCGGCAGGTATTGCACGTTTTCGGCTCCCAGAATCGATTGCGAAATTTCATATAAGAATTCGGCCACTCCGATATCGTTTTCAAGGGTCGGTACCCCCGGCAGAATTTGAAATTTGCAATTGACATTAAAGGTTTTTTCCAATCCGGTGGCAATTTCGGTCAGACGCCGGTGGACTTGTGCGCGAATGTCGTCCGAAAGGGCCCGAATGCTGCCGGCCAGGTGAGCGGTTTCGGGAATGACGTTTTCAGCTTCACCGGAATGAAATTTGCCGACGGTGATTACTGCGGCTTCGGTGGGTTTGATATTGCGGGCAACAATGCTTTGGATGCTGTTGACAAATTGAGCGCCGGCGACAATGGGATCGTTGCCCTCCTCGGGGCGGGCACCGTGAGCACCTTTACCGGTTATCAATAGGTCAAATCGGTCGGCGGATGCATATCCCAGGCCGCGAAAAATTCCCACGTTGCCGGCGGGGAGATCCGGTGACATATGGCCGGCGATAATACGATCCACCCGCGGACTTTCCAAAACATCCCTTTCAATCATGGCCTTGGCACCGGCACCGCGCTCTTCAGCCGGCTGGAACAAAAATTTAGCGTTGCCCTTCAATGCGTTGTGCCGGCCGGATTCCATGAGGGTTCTGGCCACGCCCAGCATGATGGTCGTATTGGCATCATGGCCGCAGGCATGCATCACTCCGGGACTCTGTGATTTGTAGGCCACGTCGCAAAGCTCCTGAACGGGCAGCGCATCTATGTCCGCCCGCAGGGCAATGGTCGGCCCCTTGTTCTTACCCTTAATAAGTCCCACGGCCCCGGTCATGTCTGGAAAAGGCTGTGCATCAATTTTTAGATCTGTTAAAATCTCTATGATTTTAAGGGTGGTGCGCTTTTCTTTAAGGGATATTTCCGGATGCATGTGGAAATCCCTGCGGGTGTCCACCAGCCATTTTTGTAATTGGGGATCGACCGCCTTCATCGTTGCGTTCCTTTACCGAGCAATTATGGTTTTTAAATATCTCTAGCGTCCGCTAATAAAGATCCGGTCGGCGATTGGGAAGGAAATAGCGCATGCGGTGACCTCTTACCTCGGCCAGTTTTTCAGCTTTGAGATCGGCAGTGATTATGTTTTCTTCTCCGCTAATATCTTTATTGATGATTTGACCGGCAGGGTCAAGAATAACAGCCAGGCCTGGAAAATCAAGGCCGTTTTCATTGTTTCCGGTCTGATTGCAGGCGACCACATACAAACCGTTGTCAAAAGCACGCGCCGGTAGATGGCGCATCCAGGACGCAAATTTTTGCTGCGGTGTCCCACGGGGAGATGCGTGGGGCATAAAGATTACATCGGCACCGTCAATGGCCATGCGTGTTGAAAGCTCGGGAAAGTGCACATCATAACAGAGCTGGATCCCCAGCTTTACACCTTTGATTTCAAACAGCGGGATGGTATTGCCCGCTGTAAACACATGACCTTCCGGTGGCGCAATGTGGATTTTGCGATAAATCCCCGCCAGTCCATTCGGTGTGGCAACCAGATGACTGGCAAACACATGGCCATGGGTGTTTTTTTCAGCCATTCCGGCCAGAATCGCCATTTTGGATTTTTTGGCTAGCGCTAAAAGAAATTGACTGATTGGCCCTGGCACCGTTTCGATCGAATCTTTAATGTCATCCCCGCTGCTGTAACCGGTAACATTCATTTCTGGAAAACAGACCAGATCGGCAGCCTGTTTCTTGGCAGCCTGAACCCAGCCGTCCATGCGATCCAGGTTGTCCTCAACCCGGCCGACCGGACAATTCATAATAACAGCTGCAATACGAATATCGTTTTTCATGATTAGGAATTGTATTTCCGATTCATCAAAATCCCAATTTCAAGTGCCAAATCACAGTGTCTATTCTGTCATTAGGTTCTGGGTTCCGAGTTCAAGGTTCCTAGGTTAAAAAACGGCAGAAACAGATCAGATCAAATGTCGTTAAATAACAAAAAACAGACAGCCTGCCATGAGATCGGTCAAATCGAAAACCCTTGAACCTTTGAACCGTGAACCTCTGAACCTAAACCTTAAATTCCGCTCTTATTTTAAATACCCGCGTTGCCGGCAAATTGAGGATTTCAGTGACGCCGGTTTCCACAGCGATCTGTTTGAGGCTGGCACTAATTTCCTCCATCGAGGGCGCAATAAAGGTAAACCAGATATTGTATTTATTTTCGCGTCGGTAATTATGGGTAACACCCGGATAGCGGTTAACAACTTGAGCAAACTGACTGATTTTTTCTTCAGGCACTTTGGCCGCACACAGGGTGCTGACAAATCCCAGTTTTTCAGGAGTAAAATTGCCGCCAATCCGACGGATAATCCCGGATTTTTTTAATCGCCGTATGCGCGCCAAAACTTCATCTTCGGTTAGTCCCAATTCTTCGGCAACGCTGCGGTATGGCCGGGGCGTAATTGGGAAATCAGACTGGATCTGATTCAAAATGCTTCGGTCAATATCATCTAATGGCATTTCAGATGGTTTCATCGGTTACTCCCCAAATTTTCCTCCCAGGATACGAACATGGACCTTGCGGGTTCGTGGACCGTCAAATTCACAGAAAAATAAACCCTGCCATGTACCTAAAACCAGTTCGCCATTTTCAATGGCCACCAACTCCGATGCACCGACCAGCGTTGATTTTACGTGAGCCGGAGAGTTGCCCTCCAGGTGTCTGTAATTCGCCTCCCAGGGTATGACCTGGTTTAACACCATCAGGATGTCGCCTTTAACACTCGGATCGGCACTCTCATTGATGGTGACCGCGGCGGTGGTATGCGGCACATACAGCATGCACAGACCTTCTGTAACATCGGATTTTTTTACAAGTTTGGAAATTTGGGATGTGATGTCGATTAACTCTGTCCGGCCAGAGGTTTTAACTGAAAGGATCATGGGTGCCTCCTAAACAAATAAAAAAGGCCCTGCATAAAAAGCAGGGCCTTTTTAAAGATGATAAATGGGTCACGCTTTGGATATTAAACACATCCGGTAGGTTTCGGAAGACCGGCCATTTTACATGCTCCCTTACCGGGACCTGACGGGAACAATTCATAAATATGTTTCAGTTTAAACCCGGTAACTTTAGACAGAACACGAACCATCGGGGCAATACCATTTTTCTCATAATAATCGCGAAGGACCTCAATTACTTTTTGATGTTCGTCATTGAGTTCCTCAATACCCTCTTGATTTTTTACCCATTGCACCCACTCTTCACACCAGTTGTCGTAGGAATCGATAAACCCGTCTTCGTCGACTGTAAACTCTTTTCCCATGAATTCTACACTTGGCATTTAATCGTCCTCCTTGTTAATAATTATTATATTAATATGATTTCTTGCGGCCGCAGCCTTTTAAAGCTCAATTATAAAAAAGTTTTTGTATCGTAATTAATACATCATTGTCAACATGAAAATATTTAAAGGTGCTTATTTTTAAAATTTTGATAAATTTCAATTAGTTAAATTGAAAAACCGGCTTGGGATTTTAATACTCCCGGGGGGTTTTGTTTAATTCTTCGAGGTTAAAAACCGGTCCGTCTTTGCAAACAAATTCTTTACCGATATTGCAGCGACCGCACATTCCAATTCCGCATTTCATGCGGTTTTCAAGGGACATGATAATACGATCGTTGGAATAGCCGAGCTTGTCCAAGACAGGCTGAGTAAATTTAATCATGATGGGCGGACCACAAACCACGGCGTAGGTATCATCACCGCCGGACGGCGCTTTTTGTTCGGCCATCGTTGGAACAAATCCCGTGTTGTATTTCCAGTTTGGATCATCCGTGCCGTCAACGGTAATGTGCATGTTGATGTCATCTCGTTTTTCCCATTCAATCAGCTCGTCCCAGTAAAGCAGCATGCCAGGGGTGCGTGCGCCGTAAATAACGTGAATGTCCTTAAATTTTGATCGATTGGCAGGATCGAGCATATAGACAATGGAAGATCGCAGGGTGGTAAAGGCAAATCCGCCTCCAATGAGGACAACATTTTTGCCTTCCATTTCTTCCCATGGATACCAGTTGCCCAAGGGACCCCGGACGCCCATGATGTCACCTTCTTGCATGGCATGCAGATAGGAGGACACCAGACCCACCTTGTTAACCGTAAACATAACAAATCCCTTTTCCGTGGGAGAGGAGGCAATGCCGATCGGGATTTCACCTTTTCCGGTCACCGACAGTTCGGCAAACTGCCCAGCATGATAGCTGAACTTTTCTTCATCTTCCGGGTTTAAGAAGACAAATCGGAATGATTTTAAGTTCTTATCTTCGGTTTCAACGGTGATACTATCGATGCGAACCGGATATGGCATATATGGATTTTGCAAGGTGAACCCCCATTTAAATTGAAAATTGATTATTGAAAATTAACTATTTATGGCTTCGCTCGCGCAGCCCAGGCGCTTGCGCCGCGTGTCGCTCCATCATTTTTATGATTGGGAGAATTCCATAAATATTCAATATTCAATCGAAAATATACAATATATTAAACCTCGCAGACATCCGCTGATGCGGCGTGGCTGTTCATCAATTCACAAACGCGTCGAATATCAATGTTAACCGGACACAGGCGAACGCAGCGACCGCATCCCACACACTGAATACCCGTGTCATATTTATCGACATAATATTTTAGTTTGTGCATAAAACGCTGGCGAACCCGGTGCAATTTGGTGTCTCTGGGATTATGCCCGGAACCGTGCAGGGTAAATAGCGGGTACATGCAGCTGTCCCAATTGCGCATGCGGCAGCCGCTGCTGCCCCGGTTTTCATCCTGAATGTCAAAACACCAACAGGTCGGACACACGTAGGTGCAGGTGCCACAGTTGATGCAGGAAAAAGAAACCTCTTCCCAGAATGAGGCGTTATAAAGATCATTGGTTTCCACTTCCTTTAGCTTGTCCGTGTTTACAGTCGAACATATTTTACCTTCAGCCGTTTTTTTCATCTCCTCAATTTTTTTGGAAACTGCTTTGTTATCCACCGTTTCGGTCCAACCAGCTGCCGTTAAAAATGCCT
>CAJICI010000780.1_pt1 | contig 14717 bp, 14 predicted proteins | sample 9199571 | NCBI WGS metagenome assembly CAJICI01 (sample SAMEA7708329, study PRJEB35096) | sediment metagenome | biome: marine neritic benthic zone biome [ENVO:01000025]; feature: sediment [ENVO:00002007]; material: shallow marine sediment [ENVO:03000034] sea grass bed [ENVO_01000059] ...
CTTCTTACACCACAGACACCTTCTTTAACGGCCGAATTCAGGTCAGGCAGGAGCGGGCCGGTTATCGATTTTCAATCGATGCGGTTTTGCTGGCCCACCATGCAGCGCCGCGATCGGGAAATAGAATAATTGATCTCGGCACAGGTTGCGGGATTATAGCTATGATCATGGCTTTTCGAAACCCGGGGATCAAAATTTATGCGGTGGAGCTGCAGGATGAACTGGTTGAGCTGGCCATTTCCAACGTCAAAGCCAACCGCCTGCAAGATCGCATTTCCGTTTTGGGCATCGATATGAAAAAGATTAAGCCGCACCATGTGGAGGGACCGGTCGATCTGATTGTCTCCAATCCGCCCTTTCGCCGGCCGGGATCGGGTAAGCTTAATCCAGACGATCAACGCGCAGTCGCCCGGCACGAGATAAAAGCGAAATTGCATGATGTTATCGATACGGCCCGGCGCACGTTGAAGACGGCCGGTCGGCTGGTTACGATTTACACGGCCGAGCGCACCGCAGATATCCTTCATCAGATGCGCACCGCAGGCATTGAGCCGAAGCATATTAGAATGATACACAGCCATAGTCTATCAGACGCCAAACTGGTTCTTGTCGAAGGCCTGAAAGGGGGAAAGCCCGGGCTTAAAATCCCCCCGCCGCTGATCATTTATGGTGAGAACGGCGAATATACTGATGAAGTTCAAAAAATGTTTAATGCGTGACGCGGCCAAGCAAAGTTTCAGGTGTCAAATGTCGGATATGCTTAATATGGCAGTTTATTAAGTCCTTGTTGCGAATTACGGGTTGCGGGTTACGAGTTGCATGGCGCAGATTGAATATTGCGTGGCATAGAGCATAGCGCATGGCGCATAGCGTGATGGGCCGACAACACTGATTCATCAGATTATTCTAACACTATGCCCTATGCGCTCTGCGCTTTGCCGAGTGACCCGCACCCCGAATTTTTGATTGCATTTACGGCGAACAGGGATTAAAATAAGCTTTTAATTCTTTATGGCGGCTGCCAGAAGATCGTTGACAGTAAAAATAAAAAGTTATAATGAGTCCTACCTGAAACTATTCGTCTGGAGAGGTGGCTGAGTGGTTGAAAGCGGCGGTCTCGAAAACCGTTGGGGGTTCACGCCCTCCGCAGGTTCGAATCCTGTCCTCTCCGCCATGCTTAGTTAATCAGTTAAATGGTTGATTAGAAAAATAGTTATTTATTTCAGAATGTTCAGTTTGCCAGTCAAGCCTGATAGTCAAATGGCTTCGATATGATTTACCTGATTAACCCATCAACTATTGACCTGTTTGACTAAACCAAAGGAGAGATGTCCGAGCTGGCTGAAGGAGCACGACTGGAAATCGTGTGTGCTGCCAAAAGCGGCACCGAGGGTTCGAATCCCTCTCTCTCCGCCACCTCTTAATAAAATGCCTAAAGTGATCTAAAGTGCCTAAAGTGCCTAAATTAATGCAATCTATAGGTATTAGATGATATCCGTCCTTAACTTTAGGCAATTTAGGCATTTTAAATTTTAGGCACTCTGTTATGTCCTATCTCGTTTTAGCACGCAAGTACCGTCCACAGGCATTTGATGAAGTTGTCGAGCAGGCTCATATTACCCGCACGCTAACCAACGCTATTGCTTCCGGTCGGGTCGCGCACGCCATCTTATTTTCCGGGCCCAGGGGAACCGGTAAGACAACTGTTGCCCGAATCCTGGCAAAAGCAATGAATTGCGAGAAGGGGCCAACACCCCAGCCATGCAATACCTGCATATCCTGCAATGAGATCACCGACGGTCATGCCGTTGATGTATTTGAAATCGATGGTGCCTCAAACAACAGCGTCGATCAGGTCAGAGAACTGCGTGAGAACATCAAATATATGCCCGCGCACAGCCCCCATAAAATATACATTATAGATGAAGTGCACATGCTGAGTACCGCAGCCTTCAATGCATTACTCAAAACGCTGGAGGAACCACCCCCCCACATAATGTTTATCTTTGCGACTACCGAGCCGCATAAGATTCCGATTACCATTCTTTCGCGCTGTCAACGCTATGATTTTAGACGCATCGGTCTGGATTCCATTTCATCCCACATGGAGCTCCTCTGCCGTCAGGAAGGGTTTGAAGTTGACGCAGAAAGCCTCGGCCTGATCGCCCGGGAGGCGGGCGGCAGCATGCGTGATGCCTTAAGTCTGCTTGATCAGCTTATGACCTGCACCAAGGGGTTGGTTCGTCATGAGCAGGTGCTGGACATTTTAGGTGTCATCGACCGCAAGATAATATTTGACCTCGCCCGATCAATTTTGGACGGGGATATCATCGCAGTGCTTGATCTTCTCGATGATGTTTACGATCGTGGTATCGACATAAAAAAACTGTACGCCGATTTGCTTGAACATTTCAGGAATCTATTGATCGCCGCCATGGGCAATAAAATAGATAAACTGGTTGATCTACCGGCCGGCGAAATTGAGCAGCTGATAAACCAGGCAAAATCGTTTTCTGCCGGAGCACTGAACCTGATTTTTGATATGCTTTTCAAGGCCGACGCGTTAATAAGAATGTCGTCACAGCCTAAATTGGCCCTTGAAATGACATTGATCAGATTGCTGCAGTCCACGCCGACCCTGCCCATAGATGTCTTGATTGATAAACTGGATGCTCTCAGGCAAGAATTTTCCCCTGCGGGTGGATCCCGGCATCGTGATGATTCGGAGCATTCCAGGCCTGAACCTGAGTTGCCATACGAACCTGTCGAACCAACGAGGCGCTCGGTGGATTCCAGGCCGGCAACCGACAGTTCCTCTCCGGTCGGAGATACGCCGGGGGACACGGATCAGAGATGGCAACAGGTCTGTAATATCATTTCGCAAAAGAACCCATCGCTTGCCGCCAACCTTTTGAAGTGCAAGCTGACAAATTCTGAGGGTGGTACGCTGGAAATTGAATCGCCGGACAATGGATTTACGCAAAATATGATCAGGCGTGAAAAAAATATGGCCGTTTTACAGCAGGTCTGCACACAGGTTTTCGGAGAAAAAAATCGGATCCGGCTTACGGCCGGCAAATCAGCAGGGGATCACAGTAAAAAAAAAAAAGATAATCAGTTGAAGCAAAAAGCGCTGGACCACCCCCTGGTGGCCGATGCCATTGAAATCTTTGATGGGAAGCTTGTGGATGTTAAGGTGTTGTAGACAAATAGAAACCTAAGGTGAACTCCACCTTGGTAATAAACTAAAGTATTAGGTATTATACGACTTAGGTTCAGGGTTCAGGGTTCAACGTTCAGAGGTTAAAAGTCCCCGCGGTTGGCGTTTAAAAGCGTTAATCCGGTCTCCGGCCTGAAAGCCTGCAGGCTGGAAGCGGGTCCGACGGGAACTGTGAACCCTGAACCCTGAACCATGAACCTTTGAACCCTTATAAAGGAGGCTTTACATGAAAGGCATGGGAAATATGATGAAGCAAGCCCAGCAGCTTCAATCCAAAATGATGAAACTACAGGAAGAACTGGCCGATAGAACTGTTGAATCCAGCTCCGGCGGCGGAATGGTCAGGGTAACCGCCAACGGCAAGCAGCAGATCTTATCCATACAGATCGAAAAGGAAGTCGTTGATCCGGAGGACGTTGAAATGCTTCAGGATCTTATAATGGCAGCCATTAATGACGCTCTGGCCAAAGCCCAGGAGATGGTCAGCTCTGAAATGGGCAAATTAACCGGGGGGCTTAATATACCGGGGCTATGATCCGTGTTGCGTGTTACGGGTTACGAGTTACGGGTTACGCGTTGCGCGGTCCGGGTTACGGGGTTTGCAATTGTGAAATTCTGATTGATCTGGTGGTCACCCCGCAACGCGCAACACGTAACGCGCAACGCGCAGGCAAATAATCTAAATAACCGATACGTTTACCGTATTGACTTATTTTTGAAAGTGAAACTTCCATGAGCTACTACCCAAACTCGATTCAAAATCTGATTAAACATATTGCCAGATTGCCCGGCATTGGAGAGAAAACGGCCGAGCGCCTGGCCCTGCATATCTTGCGCGCACCCCGTCAGGAAGCCCAGGATCTGGCCCGGAGCATTCTGGAGATCAAAGACAAAATTAAATTTTGTTCAAAATGTTTCGCTCTCGCTGACGGCGAATTATGCAACCTGTGCGGCGATCCGGCGCGTGACGCCTCCATTTTATGTGTGGTTGAGCAACCGGCGGATATGGTGGCCATTGAAAAATCGGGCGCCTTTCGCGGGATGTACCACGTTTTATCCGGTGCACTGTCACCGATGAACGGCATCGGCCCTGAAAATATTCGCATCCGGGAACTGATGAACAGAATCCAAAAAGATGATGTAAAAGAGGTAGTCCTGGCAACCGCTACAAATGTTGAGGGTGAAGCGACAGCATCATATATCGGCCAGCTTCTTGAAAAACATCAGCTTAAGGTGTCCCGGATTGCATCCGGTGTGCCCATGGGTGGGGACCTTAAGTATGTGGACCAGGTCACCTTAAAAAAAGCCATGGAGTCCCGGCATGCCGTCTGATCAACTTGATTCTGATGCCCTGTTTGACTGCCGACTGTGCGGCGATTGTTGCAAAGGCTATGGCGGCACCTACGTGACCCGTGAGGATATTGCAGCAATTTCACGCTATATCGGCACCGATCCCCAAAGGTTTATTGCCGAATACTGCCAGTATTCCGGCCACAGACCCTTATTGGCCCAACGCGATGATGGTTACTGTATTTTCTGGGATAAACTTTGTACCATCCATCCTGTCAAGCCCCTGATGTGTAAACGATGGCCCTTTCTAAAAAGTCTCCTGGTGGATCCCAATAACTGGCAGATTATGGCTGATTCCTGTCCCGGAATTCGTACCGATGTTTCCGAACGCATCCTTAAAAAATGCGTGGAAAAAAATCTTGCCAAAGAGCGATGAGGTTTTCGATGAAGGACGGGGAAAAAAAAAGAGAACAACTCATCGATGAATTGGAATCCCTGCGACAGAAGATCGACCAGCTGGAGACGATTCAGCAGCGAAACGAAACAGCATTGCATGACAGCCAGCAGCAGCTTCAGCAGGCCCAGAAGATGGAAACCCTGGGCACCCTGGTGGCGGGCGTGGCCCATGAAATCAACAATCCCATCAATCTGATAATGTACAATATTCCCCTTTTGCAAAAAATCTGGGCCGACTTTATGCCGGTATTAAAAGAGCGCCAACAGGCGACGCCCAACCAGAGATTTGGTGGTTTTGACTACGATTTTCTGGCCGACAATCTGGTGCAGCTTATCGCCGATATGGATATGGCAGCCCATCGTGTGGCCAAAACCGTATCCGATCTGAAAAACTTTTCGCGCCAATCAAATGTTGCTGAAAAGGCACCCTTGCAGATAAACACGGCTGTCCGAAACGCCATGCGTCTGGCTCAAACCACTTTACGGACGTCGTCAGTTGATGTCGAACTCCATCTGGGAGAAGATTTGCCGGATATTGACGGCAATCTTCAGAGCATCGAACAGATCGTTTTAAATATTCTTATCAACGCCGTGCAGTCCATCGATCACGACCAGGGCAGGATAAACGTTACCACCGGCCTTCGGACCCAGGACGGCAGGGTATTTATTCGTGTTGCTGATAACGGGAGGGGCATTTCAGATGCGATTGCTGATAGAATTTTCCTGCCCTTTATTACGGACAAACAATCGGAAGGTGGAACGGGGCTCGGGCTCTCTGTCAGCTATTCCATGGTGAAGTCCCACGAGGGTGAAATTGTTTTTGATACCACACCGGGATCGGGGACTTCATTTACGGTTCTGTTGCCGTCGATGCTGAAAGGGCAGTTGCCCAAAATTCTGGTTGTCGATGATGACAATGCCATCCGTCGAATGCTGATTGAAGCACTTACCATGGATCATCTATACCTGGTTGAAGAGGCTTCCAACGGCATCGAAGCCTCGATCAAACTGGGTACCTATCGCCCGGACCTCTTGATTTTGGATATATTCATGCCTGAAATGGATGGCCTTGAAGTGTGTCGGACCATCAGCAATGAGACGGAACTGTCCGATATGAAGGTGATCATAACCACCGGATACCCGGAGCACCCGAAGCTGGATGAGGTTGTAGAACTGGGATATACCAATATCTTTTCAAAGCCGTTCGATCTGCTTAACTTCATAGAGGCGATCAATAAAATACTTCGGAATGATTAATGACTAATGAATAATTATGGATGCTGTCGATTTTAAAAGTGGCAAATGATCATTCTAACAGGAACAATGCAGTGATTTATCGCTTTTGCAGATAGGTAGTTCAAGAAAATTCTCTTCAGGCCGGTAAAATAAAAAATGATAGAATACCCTAATTATTCATTTGTCATTATTCAATAGTCATTTTAACATGTTGCCTGTTTTTACATAAACATCTCGTTTAGGATAGGGAATTTCAATACCCTGCTCATCAAAGCTGGATTTAACCCTGTCGGTGATATGTGATATGGTGCTCATGCGCCGGCGGGCATCATGGATCCATACCCTCAGCTGGAGATCGACCGCCGATTCTCCGAATTTTCTGACTACCACCTTGGGCGGCGGGTCATTGGCCACCCATTCCGTCGAATCCGCTACTTCGAGAATGATACTTTTGGCTTTTTGCATGTCGGCGTCATAGGCGATACCAATATTGATGCGCACCCTTATTTTTTCTGATATCGTCGTATAGTTAATAATATCGCGCAGCATGATTTCATTGTTGGGGATAATGATGACGATATTGTCGGTTGTTTTAATCTTCGTGGCGCGCAGCCCGATGTCGATGACATCGCCCCAGGTTGAGGAGCCCGATGGCGCACTCCAGACCTCGATGCGGTCTCCGACTTCAAAAGGGCGATCAATAATAAGCAAAATCCCGGCAATCAGATTGGACAGGGTGTCCTTGGCAGCGAATCCGATGGCGACACCGGCCACACCGGCGCCGGCGATAAAGGGCATTACATTAACGCCTAAAGAGTCCAGGGCAATGATAATGGCGATGGCAATGATAATAAATCCGGCGAACCGGCTCAATAATTCAAAAATAATATCATCCACCTGATTTTCAGTTTGATGGGCAATTTTATTTTGCAGAAAACCGATGGCCAGCGAAAGGAAGTTTTTAACCGGAAAGGCCAGAAACAGGATGAGCAGCGCTTTAAAGATTTTTTCCAGTATGGGGACAGCCGTCATTCGCAGCAGATAGGTGCCCACCACGAGGAGCAATGCCAGGAAAAGGACCCTGCGGATGATTTGAAATACCTGGGCGTTCACCTGGACAAACTCAAATTTTTTAAGCCGCCTTTCTACAAAGTGCAGTATCCACCGCAACATCATCCAGATGATGAAAAAACCCGCAACCGCGATGGCGACCTTATAAATCATTAGGAGGTAGGGCGGATCCGCCGGCAACCGGGCTATCAGTTTCTCATATAATACAGTTAAACTCTCCATGAGAATGCCTTCGTAATCTGAGATTGAATGCCGATTGGAATGCTGGAATAATGGAATGCTGGAATAATGTTCTGGAGCAATAAACGGCGGTTGTGTTGTGTGTCCGCTATTTAGATTCTAAAATTATAATGGATGAAATCCTAATTTAAAACCCAACATTCCAATATTCCATCATTCCATTATTCCATGGCCGAGGTATGATTCGAGTTTCCCATAGCTTCCCCTAGCTAACGAAGCTTCAAAAACTGGGGGGCTATTTACTTTTCCTCTGAAAAAAAGCTGGCTTTCAAAAATTCGCGATTCATGCGGGCGATGTTGACAATGGAAATTTCCTTGGGGCATTCGGCCTCGCATTCCCGTTCGTTGGTGCAGTTGCCGAAGCCTAGTGCATCCATTGTTTTCAACATCCTAATCGCTCGTCTGGCGGCCTCGGGGCGCCCCTGGGGCAGCAGGGCCAGCTGAGATATCTTGGCCCCGGTAAACAGCATGGCAGAGGCGTTGGGGCATGAGGCCACGCAGGCACCGCAACCGATGCAGGCTGCCGCATCCATGGCTTTTTCGGCCGCGGCCTGGGGTACCGGGATGGCATTGGCATCCTGGGCACCGCCGGTGTTGACGGACACGAAACCACCGGCCTGGATAATGACATCAAATGCACCGCGGTCGACGACCAGGTCCTTGATGATTGGAAAGGCTTTGGCCCGCCAGGGTTCGATGACAACTGTATCACCATCCGAAAAATGACGCATATGCAACTGGCATAAGGATGTTCCCTTCTCCGGCCCATGGGCGCGTCCATTCACCACCGCGCCGCACGAGCCGCAGATGCCTTCCCGGCAATCATGATCAAAGGCGATCGGATCCTTGCCTTCCAGGGTCAATTTTTCATTGTTGACATCGAGCATTTCAAGAAATGACATGTCGGTTGAAATATCGGTGGCCTGGTAGGTCTCCAGCCGGCCCTTACTGTCAGGACCATTCTGGCGCCATATCTTCAATGTTAAATTAATCGATCTGGTCACTTGTAACTCCTTTGGGATAATTCAACATTTTCAAAAACCAACTGTTCTTTGTATAATTGCGGTTCTTTTTCCTTGCCGGCATACTCCCAGGCCGCCGCGTAGCAGAAATTTTCATCATCGCGTTTGGCCTCGTGGCTTTCGGTCTGGTAGCCTTCATTAAAATGTCCGCCACAGGATTCCTGGCGGCCGCGGGCATCGATCACCATCAACTCGGCAAATTCCAGAAAATCGGCCACGCGACCGGCTCTCTCAAGACTCTGGTTGAAATCTCCGGCAGATCCCGGAACGGTGACGTTTTCCCAGAATTCCCCCCGCAGCTCTTGTATGAGTTTGCGGGCTTTCTCGAGGCCCTGGTTATTGCGTGCCATGCCGCAATAATCCCACATGATCAGGCCCAGCTCCTTGTGGAAGTCGTCCACGGTGCGCTTGCCGTTGATGGCCAGCAGCCTGTCGATCCGGGATTGGACTTGATTCTGCGAATCTTTAAATGCGGCATCATCGGCGCTGACATCGGAAAAATTGGTACCGGCCAGATACCCGCCAATGGTATAGGGGATGATAAAATAGCCATCCGCCAGGCCCTGCATGAGAGCGCTGGCGCCCAGGCGGTTGGCGCCGTGGTCGGAAAAATTGGCCTCTCCCATGACGAACAGTCCGTCGACGGTGCTCATCAGATTGTAATCCACCCACAGCCCCCCCATGGTGTAGTGAACCGCAGGATAGATTCTCATCGGCGTTTCATAGGGATCTTCCGCGGTAATCTTTTCATACATCTGGAAAAGGTTGCCGTATTTTTTTCCGATCACAGCCCGGGAATCCCGCTGAATGGCATCGGCAAAATCGAGATAAACCGCCAAACCGGTTTCCCCGACGCCTTTTCCCATATCACATTGTTCCTTGGCGTTACGTGAGGCCACATCGCGCGGTACCAGGTTGCCGAAGCTCGGGTATTTCTCTTCCAGAAAATAATCCCTCTCTGCTTCAGGTATTTGAGACGGCGCTCTCTTGTCATCGGGGTTTTTCGGTACCCATACCCGCCCGTCGTTTCTCAGGCTTTCACTCATCAGCGTCAATTTGGACTGGTAAGTGCCGTGGACCGGAATGCAGGTTGGATGAATCTGAGTAAAGCACGGATTGGCAAAACAGGCGCCCTTTTTATAGGCCCTGAAAACGGCCGAGCCATTGGAACCCATGGCATTGGTGGACAGGAAAAACACATTGCCGTATCCCCCGGTACACAGAACCACGGCGTGGGCGTCATGGCGTTCAAGCTGCCCGTTGACCAGATTGCGAACCACAATTCCCCTGGCCTGACCGTTGATCACCACCAGGTCCAGCATTTCACGGCGAGGGAACATTTGGACATGGCCGTCGGCGATCTGGCGCGACAGGGCGCTGTATGCCCCCAGCAACAGTTGTTGCCCGGTCTGCCCCCGGGCGTAAAAGGTCCGTGAAACCTGGGCGCCGCCAAAGGAACGGTTGGCCAGCAGACCGCCGTAATCCCGGGCAAAGGGAATCCCCTGGGCCACACAGTGGTCGATGATATCGTTGCTGACCTGGGCCAGTCGATAGACATTGGCCTCCCGGGCCCTGAAATCGCCGCCCTTTACGGTGTCGTAAAACAGACGCCAGATACTGTCGCCGTCATTGGGATAATTTTTCGCGGCATTGATGCCTCCCTGTGCTGCGATACTGTGAGCCCGCCGGGGACTGTCCTGAATGCAGAAGGATTTAACATTATAGCCCAGCTCGGCCAGGGTGGCAGCAGCAGCGCCGCCGGCCAGTCCGGTGCCGACGACGATAATGTCATACTTGCGCTTGTTGGCCGGATTGACGAGTTTAAGCTCAAACAGATGTCTGTCCCATTTATCCGCAATGGGTCCTCCGGGGATGTTTGCATCAAGCTGCATAATTTTTCCTTTCTATCCCGCCAGCGACAAATACAGCGGAATAATACCGAAACCGAATCCAACAGCCAGGCTGAAAACGATACTCAAGGCCATGATAAACGGCATATATTTTTCATGGTTGAAGCCGATGGTCTGGAAGGCACTCCACAAACCGTGGCTGACATGCAAGGCCGCGACGATCATGGCCAGAATGTAAATAATGACATACAGTGGATTTTCAAACGCCTGTGTAACGATCTGGTAGATGGTCGTATTGGTTTTGTCGACGAAATGGAAGTTTATCAGATGGAAAATAATAAACGCCAGCAGCAGGATGCCGGTATAGGGCATGGTGGCGGATCCAATGGTCCGGCCGCCGGCTTTCTTGTTGACGACGTAGCGGCTGGTTCGTGCTTTAAAATTTTGATAAAAAAGAATAAGGCCGGTGCAGACGTGCACGATGGCAAACACCAGCAAACCCCATTCCGCCAGGGTCAGCAGCGGTCCCAACGAATGCAGATGTTCGGCATATGAATTAAAGGCATTTCTTCCGCCGTATATCGTCAAATTACCTGCCAGATGGCCAGCCAGAAAACCGCAGAAGGAGAGACCCGTCAATGCCATCAATAATTTTTTACCGACGGAGGACCAGAGCGTCTGAATCAACCAGTTCATTTTTATGTCTCCCTATTTTTCATTTCATTTGCCGACCCCTAAGCGTCTTGAAAAGAGATTAATCTATTCATTTGTCAGGGGCATGTCAACAGAATTGTTACCGTGATAGGGGCATTCCCCTATTGTCATAACCTATGGAAAATATGTTCATTTTCATTCCGGACCATTGTCGAGCCACCAGGCATCCCGATCCGTCTGCATTGCGGCTGCAGCGATTTCCCTGCCGGTATCGGTTTGAAGCCGATCGATTACATTTTGAATCCAGGTTTTTGGCGGTTCGTAACCGATGTCAATTAATTCTTTTAGCTCAAGAATTAGGGCCAGTTGATCCGCATCACGGGCAAGTTTGGATTCGGTGGTTATTCCGTCCTCGAATTCCTGAATCAGCGCGGTCATTTTAGCGGCGAAAAACAGTCCGGCAGTAGCATCCTCCAGGGCCTTTTTTTCATCGGCGGTGACGTATTTCTTATGGACTGTATTGAGGTCCCCGGTTCTGGCTTCCGGAAAATCGTGGATCAGGCACATCGAAATCAGTTTCAGGGCATCCACATCCGGCAACATCTGGGTCATCACATAGGCGATAAATGTTGTGCTGAAAGTATGCTCGGCCACCGATTCCCGGCCGGCCCCAAGAAAATGATATCCTGAGCGGGGGATTTCCTTCAGTATCTTGGCTTCAAATAGCAAATTGGCAATTTTTTTCATATGGGTTCCTTTTCGTATCTGATCTCATTTTAACAATCGTCGGCAGCAGGGAACAACGTGCAGAGTTTGAAATCGAAATGGCTCAAGGTACAAGGCTCAAGGCTTAAGGATTGGGCATAGAGCATAGCGCATAGGGCAAAGGGTTTGACACTTCCGGAATTCAGATTCACTGATCTGCACGCTATGCTCCATGCGCTATGCCCTTTGCGGATTGGGCCCTGAGCCTTGAGCCCTGGGCCGTTTCTCAAAAGCCATCATCTCAGGCATAAATTGACAGTCATTTTTTACGTATAAAATACACTTAATTCCAAGCGCGCACGAAGGCAAGTGATATTTGACTGTCAGCGATCCAACCCAATTATGTTGACACTTTGTCCAATTTCATATAATTAAAAATAGTTATAACAGAAAGTTATTACACTTGTTTATAAGTAAATTGTAATTATATTGCAGATTGCCATTGAATCCGAAATGTTATTGTTTTAATGTTTCGGACTTTTTACAACCAATCATCATAAATAGACAGGGTCAGGGCCTGTTCTAGAAAACGGAGTACTCAATGACGGTTCCCCAAATCGACCTGATTCACATGATCGGCAATGCCGGCATCGTTGTGCAAATGGTCATGCTCATTTTGCTGTTTTTCTCTGTCAGTTCCTGGGCGATTATTCTCATCAAATCGCGCTATATTAAGCGGGCGGTGAAGCAATCATCTGAATTTACTGAATTTTTCTGGAAAAGCCGTGACCTTTCCAATGCCTTTGCCAAGGCCAAACAGCTTCACGGCAGCCCGTTGGCCAGAATTTTCCGCATCGGCTATGTGGAATTAAAAAAAACGAGCCCGGGCGGCAGCCAGCCATCCGGACAAACGACCCAGGATTCCGGCGACAGCATGCCGTTCAACACCCGCTTTGTCGGTACGGACAATGTCAAGCGGGCCTTGCGCCGGGCGATTAACACCGAAATGACCCGCATGACCCAGATGGTCCCCTTTCTGGCAACCACGGGCAACACGGCTCCCTTTATCGGGTTATTCGGAACAGTCTGGGGGATTATGAATTCATTTAGCGGTATCGGACAAAGAGGCTCGGCCAGTCTGGCGGTTGTGGCTCCCGGTATTTCAGAAGCCCTTGTAGCTACCGCAGCAGGGCTGGCTGCTGCTATTCCGGCTGTTATCGCCTTTAATTATTTCATGAACAGAATCCGCATTGTCGAAACTGAACTGCAAAGCTTTTCAGCCGATTTTCTTAATATTATTGAACGCGATATTCTGAGGACTGAAAGGAGGCGGGAATGACCTCCGGCGGCAACAGCAAGGAATTCATGTCCGAGATTAATGTGACGCCTTTTGTGGATGTCATGCTGGTTTTATTGATCATCTTCATGGTCACCGCTCCGATGATGGTTCAAGGCTTGAATGTCGATTTGCCCGAGGCCACGGCCAAATCGCTGGATTCAGAAAAGGAACATCTTGTCATCACCATTGACAAAGAGCATCAGGTTCACATCAACGATTATCAGGTCACCGTGGAATCACTGGGTGCCAAACTGGCCAAGATTCTCCAGGGCCGCAGTGATCGTGATGTATATCTGAAGGCCGACAAGAATATTCCCTATGGAATCGTCGTACAGGTAATGGCTGAAGTCAAGGGCGCCGGGGTTGAAAATCTGGGCATGATCACCGAACCGGCGGTCATGGATAAGAACCGCGACGCAAAAAAACCTAAAAGCAAATGAAAAGAAAACCATATGCGCGGGCGTATCCAGTGGGTACGGGCGCCGGATCCCAATCCTTTGTGCTGTATTTCGGGATTTCTCTGGCCATCCATTTGATTTTCTTCGGTTCGGTGGTGTTCTGGCCGGCATCTGCGCCGAAACCAAGATTTTCACCCGGATCCATCAATGTCAGCCTGGTTTCGCTACCCGGGCCGCCTTCTGCGGCACCGGCTGCGGTCGTAACCAAACAACCGGTTAAATCCGTGACCGCTCCCAAAAAAGAAGTCAAAAAAACGGTGCCCATTGAAGATGTCGTTGCCATAGAGTCTCCCAAAGCGCTGCCTGAGATAAAAAAGCCCAAAAAGACGGTAGCACTGCAACCCAAACCCAAAAAAATTAAACCCAAAAAGTCGCTTAAGAAAAAAACGCAGGATCGTCAGAAAATGATTGATCATGCGCTGACGAAAGTTGAAAAGAAGGTCAAAAAAACGGAAACGGATTCCGTCAGCCAGGCCCTTGACCGCTTGAAAAAGAAAGTCGAACAAACCGAAGCCAGTCAGTCCCAGGCCGCTTCGACCGGCCAGACGGCAGCCGGTACCGGTACCGGTGGAGGGGCTGCGGGGAGCGGCGGTTTGCGCCGGCTGGAAGTCATTGACATCTACAAGATTGAGGTCGCCTATCAGGTAGAAAGAAATTGGGCCTTTTCCCAGCAACTGGCCGGTGAAGGCCAGTCGTTGCAGGCCAGTCTGGTGTTCAAGGTGATGCCGAATGGAGAAATTAAGGACATCCGCTTTACGGAGCGTTCCGGCAATGCCTATTTAGATGAATCGGCATATCGGGCCATTGTCAAAGCAAATCCGGTTTCGCCGCATCCAACCGGCATCCGGACCCCCTATGTGACCCTGGGGGTAAGATTTACGCCCGAAGGGATCAAAAAGTGAAGGTTTCAGGTGTCGGGTGTCAGAGAACAGAGGTCAGAGGACAGATGTCAGACGAAAGAGGAGAACGTTCTGATTTTTCAATCTGTCGTCTGTCTTCTGTTCTCTGTCTTCTGGAAACTGACACCTGAAACCTAATATTTTTTTAGAAGCGCTAATGCAGTGCTAACCAGCGCCACTTATTTCGAGCATAGTTGCGGAAGAAACTTAAGTGCATATGCTTAAGCGACATCGAAATCTGGGCCCATAAACACAAATGGTAATTTTAAAGTTTACA
>CAJICI010000490.1_pt1 | contig 14683 bp, 8 predicted proteins | sample 9199571 | NCBI WGS metagenome assembly CAJICI01 (sample SAMEA7708329, study PRJEB35096) | sediment metagenome | biome: marine neritic benthic zone biome [ENVO:01000025]; feature: sediment [ENVO:00002007]; material: shallow marine sediment [ENVO:03000034] sea grass bed [ENVO_01000059] ...
ATCATCAATCGGCCGAACATGCCGGGATAGAGACCGCCGCCATCAACCAGGCTCACTTTGACCAGAAATGAGCGTGACCCGGGATCAGCCGATGGCACAATCTCATCAACTTCCACCGGAAACTGCTTCTGCAGGGCATCGATTTCAGCCGTCAGCGCCTGTCCTTTGGAGAGTTTGGAGGCCACCGACTCCCTGACATTGGCTTCCAATCGGAGGGTGGTGGGATCGTACATGTGCAACAGGGGCTGCCCCGGACGGGCGGTATCGCCGGGGTCTGCCAGACGCTCGTCGATACGGCCGGCAATCGGTGCCGTCAACTTGCTGTAACTGAGTGCGGTTTGCGCCTCATCCTTCTGGCGCTGCAGGCGTACAAGTTCCGCCCGGGTAGTGCTCAGGGCGGTTTGCACCCGGTCTTGCTCGGCCTTGGATACGGCACCCGAATCAGCCTTTATAATCCGCCGGACACGGGCAAGGTCTTTTTCACTCTGGGTCAACCGCGCCCGGGCCGCGACGACCGCCTGGCGCGCCTGATCAACCCGGGCCTGCAGCTCGCGTGCATCCATCGTCACCAGCACATCACCGGCCTTGACCTCATCGCCGGCCCAGACGGCAACCGATGAGATGGTGGCCGTAATAATCGGGGAAATAACGGTTTCGACCTTGGCCCGCAGGGTTCCGGCTGCCGGTTCGATCAACGGGCGTGTTTCCGCCTGCACGGCAACCGGACGGGCGTTTTCTGCTGACGGTACCACGCCGCTGAAATCCGTCGGAATCTTCGCTTCAAAAAATCCCGCCAGATAGGCCATGATTCCTGCCAGCACGATTAGAGCAACAACAATTCCCAGGATTTTCAGTGAAGTTTTCACGCTTGGTTATCCCTCCTTGGAAGGCAGTCCGTATCCCGGTTTATCGGCATATATCAGACGGTAAAGAACCGGAATCACAAACAGGGTAAACAGGGTGGATGCGGCAATGCCAAAAATGATGGCCCATGCCAGGCCGTTGAAGATCGGGTCCAGGGTGATCACCAGATTGCCGAGCAGGGTGGTCCCGGCTGTCAGAAATATCGGTCGCATGCGCACCGCTCCGGCCTGCAGCAGCGCTTCGTTGAGATCTTTGCCCTCGCCCAGGGCCATGTGAATGAATTCAATCAGAATCAGGGAATTGCGAACCACAATCCCGGCCAGGGCAATCATTCCGATCATGGCCGTGGCGGTAAACAGAACCGGGTTGGAGAATCCGGCCACCACCCGGTCCCCGATCTGATTCAGCAGCCAGAAACCCGGCATGATGCCAATGATCGAAAGCGGTATGGCCAGCATGATGATGCCGGTAATAGCGGACAACCCGGTTTGCAGGCGTATCACCAGGAATATCCCCAGCAGGGCGGCGCCAAATGCAATACCCAGATCCCGGAATACGCGCAGGGTAATCTCCCACTCGCCTTCCCCGTTCCATACTGCCCGGATGCCTTCGGGCAATGCCCAGGGCCGGCCGCTTCCGGGAGAAAAATAGGTGCGTCCTTTTAACGGCCGCGGCTTTACGGGTTTAATCTCTTCACCCAGGTCACCGCCGACATCAAGCACAATCTCGGCCGGCAGTCGACCGGCGCCTTCGGCAAACACATAGACGACCGGCTTTAAATTTTTATGATAGATGGATTTGTCCTGCAGGGTCCAGCTCAAGCGGCCGAGTTCGGCCAGGGAAACCATGGGGCGGGGGGCATCCCGCAATCCTGATTTTTCGCGGATCTTCAGAATCCCCGGTCTGCCTTTGATCTGCAACTTTGACAGCGCAGCGGGGGCGCTGCGAAGTTTAAAGGGCAACCGCAACACCACCGGCAGCGGGTTGACTTCGCTGGGAATATGCATATATCCGGCAACCAGCCCCTCGTTCGCCAGGTGAATGGTCTGGCCAATGTCGTGGGTACCGATCCCTGACAGGGCGGCTTTTTCCCGGTCCGGTATAAAGGTTATTTTGGGCCGGTCATCTTCCACAGAGGTGTCGATGTCCACCACAAACGGCTCCTGTTTTAAGCGCGCCTCCAGGATGCGGCCGGCCTGTTGCAGTTCCGGATATGGCGTGGCCTTGGAACCGTATAGCTCGACGGCAACCGTCGAAATAACGGGCGGACCCGGCGGTACCTCAACGAGTTTGATGCGGGCATTAAATGATTCGGCAAGGGCTTCAAGGTCGCGCCGGATACGCAGCAGGATCGCATGCGACTGCTGGGAACGACGTTGACGTTCGGCCAGCGTAACCCGGATATCGGCCATGTGAGCACCGCGGCGCAGATAGTAGTGGCGCACCATGCCGTTAAAATCCATCGGTGACGGCGCCCCCACAAAAGCGGTGTAGTCCCTGACTTCCGGCACCCGGCTCAGGTAGGCATTTAAGGCCCCCACCACGCCCTGGGTGCGCTCCAGGGTGGTGTCCTCAGGCATATCGATGATGACCTGAAACTCATCCTTGTTGTCATAAGGCAGCAATTTGAGTGGCACCAGCCGCAGGGCCGGCAGTACCATGGATATGCAAAAAAGCAGCAAGACCGCTGCCAGAAACAGCCAGGATCGCCGGCGCGTGGATAGCAATGGTTTTAAAATATAGGCGTAGCCGCGGTACAATCCGGTCTGATTGATCTCCCGTGTGCCCTGCCCGGAGGAGGGTTTAAGCAGTCTGGAGGCCAGCCAGGGCGTCACCATAAAGGCCACCAGGGTGCTGGCCATAACACTCACGGGGACATTAAAGGCCATCGGCGCCATGTATGGGCCCATCATTCCGGTTATAAAATACAGTGGTGCAAAAGCCAGAATAATGGCAATGGTGGACATGATCAGCGCTCCGCGGATTTCCCCCATTGCCAGTATAATCCCGCGGCGGCGCGAATGCCTTCCCGTACGGATATAGCGCTCGATATTATCCACGCCGGTGATGGGGTCGTCAACCAGCAGTCCAAGCGACAGAATAAGGGCAAACAGGGTCACGCGGTTGATCGTATACCCCGCCAGCATATCAAGGGCCAGGGTAAAGCCGTAGCAAATCGGCACCGCCAGGCCCACCACCAGCGCGGCCCGCCAGCCCAGAAAAATCCCGATAAAAACGGTGACGGTTAAGACCGCCACCAGGAGACTCGATATCAGGTTGTTGATTTTCTCATCAGCCGTCCGGCCATAGTTGCGGATAATGCGGAAGTTGACTTCGGGCGGAAATATATCCGCCTTCAGCCTGGTAAAATAATCCTTGACCTCGTTGGCCACCCAAACGGCATTGGCACCCTTTTTTTTGGCGACCGATATGGCAACCGCGGGATAATGGCCCCTGTATTCCGGCAGCATGCCGGAAGCCGGGCCAAACCCGATCCAGGTATAGCTGTCCGGCTCGGCGGGCCCGTCAGTAACCCGGGCCACATCATCCAGATAGACGGGAACCCCGTCAACCACATTGACCACCATTTTTCTAAGCTCGGCGGCCGAGCGAAAGAAATCCCCGGCTTCGACCACAATGTTCTGATCCCTGACCTGCAGGTCACCGGCCGGCAGCAGTTTGTTGGAGACATCCAGGGCCCAGGCCACCTCAAGGGGTGCGGTGCGTCTGGCGGCCAGGGCCTCGGGATCAAGCTCCACCCGGATCTGCCGCGGCCGTCCGCCGGTCACGGTGATGCGGTTGGTATCCTTGATGGACTGAAGATCGTGCTCGATCTCCTCGGCCAGCCGCCGCAATTCGTGATCGCCGGTCAGCGCCGGATCATCGCTCCACAGCACCGCCACTATGATGGGCACGTCATCAACCTCGATGGGCTTGACCACCCATGACTGGACCGATGCCGGGATTCGATCAATCTCGGAGTAAACCTTGTTGTAGATTTTTACCAGGGAATCTTCGCGGTCTTCGCCGACATAAAAGCGAACCGTGACCACACACTGATTGGTCTGTGACATCGAGTAGACATACTCGACGCCGTCGATTTGAAAGAGGAGTTTTTCAAGGGGGGTGGCAATCTGACGCTCCACCTGCTCGGCGCTCAGTCCGGGTGCCGCGACCATGACGTCGGCCATGGGCACGACAATCTGGGGCTCCTCTTCACGCGCGGTTATCATTAAGGCGATAAGGCCGCCCGCAAAGGCCGCCAGCAGCAGTAACAGCGGCAGCGGCCCGCGCAGGGTGGTCTCGAGCAGGCGTGACAGCCAGTCCGGTCTCTGAGGTTCGGGTTCGGTCATAGCGTGAAGAACTATCGCAAAAACAGCGGTGGCTGTCAACTACTCAGGCGACAGTAAAATGGAAGTAAATCAGTATGATATAAATTGCTCGACCGACAGGCCCTTTATTTGACCCAACGTTGTCTACGACAGACTCAGGAAAAAATGCAGGCAGTATACAGGTTCGGGGATCAGCATCGGCCGCCCTGCGTCCGGGAAATACTTCGTAGCGCAGGCGCTCCCGGTCAATGACGGGTTGGCACCTTATCGGCCAGATACCGTTTGACCTCTCCGATGGGAACCTCACGGCGGTGAAAAATACCGGCCGCCAGGGCTGATTCAGCCTCGGTCTTCGTGAAAACTTCATGGAAGTGCTCGACCCGACCCGCGCCGCTGGAAGCGATAACCGGGATGCTCACGGCTGCCGAAACGGCATTGATCAGTTCCAGGTCAAAGCCGGAGTTGGTCCCGTCGCGATCGATACAATTGAGCAGGATTTCACCGGCCCCCAGCTCGGCGCAGATTCGGGCCAGGGTGACCGCGTCCAGATCCCGGCCTTCCCGACCGCCTTTGATGGTGCACTGGTACCAGCAGTAGCGCTCGCCGCCGGGACCCGGCAGAGCGGTTTCAATGACCGGATGGCGAACCTCATCCGGAGAGTTGACGTACACCCGGCGCGGATCTATCGAAACCACAACAGCCTGGTTACCGTATACCCTGGCGATTTCCTCGATGGCGCTGCAGCCGGAGGGGCGGCCGGCTCTGCAGTAGGCTTCGGCAATAATGACGGCATCACTGCCGATGGAAACCTTGTCAGCCCCGGACCTGAAATATTCGGCCGCCACTTCCAGGGCGCTGTATTGGCGGCCGTCCTTATCGGTATAGTCACGGATTCCGCCACCGATGGTCAGCGGCACAAATACGTTACGGGACGTCTGCCGCAATATTTCAAGCATGGGCATGTCTTCCAGGGGAAAGTCCCTGAAACCCGTGATATTAAGAAAGGTAATCTCGTCGGCGCCCTCCCGGTAATATCGTCCTGCCAGTTCAACCGGCCGGCCCAGGTTTCGGACACTGCCTTCTTCCCTGACATCATACTGATCGCCCTTGGTGACCACAAGATCCCCCTGGTCGTTGGCTCGCACATCGAGACAGGCGACAATCCGTTTGGCCAGCTGTGTCGGGCGGTCGGACTGCACCGGTCGAACCGCGGCCGCTGATGGCCGAAGAAAATTTTCCAGCAGGCTGAGGCCGGCCCGGCCGCTTTTTTCCGGGTGAAACTGGGTTGCAATGATCCTGCCCTTCTGGATGCTGCTCACAAATTCACAGCCATAATCGGTGGTGGTCAGCACAACTTCCGGATCATCAGCCACAACATGGTATGAGTGGACGAAATAAAATTTTTCGCCGCCCTGCAAATCGGCAAAAACCCCCGATGGTTGCCGGAATTTCAGCCCGTTCCATCCGATATGGGGGACCGAAAGATCCGTGTCAAAGCGCTTGACCACCCCCGGGATGAACCCCAACCCCTTGATATCAGGCGCTTCTTCGCTGCCATCGAAAAGGGCCTGCAGGCCCAGACAGATCCCCAGAAACGGCCGATCCGACTGCAGATAGGCCCGCAGCGGCTCAACATATTTTTTCTTCCGCAGGATGCGCATCATATTGCCGAAGGCACCCACTCCGGGGAAAACAAGTTTGTCGGCCGACAGAATATCCTCAGGCCGGGTGACGATCTTAACCGTCTCGCCCAGGCTTTCGATGGCGTTGATAACGCTTCTGACGTTACCGGCGCCGTAGTCCAGCAGGGTAATCATTTCAAATAGACCTTATTGCTCCTGTGCGGATGATCAGACGTGACACTATTTTCCAGGGTGGGAGCGGCTTTTGCCGGTGATTGCATCCCGCTGTCTTTTAGCGGGGCCAGCCGCGAAAGCGCTTATCAAGACTCTGCGGAATCGCGGCTGTAAAGCCGCTTCCACACCTGCAATCCAGTGACCGGTTCTATTCGCAAAGCCACCTTTTACACCACCTCAACGCATAAAACAAGTCCACGTTCAAATGGTGATTTGCCAGTCAGGAAATCCGAGACGCGGGGTATCGTGGAGATTTAGATTCGAAGATAAAGGTAATTAAGGAAAAGGTCAGTTCAACGGTGCATGTTTTCGGTTACCGCCGCGATTAACCCATAACAATAAACCGATAACCGTTACAGCCCCGCTGGCACCAGGGCATCCTTTAGAAGGGGGCCGGAAGAATTCCGGCGGCCGTAAATGCTCCGCAAAAAAGTGACGCAGTCGTCACAAAAGATCTTTCCCCTTCCGTCAACGATGACTTTAATGTAGCCCCGATAACCGAATTGGTTGAATTCGCCCCGGCTCATCGGGCACAACAATCCATCGGCGGCCGGTTTGTAGGAGGCATGGTCGGTCAGGCCGAAATTATGCCCCACTTCATGCAGGGACACCTTTAAGGTCCTGTCGATGAACAGGTCGTATTCCCGCTCGGAATCCAGCTTTTCGGGACTCAACCTGCTGGTGGACACCACGGCGACATCGTTCTGGGGATTTTTTCCGCCCAGGATGGAATTGTAAAACTCATCCTCGTCCCCGGTTTTTAAATCAGCGTCGGTAATCCCCAGTGTATGTCCGGAATATTCCTCATCCAGGACCATGGTCAGCAGTTGAGCGTCGATGCTCTCAACAACAGGAGAGTTGTGGTGGGAAAGATTCACTTTTTTGATGAAATCGCGAAATGACTCCAATATTCCGTCACCGATTTTTTTCAGGCTGCTGTATGTAATATCACTGCCGATGCGCACAATGTTTATCTCTGAACTATTTTTCATCATATTTAACCCCGGGCAATGGCTTGGATGGGTTTCTACATCAGCTTAAATGACAGTTTATCAATTTTTAGGAGGCTGTGCAAATTTCAAAATTTTATTGATAGAATTTTTCGATAAAGTGATTATGTTTTGAGTGTCAAACATTCACTTCGAACTGATAAGGAAAAACAACATGGCGGTTAAAATAGTCATCAAACGGCAGTTTAAAAAGGACTCCGCCCAGAAGGCCTTTGAACTTCTCAATAATTTTCGGCGTGAGGCCATGGGGCGCAAGGGTTACATTTCCGGGGAAACCTGGGTCAACCACTACGATCCCTGCCGCATAGCGGTTGTCTCCACCTGGCAAAGTGTGGACGACTGGATTCACTGGGAGGAAAGTGACCAGCGCACGCAGAACGAAGCCAAACTTGAAGGCCTGCTGCAGACACCGGCCAAATTTGAGATATACGACATGGGCGTGTTTCCACCGCAAAAGTGATTTGGCAGAATCTGCTAAGCCTCCCGAACCCGCGGCCATTTGTTAATATACCTCAAATAGCGCCATCTTTCAGATAAACGCCGGCGGGGGGCCTTTTAAACCTTCCGCGAACCCTTACGGCTCATACACAATTGACTACCCGCGAATTGTAGTTTATAAATTAATATAGGCAGAAAAACCGTTTAATACCGCCATCACGCCGTAATAGCACTTCAGGGCGTTATGCTGAAAGGTGACCGCATATGTGCAGAATGCTGGGGATCTATGGCCAAACCGATATCTGGCAGGACATCGCCATGGCCTTCAGCCGACAGGCGCAATTCGGCAATGTGCCGCCCGGCCAGGACCAGGAACCCGGCCACATGGACGGGTGGGGAATATCCATATCCAATAAGAGCCATACAGCGATGATGCCGGTGATCCGTCAGCTGGGCTCTGCCTGCGAATCAGAATCCTTCAGGGAGGCGATCCATACCGCGACTCAACCACCAGACATCTTTCTGTGCCACCTGCGCAAAGCCAGCGACATAATCCCGATTAACCATTCCAATGTCCATCCCTTTTTCCATAATGGCTGGGCAATTATCCACAACGGTACCGTTTTCAACGCACAGTCCCTGCCCAGGAACCCTGATCTGGTATCCTGTTCGGATGGATCCGACACCGAATTTTTCTTTCATTACCTGCTGACAAAAATAGAAGATCGGACGGCACCGCAGTCCATCACCCTGGCCATATCAGAAGCCGCGGCCTCCATCAGCGCGGATTACAGCGCTCTGAACTGCATCCTGAGCAACGGCAGGGAACTGTACGCCATCCGACAATATAAACAATGGGAGGATTATTATACGCTGTACATGTATGAGTTGCCCGGCAGCGTTGTCATAAGCTCCCAGCCGGTCGACGTACCGCAAATGAAACCGGACAACTGGAAATTACTATCTAACGACCTGCTGTTAAGAGTCTGCGACACCCCGCTGAAAATCGAGCGCCTACCAATTCCCTGCTCCAGCTGATGGCAGGTTTTCGGGATTTGATCCCAAAAACCATTGTCTTCATATCCGTCGTTTAGACCGGGAGGATATCCGATGTGCCCCAAACCCAGTTATGAAGAGCTGGAAGAAAAAGTGCGGGAACTGGAAAAAAAATCCAGGCAATTGGCGCGATCACAGGCAACATTGCAAAATAGTGAAGCCCTGTTCAGGGACCTGGTGGAAAAGCTGCCTTTTCCGGTGGCAGTTGGAACGGCAGATTTGAAAACCGCCTACATGAACCCCAGTTTTACAGCCGTATTCGGCTACACCGCGGATGAGATACCGGACCAGCATGCCTGGCGGACAAAGCTGATGCCCGATGTTGATTACCGGTCTGAAAAATCCGACGAAGTGGATCAATGGATACCATCATCGGACCATACGGCCATATTCCACCGACGATTCACCGATAAATCCGGCGGGGAACACGATACCATCGTCTATACAATTCAACTCGAAAACCATTATTATAACTTCATCGAAGATATTACCGAGCGCAGGCAGGCCGAAAAAGGACTTCGCAGGGCGCGGGAGGCCCTGGAACAGCGTGTCCTCGAGCGCACCGCCGATCTTCTCAGGGCCAACGAACAGCTGCAGGCGGAAATCAAGGAACGCAACCGCCTTGAAGGTCAACTGGTTCAGTCCCAGAAGATGGAGGCCATCGGCACGCTGGCCGGCGGCATCGCCCATGATTTCAACAACCTGATGACCACCATCCAGGGCAATGTGTCGTTGATGCTTTTTGACATCGACAGTTCGCATCCCAATTACCAAAATTTGAAAAACATCGAAAAACAGATCGAGCGCGGCGCACGGCTGACATCCCAGCTGTTGGGCTACGCCAAAAAGGGAAAATATCATGTGCAGCCAATGGATTTAAACCGGTTTGTGATGGAAACAACGGAAGCTTTTGGCCGCACCAAAAAGGAGATTGTCATCAACCGGCAGCTGGCCGCCGACCTGCTGCCCATCGAAGCCGATCAGGGACAGATCGAACAGGTACTGCTGAATCTTTACGTGAACGCCGCTGACGCAATGCACGGCGGTGGCCGGCTTGATTTAAAAACGGCCAATGTGTCCCATGAAGCCATAAAGAGTAATCTATACCAGCCCCGCAAGGGCCGATATGTCCTGCTGTCGGTGACCGATGCCGGTGCCGGGATGGAACCGGAAACCCAGGAGCGCATGTTCGAGCCGTTCTTTACGACCAAAGAACTCGGCCGGGGCACCGGTCTGGGATTGGCGTCCGTATACGGCATTGTCAAGGGGCATGGCGGTTATATCGAAGTAGAATCGGGAAAAGACCGGGGAACGACTTTCAGTATTTATTTGCCGGCTTCCCCTAAAAAAATTACATCCCGGTCTAATGGTGCCGGCAGCTTTATCCAGGGCAGTGGAACCATTCTGCTGGTTGATGATGAGCCAATGGTGCTGGATATCGGTGCAAAACTATTGAAAAAAATGGGATACACGGTCATTGAGGCCGACAACGGCAAGCAGGCCCTGAAAGTCTTCGAAACCCACAGGAGCACCATCGATCTGGTAATCCTGGACCTCGTCATGCCGGAAATGGGCGGCGGCCAGCTTTTCGACCGCATAACCCGGATCCAGCCGGACGTAAATGTGCTTCTTTCCAGCGGCTACAGCATCAATGGCGAAGCAAGGGAATTATTGCGGCGCGGATGCCGGGGATTCATTCAGAAACCGTTCAGTTTGGCCCAACTGTCACGTAAAGTCAGTGAGACTCTGCAGCCGGCGGAAAAAGAAGAGAAAAAGTAGTCGCCACCGATATATGGCAGCCGGCGCCTTTATGGCAGCGGGGGCAGCCGCTGATCCTGCCGGGACAGGCGTCGGTATCTTTGGGAATCAACGGGCAGCGTGATGACGTCAGGCTGATCTTAAAGCCGTAGCGTTCGGAAAAGATCTTTATCCTCAGCAAATCTGCACCTTTGCCTCCGGCGTTGAAATCGAACGGACTTTTACTGGAGTAGTCCATGGTTTCCTGGGTGGCGAAAAAACCTTCAAATATTCTGGTCTGATTCTCCGCTGCTATCCCGACACCATAGTCCCGAACTTCCAGGAGCATTCCCTGACCTTCGGGCTTTACCACTATCTCTATTTTGCCCTCATCAGGTGTATTTTCAATGGCGTTTTTCAGCAGGCCGTCAAATATTTTCTCCAGCACCTCCGGGGGCAGGGATACCGGCGGTCCCACCTCGATGTCACAGCTGATGTCCACCTCACGATGGGCAAAAGAGGGTTTCAAAGATGCCAGTCGTTGCTGCACAAACGCATCCAGTGCCAGGGTTTCGGAGATCAGCTCACGCACACCGTAAGCCTCCCTGACGCGGGACCTGAATTCCGCCACAACCTGGCCTTCCCCGAAGGTCCCGGCAACAATAGCTTCAACCTCGTCCGCGCAACGCTCCACTATCTGGGATATCAGACGATCGGCTTTATAGGTTTTACCCTGCATGATGTCATCAATCTGATACTGCATCTCCAGCAACCGGTCGATATTGCGACGGGCCCGTTCCACGGTCGGCTGCCAGCTCTCCTCCGGTATGGCGCCAAGCCTCTTTTTCAGCGTTACCAGTGATGTACGCAAAACCGCGATGGGGGTCTTAAGCTCATGGGACAGATGGTTAATAACTTTGTCCTTGGCCCGGTTGAGGCTCGATACCTCCATGTACGCTTTTTTGAGTTCGGCCGCAAACCGGGCATTTTCTATGGACAGGGCCACGGTGCCGGCCAGCATGCTCAACAACTCGGAATCCGCTTCGTCAAACCCGCCTTCTTTTTTATTGATGGCCCCCAGGGTCCCGATAACCCGTTCATGACTTCTGAGCGGCACGAGCAGCAAATTGCGGGTTTTGTAACCCAGCTTTTTGTCACGCTCGATATGGATCTCCGAATCACCCGATATGTCATTCATGATGATCGGTGTTCCGGTCTTTATGACTTTGCCGGCCACCAGCTCATCAACGAAAAACCGCACTTCCTTCACCCGACGTTGAGTGGCCGTATCATCGTAGGCCGCCCCGCGCAGAAAAAGCGCCTGCCGTTGTTCATCCAGCAGGATGACCACGCCGCCTTCGGTGCCCATCAGTTCCTTGATGACGCCGCTGACGTAATCGAGCAGTTCGTAAAGCTCCGTGTATTCGGGCAGTGCCATACTGATGCGCAGTATGGCCTCGTTGTTTCTGGCGATCTGTTTGACCCGGGTGATATCCCTTAGAATAACGAGCACGCCCGCAGGCCCGCCCTGGTCATCCGAATAGACCGAGGCTCGCCAGGCCACGTCCAGAATTGAGCCCTCTTTGGTCAGCCGCCGGGTTTCATAACGATGGATGACTTTGCCTTCAAGCAGCATCCGCTGATGGGCCCGGGTTTCGGCTTTGAGCTCCTCGGGAACATACGGAACTTCTCTGCCCCGCAGTTCTTCCAGAGACCAGCCGAAGGTGTCCGTAAAAGCCGGATTCACGTATGTCACCAGGCCGTCGATGGTATATACGAGGATGGAGTACGGGGCAAAGTCAAGCAGGGTGCGAAACCGCCGTTGGGCATTTAGACGCTCCCGGATGGCACGCCGGCGTTCGGTTGTGTCCTGAAGGGTTTCCAGGGCACCGAACACATTGCCGTCCGAGTCCGTCAAAGGGGCGGCGGTAAAAAACAACCATTTGCCATCGTCGCCGATATCCGGGAAGAAGTCTTCGGCCTCGTAAGCGCCTTCCTTAACCGGTGATTTGCGGAATTTGCCTTCATAATACCGGTTGAGTTCCTGATCGGGTGCACCGTCGAGGATAAAATCGGCCATGGTGGGTCGTTCTTCGGAATAAAAGGCCTTCCATGGATCACGGGTGCCGATCATGTCATCGGCCCCAACGTCGGTGAGATTCTCCATCGCCTGGTTGTAGTGGGTAACGACGTGATCATTATCGATCACAAAGATGGGAATCGGTATGCTCTCGATAATCTGACCCAGCCGTTCCTGAATCCGCCAGAAGGCCGCCTCGCGTTTGCGGTGACGGATGACTTTGCGCTGCAAAGATTCGATCTGTTTTAGCAAATCGTTATGTTCTGTCTTGCCCGACATTATTTATAGTATTCTCATTAAAATCTTCGTAAAAAATGATAGTCATAAAATAAAGAGGTGGGCTCGGAGTTCGCCTTTCAATCGTCCTCGTCGTCGTGCTCGTGCTCGTCCTCGAAGTCGAATAGAACATTTTGGCATCGAGGACGAGGACGAATATCTAAAATCGCGGCTGGAAAGCCGCTCCCACAGCATTATTTTAATTCATTTCTCGATTGGTCTGGCTTTCACCCCGCAACCCGTAACCCGAAACGCGCAACACACAACTGGCACCTGAAACCTTGATCAACAGGACGGCCCCGACTCGGCTGAGCCGTTCAGCCATGCCTTTAAGAATAGAAGTTATCCTTAATTATTCATTATTCATTAGACATTAGTCAATGCCCTGGCCACCCAGCCTTTCCAGCATCATGCCGTAGGCCTTCAGGCTGCGTTTAAAGCTGCTGAGGCGAAAAAATTCATCCGGTGCATGGATATTTTCGTCGTTGAGACCGAAAGCGAAATTGACCATGTGCGCATTTAAATGTTTTAAAAATATGCCGCTCACCGGAATGGTGCCGCCCATCCTCGTAACGAGGGGTTCTTTACCATACAGCTCTTTCAGGGTTTCGCGGGCGGCCTGATTGCCGGGGTGATCAAAAGGAATCAGGTATGGATCGGCCGTTCCGGCCAGTTTTTTCACCGCAGCCGTTGTTCCGACTGGTACGTGCTTTTCCACGTGGGCGGCAATTAATTCTACTATCCGGTCCGGTTGCTGATCCGGCACCAGGCGACAGGTGATTTTTGCATGGGCCTCGCTGGGAATGACGGTTTTGATGCCTTCACCCTGGAAACCGCCCCAGATGCCGTTCACATCCAGGGTCGGTCGAATCCAGGCCCGCTCATAGGTCGAGAAACCGGGTTCACCGCACAGCTGTGGAACGCCCAATTCATCCCTGTAGGTTTTTTCATCGAAGGGGATCCGGGCAATCTGTTCCCGTTCGGCATCGGACAGGGTCAGTACATCATCATAAAATCCGTCAACAATTATCTGCCCGTCGGGGCTGCGCATCGAATCAATCAGGCGTGCCAGGGCGTGGATCGGATTCAGAAAGGTTCCGCCGTAGGTGCCGGAATGACAATCCTGGGCCGCACTTTTCATATCAATCTGCAGGGCGCATAACCCCCTGCGGCCGACCACCAGCGCGGGCTGATCCTTGTCCCACTGACCGCCGTCGGCGCTGAGGACCCAATCACAGGCCAGCAATTCTCGATGGGATGATATGAAATCCGGCAGGTCGGGGCTGCCGATTTCTTCCTGGCCTTCAAAGAAAAATTTAACATTGACGGGCAGCGACCCTCTGGTTTTCAGCAGGGCTTCGACGGTCAGAATCGGTGCCAGCATGTTGCCCTTGTCATCGGATGCTCCCCGGGCATAGACACGGTCGCCTTTGATCACCGGTTCAAAGGGCGGTTGACTCCAGAGCTCGACAGGATCCACCGGCTGGGTGTCGAAATGCCCGTATATCATCACGGTAGGAGCGCCGGCGGCATGCAGCCAGTGCCCGTATACGACGGGGTGCCCTGCGGTGGACAATACTTCGACGGCCTCGATTCCGACGCTTTTCAGGCGATTTGCAACCCAGTCTGCGGCCCGGCGGACATCATCCGCGTTTTCGGGCAGGCTTGATATGCTGGGGATGCGGAGAAACTCGCAAAGCTCGTCGATATGGTTCGATTCATTTTTTTCTAAATAGTCTTGCCACTCAGCCATGGATGCAACCTCCTTCAGCTTGCGCCATCAAGTGTGTTTTTTATTTGTAGTTAATTTAGTGCAATTGCCAGCATATGGTCTGATTCATGTTTTCGGAATACTGGAATGATGGAATATTGGAATAATGGGTTTAAAAGGATCAGGATCTAAATCAATATACAATGATCCGATCCTTATTTATAACCCAATATTCCAGCCTTCCAACATTCCAATATTCCAATAGGATGCCGGCAGGTTTTGCGGATGGCGCAGGCCTGCCGGGTATAATTCGATTTATCCAG
>CAJICI010000714.1_pt1 | contig 14671 bp, 11 predicted proteins | sample 9199571 | NCBI WGS metagenome assembly CAJICI01 (sample SAMEA7708329, study PRJEB35096) | sediment metagenome | biome: marine neritic benthic zone biome [ENVO:01000025]; feature: sediment [ENVO:00002007]; material: shallow marine sediment [ENVO:03000034] sea grass bed [ENVO_01000059] ...
ACAGGTGGGTGAATATTTACTGGGCGGATTTCATCCCCTATGCCCACGGAGTGCGGATGTTCGGCCAGGTCTACAATGACGCCGTGCAGCCTGATGACCCCTATGAATTCATTGATCTTCTCACCAACACGGATATGGCCAGTATCGCGCGGAACAACATGTTGATGGAAATGGCTGGTATTATCCGCAGCGATCAACATCTGGCTGAAAAATTAAGTCAGGGGGACGATTCGGATCTTGATATCCAATTCAGTTCCATGATCGATGAGTTTATCGAAAAATTCGGTGACCTGTCCTGCTCGGTAACCGGCGGCAAAAATTGTGTCCTGGGCACCGGTCCGCTATACCGTCTGCTGCTGGAAATGGCGCAGCATCCGGCCCCGGCCGGTGGTGGTCGCAAAGTCCACAAAATCAATTCTTTGAAGCAGAACTACTTGAACAGCTTTGATGACGACCAGAGGAAAAGGGCTGAGGAATTGCTTGATTTGGCCCGAAGCAGCTATCAGCTGCGGGATGACGACAATATTTATCTCGGCCGAATCGAAGCGCAGCTGCTGACGGCCGTTCAGGAAGCCAAATTGAGGCTGGAAGATCCGTCAGGCTGTGAGGCGCCGAATGAAATAAAGCAGGTTTTGAAAGAGGTCGATTTTAGAACGGAATCATCGCCATCCGATCAGGCTGCAGATTCTGTCGGCGAAAAGCTCAAGGCCCGGCAGCTGGTCGGTCAGCCTGCAGGCCCCGGGATAGCCAAAGGTCGTGCCCGGGTGATACGAAAACATTCAGATCTGGCAGATTTTAAACACGGTGAAGTGCTGATTTGTGATGCGGTCGATCCCAACATCACCTTTGTCGTTCCCCTGGCAGCGGCCGTTGTCGAGCGCCGGGGCGGCATGTTGATCCACGGTGCCATTATCGCGCGCGAGTACGGGCTGCCCTGCATTACCGGTATCCCGGACGCAACCACGCTGATTAAAACCGGTGATGCCATTACAGTGGATGGCTATCTGGGAATCGTTACTCTGGGCGACAGCAGATTTTGATAGCGTTAACAGAAGATGCCTCAAAATTGTAGAATACGCACCAGGACAAGGCACCGATTTCGTTTAAAAGTGAAGCCTTCACATCGTGGCTGGAAGTCACTCCTACGCCTAATAAACAAATCGGGATGGTCTTCTACATCGCGCCACTGTATTGTAGGAGCGGCATCTTGCCGCGATTTCCTTTAGTATCAAATCGCAACGCTGTCATTGGACGGAATATTCAATTTTGAGCCAGCTGCAAGAAAATTTTTAACCGTCAGCGCCTTAAATTTCGGAATCCGGCAGCTCTTCGAAGGAGGCCCGGGTCAGGCCATCGAGCAGCAGAAATGATTCTATATTAATCTGGAAAACTTTTGCCTCGGGGTGGTCCATGAATTCACTGAGATGGGGATGGGCAGACAACAGTTGTCGGCGCACTTCTTTTTCCTTGGCTGAATCCGTAATTTTCTGAAAGACACCTGCCACCGTCAGCGCCCGGGTGGTGGTCCGAGGTGAGGTGTCGCGGGTATCAATCATCAGACTGACAGCCGGATTGGCAGCCAAATTTTTAAACTTTTGCGTATTGCTGTGAGTCACCATGTATATTTCAGTGCAGGCCGGGTTGGCAACATAGGCCATCAGCGAGCAATAGGGTTTGCTGTCGACAATGGTTGCCAGAACGCAACTATTCTTCTCTCTGGCCAGCGCTTTCATTTTTTTCAGCATTATCGTGTCTCCCGAAAAATTCTTCAGTCCATTTAACTGTTGCTCTTTAGCATAAAAAGCGGGTAACAAAAAACAATAAAATCTATTGCATCCGGGTTGGATTTGAAAGGACATTGATCATGGACGGAAAATTCAGAATTGGAATCAGCAGCTGTCTGCTTGGCAACGAAGTGCGCTGGAATAGCGGGCATAAACACGACAAATACCTGACCCGCACCCTCGGCAAATTCGTGGAATATGTCCCGGTATGCCCTGAGGTCGAGGCCGGCTTCGGTGTTCCCCGGGAATCGTTTCGATTGGTCGGTGATCCGGAAAACCCGCGTCTGATGACATTTAAATCCAAAACGGATCACACCGACCGCATGCTCGCCTGGGCCAGGAAACGTGTCAGGGAACTGGAAACGGAAGATCTTTGCGGATTTATCTTTAAAAGCGATTCTCCCAGCAGCGGAATGATCCGGGTCAAGGTGTACAATGAAAAGGGCATGCCCCATAAGGTCGGCGTTGGCATGTTCGCCCGGGCGTTTATGGAGCATTTCCCGATGATACCGGTTGAAGATGACGGCCGTCTCAACGATCCTGTAATCCGGGAGAATTTCATCCTGCAGATATTCACCATGAAGCGCTGGCGGGATAACCTGGGGCGCGGCCGGGGCATGGGGAACCTGGTGGATTTTCATACCCGCAACAAGCTGTTGATCATGTCCCACAGCCCGAAACACTATCGCCTGATGGGAAAACTGGTGGCTGGCGGCAAGAAAATGCCCCTGCGGGAACTGTATGACCGGTATCAGGCACAGTTAATGGAAGCCTTGAAATTAAAATCCACCTTAAAGAAAAACAACAATGTGCTGCAGCACCTGATGGGTTATTTCAAAAAACAGCTCAGCGGCGACGAAAAACAGGAGCTGCTCGAAGTGTTCGATAACTACCGCAACGAACTTGTTCCTTTAATTGTGCCCATCACCCTGATCAATCATTATGTGCGCAAATATGATCAGCCGTATCTGAAGCAGCAGACTTATCTTAACCCGCATCCGGCTGAACTCAAGCTCCGGACCCACGTCTAAAAGTGGCTTTAAAGCCTCATCTAACGCCCAAATACTGCGTTGCGAATTTCTTAGAAATGCTCACGTACTAACGTGTACGCTCCGCTTTCTAAGAACCTCGCGCCTTGTCTTTGGACGTGATCTGAGACTTTAAAGCCACTTCTAAGGATGTAAAAAAAAAGCCGTGTGATTAGTAAACCGCGTAAGTTCCGCTTTCAATCTATGTGACGCCTTGTTGAACACCTTTAACTGAAAATGGATGTGAAATCCCGCCGCTGTTTGGCGGGGCCCTTGAACCTAACCTGGGGCTTTGAAACCAATTCTGGGGGAAAATATTTAGAGTAAAGCAACTAAAACGCTTCTATTGGGATGAGGACTTCGTTGCGGCGGAGGAACCAGGGCATGAACGGTGGGTCGTAGCGTGCCCAGATGGGTTCACCGGCTCTGGTCAGCCCGCGTTTCTGAATGTAGTCTTCCAGCAGCGCTTTGTTTTCCTCGAAACCCTCTACACTCCAGGTACCTGAATAGCGGACGGCGGCCATCAGGCGGCCGGGATCTTCGACCAGTTTTACCCGGCTGTCCGTGGGTTCCGGCAACGTATCCATGGCATATTCCGCCGGCATCATGAAAGTTATGCGCCAGCGGTTATCCTTTTTCTCCTGACCGACGGGCGCCGTCATGGCGATCTTTTCTGACTTGGCCTCCTGGCCGACCGGCGCCGTCATGGATATGGATTCTTTCCTGGTGTTGTCTCCGGAGATGTAGCCGTACAGGCGGCGAAAGCCTTCATCGCCGACGTCCTCGAGTTCCCCTTCGACATAGGTCTCTGCCACGATTTGAGGTTCATATTGCCTGATTTCGAAATCGTCTTCTTTTTCCAGCACCGTGTATTTCGCTTTTTCAATGGCCATGGCTGATTTGGCGACCAGAATTGAAGATATGCCCAGAATCGCAAACCCGGCCAATCCAATGCATTTAACCGTTCTCATATCGATTCCTCCTGTTCAACATCAGTTAAATCACTATAACCATGCATTGGCTATCTGCAAGGCCACCTTAAAACCATTAACCGATAACCCAGGCGAGAACGCATCTCAAAATTGTGGATTAGCGCTCATGGTCCCACCGAAGCGGGATTACGTTTCTAATTTCTAAATTAATGCAAGCATCAAGGCGTCCCGCGAATTGAAAGCGGAGCGTAACCATCGTGGCTGGAAGCCACTCCCACTGGGTTATCAGGCTAAACTCGTATACATCGGCATAGCCTAAACCAAGCGGTGGGAGCGGCATCTTGCCGCGATGATTTGCATATCAATTCGAGGGACACCGCCGCCAGGGGCGCTAAGACGCATTTTTGAGATGCCTTCAAATAAATCCTGCATGGGTATACCCAGGTGGTATAATAGTTTTTACCTCTCATTAAGCCCCTAATTGTCTCCGGTTGACCAGAATCCAATCATACTTAACTTATTTTCAAACAGCGAAACAAAACTAAAGGAGGTCAATCATGACTGATCAAAATAACTATATTGAAACTGAAAACGAGAGAGAAGAAGGACATGTTGATACGCGCGAGCGTAATTTTGAATGTGAGAATAAAGACCCCCACCTCGGTTGTGACATGGGGATAGATGTTGCCGGCTAATATCTGCCTCTGAACTCACTTATCTGTAATGTTCGGTGACATCTAACACGCAGCAGGGCAGGGCCAGAGATGGTTCTGCCCTGCTCATTTATTAGGATCCATCATCCGAAGAAGGAGAATGACATGACTCTTGATGAATACTTTTACCAAAACAAAGGTTTAGGCGTTCTTTCAACTGCAGACAGCGACGGTAGAGTAGATGCCGCAATTTATGCCAGACCCCATTTTATGGAAGATGGAACGATGGCTTTTATAATGAGAGACCGTTTGTCCCATCACAATTTACAGTCAAACCCGCATGCCACCTATCTTTTTAAGGAAGAGGGTACGGGGTACAAGGGGAAAAGACTTTTTTTGACCAGAATGAGGGAAGAACAGAACACCGAGCTTCTCGAATCCCTGCGGCGGCGCAAGTCAGATTACGGAAATGGTGAAGATCGGTTTCTCGTTTTTTTTAAACTGGACAAAGAATTGCCGCTGGTAGGTGATGGCAGCTAGTTGCATTGGCCATCAACATTTTGTATTGAAGTTATATTGACTTTCGACAGGATTTATACAATTAATTGCAAATACTTTCTAGATCTGTACAACAATTTTAGCTCGACAACCATAGTAGTGGCGGGGCTTATCCCCGCCCGATCAAACATCCGCATTTACTGACGGGCGGGGATCAACCCCGCCCCTACGATACATTTCACCAACCCAGGAAGTCGCACAAATTTTGCTGTAAATCGTAATTACAGCACATCAATAATTATTCGAATGATTTTTTTGCTTACTCATACGATCACCAAAAAAGGGAATTTGCCATGAAAAACGATCTCATTTTGGTAACCGGCGCCACCGGTTATGTCGGTGGACGCCTGATTCCTGCGTTGCTCGAATCCGGCTACCGGGTGCGCGCCATGGGGCGCAGTCTGGTGAAACTAGGATGTCGGCCCTGGGCCGGTTACGACCGGGTGGAACTGGTTGAAGGTGATGTTCTGGACCTGGAATCCATGAAGCGGGCAGCTGCCGGATGCCGGGTCGCTTATTACCTGGTCCATTCCATGATCGCCCAGAAGGACAAATTTGTTGAAGCCGATCGACGGGCTGCGCGCAACATGGTCCGGGCGGCGACCGAGACAGGCGTTGAAAGAATCATATACCTCGGGGGACTGGCTGAGGTCAACCAGGGACCCCTGAGCAAGCATTTACAGTCACGGATCGAGGTGGCCGAGATCCTTCAAGCCGGGCCGGTACCGACCACGGACTTAAGAACGCCCATGATCCTGGGATCCGGCAGCGCTTCCTTCGAGATCCTGCGCTACCTGGTTGAACGGCTGCCCGCCATGACCACACCCCGGTGGGTGCACTCCCTGAACCAGCCCATTGCCATTCGCGACGTCGTTGCCTATCTCATCGGCTGTCTCGAGCATGAGGAGACCAGCGGTCAAACCTACGACATTGGCGGTCCCGATATTTTGACCTACCGGGATTTGCTGGATATTTATGCTGAGGAAGCCGGGCTTACTAAACGGCTGATTATCCCCGTGCCTGTTTTGACACCCACCCTGAGCGCCCTGTGGATTCATTTGATCAGTCCGGTGCCCAAATCCATCGCCCTGCCACTCACCGAAGGGCTGACCAGTGATGCGGTCTGCACCGAAAACCGCATACGGGACATCATACCACAGGAATTATTGAGCTGCCGGCAGGCCATCCGTCTGGCCCTGGATCGTATCAAGCAGGAGCAGGTCGACACCTGCTGGATGGATGCGGGCGATTTGCTGGAGCCTGAGTGGGCCCATTGCGGTGACGCCGAGTGGGCCGGCGGCACCATAATGAATTGCGGCTATCGTGCCCGGATAAAGGCCACCGTGGACGAAGTCTGGCAGCCCGTCAGCCGCATCGGAGGGAAGACCGGCTGGTATTTCGGGAATTACTTATGGCGGCTGCGCGGCATTATGGACCGCCTGGTAGGCGGCGTCGGCCTGAGGCGCGGGCGGCGGCATCCGACTGACATTGGTGTCGGCGATGCCCTGGACTTCTGGCGGGTTCTGGAGGTGGAGCCGCCCCGGCGCCTGTTGCTGCTCGCAGAAATGAAGACCCCCGGTGAGGCCTTGCTGGAATTTCAAATTTCGCAAATAGGAGACGATCAGGTCGAGCTTCAGATGCTCTCCCGCTTTCTGCCCAAAGGTCTGTTTGGAATTTGCTACTGGTATGTATTGTACCCATTCCACCAATGGATCTTCCACGGTATGCTTAAATCAATCGCCGGATCTATCAACAAGCCCATGTCTTCGGAGCCTGAACGGTTCACCCCCAAACTGCACACATCATGTGCCCTGCCGCAGAGAAATTTATAATCCCGGTTGCTTGAATTTATCCTGGTATCCGTAATCGTCCTCGTACTCGTCTTCGAGCCGAATGAAACGCCATGGCATCGAGGACGAGAACGAGGACGAATTTTAGATTCGGCATTCATTCTTTGGGTATTCAATTTATGGCAACTTCACATGGAGCCGCCAGCTATGATCTCTAAATTGACTTGTCTAATCCCTGGCAATACGGTAAAAGATTTCTTTGAAATGGCTCCTATAATTTGTCACCGATGAGCAAGGAAACTGGAGATTGCCATGAAAAAAGTCAGCCCGCTGCTGTGTCTGGGATTATTTTTATTATTAACGTTGAATTCACCGGCTGCTGATCTTCCGATCAGCGAAGCGACTTCCGAATGTATTGATTGTCATGCATCGGTTCATCCCGGCATTGTCAAGGACTGGCAAAACAGCCGCCATGCTAAAATTACGCCTCAAAAAGCCATGGCGGTTGAAGGATTGGCGCGCAAAGTTTCAAGCCAAACGGTTCCCGATAACCTGAAAGCAACGGTGGTCGGCTGCGCCGAGTGCCACATGTTGCGGCCCAAAGCCCATGCCGATACCTTTGAGCACAACGGCTATGACATTCATGTGGTGGTCAGCCCGCAGGATTGCGCCACCTGTCATACCCAGGAGGCGGATCAATATTCCAAAAACCTGATGGCCCATGCTTACAGCAATCTGGCAGATAATTCCCTGTATCAAAAGCTGCAGCGCAGTATCCTTGGCGCCAAAAAACGAAGTCACGGTCGGATAACCTATGAGCCGGCCGATGATGCCACCAAAGCCGAGGGCTGCTATTATTGTCATGGAACCAAGCTCAAAGTCACCGGCAAAGAAGTTCGTGATACCGAAGCCGCCGGTGAACTGGAATTCCCGGTCATCGAAGGCTGGCCCAACCAGGGTGTGGGACGAATCAATCTGGACGGCAGCATGGGAGCCTGTTCCGCCTGCCACACCCGGCATGCCTTTTCCATCGAAATGGCGCGCAAACCACACACCTGCAAAGAATGCCACGTCGGGCCTGATGTTCCGGCGTTCAAGGTATACGCCGCCAGCAAACATGGTAATATCTTCTCCGCCATGCACAATAGCTGGGATTTTAATGCCGTGCCCTGGACCATCGGCAAGGATTTTACCGCCCCGACATGCGCCACCTGCCATGTCAGCCTGCTGGTAAACGAAGATGAAGAAGTCGTTTCTGCAAGGACCCACCAGATGAACAACCGCCTGCCGTGGCGGATTTTCGGCCTGGTCTACGCACATCCCCACCCGCAAAGCCCCGATACTACTGTTATCCGTAACAAAGACGGGCAGCCGGCGCCCACCAGCCTGGACGGCACTTTCGCCACCAGGTATCTGATCGATGCGAAGGAGCAGGATTCACGCCGCAAGGCCATGCAGGCCGCCTGTTTAAATTGCCACGATACCTCATGGGTCAGGGGCCACTGGCAGCGTTTTGAAAACACGATTCAGAAAACCAATGATGATATTCGAATTTCAACCAGCATAATGGAGGATATCTGGCAGGCCGGATATGCTGATTCCAAATCCAATCTCTTTGATGAGGCCATCGAAAAAAAATGGACCGACACCTGGCAATTCTATGCCAATGGGATCCGGTTTGCATCGGCCATGGCCGGTGGCGGAGATTATGGCGTTTATGCCGACGGCCGCTATCAGCTCACCCAGGCGATCCTGGAGATGAATGACTGGCTGAATCTCCATAAAAGATTAGGCACTTCTGTCAAGAAATAGCTTATGCCGATTGAAGCCACACGCATAAAGCCCCTTAATGCAGCTGATATCCCCAGGGGAGAATACGTCCTGTACTGGATGCAGCAATCCCAGCGGGCAACCTATAACCATGCGCTGGAATATGCCGTCCAGCAGGCCAATAAACTGGATCGGATGCTGCTGGTGGTATTCGGGCTGACCGACGATTATCCTGAAGCCAACCTGCGTCACTTCACCTTTATGCTGGAGGGATTAAAGGAAACCCGCGCAGCCCTGGTTTCCAGGGGAATCAAAATGGTGCTGCGCCGGGGGCACCCGCCGGACGTGGCCCTTGACCTCGGGCGGCGGTCCGCCATGATTGTCTGCGACCGTGGCTATCTCAGACACCAGAGGGCCTGGCGCCATCAGGTCGCCAGGCATGCCGACTGCCCGGTCGTTCAGGTGGAAAGCGATGTGGTGGTGCCGGTGGAGGTGGTATCGGACAAAGCTGAGTATGCCGCCCGAACGATCCGTCCCAGGATTCACCGGCATCTCGCAACCTATATGACCGGTATCAGGCAAACCAGGGTCAGACATCCTTCGGTGCATTTAAAAATTAAGGGAATCGACCTGGACAACTTAGAAAAACTGCTCAAAAATCTGAATATCGACCGCAGTGTGTCACCGGTATCGGATCTGTTTAAAGGGGGCACCTCCCAGGCCGTCAAGCGCTTCGATGGATTCATCCGTAAGCGCCTTGAAGATTATGACCGCCACAGCAACCAGCCCCAGACCAACGATATTTCCCACATGAGCCCCTATCTGCATTTCGGGCAGATATCGCCACTTTATCTGGCACTGAAGATCAACCGTGCCCCTGAATCACTCAAGGATTCCAAAGATGCTTACATCGAGCAGCTGATCGTCCGGCGTGAGCTCACCATGAACTTTGCCTACTACACTTCCAATTATGACACCTACGACTGCATTCCCCCCTGGGCGCAGAAGACCCTGACCGAGCATGAAAATGACCGACGCGAAGCCATTTACAGCCGCCGGCAGCTCGAAAACGCCGATACCCATGATGCCTACTGGAACGCCAGCATGCAGGAGATGAGGCATACCGGCTTTATGCACAATTACATGCGGATGTACTGGGGCAAGAAAATCCTGGAATGGTCGCAATCACCTCAATTAGCCTATCGCACGACCCTCGAATTTAATAATAAGTATTTTTTAGACGGGCGGGATCCCAACTCCTATGTCGGCGTGGGCTGGATCTACGGGGTGCACGATCGTGCCTGGACCGAACGGCCGATTTTCGGCAAGATCCGCTATATGGCAGCCTCGGGTCTTGAGAGAAAATGTGATATTGGCGCTTACGTGAAAAAGGTCGAGGGGCTGGTTAAAAAGGTGGTATGATTATGCCACAACAAAAGGTACTGCGGCTGATCATCGGTGATCAACTGGATGAACTGCACTCCTGGTTTAAAAAGCCGGATAAAGGTGTGACCTATGCAATGATGGAGATCCGGCAGGAAACCGATTACGTCAAACATCATATTCAAAAGGTGGCCGCGTTTTTTGCGGCCATGCGCGCTTTCAGTGCCAGGCTCAAAGAACTGGGTCACAGAGTTGTCTACCTGCATCTGGACGACCGGCAAAATTTACAAACCATACCTGCCAATCTCCAACAGCTGGTAAAGTCCGGAAAATTTTCAAGGGTGGAATATCTCCTGCCCGATGAATACCGCCTGGATCAACAGTTAAAGACGCTGGCCCAAAAACTGCGAATTGATGTTCAAGCAGTTGATACCGAGCATTTTATGACCGAACGGCAGGAGCTCAAAGACTTTTTTGCCGATAAAAAACGTTACCTGATGGCGTCGTTCTACCGCTCGATGCGCAAGCGCTATGACATTTTAATGGACAAAGATAAGCCATACGGCGGCCAATGGAATTATGACCAGAAAAATCGCCAGGCTTATGACGGTCAGGTGCCGATTTCCAGGCCGCTGCTTTTTAAAAACGATGTGAGCGAAATATGCAAGACGATCCAAAAAATGCAGGTGCAAACCTTCGGCGAGATCGACCCTGCCAGGCTGATCTGGCCCACCACCCGGAACCAGGCCCAGAAGATGCTCAACCACTTCATCAAAAGCGGTTTGAAAGCGTTCGGCACCTACCAGGATGCCATGACCACTGACAGCTGGCACCTCTTTCACTGCCGGCTGTCTTTTGCCCTGAATACCAAAATGCTTCGCCCGCTCGAAGTTATCCGTGCGGTGTTAAAGGCCTGGGAAAAAAATAAATCGCAGATCGAAATACAGCAGGTCGAGGGTTTTGTACGCCAGATACTGGGCTGGCGCGAGTACATGCGCGGGATTTACTGGGCCTTGATGCCGGACCTGGAATCAATGAATTTTTTTAACCATGGTAGCAAATTGCCGGATTTTTACTGGACCGGGGAGACGCGCATGAATTGTATTCGCCGGTCTGTCGGGCAATCGTTGAAGCATGCCTATGCCCATCACATCCAGCGGTTGATGGTTACCGGAAATTTTGCCCTCCTGGCAGGTGTTGATCCGGCCGAGGTCGATCAGTGGTACCTGGGTGTTTATATTGATGCGATTCAATGGGTGGAATTACCGAATACCCGGGCCATGAGCCAGTTTGCCGACGGCGGCCAGGTAGCGACCAAACCCTATGTATCGTCTGCCAGATATATACGGTCCATGAGTGATTATTGTGAAAATTGCGATTATGGCTGGAAAAAGCGTCACGGTGACATGGCCTGCCCGTTTAACAGTCTGTACTGGAATTTTTATGAGCGGCACCGCAGGCGCCTGGAAAAAAACGCCCGGGTTGCCATGATGTACCGGACCTGGGATCGAATGGACAGGGACGAGAAAAAGCAGATTTTAAAACATGCCGATGCTATCCTCAAGGATCTCAACCGTCTGTAGCATCGCGCAGGTCATCCAATAGTTTTCAAAATTAAGCGCCTTTTTGAACCGCATCGATGAATTTTCTAACCGTACTCAGGTATTCTGCACCGCCCACCCGGGCCGAGTTGTTGTGACCCCCACCCAGAATCAATTTAAGCGCTTTGGGAGAGGGTGCTTTCTCGTATAATCGGCGGCCCATTTCCACCGGAACCACCCGGTCCTCGGTTCCATGCAGAATCAGGACCGGCATTTCCAGGCGGTCTATTTTTGCGATCGAATCAAAGCGCTGATGGGTGATCAAAGCGATGGGCAGCAGGCGGTACCATGGGTTTCGCCGCCCCATATCGGGGATTGAAGTAAAGGTCGCTTCAACGATCAAGGCGGCGGCATCAGGGTGGGACACTGCCAGATTGATGGCCACAGCGCCCCCAAGGGAGTGGCCGTATATATAAATTTGATCTGGCGGGAATCCTCTTTTTTTAACGAGATAATTCCAGGCCGCATCCGCATCCATATACACCTGCCTCTCGGTTGGAAAATTGCCTTCACTGCGGCCATACCCGCGATATGAGACCAGCAGCACCGAAAAACCCAGATTATTAAGCCGACGGGCGTGGTTGACATTGGCGCCGATATTATATGCGCTGCCATGCAGGTAGATCAGGTAGCGACCTGTTGGATGATCGGTTGGTATCCACCAGCAATGTATGCGTTCAATACCGTCACCGTTATTTGAAGCAATCGGCAGGTATATATCTTCGAAGTTCAGATTCTGGTCGGCCGGCGTCCGGGTAAGCTCCTCCTGGGGCATGAAAATATAATACTTCTGGTTTACCCACATATACGCACAACCGGATGCGTAGGTAATGAGCACCAGCGCCAGCAGTCCGCCAGACAGCCATTTATATATTTTAACTTTTCTTCCTGATTTCATTCGTGCCGGGTTCGAGCCAGGTGATCTATCAGATCATCTGCAATCCTGGATGTGGCCTCAACGATGCCTCGCGCCATGCTGGCATCGATTATCTGGCCTCTTGTCATCGCCCCCACCGCATAGATCCGGTTGGATCTGGTAACCTTATGATCGGATCCCATTTGCATAATGTGGTGGGTTGCGGGATCTATCCAGATGCTTCCAGTTTTATAGGTTTCGTCCGAGGTTGCCGGGTCGCGCGGGTTGTCCGCCGGTCGGAATTCTTCAATCAGCACAGTTCCTCGCTGAATCAGCTTTTGCGCCAGGGGTGAAGGATTGGTCTCAAACGACTTATCCTGCCCGCGGGCATTGACAACATGGCGGTAAACATCCCGCGTTAAGTTACCGTGGGTATCCCGGTAGATAAATTCATAATAACCATTAACTTCATCTTTGACCAGTTTGTAGGTATTGCCGAGTTTGATGACATCAACGATTCCGGCCTTCATTAATGCCAATAATTTTTCAGCATTAATGGCCGGCTGGGACGCCGCATGGGTGAAAAAGACAGAGGTGTAATGCGTATCAAAGCGCTTTCTGTCCTCAAGCTTTAAATTCAGGTAAACATCCCTGACCAAATCGAAGCTCTGGTATAAAACTGTTTGCCAGATGATTTCCCCGTTGGGTCCATCACCATTGATGGCATCATCAAGGTATCCCTGCAGCAAATCCGCCGGATCGCCGGAAGGATTTAAAATTTCTTCCCAATCGATTCCATGGCCATATGCGTATTCAAGTTCAGAATTCAATAAATTAAAAATGCCAGCGAGGGTTAAGTTCCTTTGATTTTCAACCAGAAGACGATTCAGATTCTCCCGATTTAAAAACCGGTTTTTGTAGCTGCCCAATTTTCCTCTGACCTTTGGCAACAGCCCCCTTCTGGAGTAAAGAGCAAATTTTCTGGCATTAGCCGAAGGCGTGAACCTGAGCTCGCCTGACCCGGTACGGTCAAACTGACCATCCGAGGACAGTGTCAGCAGGGTTTCTATAGCGCTGAGACTTGTACCTATTACGGCTATATCTTCATTTGCTGGGATTTCCCGGAGTAATTTTTCGGCCGGCCAGGGAGCGGTGAAATAACCAGCCTGATCGGTTTTTTCAAACCAGTGGCCGCTGGCAAGCACAGCGCGATCAACCTCAGATTGGAATAATTTCTCTGAAGACAGGTCCTTAATGGTAAGATGGACCCTGTCATCATCTTCTTTGAGATCGACGATTTCGGATGACGGATAAAGGTTTACGGCAAGTCCCAATTTACGTGCAGATTGCACCATTTCTTGAAATCTGGTTTTTAAATACTCTCCCATGATAGCCCGGGGGTAGTGATTGCATTCTTGCCGGGATTCACGCAGTTCGGAAGCAACGGTCCTGAAACCAGGAAACATCTTTTGCAGGCGATTTGAATTATCAGATACCCAGGCCTGGAAATCATCGGGTTGATCATACAGAATTCCCATATCTGAAGCGCACATGTTGGTAATGTGAAAAGGCAACACGTATTGATCGCTATGCGGATAACCGGGTCCGAATGTGTCTCGCTTTTCGTATATGTGAATACCGATAAAGGCTGAATCAAGCCGCCCTTGTTCCATTTTATCCTGCACCCGATTCACAAACTGGGACAGCATGGCCACGGCGGTTAGTCCGCCGCCAATTATTGCAAAATTAAATTCCATAGTTCTTGCTTTTGAATGCATGCTCAGACAGTTTGAGGCGTGGATCGCAATTATCAGAATCCAATACAAATTACTGCCTGAATACAACAGTTTCAAGATTAAACTTTAAAGTTCGCGTATTCAATTCCGAACCTTTCGAATTGATGGTTTTTTCCTATCATTCTGCCTGCTTTTTTCTAATATTGATTATGTGACCTCAGTGCTCATCTTTATTACCATCGATACTGTATGTCAGCTATACAAGTTCTCTGGTGTTTTTACCAGAATTTCCAAAGGTTTGAATCTAAATCTTATTTAAAATATGTAAGAGGTGAGCCATGAAATCGATACTGTTAATTTGCACTGCAATGGCACTTATTGGCGTCAGCGCTACATCGGGTTTGGCCGCTGAAGTTGAAGGTGCCAAGTACACCAGGCAATATTATGCGGAGGGCAAAAACCTGAGGCTGACTGGTGCAGGCTTGTTCCGTTATTGGGGATTCAAGGCATACACCGGGGCGTTATATCTGGAAGAAGGGGCCCCTGTCGAAGCAGTGTTGTCTGATACAGCTAAACGCAT
>CAJICI010000160.1_pt1 | contig 14509 bp, 11 predicted proteins | sample 9199571 | NCBI WGS metagenome assembly CAJICI01 (sample SAMEA7708329, study PRJEB35096) | sediment metagenome | biome: marine neritic benthic zone biome [ENVO:01000025]; feature: sediment [ENVO:00002007]; material: shallow marine sediment [ENVO:03000034] sea grass bed [ENVO_01000059] ...
TAAGCTATGGATTTATGAAAGGCAGCCGCCAACAGTTCAATGAAAGAAAACTACAGGAATTCATCCGAAAACTTCAGATCGAAATCATCGACGTCGATCACAACGTTGCCCGGAAATATGGGATAATTTATCTGTCGCTGGCTAAAAAAGGTGCCAAGATTCCCATAAACGATGTCTGGATCGCTGCCTGCTGTATGGAAACCGGAGGCACCCTGGTAACCCGAAACCGCCATTTCAGCCGCGTTGATCAGATCGAGACGGTGGTATTTGATTCCTGAAACAGCGTGATCAGTGTTTCAGAAATAGTTCAGAAAATCCCGAGGGCTATAAAAATAAATGGTTTATTGATCGTGGGAGCGGCTTTCCAGCCGCGACGCTCAATAGTGCCCCAATGCGGATCGCGGCTGGAAAGCCGCTCCCACTTCTTTATTAATCCAATAAGCGGCTGGTTCACTTTTTTCAGCTTTAGCGTGTGTGGGAGCAGCATCCTGCCGCGATTTCCTTTTACATTGAATCAGCAATGCAGAATTTGGGCGTGCGCCCGCCAGAGGCGGTTAAAATGAGGCTTGCCCGCCCTCGGCGGTTTTTGAGACCACCTCTATTCAGGTTTACGCGCCCGCAGGCTAATCCCCAAAGTGCCAAATTCCATCGCACTGGATGGATTGGGCACATCGGCAAAAATATTGTGCTTCTCAACAATGGCGGCATCTTCAAAGCCGGCTTCACCCAGGGCATTTAGCAGGTCTGCCTCCGGCAGACCGCCGGCAATTCAGCCCGTCCATAAGGATATGTCTTCCAGCGCCTCCGGCGGTATTGCTTTGGCAACCAGGATATCGCCGATATAAAGACGGCCGCCGGGCTTTAGCACTCGAGCCCACTCGGTCAGTGTTTTGACTTTGTCAGGTGTCAGGTTGAGTACACCGTTGCTGATGACGACATCGGCATTTCCGTCCGGCAGTGGTAAATTTTCCGCGAACCCTTCACGGAACTCCACATGGGTTGCACCCATGGCACCGGCCCCGGCGCGGGCTTTGTTCAGCATCTCTTCGGTCATATCAACGCCGATCACCCGGCCTTCAGGGCCCACCAGCTTAGATGCAATCAGGGAATCGAAGCCGGCACCTGAGCCGACATCCACTACAGTTTCTCCGGGATTTATCAGTCCCGGACTGAACGGGTTTCCGGTCCCTGCAAAAGGGGCGATATTCTCTTCAGGCACGCCGGCATAAATCGCCGGGTCGTAACCAATACGGTCGGCAGCCGCACGCCCGGTATGGAAATGATAACCTTTGTGAGGATTAAGTGCTACTTCCGCATATTCTTTGCTGACCTCCCGACGCAGATCGTCGGTCGATAGTTGAGTGGTTGGTTGTGATGTACTCATTTTTTTATCCTTTATTTTTCAGTTCAGCCCCGTTTTGCGCAAAGCAGCTATATTTCGCTCCAATACAGCCGGATCTTTACAGGGGAATCACCGCCGCCTGAATTCCAGGGTAAAATCAGGACTCAGTCTCAGAACTTCCCGTGCTTCCTCTTCCCGGTCCATGAGGCTGTGGATAGCCGCCAGTAGCTTGTCTCCCGGAGCATCCACAACCCGGCCGCGGTGCTGTTAAACGAGGTCAGTGATAGTTTTTTTGTACTTTTTAAGCGTTCGGATGGTGCTGACTTCATCCTCCCCCAATAGGCGGCTTTAGTCCTCAACATCGGCGCTGAGTATGGCGGTGAGTTTGCGTTTGACTTCTTGGGCTTTCATCGGTTTTTTGAATCGTTATCCGACAAATCCGTCACTGTTTATATTTACTAATCGGATATGTGGTGAATGTAATGAACTTTAAGCTCTCTCTAAGGCTTCCATAGCTTCCTTGGCCTGTTTCAAATGTCCCTCTGATTCGGTTTCTTCGAATATCTCCATGGCTTTTAAAAAGTACTCTTTGGCTTTGTCTAATCTTTTTTTTGCTTTATGAAGTAATCCCATACCTAAATACGCTTGGCCTAATATACCCTTGTCGCCGACTTTTTTCGCATGCTCGATCGCCATGTTGTAATGAGTTTGTGCATTTTGATCTGCACGGGGTGCATTTTTAACCAGAAAACCGATATTTTTTACCAAAATTGACAGGTCCGGTTTTTCCCCGCCCACGGCTATCTGTAGATATATATTTCCAAACATACATTCCCAGGCAGCAAACCAACCCGCCCTTCCTTCTTCATATCCTGTGCGATTGGTTTGTTCGACCATTTTAATGCCTTTAGACATCTTGCCCCTAATAATGGAGATAATCCCCAGAAGGGCGGTTGCAAGAAGTCCGAACAGCTCACAGCCAAATTCAGCGCTGTAGTTCTTAATTTTTTTAAGGGAGCTTTCTGCCTCAGAGATTTGATTTTTTGCGAGATAATTGACCGACAAAAAAAGTTTTGCCCATTGCGTATAAAAAGGATCGGCGGCTATAGCGGCGCCTTGCTCCAAAGATTTAACGGCGGCTGAAAAATAACCAGATTTATTATGGCCCAATCCGATACTGATATATCCGACCACCTGACATCGGATATTCGAATGCCTCCTCCCGTAATCAAGAATCTTTTCTCCGATTCTGGAGCAGTTTTTGCCATACCCCTTATTGTGATAGGCGTATACTGATCCCCATAGAGATTTAAAATACAGGTATTGATCTTCAGGCATTTTTTTTGCAATTTCGTGGGCCCGGGTTGCATGTTCGATGGCCTCGTCAAAATGGCCGATATCCGTGCTCGGAGAAGCAAGCCATGCAGACGCATAACCTGTAATCCTTAAATCACCCAACTCCTGACCGATCTCCAGGGCATTTTTAAGATACTTATAGGATTCTCTCGATCTCGCTCTAAAATACAGAACAAGACCGAACCATGCATAGAACATCGCCATGGCCGCTCTATCTTTTGAAGATGCAGCGATATCCTCATATGCTTCAAGCAACTCATTCAACCCTTTAAAATCTCCGCGGTAATAATAGACCAGAGCCCAGTCCACTATTAGTTTGATCAGCTGTTCCTGATATTCTGTGTTTTCATTTCCGATATAAGTCAATATTTCAAACGCCTCTTTATAGGATTGATGGGATTCATCCACAGAGTATCTTCGCAGGCTTTTATCACCGGACTTCATCAGGTAGTTCACAGCCTTTTCTGCTGAGTGCCCGTTTTTAAAATGAAACGCCAATGTTTCATAGAACTCCGGGAGTCTGTCTTTGAACATATCTTCAATTACACGGCCGATTTGTTCATGGATTTCCCGTCTCTCTTTTTTTAGCAGACCGTTGTAAACAACTTCCTGGGTTAAAGCATGCTTGAAAATATATTCCAGGTAGGGCTGGATGGATTTGGTTTTGATGAGATCGAAGCGCTCAAGCCCGCTCAGGCTCCGAATTATCCTGTCTTTTATACCGCTTATTCTTTCTAAGATATCGTAATAAAAGGATCTGCCGATTACAGAAGCTTCCTGCAGGATGCGCTTTGAATCCTGCTCCAACCGATCCACCCGGGCTGCAATCACGCCCTGGATGGTGGCCGAAATTTCGGCTTCGGTGATTGGTCCACTCACTTCCCAATCACCATTCCGGGGAACCAGGATATTTGATTCGATAAGCGAATTGATTGCCTCTTCTAGATAGAAGGGGTTACCTTCCACTTTGGTTTGGATAAACCGCTGCAGGTCTTTTGGTATGGCCTCTGTCTTCAACAACGACTCAACCATGTTCTGGGCTTCGGAAAGCGACAGATCCCGAAGTTGCAGTTCCTGATAGGGAAAGGCCATGGCATCCAGCTGCTGGGTGGAAAAGGGCGCAATGATGGGTCGGTATACACACAGAAAAAGAACCGGGTGTCGAATTTCAGACAGGAGAAACTGCACCAGTTCCAATGTGGACGGGTCCGCCCAGTGGAGGTCTTCCAGGCAGATCACCGTGGGGGCTCTTTGAGCAAGCGCGGTGAGAACCTTCAAAATGGCTTTTTGAAGCTCTGCCTTCCAGAATTCGGGGCTCACATCGTTGATTTCAGGATATTCCAATGAATACAGACTGCCGATGTAGGGTGCGATGTCTTGCTCGCCGCCGAATAAAATTTCGAGGCTGGATTCAAGTTTATTTTTAACCGTTTCCGGGGAATCCCCTTCGTTGATCTGGATGGCTTTGCTGATTAGGTCCATGAGGGGAAAGTAAGGGATGTTCTGCGCGTAAGGAAAGGCGTGTCCTTCCCGCCACTGGATTTGCTCCAGAACCCGACCGGCTTTAAATTCCTCGATCAGCCGGCTCTTTCCTGTTCCGGCCGCTCCAATTATGGAGAAGACATAGCCTTTTCCCCTTGACAAATTTTCTACAGCCTCCGACAGTTGGGCCATCTCGGCTTTGCGCCCGATCAGCTCGGCCCGCAAGCCGTGCAGGCGATGAATTTTTTGGGGTTGATCTCTGGTGCCCAAATACCGGTGGACTTCAACTGCATGTGTCTTGCCTTTTAATTGAACCGGCTCCAGGTTTTCAAATTGAAAGTACCCTTCGGTACGGGTGTAGGTATCGTGATCAACCAGGATGGCATCCGCTGCTGCAGCACTGCTTAGACGTGCAGCAACATTGATGGTATCTCCGGCCACGCCGTGCACCCCCTTTTCCAGATTCAGTTCTCCGGTGACCACCAGGCCGGTATTGATGCCGGTATGCATTTGAAGCGGCTGTCCAAGCTTTCCCTCATACCGGGGGCTCATGGATTCGACCAGGCCATGGATTTCATTGGCTGCTTTGACGGCCCTGACCGGATCGTCCTCATGGGATTTTTGAGCACCAAAAAGCGCCATCACGGCATCGCCGGCGTATTTTTCCACGAAGCCGTCATACTTGCTGACGATTTTAGAGACATCGTCAAAAAGGCGGCCGGTGATATCCCTGACATCTTCCGGATCGAGTTTTTCCGACATGGCGGTGTAACCTGACATATCGGAAAAAAGGACTGTGACGTGCTTGCGCTCGCCTTCGCTGGTGGATTCATTTTTTTCGACCTGTGCATCCTGTATCAGGGAATATCCGCATTCATCACAGAACCTGCTGCCCATTTCGTAGATGGCCCCACAACCTGAGCAGGCCAGTTCCAGATTGGTTCCACAGTCTTTGCAGAATTTGGCGCTTTCGCGATTTTCAAACTGACAATTCGGGCATTCCATTTTGTCACTCCTAGAATTTTTTTACTTCTATTAACCGGGTGGATGGGGGATCTCCCCGTCACGCCCGCTTAGGAGGCTATGCTGCAATTGTCCAAAATTTAAATATTGCAGTTTTGTCATTCCGGACTTGATCCGTGGTTCGACAGGCTCACCACCCTGAGCAAAGTCGAAGGGGAATCCAGAGCAGTTTCAGCACATCAGGTTCCTGGATGCCGGATCAAGTCCGGCATGACGATCAGAGATTAAGAAATTTTTATAATTATGGCGCCCTCTTCATCGCAGGAATGACGAGGGTTGAATAAAAAAATTACACGACACCTGAACTGGCTGATACAGAAAACCCGCCCGCCCCGTGGAACCGCCTCTTCGTTATAAAGGTTGAAGACGTATCTTGTCTCTCACGCAGGCGGGCAGGCGAAAATAAAAAAGCCCATACCCTGACACTCAGGGATGAGCTTTTCCAAAAATCAAATACCCATCAAAGAAAAACGGGAAATGCGAGGAAATTTGTTTACATAGCTCTGCATCCTTTTTCATCCTGACCAACCTCCCTTTTGTTCAGGTGCAAAGCTTCTTTGACAATCAGGGGAACTCAGGGTTTGAAGATATTCAGGTTCTTGTGTGCAGGTAGAAGCTATTTCTAATTGAAGTATTATATGTGCGAAGCCCCTAATGGACTGCTATATAGATTATTGAAATTCAACCCCTGGTCAAAAAACATTTCAGGCAGGCGGTATGGTTTTGAACTCGGTTCACAAATTGGGGTTGATTTAAAATTAATGATATACCACATTGTGGGGCATGTCAACCGATCGATATTGCAAAAAATGATATATATTGGGGCGTTTGAAGCCTGATATTTTATAGTATTCCCAATAAAAATTACGGGTATCTGTTTGACGGGGAAATGATTTTGTGAAAAACAGATATCGGATTGAAAACAGATCGAACTGGGAGAACTGATTTTTTGAATGACCACGCCGCCAAATTATCCGCCCTGATTATCGCATCCATCAGCTCTTTTCTGACACCGTTTATGATCTCCTCGGTCAATATTGCGCTGCCGGCCGTGGGAAAGGAATATGAGACCGACGCTGTGCTGCTGAGCTGGGTGGCGACGTCATACCTTCTGGCGGCCTCGGTGGCGCTGGTGCCCTTTGGCAAGCTGGCGGACATCTACGGGCGCAAAAAAGTTTTTCTCGGCGGTCAGATAATAGTTGTCATCACCTCACTGCTGGCAGCCATATCGGTGTCGGCACCCATGCTGATTGTTGTCCGGATCTTCCAGGGGGTTGGCGGAGCTATGGTTTTTGCCACCGGCATTGCGATTCTGACTTCAGTGTATCCGCCCCAGGAGCGCGGCAGGGTGCTGGGCATTGCCGTGGCTGCGGTGTATATTGGCCTTTCCTGCGGCCCATTTTTCGGCGGCTGGCTTACCCAGCATTATTCCTGGCGAAGCATATTTCTGATCAATATTCCTCTGGGGCTTGCCATCATCGGGCTGGTGGTCTTGAAATTAAAAGGCGAGTGGACCGGTGCGGCGGGAGACAGATTTGATCTTGCCGGTTCAGTCATCTATGGCCTGGCGATTGTGGCCATCATGTACGGCATTACCATCATACCCTCCCTGATGAGCATCGGCTTCATTGCTGCCGGTATCCTGGCGCTGGCCGGTTTTGTCAAATGGGAGACCCGGGTTCAATATCCGGTTTTTGAAGTCAGCCTGTTTATGGAGAATAAAACATTTTCTTTCTCCTGTCTGGCCGCCCTGATAAATTACAGCGCTACCTTTGCGGTGGCTTTTTTGTTAAGTCTTTATCTGCAGTATATCAAAGGCCTGACCCCCCAGGGTGCCGGTGTGGTTTTAATTGCCCAGCCCATTGTAATGGCGGTATTTTCGCCATTGGCAGGTAAAATTTCCGACAGAATCGAACCCCGGGTGATCGCGTCCCTGGGCATGGCACTGACGACCCTGGGACTTCTTCTGCTGGTCAGGGTGAATCAAAATACACCACTTTTTTATGTCGTATTCAGTCTTTTGGTTCTCGGATTTGGATTTGCACTGTTTTCATCGCCCAACATGAATGCCATTATGAGCTCGGTGGATAAAAAATATTACGGGATCGCATCCGGGTCGGTGGGAACCATGCGCCTGCTGGGGCAGATGCTCAGCATGGGAATTGCCACCCTGGTCATTGCCCTTTATGTCGGGCGCGCTCTGATAACACCGGATCTTCACCCCGCTCTGATCAGCAGCGTTAAAGTGGCATTTTTGATTTCTGCCTGCCTGTGCCTGGTGGGTACTTTTTTCTCTCTTTATCGGGGAGATTTGAGACGTGTTGACCGATTTTCAGGTTGATACCCTTTTAGAATAGTTCTTTTGTGATCTCGCCATTCGGGCTCCGTGCCCTGTTCAAGCTCATTGCATTTTTGAAAGAATTTTCTTAAATATTCAGCATATCTAAGAGGCGGTCGCTTTTGGTCGAACTTTTCCATTTTATTGCCTGATCGATAAGATATAACCTCAAGGATCTCAAATTAATAGTTAATTGAGCAATCGGGGAGTTTTCAATGTCATGCCCGCTTAAGCGGGCATCCAGAGGCATCCGGCAAAGCCGACAAACAGAATCTGGATTCTCCTTCGACTTTGCTCAGAACCGTGAGCCTGTCGAACGGCCGCCTCCGCGGGAATGACGAGGACTGAATGAAAAACCCCCGACACCTCAGCTACTTGTTAATTATATTTATAATTTTAACCTTACGCTACAAGAAATAGTATAACTGAACAACTCAATCAACCCATTGCGCACCTTCTTCAAAAAAACGGTCCACAATTTTTAAATAGCGGTCCAGCTTCGGGGTGCGATGGATCTTTTTTTTGACGTTGTGACCGTTTTTAAAGGATTGGCTGAAATAGGTCCAGAAGCCCTTCATACGGTCCAGCAGGTGCCCGGGGCCGTGAAACTCGATACGGTACTGCTCGAAAAGATCTTCATAGAACGCCCGGAACACCCCTGCCTTGTTGGCGGCGCCGTCTTTACCGGTTTTGATGATGGCCGGCAAAAAGGGATTGATCAATGCGCCGCGGCCGATCATCCAGCGGCTCACTGAACTAAACCGTTTGGAAAATGTATTGAAGGTGTCCAGATCGTTGATATCGCCATTGTACACCATGGTATGGGTGGAAACTTTCAGGCATTCTTCAAACATGTTCAGATCCGGCTCACCGTCATACATCTGTTTGCCGGTGCGGGGATGAATGATGACTTCTTCCAGCGGATAGCGGTTGAAAATTTCCAGCAGGGTCAGGATTTCATCGGTCTTCTTGCGGCCCAGCCGCGCTTTGATAGACAGTCGGTTGGGGATAGACGGAATGGTATCTTCGAGAAAGGCTTCAATTTTTTGAGGATAAGGCAGCAGGCCGGAGCCGCGCTGTTTTTTGGCCACCATGGGAAACGGGCATCCCAGATTCCAATTGACGGTTTCATGGCCAAGATCATACAATCGTGTGGCCAGGAGAATAAAATCCTCGGCATTATTGCCAATGATCTGGGGGATGACGGGCATGGCCTGGTTGTTTTCGGGCAGAACGTCTTTGAGGTGCTTTCTTTTTAAGCGGGCGTCCGACATGGTTGGGATAAACGGTGCGACAGCAATATCAAATCCGTCGAAATGCTGCGAGAAGGCATTGCGATAAATGTATTCGGTAAAGCCCCTCAGGGGGGCCAGATACAGGGTGATATTGTCGGATGTGTCTGTCATAAGCATTGAATCAGTCAGTTTGCTTGAAATGTGAGCCCCTGTTCCTAAAGCAGTCCGGACCGGGAGTCAAGTTTTTTATAGATAGGGGCCTTTTTCGGTTTGAATGTTTGGTGCGAGATGATTACCCTACTGGTGACATGTCCCGGAAATAATTTCTGAAATTACAATAGTCAGAATAGCAGTATACCTGTTCGTCATTCCCGCGAAGGCGGGAATCCAGGCGCACTGAAGCTGGACTCTCCTTCGACGCCGCTCAGGACCGTGAGCCTGCCGAACGGCCGCCTTCGCGGGAGTGACAATGGTTTTGCAACTTATTTATAGGACTGTACACTATAAGTGGTTTCAAAACTTCATCTAATCTGCCTTTTGCGGATCTTTGGACGTGATCTGAGGTTCTGAAGCCACTTCTACATAAAACTTCGGAGCATAATAAAATTATGACAAACGAAACATTTCAGGTACGCCTGCCCGTCAATACGGAATCCTTAAATCTCAATGATGAATTTTTCTATGTCGAATTCAACGGAAAAGAAAAGAAAATCGGCATACATGAATATGAGAAGATTTATAAAATTCCGGGTTTATACGAACATATTGTTTCAAGCACCCTCGAATGCACATCCCCCCGGGTTGTGACCGAATTGCTCATCGATCAGATCCATCATTCCGGTGGCAGGCTCTCCGACCTTTCCGTGCTGGACTTTGGCGCCGGTGTAGGACTGGTGGGTGACATCCTGGCACGTAAAGGCGTTCGGACAATAGTCGGGTTTGACATTGCCGACGAAGCCGCCGTAGCCGCCCGGCGTGATTACCCCGGTGTTTATGAAAAATATTATGTTGCGGATATCTGCAGATTAAACCCTGATTTTCACAGGGAACTCAAAGACAGGCATTTTAGCTGCCTGCTCTGTGTGGGATCATTGGCCTGCGGGCATGCTACCGGGGATGTTTTTACGCGGGCCTTTAACCTGATTGATTCCGGGGGCTGGGTCGCTTTTAACATTCTGAGAGAATTTTATACGGGCGACAGATCATCCGGGCTCTCCGAGCTGATTCAGCGGCTTAAGACGTCAAATATCATGGAAATAAAGGTTGCCCACGAATACCGTCATCGGTACCTGATGAATGGCACTCCGGTTTTAAATGTGGCGGTTATCGGCAGAAAGTCGGCGGATATTTGATGATTTTACCAACCGTTATTTTCTTTTCGAAATTCGCTGCCGCCCCCTGGCACTGATGGCTTTCTTTCGGGTCATGGTTTTGATGTGCTCCACCCGACGAAATCTCAATGCCGACCAGTCCTCATTAATGGATACCTGTGTCACCGGCTCAAAGTTTAACTGGCCGAGTACCTCCCACCCGACGTCCCGTGAAATATCGCTGCTATATTTTTTTGACGATTTTTTAGGATACGAAATCCAGAAATAGCCATCATCATCTAAAGAATTAGCGGCCTTTTCAGCGTAATTGCCTAACTCTGCCCGATTCTTAACGAACAGGTGAACAAAATTATATTTGCGTTTGGGTTGAAGATGAACAGCAGCATTGATGGTATCGATAATGGCTTGATACGCCTTCGGATGATTCATAATCAAAACCGGACTCTGGTCTTTCAGGTTCAATTTTTTTAACAAAGGATTTTCTTTCAATTAATTACCTGCATCGGAGCGATCAGTAAGTACCGATAACAATTAACACCTACTTTAGCCTTTCGTTCAATCCGGACGTCATCTCAGTTTGATGGCCTCCAGATAGTCTTTCACCCGGGCAATGACCGACATAAACATTTTGGAGCCGGTCATAAAGGCGAAGATGTCATCCGCATTACCGCAGGTCCTGGCAAATTCTGGCCCGATGATTGAGGCTGGGTCCTGGGCATCGGGTTGCTGTTCCAGAGCCTTCACATAAGTATCCAGCCGCTCTTTGAGGATCTCAAAATAGTCGATCTTCTGCCCGGTCATCATCTCGGTGGTGGTCGACAGGTCTTTGGAAAAATCGTTGATGGCCGTCCAGTATAGATTGGACAGCTCCTCTTTTTGAGGGCTGTCGGGCAGATAGTAAGAAAGGCTCCATCCAACGCTGATAATTTTGAGAATTGGAAGCTCGTATTCAACGGTGGTTCGTTTGACGTCAGCTTCTTCAGACAGATGGGCCATAAGCCATTTGACGTCCTCGCGGTCGATGGCATAATTGAAAAGATTATTGGCCGCCTGTTCAATCCTGGATGGTTTTTTTTCCCGGGTTCCCATGTTTTGTAATTAATTCCTTTTTTTTACTGAAAAACAGGAGCAAAGCGCAAGACCAGTCCAGAGTTATGGTATGGAGCGATTACGATCTATGGCTTCATGCCTGTAGCTGGCGTTTTACCCCTGTGCTTCGCATCAACCACCTTGTAATCCAGGGGAACAGGTAGTAGTTCCAGGCATATATTTTCAACATTAATGGATGGACAATCTGCCGCCGAGGACGTTTTACCACACCGCTAATTACTTTGGCGCACTCCTCCGGTGTCAGGGTTCGGATCGCCCGGGCGATGCCGGGCAGCTTTTCTTCCGTGTCCGGGTTGTTAACAAAATACGGGCTGGACACTTTGCCCAAAACAACATTGCAACTGCGAACACCGGTTCCGTATAAATCATCGCACAGCGCTTCGTGCAGCCCGCGCAAAGCCCATCGCGTGGCAGCATACCCGATGCAGGAGGGCCAGGTGACGATTGAAACCGGTGAGTTAACGTGGATGATGATGCCGCGGTTCCTGGCGAGCATATCATCCATGAATGCATGGGTCAGGTTGAAGGCCGCAAAATAGGGGGCTCTCATCATGGTTTCAGCTTCGGCAGGAGTTGTGTCTTCAATGCGTTTCCACTCACCCGCCCCGGCGGAGTTGATAATCAAATCCGGTATGCCATGCTCGTTGCGCACTCGTTCTGCCATCTCCAGGACCTGACGGCCGTCGCCGGCATCGCAGGCCTCGACCACCGCCTGCTGACCGAAACTGCCGGCCAGTTCTTCGAGCCGCGAGCGATTGCGTGCCACCATAATCACTTTGTAATCCTCAGTTGCAAGCTGGCGCGCCGTTGCCGCACCGATCCCGCTCGAGGCACCTGAAATTATTGCGAGCTTCATGATATCTCCCTTTTCTTTGACCTTAGAATGCGATTGACCTGCTCTGGAATTTGCTTTAGAAATATTACTGTTTTAGCATAACCATTATCGCGATTATGTAAACTATGGGGTGTCTGCTAAATACCATTTAGCGCCCAATTGCCGTCTTGCGAGCCTATTAAAATATTCACCTTTGGATGGTTCTGCCTGTTAGCCGGTTAATTATAAAGTGGAAACTTCCATTTTAAAGCGTACTTTACCGGCTGCACCGGCGACCGGCCAACCTAAAAAGCGAGGTGTCATTGACGACCTTACGCTCAACTCCGGGTGCACTGGTATGGGTAATTCTGGCCCCTTTGTTCTACGCCGCATTGAGCGTTTCTGCTAAACTGGCCGGCGGTTACCTCAGCGTGTGGCAGGTTGGTCTGGGACGATTTCTTTTTGGCTTGCTGCTGGTTCCGTTTATCGTCAGGCTCCTTGGATTGAGTCTCTGGGGGCAGCAGCGGTTTTTGCTCGCGTTGCGGGGGTTTTGCGGATCAGTGGCATTTCTGCTCCTGGTTGCCGCGTTTCAGCGGATTCCCCTCTCGCTGGCGATGGTGTTGTTTTATCTGTATCCGGCATTTACCGCAATCCTGTCTCCCCGGGTTACCGGAGAGCCGTCGACCAGAATAGCCTGGTTATTCATCTGCGGCGCCTTCATTGGCACCACCCTGATCCTCTGGCCCCATGAGGCATCAACATCCTTGAATCCGGGGCATCTGTTTGCTGTTATCGCATCGGTTTTATGTGCTGTCACTCTCTTGCTGGTTCGTCGACTGGGCCGTGAAAACAATATTTATACCCTGTTTTTTTACCTCTGCCTGACCGGTTGTTTTGCCAGCCTGGGCCCTTTAATGGTTCAGCAACTGCCGATTCTTCCTGACAGCAGCGCGGCCTGGCTGGGTGTTGCAGCGGTGGCTCTTTTTTCAATCATAGCCCAGCTTACGATCAACCAGGCCTTGATTAAAATACCGGCCACAATTGTCAGTGTCATAATGACGGCAGAAGTGCCGCTGGTTGCCTGCTTCGGCGTCCTCTATCTGGATGAACCTCTCGGATGGCGGCTGGTTGTTGGTGCATCGCTCATCTTTGGCTGCGGCGTGGGACTCAGCCTCCTGCCGTCCAAAATCTCAACTGAATAACAATTGATTAGAAAGGCAAATCCTGCTAAATATTGCCCCCAACCCGGGTGGTGACCTATGAATTCCATCAAGCATGTCATAGCAGTAACAGGATTTCTCAGCCTGATATGGCTGGTGGCCGGCTGTGCCGAGGTGGTCGTGCCCGGAGCCTTCACGGGGGCGGGTGAAGCCTACCATTACACCACCGACAATGTCGTTAAAAAAACCTTAATGGGTGATGTCGGGCAGGTCAAGACGGCTACCAGAAAAGCCTTGACCAAAATGGATGTTCATTTCCATTCGATGAAGACCGAAGGATACGAAACCGAAATTGAGGCGTCAACCACCGAACTGGACATCACCATAACCATAGAGCCGGTCACATCCGTCACCACCAGAGTCGAGGTTGATGCGGAAAAAGACGGGGTATTCAAGGACAGGGCCACCGCCGCTCTGATTTTATCCCAGATCGAAACTGAATTAAACCGCAAACCCCTGCCGGCAAATAAGTTTCCCAGGGTTTTCGTATCAAATGACTGTCACCGTGCCATTGATGTTCTCGTGTATTACCTTGACGGTAAAAGCGGCCCATCCACCTGGCAGACCGGTGGCTGGTTCAGCGTTGACCCGGGCAAAAAAAAGCATGTGGTCGACACCCACAATCGTTACATCTATTTTTATGCCGAATCCCCCTCCGGCAAGAAAAGAATTTGGACCGGCGATCTTCCGCAGTGGTTCGAAGGCAAGCGCTACATGTTTTTCAAAGTAGACATGGGAACCAATCTGGAAGATTTTACTTACGCCTTCAGCTGCAATTAAACGCAATCCATCACCAATACCCGACTTCCTTATCCCTGCCAGTCTCGTTCAAAAAAATAGATCATATCAGGGGTATAAAGCGGTTGTCGAAAAAACGTTCCGTTATTTGAACGTTTATTTGTTACAACCACTTATACCAGCCTCAAGTATTTCGGAACGTATTTTTGAAAAGCGGTATAAAATAAGATACTCATATATCATCATAAATTCCGGCGGGTTATTTATGACTGCAGAATATTTTAAACCGGGTATGTAGGAAAAATCATTCACTTGAAAGGAGATGGAATCTCACCGCGATAGCTAATAATGTAATAATTTCAAATTCTTAAGGCTGTAATTCATAGAATGGCACATCCTTTGCTCTTTAGAACGGACGGGTAGTATTCATGCCGCAGACAGTTATCCAGTTTCAGTGCCCGCCAGCCCTGACTGGATATCACCGAAAGCTTGAGCATGAACTTACCGCTAGAAAACCTGA
>CAJICI010000662.1_pt1 | contig 14478 bp, 10 predicted proteins | sample 9199571 | NCBI WGS metagenome assembly CAJICI01 (sample SAMEA7708329, study PRJEB35096) | sediment metagenome | biome: marine neritic benthic zone biome [ENVO:01000025]; feature: sediment [ENVO:00002007]; material: shallow marine sediment [ENVO:03000034] sea grass bed [ENVO_01000059] ...
AGTATATTTAAGGCCAGCAGGAGCATCAGCGCCTGGTACCACCACGAGTGATAAAGGTCCAAAAAACCCAGCAGATCGAAGAAACGATACAGCGACGGCCCAAATGCCTCCATATAGGCCCGGGGAGCTTCATTCTGGGGAATCAGTGTACCGATAATGGATGTAATTGCCAGCGTCAACAGCAGAACAATGGTCAACTGAACAGAAGCAAAAAATTTCCACAGGCTGTCCAGGGGGCTGTCACGGCCATCCCTTTTGCTCATAATATATATAACCCTTCCATAGAAAATTAGTCTGATTCCATATCATAATGATGGGGGATAACGCAATGAAGAATCAGCAATCGCGGCCCTATGTAAGGAAAAAGAGGACAGATGTCAGACGACAGAAGACAGATTGAACAATCAGAACATCTGTCACCCTCTCCGGAGCTTCATCTGTCCTCTGTTTTCTGTCCTCTGTTATCTGACCTCTGTTATCTGGCCCCTGATCCGCCTCCGGCGGAAAACCATAGACACTGAACCGTTTGATGAGCCCAGCTAAACTTATATAAATCTCACTACTTTTGTAACATTTTTGTGGAACACAACCCTGGCAATATCGCTAACAGATGTGACAGCGACGAGGGAATAGTGGAATACCAGGGATTTCATCCGGCAGGTACAGGAGAGATTGCAATAAAAAAATAGCCTTCGATCGGAGATTGCCGAAAGAAGGCTAATTGCTTTAAAGATTCAGGTTTGCCCCCGGGGAGCGATACAGGTGCCCGGGCGTGGACCCATAGCCATCAAATTTAAGGCCGATAAACCATTTTAACCGGCAATGGTGTCTGACCCACCTGTAGAGGATCTACTTCTTGACGTACAGCCCGCGGGATTTTGCGTAGACCTGACCTTTTTTGGACAATTTGTACAGGGCGTTACTCAATTGCCTGGCATCAAGCTTTGTTCTCTGCTTCAGTTGGGCGACGGTCGCGCCGTTTTTACTACGTTTGATGGCACTGTATACGGTATCCAGCACCGTTTTGCCCCTTGCACTACCGGCTTTTTTTGCAGCCGGTTTGCGGGCCGGTGCAGGCTTGCGTTTGGTTGCTGCTCTTTTGGCGGGTTTTTGTTTATCTACTTGCTTGGAAATCCGCTCTACCTGTTTGGAGAGGGAGACCAGCGCTTTTGAAATTTTGTTTAATTCAGTCTGCAGTTTTGGCATGGGTTTGTCCTCCCTTGGCTAGTACTTCATCAATTTCTTCTCTAGTTGGTTCTCTTCGAACAGTAAGACAGCAAACAACGAAAGTCAAACTTCCCTATCTCGATATTTCAGATCAAGGAAAGAAAAGCCAGTTCTTGGCTGACGTTTCCAATTCAAACCCAATTGGCGTACTTCGATTGTGGATTTGGGATTTTGGATTGCGGATGTTAGTAATGATTTTAATCCTATTTAATATACTCCAATCCGAAATCTGAAATCCGAAATCCGAAATCAGATGACTCCAATTCACCAAAGCCTGGATATTCCAGAAGGCTGTCAACCTATTAACCGGCTTTTCGGTTAATAAAGGTGTCTGCCGGCGGTTGACAAAGCACCGCGAATGTGAAAGATAGGCGTCTCATCTTTAGAAGCTATTTCAAAAAAAGGATTTCCGGTTAGAAACATAATGTCCGATACATATTCACCTTCTGATAACAGCCAATTCCGTATCCCTTACAAAGACCGACTGAATGCCTCCCAATATGAGGCCACAACTGCCACAGAAGGCCCTCTGCTCGTCATTGCAGGAGCCGGCAGCGGTAAGACACGCACCCTGACTTACCGGGTGGCGCGCCTGGTGGAATCAGGTGTACCCCCGGCTGCAATTCTTCTGTTGACCTTCACCCGCAAGGCCGCCCAGCAGATGCTGGAGCGGGCCACCGAACTGCTGGACAGCCGCTGCGGCAGCGTCGCCGGCGGCACCTTTCACTCGTTCGGAAACACCATCCTGCGAAGGTATGCTTCCCATATGGGACTGAGCCCGCGCTTTGCCATTATGGATCGGGTAGATGCCGAAGGCGCCATCAGTATCCTGCGCAAAGAAGCCCTGGCCGGGCTCAAACACCGCTCTTTTCCACGTAAAAATACCCTGGCCAATATCTTCAGCCGGGCGGTTAACAAAATGACAACCATCGAAGATGTGGTCTATGAGGACTATTCCCATCTATCATCGGATATGGAGGCGATGGTTGCTATATTTCAAGCGTATCAACGCTATAAGCGCGAGCATCAGATGCTTGATTTCGATGACCTGCTCGTATTCCTGCAGCAACTGCTCAAAACACGGGCTGATTTGCGTGACCGAATATCTTCATCCTTCCAGTATATAATGGTCGATGAATACCAGGACACCAATAAAATTCAGGCCGAGATTTTATATTTGCTGACCGGGGCCCATCAAAATATTATGGTTGTTGGTGACGATTCCCAGAGTATTTATGCCTTCCGGGGAGCGAATTTCAGAAACATTATGGAGTTTCCAAACATGTTTCCCGGCACCCGTGTCATCACCCTGGAAGAAAACTACCGCAGTGTACAGCCCATTTTGAATCTTACAAACGAAATCATTGACCGGGCCTCAGAAAAGTATTCCAAAACCCTGTTTACCCGTAAGTCCGGCGGGACATCCCCGGTGCTGGTTAGCGCCATGGATGAAAATTATCAGTCATTGTTCGTCGTTCGAAAAATCCAGGACCTCATGGCAGAGGGTATCGCCCTGAATCAGATTGCAGTCCTGTTCCGGGCCGGTTTTCATTCTTTTGACCTTGAAATTGAATTAAACCGGGAGCAACTGCCTTTCATCAAGGTCGGCGGGTTCAAGTTTGTCGAATCGGCCCATATCAAAGACGTCCTGGCTCATCTGCGGGTGATTGCCAACCCTGATGACCGCGTCAACTGGTATCGAATACTGCTGCTGATAGAAAAAATAGGGCCGACAACGGCCCAGAGAGTCTTTGAAGCAATAAAAAAGGAAGGATCCGGCTACACCGGCTTGCTGACAGTAAAATCCCCGGCCGGCGCACTGAAAGGCCTGGAGCGCCTCAAAAACCTGTTCTCCGAGATCGACTGCTCTCCCATTCCGGTGGCCCGGATGGGAGAGGCCATAATCAAGTACTATTTACCGATTTTAAAACAGCGCCACGATGATCATCCCAAACGCGAAAAAGATCTGGAGCAACTGCTGGCCATTATGGAGCGCTATGGAGATCTGGACGATTTTTTGACCGATATGGCCCTGGAGCCGCCCAATACAGCCATTGGTAATACCCTGTCAACCGATCCGACCCCCGGGGAGCGTCTGGTTTTATCCACTGTTCATTCGGCCAAGGGGCTGGAATGGCATACGGTGTTTATTATCTGGGCCCTGGATGGTCGCTTTCCCTCGGCCCAGTCCCTGTACAAGGATGAGGACCTTGAAGAGGAATTGCGTTTGATGTACGTTGCCGCCACCCGGGCCCGGGAAAATTTGTATTTTACCTACCCGGGCCAGGTCTACGACCGCAGCGTCGGCGTCATGCTCAACCGTCCCTCCCGATTTATCGACATGATACCTGAAGATATTATAGAACACCGCTCAGCTGAATCATTAATATAGAGTCATTTCCGGTCTTTGGTTGCTATCAGCTGGTATTAGATGACAGAAGACAGAGGACAGATGACAGATGAACTACTGCAATCATCGATAGTGCATTCCGCTGTTATCTGTCTTCTGTCATCTGTTATCTGTCCTCTGGATTGGGCAAAGATGACGAACACCCACCAATTTAATAAATTTGCCAAATTTTGACATTGATCGAGATCAGATGACGTGATATGTCCCCATAACAATTGTTTGGATTAAAATAATATCCAGAATTCCCAGTTATAGACCAGCCCTGACTCGATACACTTGCGGTTTAGCATCGCTTTCATATGACTCCTGAATACTATATACTCATCATCGGCTACATCTTCGGTTTTTACATGGCCTGGAATATCGGTGCCAATGATGTGGCCAATTCAATGGCCTCGGCAGTCGGCGCCAAAGCGATCACCATCCGTCAGGCCGTATTTATCGCGGGAATTTTGAATGTGGCCGGAGCCGTGTTCATCGGCTCGCATGTCACCCAGACGATCCGCAAAGGCATCGTATCGACGGATATTTTGGCTGACCCGCATGTGGCCCTCATCGGGGCCCTGTCCGCTTTGCTGGCAGCGGCACTCTGGGTCAGTTTTGCCACCTGGAAATCCTTGCCGGTGTCGACCACCCATTCCATCGTGGGGGCAATGATCGGCTTTGGTATCATGGCCGGCGGTTTGGCGGTAATCAATTGGGCCAAGCTGGCCGCCGTCGTCATGAGTTGGATCATATCACCTGTTTTCAGCTTGGCCATCGCCTTTGTCATGTTTAAAACCATCGTCAGGTTCATCATGTCCAGAAGAGATGCCTTTGCGCGGGCCCTCAGACTATCGCCGGTATTCATCGGTCTGGCGGCGTTTGTGGTGGTTCTTTCCTTTCTGTTCAAGACTCCGCTGGGCAAGACTCTGGCCATCGACGCGTGGACCGCGTTGCTGGTGGCAATGGTTCTGGGTGGATTGATCGGGTATGCGGGCAAGACCGTATTAAAACGATTTGTCGGGCATGATGACGGTGACGGCACCGAGCAGGTCTTTCGCAAGATACAGATCGGAACATCCTGCTATGTCGCACTGGCCCAGGGGGCCAATGATGTCGCCAACGCCATCGGTCCGCTGGCGGTTATCTATTTCCTGGTCACCACCGGCAATGTCGGCGCCAAAGTCCCGGTCCCGACCTGGCTGCTTCTGTTAGGCGGAGTTGGCATTGCGGCCGGAATCGGTATGGCCGGTCATCGGGTCATGGAGACCATCGGCACCAAAATTACCACCCTGACCAACACCCGCGGGTTTTCGGTGGATTTTGCTGCGGCCTCGACGGTTTTGCTGGCATCCAAACTGGGCCTGCCGGTATCAACAACCCATGCCGCGGTGGGCGGTGTACTGGGCGTCGGACTGGCGGGTGGCATCGAGGCGGTCAATTTTCGAATTGTGTTAAAAATAATGCTGTACTGGGTTCTCACGGTTCCGGCCTCGGCAATAACCAGCATGGTCATTTTTAAAATACTGCAGTTTTTTGTTTAACCTGCAGAATTAGGAATCAGGTACTGGTTTTAAGGACAGATGACAAAGATATTGTATGACGATTGCCGAATGAAGGGCTTCAAGCGATCTTTTCTTTTGCAATGTTCAACATCACCCTCTTTGCAGAAGATTCGGACATTCTCATTAGTCAATTATCATTCGTCATTCGTCATTCGACATTCCAAAGGGGGGGTATATGCGCATACCATTTATTTCAGCGTTCATGACATCACCGTTTGAGGGATTGCTTGAGCACGCGGAAAAAATAAAAGAATGCACCTGGGCCTTTCAGCAGGCCATTGAGTGCCATATCACCGACCAGTGTGAAAGTTTTGAGGAATTTCGCAAAGAGGTCGACAGATTGGAAAGTGAGGCCGATGCCATTAAACGGCGTATTCGTGGTCACCTTCCCAAGGGAACCCTGATGCCGGTCGATAAATTCGAGTTATTTCGATATCTTCACGAACAGGACAAGGTGCTGGACTCGGTTGAGGAGGCCCTGGACTGGATCTCATTCAGGTCCGAGCCCGGCATACCGGATGCCTTGCATAAAGACTTTTTCCTGCTCATCGATGCGGTGATAGATCCGGTGGAAGAGATGTGCCGCATGGTGTCGGAAGCCAGGAAATATTTTGCCAGTTTTTCAAATAAGCAGCGTGAGCTGGTTAAAGAAATCGTTCACACCCTGCGCCAGCAGGAACACGAGGCCGATAAAGTCGAAGATGCTATCAAAGGCAAGGTCATGAATTTGCAAATCGATCCGGTCACCGTCTTTCACATGATCCGGCTGGCCGAAACCATCGGTGCCATCGCAGACCACGCAGAAAACGCCGGCGATATGATGCGGGCCATGCTGGCGCGATAGGGAAATGACAAATGATTAATGACAAATGACTAATGTTGCACATCGGACGGATCGGAAGCAGGGCTTTGATCGGCTACACCACAATACTGCTGAGCTTAATATGCAACCAGACAGATGGAGGTAATAATAAGACCAAGCAATCAAATAGTAGCTGGAAGGAATAAAAACGATTGAGCGAAGCGAATTCCAGAATTAGACATTAATCATTTGTCATTAGTCATTCGATATCATTTGTCATTCCCTACTGTTCCATAAAAAATCCCCACCACACAAAGACCGCAAAAATGGTGATCGCGATGGCTGCGGCGACATATCCCCTCCAGTCCACCGGCTTTTCCCCAAAGCCCAGCTTATCCACATCTCCGACCTTTGCCTGACAGGCATGGCAAACTTTGGCATTCAGCGGCAGATGCTCATAACAATCCGGACATTTTTTGGTGGTATATTCAATTTTTTTTTGGCTATCGGATCGCTTTTTTGGGCTCATCTCGTCCTCCTGAAAACCACTCCTGAACTAGAGAAGGTCTTTTTCAATGACGATCTCACTGCTGTTTTTCCGTTGGTCCAGCCATGCCTCAAAGGCCTTAAACCGTTTTTGCTGCAACAGGCGGTTTTTAATGTCTTCCTTTTCCTTGTCAAACTCGGTCATGGAAGGCGCCTGTCTTTGCTTGAATTTGATCACATAATGCCCCTTCGGGCCATCTAATATTTCCCGGGGCAGCTGGTTTTGCGCCGACAATTCAAAGGCAGCACTGGAAATGTTTCGGTCATAGCCGATATTGGGGATGGCATCATTACGCTTGAAAAAGCCGGTGCTTTGAACTTTCAAATCGAATTCCTTGCTGGCTTCGACCATGTCGGCACCGTCCTTGATAGCCGCCAGCAGGGCCTCAGCATCCTTTCTGGCGTTCTCCTTCTTTTTTTCCTGAACCAGGTCGGTACGGACTTTTTTCTCGACAGCACCGAGCTCGGGAATTTGAGCCGCGCGCTTCTCGATGATTTCCAGCAGATAATAGCCGTCGCCGAAATCCAGAATCTCACTGATTTCACTTTCAGGGAGCTCAAAAGCTGCTTTCGCAAATGCGGATTTATTTTTGACACCCTTGATGGCCTCGCCCCGACGGTCAAATAACCCGGTGGTGTGGACGGTTATCTGGCTGTCGGCTGCAACCGTCTCCAGCGGGTCGCCTTCATAGGTGGCGTCAAAAACGGCTTCGGCCGCGTCATAGGCCAGCAGTTTGGCGCTCTCGTCGGCCAGTTTTTTTCGGATGTTATCCCGGGCGTCGTCCAGGGACGTAACCGTGGCTTGATTCACCTTTTCAACTTTAATAATATGCCAGCCGAACCGGGTTCGCACCGGGTCGCTGATTTCTCCAGCCTGCATGGAAAACGCTTTGTCTGAGAAGGGTTTTACCATCGCCTCACGGCGGAAACTGCCCAGATGCCCGCCTTTACTTTTACTGGGACCTTCGGAATATTGCCTGGCAAGCTCTGCAAAGTCCTCACCGCCTCTGGCTTTTTTCAATATATCTTCAATTTTTTTTCTGGCCGTCTCCACCGCCTCGGCCGCCGCATCCTGTTCCACCGTAATCAGAATGTGACGGGCTTCGACAGTTTTTGGATTCTGAAATTCATCCGGGTGCTCTGCATAATAGTCCGAAATCTCATCATCGGAGATCTCAGCCTTGGCAACGTAGTCGCTGGGATCAAACTTCAGGTATCGCACACTAATCTGCGGTTGGGTTTTATAGGTATCTTTATGACCATCAAAATATTGCTGGACTTCTTCCGGTGTGACCGCAACCTCGGGGTAACGGTTCGGCTCGAATAAAACGAATTCCAGATCGACCATCGAACTGTTCCACTTGTACCATTCGAAGGCCTCATCATCGGAAATCTTGACGCTGCTGGTGAGCAGACTGCTGAGTTTGTCAATCAGCATCGTATCCCTTTGACTGAGTTCAAAGGCCTCCGGCGTCATGTTATTGCTAACCAAGACCTGCCGGTAGCGTCGGGGATCGAAAACGCCGCCCGTCTGAAAGGCATCGATGCTTCTAATGGCCCGGGAAAGATCCTCGTCGGAAACCCTCAGATCCAGTTCGCTGGCCGCCTGGCGCATCAGCATCTGGTTAACGAGCTGGTCGATAGCCTGTTGGGGCAGGTCCATGGCCTTGATCATTTCTTCATTCAGGTTGCTGCCAAATCTCTGCTGAACCTGTTGAATCAATCTTTTATAGGTTAAGCGGTAGTCTTCCGCCGTAATGGTCTCGCCGTTCACCGTCGCCGCTCTGCCTGAACGCTGGGAAGACATCTGATACCCTCCCCAGGAAATAAACGTTATTGCAACGCCACCCAATAACACTTTTATCAGCCAGCTGCCGGCGTGTTTTCGCATTAAACTGAGCATTTGTTTCCTTTCTGTACCCCTATTTAGTGATAGCTTCTAATCGATGCTGATTGCAATCGGCCTTTGGCCAAACTTTATTTATTGCATATATTTTAAGTAAATTAAAGCATATTTCGAGTCAGGTTTATCATATTTTTTTAGCTGGATTTTGTCAACTGCTTCGCACCGGTGTTCACCTGGTCCAGCCGGGTGTTTGTGGACACAGAGGGAATCGGGTCGATAAATCATGGCAAAATAAATATTGACACTCCCACCGGCATTTGTTAAAAAAATCTTTTGGAAATGGGGCTGTAGCTCAGCTGGGAGAGCGCATGACTGGCAGTCATGAGGTCAGGGGTTCGATCCCCCTCAGCTCCACCATCAAATAAAAAAAGGTTAGTACATCAGGCTAACCTTTTTTTATTTATTGGCTATGATGTGCGTGTGTTATAATAGAACAGGAAGATCCTGATCATGTCATCATACCGTTACCATGTATCTTTCAAAGCCCTCTGCCTGATCCTGGCTGGATGTGCGGTTGCGCCGGCTGTAACTGTTGGTTATATTTTCGCAGCCGCGCCTGACACGGCGGGAAAAGCGCCAGCCGGCGTCGTGGGGGTGCCGACCCATAATTCTGTTGTCCATCTCTATTTCGCCCGGCGCAACAGTTTTTTCTTATCAGCGGAACAGCGCTCGGTGCTTCATCAGAATAATCCGCCGGGTTTAGCCCATGCCATTGTCAGCGCTTTAATTAAGGGTCCTCAAAAGGGCCTGATGAATACAATACCGGCCGGCACACGGCTCAATGCCCTGTATATTACCCCGGACGGCACCTGTTATGTCGATCTGTCGGCGGCTGTCACAAAAAACCATCCCGGTGGCAGCAAGTCAGAACTTCTGACCGTATATTCGATGGTAAACTCTCTGGTTTTAAACGTGCCCGAAGTTGAAGACGTCCAGATCCTGATCGACGGCAATGAGGCCCCCACTCTGGCCGGACACATTGATATGCAACTGCCGTTTAAAGCCAACATGCTGTTAATAAGATGAAGAAAAAAGTCAAAATCAACCACATCAGAAATATCGGTATTATCGCTCATATTGACGCCGGTAAAACCACCGTCACCGAGCGCATTCTGTACTATACCGGCCGATCGCATAAAATCGGGGAGGTTCACGATGGCGAGGCTGTAATGGACTGGATGGTTGATGAACAGGAACGCGGCATTACGATTACTTCGGCCGTTACAACCTGCAACTGGGAAAATTACGAGATTCATATTATCGACACTCCCGGGCATGTTGATTTTACGATCGAAGTCGAACGCTCCCTGCGGGTGCTCGACGGCGTCATCGGCGTTTTCAGCGGCGTCGAAGGCGTCGAGCCGCAATCAGAAACCGTGTGGCGCCAGGCTGACAAGTATGGTGTGCCCAAAATGGCATTTATCAATAAACTCGATCGAATCGGCGCTGATTTCCTCGGAACCGTCGAGATGATGCGCGAACGTTTAAAGGCCAATCCGGTCATTCTTCAGCTGCCGGTCGGTCAGGGTGAAGACTTCGCGGATATCATTGATCTGATCGAAATGAAGCAGATCAGGTGGGATGAAGACAGCCTGGGGGCCAGTTATCAGACCCTGGAGATTGCCGATGAATACCGGCAGGAGGCCGACAGCTATCGTGAGAAGCTATTGGAAGCTGTGGCCGAATTCGATGATGATCTGATGGAGGCCTATCTGGCGGAAGAGCCCATTGAAACGTCGAAAATTCTGGAGGCGATCCGCAAAGCCACCGTAGGGCTTGAGCTGATTCCGGTTTTATGCGGATCGGCTTTGAGAAATAAGGGCATCCAGCCCCTGCTGGACGGGATTGTTGATTTTCTCCCAAGCCCGGTGGATGTCCCTCCAATCCAGGGAACCCATCCTGACAGCGGAGACATCATTGAATGTCAGGCCAGGGATACGGATCCCCTGGCGGCTCTGATATTTAAAGTATCCATGATTGAGGGTCGCAAGCTCTCCTTTGTCCGGGTTTACAGCGGCAAAATGAAGGTTGGCGAGGAGCTTTACAATCCCGCGTTGAAGAAAAAGGAAAAACTGACCCGAATATTACAGATGCATGCCAACAAGCGCGAACGGGTGGAAACGGTAGGAGCCGGCAGCATTGTGGGCGTTGTGGGGCTCAAGGACTCATCCACCGGGGAAACATTGAGCACCTTAGAACATCCTGTTTTGCTTGAAAAAATTGAAATATATGAGCCGGTAATTTCAGTGGCGATAGAGCCTAAAACCCACGCCGACCAGGAGAAAATTGAGACGGTTCTGGAAAAGTTTTTGACCGAGGATCCAACCTTGAGGGTACGCCAGGATGAAGATACCGGTCAAACCATTCTCTCGGGCATGGGCGAACTTCATCTGGAAATTATTACCAGCCGCATGCAGCGGGAATTCAATACCAACGTCAATGTCGGCAAGCCCCAGGTTGTCTACCGCGAAACCATTGCAAAAACGGCTGAGGCTTCAGCGCTTTTTGATAAGGAAATCGCCGGTCAGCGTCAATACGGCGATGTCAGTCTCAGGGTAATGCCCCTGCCCCGGGGCTCCGGCACCCGTTTTGTTTCCGATATTTCGGAAGATCAATTGCCCCTGGCATATATCGAGGCCGTTGAAAAGGGAGCGATAGAATCCCTGGAAAGCGGCGCCATGATGGGTTATCCGGTGGTTGATGTTGAAATCACATTTAGCGGTGTTAAGCATAAAGACACCCTGAGCACCGAGCTGGCCTACACGGTCAGCGCATCCATGGCTTGCCGGGAGGCCCTGGCGAAAGGCGAACCGTTTTTGCTCGAACCGATCATGGATGTGGAAGTATTCGTACCGGAGGCCTTCATGGGGGATGTGATTGGTGATTTAAACGCTCGTGGCGGAAAGATCGAGTCGATTGATCACAAAATGGGCTCCCAGGTTCTTAAGGCCACCGCTCCCCTGGCAAAAATGTTCGGATATTCAACTGCCCTGCGTTCAGCAACCCAGGGTCGCGGAACCTTCTCGATGCACTTTTCGCATTTTGATCGCAACTAAACTTTTGTGGAATGACTAATGAATATTGACTAATGAATAATGGTTGAAGTCGCTTCGCTCCATCAATTTTATGTGGGTCCTTTTAAAAATGATCAGCCGAAGGCTACCTTAATTATTCATTATTCATTTTTCATTAATCATTAAAAAAATTACCCGTCCTCTTTTTTCTTCTTGGGGTTCATTCTGGCCAACCAGTCTTGAATCTGCCGACGTTTTTCATCATCCCGGGAATGTTTCAGGGCCAGTTTTAACTGGACCTGGGCGTTTTTAAAATCTCTTTTCCTGAGATAGTAAACACCGAGATAATAGTGGGCGTCTCCCAGCTGCTGCTGCTTTCCAAGACTTTGGCCCAGAAAATAATACGCCTGGTTGAACCGCGGAAATTCGCGGGTTACCTGCAAAAGCCTCTGGGAGGCACCTGCCAGATCGCCCATTTCCATCTGAGTGCGTGCCAGGTAAAATTTGCACTCAGGATTTTTAGGAATCATGGCGCAGGCGCTTTCGAGGGTTTTAAACGCCTGGGAATATTTACCGTCAAGAAAATAAATCCAGCCCAGATCTTTTAAAATGTATGGGTCAAAAGCTCTCTTGGCCAATGCTTTTCGCATGTGGGCAACAGCTTGCTGGCGCTTGCCGACCCGGGCCAAAATCAGGCCGTACCGGTAATTGACCAGGGGATCCTCAGGGGTTTTTTTGATCTCGGACTCAAGGTTGCTTAAAACGATCTGCTCGTTGCCGTAGCGGGTTTCCGAGCGCGTATGCATGCGGTTGAACTCTTCCGGATTGGCAGCAGGAATCGGTTTGTGGCTCTCATTGTAGGAAGCCATCCATGAGTCGATAAATGCAATCCGATCTTCAACCGCCGGGTGCGTCATGAGATAGGTGGGGACGACATCAGATCCGAACCATGTTTTGCTGCGAATTTTCTTTAGAATTTTGAGCAATCCCATGGCGTTGTAATTGGCTTTGGTAAGAAATTCGACACCGAATTGATCGGCCTGCATTTCGTTTTCGCGACTGTAGGACAGCTCGGCTGATTGGCCGGCAGCTGCGGAACCCATGCTAACCGCACTGCCGGCTTCGGCGGCGCCGCCCGCCCCCAATAAAGCACCGGCGATTGCACCGGCAATGGTAGCCATGCGAATTTTCTTGGAACGCTCGATCTTCTGGGAAATATGCCGGCAATAAACATGGGCGACTTCATGCCCCATGATACCGGCCAGCTCCTCTTCCTCTTCCATGGCATTGAGCAGCCCGGTATATATAAAAATATGGCCGGCCGGTGTGGCAAAAGCGTTGTAGACGTCTTCATCGATCACATAAAATTGATATTTAAACGGCTGTTTGGGCAGCGTCGCCAGAATTCGGTAACCGATCTTGTTCACATAGGGGACGAGTTCGGGGTCATCAATCACATTTAGGTATTTGTGTATCATCGCCATCATCTGGCGCGACATCTGCTCCTCTTCCTTGATTGTGATACTGAAAACCGTCGGCGCAATCATGCTGCCCAGAATGATGATTACCATCATCCCAATAACGATATATTTTTTAGCAGATTTCATAACACACGGATGATGTCACATTTTTAACCTCTTTTCAAACACCAAATTATGTGTTAGACCAATTGTGCAAATTTTCAGGATTCCGGGTAGAGGTCCCCGGCTCGGTCGCCACCCCTGAGCGCTTGCAGCTTATGACGATGGCCTCGCCGACTGCGCGAATAGATCACCGGAATAATTAAATTATGGCACAGGTAATATGTATAGCAAATCAAAAAGGCGGCGTCGGCAAGACGACGACGGCCATCAATTTATCCGCGTCTCTGGCGGTGTCTGAGAGGCGTACACTGCTGATCGATTGTGACCCCCAGGCCAATGCGACCTCGGGTGTCGGTATCGATCAGGGTGCCATCGATACCACCCTTTACCACGGTATGCTCGGCCAGGCTGTGCCGCAAAGCCTGATCGTCGACAGCGAAATTTCCTCCTTAAAGGTGATTCCCGCCAATGTGGAATTGATCGGGTTTGAAGTCGAAATGATGTCAAGCCCCGAGCGTGACGTTTCATTAAAGAATCTGATTGCCGAAGTGGACGGCGCTTTCGATTATATTATCCTGGACTGCCCGCCTTCCCTGAGCCTCTTGACGGTCAATGCCCTGACCGCTGCTGACTCCCTGCTGATTCCACTGCAGTGTGAATTTTATGCCCTGGAAGGCCTGGGGCAGCTGTTGCGAACCGTCGATCGCATTAAACAGGCTTTGAATCCCGGACTTAAGATCGCCGGCATCCTGCTGACCATGTTCGACAAACGCACCAATCTGTCCTACCAGGTTGCCGAGGAGGCCGAAAAATACTTCAAGGATCTGGTGTTTAAAACCCTGGTTCCACGCAATATCCGGTTGAGCGAGGCACCGAGTTTCGGAAAGCCCATATTACTGTATGATGCGATGTCCACCGGGGCCCGGAGCTACATCGAGCTTGCCAGAGAAATCATGTTAAATGAAGGTGATGTATGCAAAGAAGCAAGCTGACGAAAACTGTCGGTGCCAAAGCCGGCAAACGCAAAAAAATGGCCCTCGGCAAGGGATTGGGAGCCCTGATTCCGGAGGTGGACTCGGGCAAAAAAGAATCGAAGGACTATTTCTTGTGCGATATCGATCTCATCCGGCCCAATCGTTTTCAACCGCGCATGAATTTTTCGGAGGAAGATCTGCAGGAACTGTCGGACTCTATCAGAGCCCAGGGTATCTTGCAGCCGTTATTGGTGCGCAAGGATGCTGACGGCTACGAGTTGATCGCCGGCGAAAGGCGATTAAGGGCCGCAAAGCGGGTCCGCTTAAGCCAGGTGCCGGTGGTGCTAAAACGGGTAGACGACGAAAAAATGCTGGAAATGGCGATTGTCGAGAACATCCAGCGTGAAAACCTCAACCCCATTGAAGAAGCCGAAGCCTACCATCAATTGATCACCCAGCTGAACCTGAC
>CAJICI010000584.1_pt1 | contig 13987 bp, 10 predicted proteins | sample 9199571 | NCBI WGS metagenome assembly CAJICI01 (sample SAMEA7708329, study PRJEB35096) | sediment metagenome | biome: marine neritic benthic zone biome [ENVO:01000025]; feature: sediment [ENVO:00002007]; material: shallow marine sediment [ENVO:03000034] sea grass bed [ENVO_01000059] ...
CGGACCTTGACAATGCCGCCCGGTGGGTGATGTTGTCGGCCTTCAGCAACGCCGGTCAGCGTTGTGCCGCAGCCAGCCGCATTATTATTTTTGATAGTATATATGATCAGTTTCGGGAAATGCTGCTGGCAGGCACCCGCAAGCTGAACATCGGGCCCTCCGATGTCGATGACCTTGGACCGGTCATTAATGAAAAACAGCTCAATAATATGCTGGCTGCCATTGAGCAGGCCCGGACCGAGGGTGCCAGAATTCTGATCGGCGGACAGCGGTTGACCGATGATGCCCATGTCGGCGGTTTTTATATGGCCCCGACACTGATCGAAAATGCCGATCCCCACAGCAGTATTTCGACCACCGAACTTTTCGGGCCGATTGCCTGTCTTTACCGGGTCAGTGATTTTGCCGCAGCGCTGCAGATGGCCAATGACTCACCCTACGGGCTGACGGCCTGCATCCACACGCGCAGCATCCACCGCGCCACGGAATTTACCCGGAAGGTTCAGGCCGGCGTGGCGGTGGTCAATGCCGGCACCTTTGGCAGCGAACCGCACATGCCCTTCGGCGGCCTGAAACAATCCGGCAACGGCTGGCGTGAACCGGGCACCGAAGCCCTGGATGTGTACTCGGATCTGAAGAACATACTTATTAATATAGATCCGGATTCACTTTAAGGGGAATTAGCCGGGAAGCTGGGATCTTTCGAAATGACTAATGAATAATGACTAATGACTAATGAAGGTCCGCCTGCGGCGGGTCAATTATAAAATTAGAAGTGGCGTTTAATACCGTGCGCCAATATTACGCATTTAATTTTATTAAATGAAATGAGCGGAGCGAATACCACCATTAGTCATTAATCATTTGTCATTAGACATTTCAAAACATTAGTCATTATTCATTTACGAGTTTATAATTTAAAGAAATCGAGGACTACCATGTCCGATAAAAAACCCAAAATCGTGGCCCTGATTCCGGCCCGCTCCGGTTCCAAGCGGGTGCCGGATAAAAATATCCGCCCGCTGGCGGGTCATCCGCTGATCGCATACAGCATTGCGGCCGCCCTGCAAAGCGGCATCTTTGATGCGGTTATCGTATCAACGGATTCGGAACGGTATGCGGACATTGCCAGGCATTATGGCGCCGAAATTCCTTTTTTGCGTCCGGCAAAAATAGCCGGCGACACCGCCCCCGATATTGAATGGGTGGAGCACATGCTGTCCGAACTGCGCCGGGATGGAAGGGACTATGATTGTTTCAGTATCCTGCGGCCGACCAGCCCGTTTCGGTTGCCCGAAACCATCCGCAGGGCCTGGGACGAATTTCTGGCCGAAGATGGTGTGGATTCGCTGCGGGCGGTGGAAAAATGCCAGCAGCACCCCGGCAAGATGTGGATTGTGCGCGAAAAGCGCATGATGCCGCTATTGCCAATGGGACCGGCAGAACAGCCCTGGCACAGCAGCCAATATCCGTCGTTGCCCGTAGTATTTGTGCAAAATGCCAGCCTGGAGATTGCCAGAGCAAAGGTGGTATTGGAGAATAAAACCATTGCCGGTAATGTGTTGATGCCATTTTTTACCAGGGACTTTGAAGGCTTTGATGTCAACAGCCACTATGACTGGCAACTGGCTGAACACATGGTTCAAAAGGGCGAGGCAAGATTGCCCCATATAAGTCAACCGGCATACGCTAACAAAGTATAGCTGTTGGTGATACGGAGACCCTGTATCGGTTATAATATTTTACCACAGAGGCACAGAGGACACAGAGGCTATTTTTCTTTTTGCCCATCGGGAGACTGCGATGGGCAAAAAACTTGTACCTTCTGCAATAGCCGCATTGCCTATTAAAACTAATAACGAAGCATTGGATATAATTATGATTGAGATTAGATTAATTCCCGAAAGTGAATTCAGGAGAATACGCGAAGCAGACATCGACCGGTATGCCCGTCTGGCGCTGTTATCCGATATGAGCAGCGCCAATGCGCTGGCCACAGTCAAACGTGCCGGATCCGGCCATCTGGGATCGAGTTTCAGCTCCCTGGACGTCGTCACCTATCTGTACCACCACGAGATGAATATTGCCGAACTGGGCGTCGATCATCCGGATCGTGATATTTACTTTTCGTCAAAGGGCCATGATGTTCCCGGGCACTACGCGGTTCTGCATTCCCTGGGACTGCTTTCCGAAGAACAGTTCCAGCATCTGCGCCGCCTGGACGGCACCCACGGCCATCCGGATATCAGTATCGCAGGAATCGAAGCCAATTCAGGATCTCTGGGAATGGGTATTTCCAAAGCCAAGGGCATGGCCCTGGCGAAAAAAATGAACGGCGCCAAAGGCCGGGTGATGGTGATGACCGGCGACGGTGAACTCCAGGAAGGACAGATCTGGGAATCATTGCAGACCACCGCCTACCAGAAGGTCAACAACCTGATTGCCATTGTCGATTTTAATAAAATTCAGACCGATAAAACCGTCAAGGAAATTATTGACCTGGGCGATCTGGCCCGCAAGTTCGAAAGTTTCGGCTGGCATGCGGAAACCTGCAACGGGCACGCTTTTGCGGAATTGGAAAACGCCTTCAAAGTGCTGAATCAAATATCGGATCGGCCCAAAGCCCTGATTGCCGACACCATCAAAGGCAAAGGCGTTTCCTTTATGGAGGGCCCCCGGGCCCTGGAGGACGGTGACGGTCTGTACCCCTGGCATTCTGGCGCGCCGGATGACCCATCATTTGAAGCCGGGTATGGCGAAATTATAAATCGAACCAATGAACGGCTGGGCGAACTGGGCCTGACCGCGCTGCAAACACAGGTCATGGCCACCCGTGAAAGCAATCGCGTTAAGTTAAAGGACACTGCCGAAAAGGTCGTCACCGCCTTTGGTGAAGCCCTGGTTAAAATCGGTGCCGACCGAAAGGATGTTGTTGTCCTGGATGCCGACCTGTCGGCCGATTGTGGGTTGCGACCCTTTGAGAACGCTTATCCCGAGAGGTTCATTGAAAACGGTATTGCCGAGCAGGATATGGTGTCAACAGCCGGAGGCCTGGCGCTGCAGGGATTTTTACCGATCGTCAATTCTTTCGGCGTTTTTCTGGCATCGCGTTCCAACGAACAGATTTACAACAATGCCACCGAAAAAACCAAAATAATCTATGTTTGCCATTATGCCGGCCTGATCCCGGCCGGTCCGGGGAAGTCCCACCAGAGTCTGAGGGACATCTCCCTGTTCGGCGCCCTGCCCAACTGCACAATCCTCGAACCGTGCAATGGCACCGAAACGGCCCAGGCCCTGGAATGGTGCGTAAATCATGCGGATCAAAATTGCATGCTGCGGTTGATCATCTCTCCGTCCCCCCGTAACATCGTATTGCCCGAAGATTACCGATTGACCTTTGGCCGGGGAGCGGTGGTCAATGAGGGCCGGGATGCGCTTTTATTCTCCTACGGCCCCGTGATGATGAACGAGGCCCTGACAGCCGCAGAATTACTGCAGCCGGAAGGTATTTCCCTTAAAGTTGTCAACCTGCCCTGGCTCAATGAAGTCGATCTCGACTGGCTCGAGGAGGTCTGCGGGGATAGCGAACATCTTTTCTCCCTGGACAATCATTCCGGCTACGGCGGCCTGGGTGACCTCCTGCTGAACGGGCTGATGTCGTCTCCCGTGTTGCGAACCCGACAGTTGACCAAATTTGCCGTCGATGAGTTCCCGGCCTGCGGTACGCCCACGGAAACGCTGGCTTACCATAAACTGGACGGCCGCAGCCTGGCCGAGCGCATCGCCGGTGCTATCAACATCGGGTAAGTGTCAAGAATCGGAGGTTCAATAGAAAAATGTCAACTGATAAACGGTTGCTGTTAATACCGGTTGAAAATCAGGTCCGGGAGCTCGACCCCAAGCTGTTGCTGGCATGCGTTGCAGCCCGGCACGGATTTTCGTCTGTCATCGGCTCCAGGCGCGAGCTCGAGTTTCGCATTGATTCATATCCGCGCAGCATCTATCTGGGAAAAAGCATGACGGGGCGCAGCGTGATTTTTTTCCGCCTGGCAAGAAAATTTGATCATGAAATCGTGACCTGGGATGAAGAGGCCCTGGTGCATTTGCCGCCGGAAACATATTTTTCGCGGCGGCTGCATCCCGATGCCATCCGGCTGGTATCTCATCTGTTCGCCTGGGGCCAGGACAATGTGGAATTGTGGCGCCAGTACCCGCAGCTGCCGGATAATCTGCCGATCCACAGTGTCGGCAATCCCCGGACCGATATGCTGCGGCCGGAGATGCAACCATTTTACGAGGACGAGGTAAAAGCCCTGCGGGATACCTACGGGGACTTTCTGCTGATTAACACCAATTTCAACCACGTCAATGCCTTCGGCGCGGACATGAATCTGTTTCAACCGGTTGAAAATCCGGGTGACGTCGCCAGGTTCGGCCGCGCGGCCAAAGGCATGAGCCGGGAATACGCTGAAACGCTCTGGAATCACAAAAAGGATGTTTTCAAGGATTTTCAGCAGATAATTCCCAGGCTGGAAGCAGCATTCCCCGGGCTGAATATTGTGGTGCGCCCCCATCCGACGGAACGGCACGACGTCTACCAGGAAATTGCCGCCCGCTGCGCCCGGGTGCATGTAACCAACCAGGGCAATGTGGTGCCCTGGATTCTGGCCACCAGGGCTGTCCTTCACAACGGGTGTACCACCGGCATAGAAGCCTTTGTCATGGAAGTTCCGGCCATCAGCTACCGGGCGTCAGGCAGCGAAAAAATCGACAACGGATTTTACCGCCTGCCCAATGCGGTCAGCGACCACTGCTTTAATTTTGAAGAGCTGCAGGACCGGCTGAATCAAATACTAACCGGCGAAGCGGCGGCGCAAAACGGTGATGAGCGAAAAGCGGTGGTCGATCATTACCTGGCATCCCAGTCCGGTCCGCTGGCCTGTGAGCGGATGGTGGATGTTCTTGATTCGTTTCCGTCTGACAGCAGCGACAACTCAGGCCCTTCGGTTCTGGAGAGTCTGCAACGCAGTGTCATCGCCGGCGGTTACCATACGTACAAACGGATAAAGCCGATGCTGCCCGGGTCTCACAATCGGCCCGAGTTTCAGCGTCATCGCTTTCCGAATATATCGATCGACCAGATAAGGGCCAAAATCGACCGCATCCAGGGGCTTCTTGGCGATTCTACCCGGATCAGCCTCGAGCCGCTCAGCGATGTGCTGTTCCAGGTAAAGGTTTCGTAATGGAGAAAACAGCGGCGGGCCAACTCCCGGAACCGGAATCCGCGGATAAAAAAAGCACTCCGGATATACTATCAAGGACTAGTTAAGTGAAGATCAACGATCATAAAGCGTGTCTGATCATACCGGTGGAAAACCAGGTGCGTGAGCTGGACCCAAAATTGCTGCTGGCCAGTATTGCGGCCCGCCGCGGTTTCACGGTCATTATCGGGTCCCATCGAGATATCGACCTGCAGATTTCAACATTTCCAAGAAGTCTTTATCTCAACAAAAGCATGACCGACCGCAACCTGAAGATGTTTCGCATCATGGAAAAAATTGGACACCAAATTGTGACCTGGGATGAAGAGGCCCTGGTGCATCTGCCGGATGAAACATATTTTTCACGCCGGCTGTCGCCGGAGGCCATTCGCCATGTGTCGCACCTGTTCGCCTGGGGTGAGGACAATGCCGAATTGTGGCGCCGGTATCCCCACCTGCCAGCCGAACTGCCGATTCATGTCACCGGGAATCCGCGATGTGACATGCTGCGACCGGAGATGCGTCCGTTTTATGAACCCGAAGTGGAAAAAATACGCCGGACCTATGGCGATTTTATCCTGATCAATACCAATTTCAACCATGTGAATGCCTTTTTTCCGGCCCAGAACTTATTTAAGCCGGTAAAAAATGAGGGCCAGGAAGCCGCCTTCGGCAAGGCGGCCGTTGGAATGACCCGTGAATATGCCCGGGGATTGCATCATCACAAGCAGTTGATTCTGGATGCCTTCAAAGAGGTCATCCCGGTTCTTGACGAAGCTTTCCCGGATAATACAATTGTCGTCAGGCCGCATCCGACAGAGAATCAGCAGGTATACAAAGATATCGCCCGCCGGTGCCAGCGGGTCTCTGTCACCAACGAGGGCAATGTCGTCCCCTGGTTGATGGCAACCCGGGCCGTGATCCACAACGGCTGCACCACCGGAGTCGAAGCCTATATGATGGATGTTCCGGCCATATCCTACCGCGCCAGGGTCGATGAGGAATATGATCTCGGTTTCTACCGCTTGCCCAATTTGATCAGCCACCAGTGTTTTAATGCTGACGAATTGGTTCAAACCCTGGGCAGGGTAACCAGCGACCAGCTCGGTACCGCTGATGGTGAGGATCGCCGACGCCTGGTAAACGAATATCTGGCAGCCCAGGATGGGCCCCTGGCGTGCGAACGCATCGTGGACGTGATAGAGGATATGCTCTCAAATCAACCGGATTTGCCAAAGCCGCCATTGGGTGATCGCGTGCTCGGCCGGGGTCTGTCCCTCAAGCGACGGCTGAGCAGACAGCTGCGCAGCAGGCTGCCGGGCAGTCATGCACCGCCGGAATTTCACAAGCACCGGTACCCGGGTGCAACAACCCAGGAGCTTAATTCGCGAATTTCACGGTTTCAGCAGCTGCTGGGCGACAACAGCGCAATCAAAGCTGAACAGTTAACGGATCAAATTTTCAAAGTCAGCCTCACCGCTGGCATGAAAGCAGGAGATGGTGAATGAAAATATTAATTCTTGGAACCGGTAAAACAGGAACCACTGCCATGGTCTACAAGGTGTCCGGAGGTCTGCCAAACTGCAAGGCCTTTTCCGGCGGACATCCCGGCAAATACGTTGGTGATTACGAAAATGCAGTTTATAAACATACCTATGAAGAGCGCAAGGGAAAAGGGTTTGAGCTGTTTCAGGAGCACCTGGAAAAAGAGCATTATGACCGCAAAATCTGGATGGCGCGCGACCCGCGTGACGCTGCTGTCAGCCGAATGCTGTATCGGTGGCACAAAGGTTATGAAGGATGCAAAAAACAATTCGAGAACCATCTCGAGCTGGTCTTAAAGAAAGAAAATGATCCGGCGTCCGTGCCTTTTTACGAAATCTGCCGCTACACGGGACATGCGGAAAGTCCGCGCAGGATTGAAGATGTTATTGAAGAAGAACGCCATCGCTATAGCGAAATGGTCAAATTTGTAAATGCCCTTGGAGACGATTGGTTTCTGTTCAGATTTGAAGATATGGTGACAAAGCAATTCGAGGCCTTGAACAATTATCTCGGATTCGAGGTAGAGGCCGATGCAAACGTGCCCAGCGCTTCGGGAAAGGCGAAAGTAATCCGCAAAAAAGCCTCGGGGGACTGGCGCCACTGGTTTACAGAAGAGGATTCGGCGCATTTCAAACCGGCCTTTTTGCCCTATATGGAGCTGATCGGTTATGACTGCAATGATTGGACACCCGATCCCAACCCGCTGATCGAGCCGGAGTTTTCGTCGGTCTACATGCAGAATCTGCCCCGCAAGGCGGCCAAAAACAAAATTCTGCGATATCTCGATCCGGTTATTCAGAAACTGACCCAAAAAGGCTAAGGGAAGCGACCATGGCAAACAACTTGAAAATAGGCAATCATACTGTCGGACCGGGCAAGCCATGCCTGATTATCGCGGAAATTGCCCAGGCCCATGACGGCAGTCTTGGCACGGCCCACGCTTATATAGATGCCATCGCCGCAGCCGGAGCGGACGCCGTTAAGTTTCAGACCCACATCGCAGCGGCGGAAAGTACACCGGATGAACCCTGGCGTGTCAAGTTCAGTCCCCAGGACGCCACCCGATTTGATTACTGGAAGCGCATGGAGTTTAGCGAAAAACAGTGGCAGGGTCTCAGGCAACATGCCGACGAATGCGGGCTGGTTTTTTTGAGCTCTCCCTTTTCCTTCGAGGCTGTGGCGCTTTTGAGTCGGGTGGGTGTGGCAGCCTGGAAGGTTCCATCAGGCGAAACCTCCAATTTGCCGCTGCTCGATCAAATGGCAGATAGCGGTTTGCCGGTGATTTTATCTACCGGAATGAGCCCGCCGGAGGAAATTGACACCGCGGTCGAATACATTCGGTCACGGGGTGTGGCGCCCGCAGTGCTCCAATGCACGACCGATTATCCCTGTCCGCCGGAAAAAGTCGGTTTGAACCTGATAGCCGAATTTCGCGAACGCTATGATTGTGTCGTAGGATTATCCGACCACTCGGGAACCATTTATCCGGGTCTGGCTGCCGCAACTATCGGCATCGAAATGCTGGAAATCCATGTTACGTTCAGCCGCCAGCTGTTCGGGCCCGATGTGCCGGCCTCGATAACGACCGCGGAACTGGGGCAGCTGGTTCAGGGAATCCGGTTTATCGAAACCATGACCGCCCACCCGGTCAACAAACAGGACATGGCAAGAGATCTGAAGCCGCTGCGGGATATGTTCACCAAAAGTGTTGTCGCACAAAAAAATCTTAAGGCCGGCAAAATACTGGCAAAAGAGGATTTGGCGCTAAAAAAGCCCGGTACAGGCCTGCCGGCCGCCAGACTGCCGGAGCTTATCGGCCGGCGTTTGAAACGGGCCGTTGCTGCCGACACCATGATATCGGAGGATGATCTCGAGTAAAATGCACGGATTGGAATATTGGAGTATTGGAGTACTGGAGTAATGGCTGAAAAGCCGGCTTCTTTCTCAGAGCATTCCAATACTCCAGTACTCCAAAACTCCAGCAACTAAAATATCATGTGAAACTCGATGGGCCTTAGGGCTCCGAAATAATTATTGTTCGCCAAGGATAGTTAATGACATGAACACAACTCAATCAACATTACTGATACCGGTGGAGCTTCAGGTGCGTGAACTTGAGCCCAAGCTTCTGCTCGCCTGCGCCGCCGCCATGCGGGGATTTACGGCCATGATCGGCCCCCGCCGGGAAATGCATTTTTATCTGTATGCGTTCCCGAAAAGCATATACCTTTCCAAGAGCACCACAAATGCCAGCAAAAACGTATTTCGATATCTTGGGAAATTGGGATCCAAGGTAGCTGTCTGGGACGAGGAGGCGCTGGTAGCACTGCCGCCAAGACTTTACTACCGGCACCGCCTGTCGCCAAAGTCCATCGGTTTTGTCTCGCACCTTTTCGCCTGGGGCGAACAGAATGCCGAGCTGTGGCGCCATTACCCCAATTTGCCCGAAGGCATTCCGATCCATGTCACCGGAAATCCGCGGGGTGACCTGCTGCGCTCCGAATTACGCGACTATTACGAGGAGGACGTCAGAGCCCTGCGAGGGGAGTACGGCGATTTCGTACTGGTAAACTCAAATTTTAATCTGATTAACGCCTACCATGAGGACATGAACCTGTTGATGCCAGGTCCGAACCCCGGTGATGACCTGGTTCTTTCACGGCGTTCGAAGAGCCTGGGGCTGGACCGGGAATATGCCAGGGGATTTACGGCATACAAAAAAGCCATTCTCAAAAGCTTTGAAGAGCTGGTCCCGGCTCTGGCCCGGGAGTTTCCGGACCATACGATCGTGCTGCGGCCCCACCCGGCCGAAAATCAGGAAATCTATCATCGTCTCGGAAAAACGAGCGAAGGCGTGCGCGTTATCAATAAGGGCAATGTGGTTCCCTGGCTGCTGGCAGCCAAAGCCCTGATTCACAATGGCTGCACCACCGGGATCGAAGCTTATGCACTGGGAACACCGGCGCTGGCTTACAGAAGAAGTGTCCAGGAGCGGTTTGACAATGACTTTCACCAGCTGCCCAACGCCCTGAGCCACGAATGTTTCAGCTACGAGGAGCTCAGAGACACCCTGCGGCAAATTCTCGACGGCCACAAGGGGCTGGCCGATGGCGAGGACCGCAAAGCTTTGATGAACCGCAATCTGGCGGCCCAGGACGGACCGATGGCCTGTGAGCGGATCCTCGATGTGCTTGAGCAAATCATCGATGACATGTCCCGGGATCCCGAGCCCGCCTTATCCGAAAAACTGAAGACGCGCGTGTGGTCCATGCGAAGACGGCTGAAAAAAAGCCTGCGCGGTTATCGCGCCAACATGTCCCACAATAGAGCGGATTTTTTAAAACATCGCTACCCCGATATTTCGCTGGAAGAAATGCGCAGACGGGTCGCCCGATTTCAACAGCTGCTGGGACACCAGGAAGAACTACAGGTGGAGCAATTTGCACGCCGGTTCTTCCGGATCAGCAGGCAGGGCAACCGGGCTTAAAGGGTACTGCAGGATATCCGGCAGTAATTAATCAATATAAAAGGAATATATTCATAATGAAAATTTTAATTTTAGGAACCGGTAAATCAGGAACCACGGCCCTGGTATACAAACTGGCCGGCGGCTTGCCCAACTGCAAGGCGTTTTCCGGGGGCCGCCCCGGCAAATATATCGGCGATTATGAAAACGCGGTCTACAAGCACACCTATGAGGAAAGCAAGGGCAAAAGCTTCGACCTTTTCAGGGAACATCTGCAAAAAGAGCACTATGACCGTAAGGTGTGGATTGCCCGCGATCCCAGAGATGTTGCCGTCAGCCGCATGCTGTATCGCTGGCAAAAAGGCATACAGGGGCAAAAAGAACAATATGAGGCCCACCTGCAGCTTGTGCTGAAAAAGGAAAGCGATCCCGGTGCCGTTTCCTTTGCCGAAATCTGTCGCTATGTCGGATATAACCAATGGCCCCGGCCGATTGAAGAGGCCATCGAAGAGGAACGCAAGCGGTATCGCAACATGAGCGATTTTGTCGGCAGCCTCACGGACGATTGGTACCTGTTTAAATACGAGGACATGATCGCCAGGGATTACACGGCGCTGGACAGCTATCTCGGATTTAACGTCCGTGATGAGGCCGAAGTGCCGGTATCTACCGGCAAAGCCAAGGTGGTTCGCAAAAAGGCCACCGGGGACTGGCGTCACTGGTTTACCACCGAAGATATTGAGCTGTATAAATCCGCCTATCTGCCTTACATGGAAGCTATTGGCTATGATCCTGAAGACTGGGCCCTGGATGCCAATCCCGTGATCGAACCCCGGTTTTCATCGGAGTACATGCGGCAGCTGGCTCAAAGAAAGAAAAGTCCGCTGGGCAAGGTTAAGAAACTGAAGGATCGACTTATCCAGCACCTGTCTTCCTGATTGAGCGAAGTTCGCTCAATCAGTAGTTATTCCGCCTGCGGCGGATTAGTTAATTGTTATTGGAAATATCCACTGGCCTATTTCTTTAAGAGAGAGGAGTTCTAATTTCTGTAGCCTAATAACCGATAACGAATAACAGATAACTCCCAGTTGATTTTCAATCAATTGGGACCCGGAGGTTATAAATGAATAAACGCAAGGTATGCGTGGTCGTTAACAGCCGCGCAAATTATGGCAGAATAAAGTCCGTACTGCGGGCCGTCCAGAATCACCCGGATCTGGAGCTTAAATTGATCGCCGGGGCCTCTGCCCTGTTGTGGCGATTTGGCAATGTGGCCGAACAGATTAAATCCGATGGATTTCATGTTGACGCTGTGGTTTACTCCATTGTCGAAGGCGAAAACCCGACCACCATGGCCAAATCCACCGGCATGGGAATCATGGAGCTGGCCACCCAGTTTGAAAATATCAAACCCGATGTCGCCATCACCGTGGCCGATCGGTTTGAAACCATGGCCACGGCCATCGCCGCCAGCTATATGAACATTCCCCTGGCCCATACCCAGGGCGGTGAAGTTACGGGCTCAATCGATGAGAGCGTGCGCCACGCCATCACCAAACTGGCGCATATACATTTCCCGGCCACAGAAAGGGCCCGGGAAAACGTTATCCGCATGGGTGAAGATCCGGAAAAGGTCTTTCTGACGGGGTGCCCGGCCATTGATATTGTGGCCGAGCTGGATATGACACCACCCGATGATCTTTTGCTGCGTTACGGCGGTGTCGGCCCAAATCTGGATATTCACAAACCCTACCTGGTGGTACTGCAACATCCGGTGACCACCGAGTTCGGCAGCGGTATGGCCCAGATCAATGAAACCCTTGCAGCGGTCAAGGCCATTGGTATGCAAACCGTCTGGCTCTGGCCCAATGTGGATGCCGGATCCGATGAAATTTCCAAAGGACTGCGCATGTTCCGCGAGAATGAAAAACCGGACTGGGTCCATTTCTATCGAAATTTCTCGGTTGAACATTATGCTCAGTTAATCGGCAACTGCGCCTGCCTGATCGGCAACTCCAGCTCCGGTATCAGGGAGGGATCGTTTCTTGGCGCGCCGGCGGTAAATATCGGTACACGTCAGGCCAACCGCGAACAGGCCGGCAACTGCATTAATGCCGGCTACAACCGCGGGGAAATTGAAGCCGCTGTCCGCCGTCACTTCGACAACGGACATTATCCGTCCGATACGCTCTATGGAGACGGCAACGCCGGTGAACGCATCGCCGATATTCTGGCGGATGTGGATTTCAACATTCAAAAAAAGCTGATGTACTCATGAATAACACCGATTATAACCGGGCATGTGAGCTATGCGGTACCAGTGAATGGCGCACCGTTTACGAAGGACCGGTAAGGGATGGATCCTTCGGCAGCGTCACCCCGGAAGCACACAGAATTTATCAATGCGGGCAGTGCGGCGTGCAGCGCCTGGAGGAATCGGCCTGCAAGGACGACAGTTTTTACGCCGGGAAAAAATATCGCGAGCTGCTGGGAGAATCGTCTGATGCCCAGGGGTTCTGGGCCAAACATGATATTCACCAGATCCGGAATCTTAACGCCCTGTGGCCCCATGCCAGCCGCAACCGGGTGGTGGCCGATATCGGCTGTGCCGCCGGCAGTTTCCTGGACCACCTCAGCGGATTGGCTGCCAGATCACTGGCGGTTGAGCCCTGCGAGGAATACCACCCTTCTCTGCGCCAACGCGGCTTTGAAGTCTATGGGTCCATCGCAGATGCCCGCAGTGATTATGACCGACAGGTGGACATGGCCGTCAGCCTGGCAACAATCGAACATGTGGATCATCCCCTGAATTTCGTTTCTGAAATCCGAGAACTGCTCAGGCCCGGGGGATTGCTGCTGGTCAGCACTCCCAACCGCCGGGATGTCCTCATGGATCTTCTGGGTGATGACTATCAACAGTTTTTCTACCGCACGGTGCACCGCTGGTATTTTGACATGCAATCGCTGGCCGACCTGATGCGACGCTGCGGCTTTGAAGTTGTTCAGGAAAAATGCGTTCAGCGCTTTGGCATCTCCAATGCCCTGGCCTGGTTACGAGACCGCCAACCGACCGGCGATCAGGTCCTGCCGGCAATGGATGATCCCCTGCTGAACAATTTCTGGCAAAACTACCTGGAATCCAAAGGCAGCGGCGACTATCTGTTCCTGCTGGCCAAACGTGTTTAAGTATTGTATTTGGGTAACATAATTGATGGCGTATCTGCCTATTTTCTAAATAATTAATCACCGCAGAGACGCAGAGAACGCAGAGGAAATTTTTCTTTTTCAGTTTACCGTTGAGACGCCCCGCCAGGGCGGGATGACCGATCGATTCTTATAAAGTTGACGTCGGCCTCCGGTAAATGAAAACTACCATGCCTTCGGCAAATTAAGCCGTCCTATTCTATTCTTACCCGTCAGGGTTGGTGTTTATTCCTTTTCGGCCTCTCAGCGAAAAGGAATAAGAAAAAAATCTTCGCGATCTTTGCGCCTCGAGTGAGCGCAGCGAATGGGCGGTGAAACTGGTCAAGCAAACAAGCACAAACATTAAAGGCTGTTATCATGAAAACCATCCTTTACCTGGGAGCCGAGGTGGGCGCCGAGGCCGCTGAAGAGATTGTGGCCGGGCGGGCCGAGGTCCTCAGGGTTTCCGCCGAGCCTGAAGATGTCCGGGCCCAAATTAAAACCTGTACCGCCCTGCTGGATGCATCCA
>CAJICI010000463.1_pt1 | contig 13939 bp, 8 predicted proteins | sample 9199571 | NCBI WGS metagenome assembly CAJICI01 (sample SAMEA7708329, study PRJEB35096) | sediment metagenome | biome: marine neritic benthic zone biome [ENVO:01000025]; feature: sediment [ENVO:00002007]; material: shallow marine sediment [ENVO:03000034] sea grass bed [ENVO_01000059] ...
CCTATGTTATCGCGGCGAAGAGCCGCTCCCACGATAGTAAACTTATCTAATATCCAATTTAAAGTAGCTGTTCAATTTGTTCGGATTATTGCTATGGTACCCAATGGCAAAGGGCTAAGCGCATGGCGCATAGCGAAAAAAAAGACAATTCAGAATTCAGCTTATTCAAACGCTTTGCCCTATGCTCTTTGGTTCATTGAGAGTAAAGTTGGTCCTGGTAACTAAAATATCTTTTAATTTCGCAACGGCTTACCAGTTTTTAGCATGTGTTCAATTCTGGCCATGGTTTTTTCTTCTTTCAGAAAATCGATAAAGGCTTCCCTTTCCAGGGTCAGAATCACATCATCTGTTGCCAGAGCATTGTCTCGAACTTCACCGCCGCTGATGACATAAGCAATTCGTCGGGCCAGAAAGGCGTCGTATTCGGTGATAAACTGTCCATTGGCCATGTCGGCAATCTGAGCCGCAACCATTCCCTGGGCGGCCTGTCCCAGCACCTTAAAAGGCCGTTTCAGTGGCGGAAGATAACCATCATCCAGCATCCTGAGAACTTCCTTTTTGGCTTCACCGATCTGATGGTCCCGGTTCATGACAATGCGGTCCCCGGGGCCCAGAAAACCGTTGATCCTCGCCTCGGCAGCCGAGGTGGAGACCTTGGCCATGGCAATCGACATAAACACCGGGATAAACAGTTTCGCCAGATCCATTTCCGTGACCGCTTCGGGTACAGATTCGAGAAATTTACGCCACAGATTCAGGCACCCGCCCCCGGCCGGCAGCACACCAACACCGATTTCGACCAGGCCCATATACAGCTCGGCGTGGGCCACCGATTTATCGGCTGCCAGGGCGAGCTCACACCCACCGCCCAGGGCCAGACCGTATGGCGCGGCAACCACCGGAAAAGGTGCATATTTCAAATTCAGCAGTCCGTACTGCAATCCGGCAATCATTTTTTCGATGCCGTCAAAATTATTTTCCTTGACCGACACAGCAACATCCATCAGATTGGCACCGGCGGAAAAGGCTCCCGGCATGCCGCCGGCCTGATTGCCGATCACCAGGCCGGCTGCTGTGCGGTCAACAATATCCTGCACTTCCGGTAAAAACTCAACGATCTCCTGGTTCAAGGCATTCATCTTGGTGTGCAGTTCCAGACAGAGAACATCATCCCCCAGATCGATCAGCGACGCGGATGCATTTTCTTTGACAACATTGCCGGTCGATTTCAGGGAGGCCAGAGAAACAATATTGGCGCTCATCGCCTGCTCTTTATAGGCTTCGCTGTCGAAATCAAAATAAAACAATTTGCCGTTTTCGGTTTTGTAAAATGATGTGTTGCCGGCTGCCAGCATCTTCTTGATTTTTGCCGGAACGGCCAAACCGTCTTTTTCCATTCTGGCGACCGAGGTTTTAAGTCCGATGGCATCCCAGGTTTCAAAGGGACCCATTTCGAAATTAAAACCCCATTTCATCGCGTTATCAATCTCCACGATGGTATCGGAGATTTCCGGAATGCGGTTGGCGGCATAAATCAGATTATTGGCGACGGCTTTCCAGGCGAATTGGGCACCCCGGTCTTCACCATAAATCACGGTCTTGATTTTTTCCGGCAGGGATGGCGCCTTTTTGGCCTCCTCCAGACAGGGAAAGCTCGCGAACTCAAACTCGGCGTATTCGAGAGTTGACGGATCGATCACTTTACGAATAGGTTTCCAGTCCGGTGTTAAATCGGTTTTGTAAAAGCCGCCCTGGCTTTTTTTGCCCAGCAGGCTCTTTTCGATCATGGTGTTGACAAACCCGGGCATGATAAAGCTGTCCCGGTCGCTGTCATCAACCACCAGATCGTAGGTGTTTTTAGCGACATGCGCCAGGGTATCCAGCCCCACCAGATCGGCGGTTTTGAACATGGCTGTCTTGGGTCTGCCCATGGCCGTTCCGAAAAGTGCATCGACCTCCGGGATGGTCATCTGGTCTTCCAGGGCCATTTGAATTGTTTTCACCATGCCCTGGACACCAATCCGGTTGCCGACAAAATTCGGGGTGTCCTTGGCCCACACGATCCCTTTGCCGAGGTAGCGTTCACCGTAATCCGCCATAAATTCGAGGATTTCCGGCAGGGTTTCCTCGCCGGGAATTATTTCCAGCAGTTTCATGTAACGCACCGGATTAAAAAAATGGGTTCCCAGAAAATGCTGCCTGAACTCCTGGCTGAGACCTTCGGACATCGCCTTCAGAGGAATCCCGGAGGTGTTGGAAGATACAATCGTGCCTTTGGTTCTGACCGGTTCAATGCGTTTAAAAAGATCCTGTTTGATTTTCAGATTTTCCACCACTACTTCGACAATCCAGTCCACCCCGGCTATTTTGTCGAAATCATCCTCAAGATTGCCAATGGTGATGCGCTCGATATCTTTCGGCTGCATCAGCAAAGAGGGTCTGGATCCGATTACGGCGTCCAGCCCGGCTTTGGCGATCCGATTTCTGGCTGCCGGGTCTTTTTTCTCCTCTTCTGTTAAATCAAACGGAACGATATCCAGCAGGTGTGTCTCGACACCGGCCGCTGCAAGCAGGGCTGCAATTCCCCCACCCATGACACCGGAGCCGATAACCGCTGCTGATCTAATCTTTCTTTTCATAGTGACCTCCTGATAGGGATATACCGAAAAAAATTAAAATGAATGAGTATTCATTCATTATCAAACCCATTATCACCTTGTCAAGAAAAATTAAAGCCTAATCAAAGCATGGGTGAAAAATATGCTATGTACTATTTTTTCAGTATATTATAAATTGATAACTTCTGATTGAGGGGAAGGAATTCAATTGAATTAATACAGATTAGGGATAGTGAATATAAATTCAGTAGTTTCGGGGCGGAATTAAAGAACCGCAATGTTCGGCACGGCTTCTTGTGTGATCATGGCGTCGCGAACCAATAACGAATACCCAATCCGCCGGAGGCGGATTAACACCTAAATGAGCGCATTGCGCTCATTTAGGCTTAAGGCTAGCTTTTCGGAAATTGTTTGGGACCGAATATTTTAATTTCTTCTTCAGCCGCCGGCATTTTCTTTTTTGCTTTGGCCGGTTTAGCTTGAGGGGTATCGGCCCGCGGCGCAGAATGCACGTCCGGAAGGGGTGAACGCGTTCTAATCAGCCTTGACGGGATATAGATTTCATTGCCGGCTGCCAGATGTTTGGGATTGACCTTCGGATTGGCCTTTGCGATGGCCTTCCAGTTTGCTGCCTTGCCGGTATACCATTTGGCTATGGTTTCCATTTTTTGGCCATCCTTTTTTACCCTGTGCGCAAAATAATCGGCCGTGTAGCGGGCAGCAACTTTTTCGGGCATCGGCTCTCTGGTTTTCAGCAAAGCCGGCGGTATTGAAATAACATCGCCTTTTCTGATGCGGTTGGGATTAAGCCTGGGATTGGCCTTGGCCAATTTCCGCCAATGATTCGATGACCCGGTGTACCACCTGGCGATCAAAGACATCGATTCGCCGGGCCAGCGCACAGTGTGCCGATAGCAGTCTTTGCAATAGGCGCTGGCATAATTTTTTGGCAGAGATTTACGGGTCTTCAACAGTTTAACGGGAATAAAGATCTCGCTTCCGGCTGCAATTTTTTGCGCTTTGACATCCGGATTAATTTTGGCCAGTTTCTTCCAGTTGCCCGAATCACCCGTATACCAGTCGGCCACTATCGGAAGGGTCTCCCAGGAATATTTTGATGTATGAATAAAAAATACATCGCTATTGTTGCGTTTATCTTCATCAGAGTCACCAAAGCTAAGGGTGTCTTTAACGGTTTCTGAGACGCTGGTCGACCATTTTTCCATTTTTTGTCCGAATCCGCTGCAGCCTATGCAGGTAGAGATCACAAGCAACCCGATAAACCCGATGCGGGTCAAGTAACGATAATTCGGTTTCATCCTTCATCTCCTGTTTTAGGTTTCAATTGGCGCAGGTACTTTTTAGCTGACAGGTTTCCCGGATTAAAGGCAACAGCCTGCTCCAGATTTTTTATACACCGGTCGCGTTCGCCCAGTTTCTGGTTAATGACAGCAAGATTAAAAAGGGCCTCATCGGTAAATTCCGGCCGAAGTTCAACGACACGCTCGTACATGGCTACGGCTTCCGGGTAATTTTTCGTGATGGTATACATATACCCAAGATTAAAAAAGGTATCCGGCTGTCGCGGCGCCAGTTCGGTCACTTTAAGATAGGTTTCAATGGCACTCGCATAGTCCTTGCGGTCCATATAAATATACCCCAGCTGGGAGAGGCAGGTTATATTCCTTGAATCATGGTCAAGGGCTTTGAGCAACAGTTTGCGGGCGGCTTCGGTATCGGTTTGGATGATTTCGCTGGCCTGCCCCTGCAGCGCCCTGGCATAGTCCCGGGAAATTTTTTCTTTCAGCGATGGCTTGCTGGCCAGTGCTTCCTCTATCAGCATCGTCGCCAGGATATATTTTTGGTTTTCAAGAGCCGCTCTGGCAGCTGCAATTTTGATTTCTTCGACCGGTTCGGCCGCAGTTTCCGTCTGGGTCGGATATGCTGAGACCTCGAGTTCGTTGCCTGAATACGGAAGGTTTTTATAAACCAGGTTTAACAGCATAATCAGGCCAACAAATCCGCATATCAGCGCAACATATCGAAGATTTATCTTCGCGGCTTTTATCCGATCCAGGACGCCTGCAAAGGTCCGGCTCAGACGCGGTAGAAATGAACCTTTTAGCTGGTTTATTTTATCCAATAGATAATCCTTGGTTAAAATGACGGTGGTTTCATGGGTCTCTTCCAGGGTTTCGGATTTATCCCCGGGCTCCTCCTCAGCGGCCTCATAAATTTGCGTCTTGGCCCACAGGGCAAGTTCTTCCTCGGCATACTCTTCCTCGAAAAGCTCTTTCATGTACCCGGCAAAACTTCTGTTATTGGGGCGCAGAGACAACTCGATGAGGTACTCTTCGATATCGGCCAGCATTTCACCGGCACTTTGATAGCGGTCGTCTGGATCCTTTTCCAGGGCCCGGCGTAAAATGGCGTTCAACTTGGGCGGCAGATCGGGAATGACCTCCTCGGGAGGATCGTACTGAGCTTCGCGCACCAGCGACAGGACATGCATGGTTTCTCCGGTAAACATTCGTCTGTCGGCCAGCAGTTCGTATAAGATGATTCCGGTCGAAAATATGTCCGAACGGTGGTCTATTGCCTGTCCATTGGCTTGCTCCGGCGACATGTAGGCCAGTTTGCCCTTAATCAGATTTTCTCTGGTCTGGGTATTATGACTGGCGGCTTTGGCTATGCCAAAATCAATAATTTTAACCTGCCCCTCGTATGTTATCAGGATATTCTGGGGATTTATGTCCCGGTGGATGATATTCAGCGGCTTTCCCTGGAGGTCCTTCAGGTTGTGGGAATAATCGAGTCCGGCACAAATGCGGGACATAATATATAATATATTTTCCATCTCCAGCGGCTGATCCTTATCGCGGGCCGTCCGGCTGATGGTGCGCAAGTCTTTGCCGAAGAGATACTCCATGGCGATAAAATATTGATCATCCATGCTCCCGAAATCGTATATCTGGATGATATTTTCATGGTGCAGCAAGGCCGCCAGTTTCGCCTCGTCGATGAAGGAGGTGACAAGATTTTCCTCGCCTGAAAGATTCGGCAGAATCTTCTTGATGGCAATCAACTTTTCAAACCCCTGGGCACCGGTCAGTTTGGCACGAAACAATTCGGCCATACCACCGACGGCAATACGGTCAAGAAGCTGATACTTTCCAAATTGTCTGGGTTTAAATACCGTCATTGAAATTAGAGGTTCCCGCCCTCGCCCGATTGTGCCACCTTCGCACGCGAACTGAGTTCAACCCCCAAAAAACCACATAAATAGCTAATAATCTGATTTTAATGGAGATTCAGTTACGGCTGGTATTCTATCCGTTTAGTTTCAGGAACAAATGTCCTGTCCTGTTGATATCCATGACTTGTATCGGCGTATAATAGGTAAAACTTAAGAGCAATTTTTGCCGGAAAATCAGAATTTTTGAAGGAAGCCGTCAGGTTATAGGGCCAGAGATAAAAACATGCCGCATTCGGAGGGTAACGAAAGGCAGATATTAAAGCATGGATGCAACTCGGACGGGCTAGATTTTGTATAAAGTATCCATGTAGCGCTCAAGCAAATCACCCACTACACTTCTCACAGGCAGGGTAGCGGCCAGGCCGTACACAGGCGCCATGCCGCCGGAAGCATCCGGATTTTCCTTGATAAATCTCACCGCGGCCCTTAGATCTTCCAGGAATCTCTCTGCAATGCCGGGCTGGGTATGCCTCAGCGTTACGCAGATGTGCAGGCATGAAGGCTTGTGCAGGCCGTTGAGGCTCCATCTCTTTTCAGTTAAAAAATCCATGACCCGATAGATATCAATCGTATCAGACGCAAAGGCGATAACCCACAGGGGATCTCCCAGAATCTGCAACTCCGGAATCTGTCGAAGGCCGTCTTTGATTTTAGCGGCCGTTTCCAGTATTTTTTTGGTGGCTGCCAGGTATCCGTCCTCACCGATGGACAGCATGGCCGCCCAGCAGGCTGCGCTCAGCGCCCCGGGCCGGCTTCCCGCGAAAGTGGGTGAAAAATAAAGGCCTCCCGGCCAGTCTGTGGTTGTAAAATATTGATAGCGCCGCAAGGCCAACCCGCGATACAGGACAACCGAAGTCCCTTTGGCGGCATAGCCGTATTTATGCGTATCGGCAGACATCGACGTCACGCCGGGCAGTCTGAAATCAAAGGCCGGAACCGCATAGCCCAGGCGTTCAGCCCAGGGCAGAACAAACCCGCCGAGACAGGCATCGGTATGAAAGCCAATGCCTCTGGACATCGCCAGTTCCGACAGCTCTTCAATGGGATCTATGACGCCGTGGGGAAAGGCAGGAGCTGAACCGACCATCACAATAGTGTTACGCGTAATGGCTTTGCGTGCAGCATTTATATCAGCCCGGCAGTCACTGCCGACCGGTATATGTTTGATATTAATACCGAAATATTGAGCAGCCTTATCGAAGGCGGCGTGGGCGGTGACCGGCACAATCATCTCGGGTCGGTTGATGCCCTTGAGATCTTTGGCCTGATCCCGATAGGTTTTCATGGCAAGCAGGATGCTTTCAGTACCACCGGATGAGACAGCTCCGCAAATTTCTTCAGCTGCCGAAGGCGAATCGTCAGTTTGTTTTTCGGCCCCCAGCATATTGGCTGTCATTGCCACCACTTCGGATTCGTACTTGGCATTACTGGGCCACAGGTCAGAGTGCAACGGGTTGCTCTGGGAATTAAGTGCATATACATTATTGAGAAAATTGATATGGTCGGAATCCCCATGATAAACCGCCCCCGATGCGAATCCGTCCTTCCAGCGCGATTCTTCAATGGTATTCAGCTCTGCCATAGTCCGGAGGATATCTTCCCGTCCCAGCCGGGTTTCGGGAATACACCGATAGGTGGTAAAACGCTCTTTGTAGGGTTTAACGGATTTTTCGATATCGCCCAGGATCTCTTCAAATTCTTTTTCCATTTCCTTGCGGACGGCCGGCAGTTTTTTGATATACTTAAAGGCCCAGTTCACCAATCGCGGATTCACGCGACCGAGGAAACCTTCTGATAACTTGGTAATATCCATTCTTTACCTCCAAAATTAACATCAATTAGGGAACTATCAAATCATTCTGAATTAAGGAAGAAAATAACAAATCCCAAAAAACAAATCACAAATAAATAACAATGACCAAAATTCCAAAATCCCCTTTGTCGCCATGCCGGACCTGACCTGCATCCAGGATTTTAATACTCCGTTCAACTCAGTACGGATTTTAAATTAGATAGAGAAGTTGAATAATGCAACCGGAATAAATTGTCGGCAAAGACAAGAGATTCAAAAATCTTCAAAACCTAATCTATGAGAATCAGCACAGTCCTATGTTTTGGACATTGGAAATTGTAATTTGGGATTTATTTGTAATTTGGTGCTTGTAATTTGTTATTTCATAATGAAAAAATTTCAATCTCTAGCACCGGTTGTCAGGCTAATGGGGATTGAGCCGTCGGTATATACTCTTATTTGCTTTATATATATTTGTAAATTCCTTGAAAAGCCCATCATAAATTTTCCGGTTCTGAGGATTGGGGGTGTATGTGTGGCCGATTTGGATCGTACTGGAAATTTCGTCAAAACCGATAAAGCCCAGTGCTGCCGAAGCTAAAAAAGCCGCTCCGCGGACATTGGTCTGAATGGGATCTTTAACCTGCCGGATGGTTCGATTTAAAACATCGGCCATGATTTGGCCCCAGACCCTGGAATTGGCCCCGCCACCGATAAAATTGATCGGGCCCAGGGGTCGCTTGATGAATTTTTCCACGTAGCCCAGCAGCCAGCGCGAGTTATATGCCACCCCCTCCAAAACCGCCCGGATAAGGTGCTCACGGGTGGTATTGAGGGATATGTTATAGACAGCCGAGCGCACCGAGTGGTCGTCAACCGGCGCCCTTTCACCATAAAGCCACGGTGTAAAGATCAGATTGTCGCTGCCGGCCGGAACATTTTCTGCAATTTGATCGAAGATTTTATAGACATCCGGTAGTCTGGACTCGGCCAGAAGCAGGTCCTTGTGGTAGAGAATATTGTCACGCAAAAAGTTCAGGCAGGCCCCGGCTGTTTCCTGCTCGTTGGCTACAAAATATTTGCCCGGTATTGCCGACGGCAAGGTGCCGATATTATGAAGGACATCGGTTTTTTTGAAGGGAACATGGCAGGTCAACCACGATGATGTACCGATGTATAGATGGGCTTCAAAATCTTTAACCGCACCGGATCCTACCGCCGCACTGCCAATATCATGGGTTCCCACGATAACCGGAGTGCCCTGATTCAGCCCAAGCTCCCGGGCCAGGTCTTGCTTAAGCGGCCCCAGGATGTCGACCGCACGTTTAAGATCGGGAAATTTTTCGCGCTCTACCCCGGCCATCCTGATTAGTTGATCGTTATAGGTCACTTTGTCGATATTGCGATTATCGGTAATCCAGTGCAGGGCGATGGAATCAAAGGAAGCGGCCAATTTTCCGGTCAGTCTATAGTTAATGTAATCTTTGGGTTCGAGAAATTTATAGGCTTTGCGATAGATTTCAGGCAGTTCATTTTTGATAAACAGGATGTGGGCAATCGGATCTTTGCCTGAATGGGTGGGCGCACCCCCGGTCAATCGCAGCCACTTTTGAAGTTTAAACAAATTGTAATTTTCAACTTTAATGATCCCGCCGGTAATCTCATCAATATAGCGACTGCCGCGCGTGTCCATCCATATAATGGCATTCATCAACGGCCGGCCGTCGCGGTCTATGGCCACGGTGCCCGACCACTGGGTGGTGCAGCTGACAGCGACGATATCATCGGCCGGCACCAGGCCCCTGCCAAGTACTTTTTTGGCCACCGCCAGAATGGCCTCCCACCACTCATCCGGCTTTTGTTCGGCGCCGCCGCCGGGCAGCAAAACAAGATCGACTTCTTGAAATTCATAGTCGATCACTTCTCCCCGATCAGTGACCAGTGCCGCTTTGGGGCCGGAGGTTCCAAGATCGATGGCCAGTATATGCTTTACACTGTTCGCAGACATACCGCACTCCTGGATCGTTATAGGGATAATTGTAATTCGCTTCGCTCAAAACTGGAATAAAGGATGAATGGAATGATGGAATATCGGGACCAAACGCAGAAGGCCCAAGGGCTGCCGCCGGGTTCAGGATGATGACACGACTTTTTCTAGGGGTCGCATGAGTTCGCTCTCATTTTCCTGATTCTCAAGGCGGATGCGGTTAAACTCATCTTCGAGGGCCAGAAAGACATCCACCACCTCCGGGTCAAAATGGGTTCCTTTCAAATCAACAATCATCTGTCTGGACCGGTCATGGCTAAATGCCTCCTTGTAAAACCGCCTGGTGGTCAGGGCATCATAGACATCCGCCAGAGCAATGATCCGTGCCGACAGGGGAATGCGCTCTCCACTTTTCCCCATGGGATATCCGCTGCCATCCCATTTTTCATGGTGGTTATAGGCGATCTCTTTGCCTAGCGCAAGAAAGGATTTTCCCTCAATTTTAGCTTCGATGGCTCTGAGCGCATCGCCACCCAGGGTTGTGTGGCGTTTGATCACGTCAAATTCATCGTCGGTAAGTTTATCCGGTTTGAGCAAAATTGCATCGGGGATGCCGACTTTGCCGATGTCATGTAAAATAGACGATTGGTAAATATCATCGACATATTCCGGCGTGATGTGTTGAGCGTATTTGTGATTTTTGGCCAGCTCCTCGGCCAGTAATTTGGCATATTCACGGATTCTTTCAAGATGGGTCCCGGTACCCTCATCCCTGTATTCAGCGAGTTTGGCGAGACCCAGAATGGTTGCCATTCTGGCATTTTGTAATTTGCGATAGGATTCCAGCAAATCCATCTCGGCTTTCTTGCGCTTATTAATGGTGTACTGAACATGGGAGCCAAAAATCATGAAAAGGCAGATAACGATCAGGCGCATCCACATTTCGCTGACATTTGGTCCAAAAATTTGACGATAAAAGCTTATTTCCTCAGGTGAAAAAACGTTTAAAAACGACTCGATTCCCCAGTATAAAAACGCAAGAAAAATGCCGATCAGCACCATCTGATCGGCCAAATTGATGCGCTTGCTATTTATTTCACTCAATTTCTTCATTCGGTTTTTTCAGGCCTCTTGCTTGCAGGATTGCCAATTTTTTATAATCAATAAGAACTATCGAGCTCAATGAATCCGTATAGGTTCAAGGGTTCAGGGTTATCTGTACTTGCGGAATTTCTGATTTTCTGCAACCGCCGGAGGCGAATGAACCTCTGAACCGTGAACGGTTGTTAACCTATTATTTTAACCCATTTAGGATTTCAAAACCAGTTTATTTTGAAATACCGAAAGATCACCTCTTCAATTTAACCGCAATGCCGGCCCTTGCATTCTGCCGCTGCCAGTATTGACGGTAAAGCCATTTATTTTGCCGGGCCACCGGCTGCGACTCCACAACAGCTGTCCATTCTTCAGTTTTAATCCGGGCTTGACGGAAGGCATTCCAGGTCAACTTTCTGCTATGATTATCGTCGGCTTCAACGGCCCGGTTTATCCACAAATCTTCCAGTTCATCCCTGGCCGAACGATAGGTGTCCAATCGATTAAAATGATCCAACAACACCGAGCGGTGCAGAATTTCATGCTGCCACCAGAGGGACCGGGGGTCATAAGTTCCCGCAGGCGCAGGGCCGATTGGCGGCAGCATATTATCTGCCAACCGGACAGGTTTGAATAGCGACGTGCAGGGAGCAGACGTACCGGTAACGAAACAGGTTTGCCGATCCGATCTGAGATGGGCCAGCAATGAGCCGGTAGTCTGGGTAGCGTGACGGGCGGGTTTGCCGGCGGCATGGGCGCAGATGCGGTTGCCCAGAAAGTGTGAATCCGGTCGATATTCGATCGTTTTATGATCACGCAAAATCTTGATACCGGAGGCCACATCCAGAGCTCCCCGCCCCTCGCCTAACAGTTGTCGGGAGCGGCCGCAGCGCTGGCTAGAGGCTGAAAACGTCGTGTAAAACCAGTCAGAATAGCAATGGGCAAAATTGAAGGTAGCGCCCCTTTTCAGCCACTTTTTTTTGCGAGCGGTCTCAATGAGTTGGGGGTGACATTCATCAAAGTCTTCACCGATCGTCAGGCAATTGCTGATGCTGTAAAATTCTTCGATCTGGATGGCGGCCCACATATCGCCTGCGGTTTCCAGAACCCAGCCGCCGCCGGGATCCGCTATGATGTAACTGTTGTGATAGGCCATGTGTTGGTCTTCATACCCGCAAATGCCGCCCTGACCGAAATCCGCCAACAGCTGGACAATTACCTCTAAGGCCCGGGATGCACTGTGAGAACGTTCCAGCGCCAGACGCAGTAAATCCATTCCGGTAAGACCACCTTTTTTCTGCAGCGGCATGCGGGTCCAAACGGCTTCGTTGCCGATCACCACACCCTTTTCATTAGCGCCCATTTCCGCGCCCCACATCCAGAAAGGCCGGCACAACATGTTGGCGTAAGTCTCCCGAACCTGGGGAATCGAGCGGTAGGTGCACTGAACGTCAGCCGGCTGTGCATACGTTTGCGCCGGATAATACTCCAGGGCCTGGGCTTCATTCGGTTCCCGATCGCTGTTTTTCCCAAAAATGATAGATCCGTCAGAGGTAAAGGCGGGAAGCGCAACAAAGGTATCGCACATGGGGTCACCTGGTCTGCCAATTGAAGTCGTCTCTGGAAAGCCTTCAGTAATTTGTCAAACGTGCTTTTAAAGAGTTAATTATTGATTTAGGAATTCAGGGATTAAAAATATGATCGACAGCATACCTTCAATTCCTAAATTCCTAAATTCACAATTCCTTAATTCGCAATCCCTCAATCCCTCAATTCCTAAATAAATTTCATCGCTGGATTGTGCCCGGCAAAATATACTCATATCTCCGACCTAATATGCGCGTTGTCAGCCAGCGATCAATTCGGCGAAAGAACAGATAACAGCGCCAGATGATTTTGTCCTCGCGATAATACTTTTGGACTTCATCGACAGTCAATGGTTTGTGATCTGCTCCCAGCTCCCGGTTGATTATAGGGATTACTTCCGGAATCAAACCCGGCTGTTGCTCTTTGTAGAGATTGGCCGCCAGATCGGTGTAAACCTGCCGTTGATCATAATAACGGTCAATGACATCTTTTACAAACAGCCAGCGCAATATCCAGCGCAGGAAGGCCGGTGCACTTTTCAAGAATAATTCCGCATCCAGCTGCTCGATTCCGTCTTTGCGAAATAACGGTGTGCTGGTGTCGATATAACAAATTGATGGGCTGGGCTGGTTGCCAATCCACGTCCAGTTCGACAATTGCCCGTCTATAGCCAGCCTGACCGCCGGCTGGTGACAGTGATTATATTCCCAGATCCTCGCTATCTCTGTGACAATTGTCTCCAGTAGTTGATTGAGGGTGCCACGCTTTAAACGATGAATAAGCCGATGCCCGAAAAGCCGGGAGGGGATTCGCTTTTGTGCGATATATACGACCACAGGACGCCCGCCAGGCGCAATGATGACGGTTTCATGTTCCGGCAGCCTTAACCCGGCCTGGTTCAGCAAGCGACAATACTCGTTATGAATTCGGGTATATCGTTCGGCAGCGGAATGATCAGAAAAAAGCGGCAGGCGTTTGAAGGCGAAGTCCTCATTGCCGGCGATTTTGAAGATGGCGGAAATTTCACCATAGCCGATGATCGAGGCCGGAATAGGAGAATTTTCCAGATCTTGAGGATTCAAACCGGATTCAAATTCGTGCAGGAGATCCTTGTCGATGGGCATGGTTGTCTCTCTCGCCGCTGAAATTTTCAGGCCCTAAATAAGCGTTAGCCGGGACCAGTTTCGTGGACCTATATTTCCAGATGACAGACGACAGAGAACAGAGGACAGATGAAGAAGCAGATAGGGTGACTGGCCGGCCCGATGGTTCAATCTGTCTTCTGTCATCTGACCTCTGTCATCTGAAAACAGGCACCTGAAACCTGTTATGTCCTCTTCCATTTTTGGACAAACCGCTCCAGATTGGCTTTGATGCCCCACACCGCGTGCAGCCGTCGTGCGGCACCCAGGGCGTCATCGATTTGCCCGATGACCCATTCTATTCGGTCCGGATCCATTATCAACGGCGGCAGAAGCTGGCAGACGCTCGGGTCGTTGTTGGCATAGATCCGATTCCAGCCTTCGCCCACAATCTGGCTGTCTTTGACAACTACCGCACCATGAGCTGTACCCTCTCTCCGCTCAACGGCCAGGCGGCTCAAC
>CAJICI010000359.1_pt1 | contig 13858 bp, 12 predicted proteins | sample 9199571 | NCBI WGS metagenome assembly CAJICI01 (sample SAMEA7708329, study PRJEB35096) | sediment metagenome | biome: marine neritic benthic zone biome [ENVO:01000025]; feature: sediment [ENVO:00002007]; material: shallow marine sediment [ENVO:03000034] sea grass bed [ENVO_01000059] ...
ATCGCCGCTCCGATGGCACCGGTTACCTGGGCTTTATCCGATACATGCAATTTCTCGCCTATTTTTTGCTCCAGGGCTCGGACAACCCCGGCATTTTTTGACACCCCGCCGGTCATCATAATCCTGGTATTAAATCCGACCCGATTGGCCATGGCAACCACCCGGGCTGCGATGGCATCGTGAATGCCGGCAATGATATTTTCCCTTTTTTCTCCTTTTGATATCAGCGAGATGACCTCGGATTCAGCAAATACCGTACACAGGCTGCTGATTGCTGCGGGCTGTTTTGCATTTAGCGAAAAATCACCAAAATTATCCAGATCCACTTCCAGGGCCCTGGCCATGACCTCCAGAAACCGACCGGTGCCGGCGGCACATTTATCATTCATGGCAAAGTCCAGGGGGCTTCCGGTAGGACCGACCGCAATGGCTTTACTATCCTGACCGCCGATATCAATAACCGATCGGACCGCGGAATCCAGGTAAAATGAACCCGTGGCATGACAGGTAATCTCCGTAACTGTTTTGTCGGCGAAAGAAACACTGTTTCTGCCATAGCCGGTGGAAACAATGGTATCCACTGATGCGCGCTCTACCTGACTTTCCACGAGGATCTTATTGAGCACTTTCTCACCGGCATGTCTGGCGTTGTAGCCGGTTGGAATCACTTTATCCGCAATAACCACACCATCTCTGGCAATCGCCGCTTTGGTGGTAATCGATCCAACATCAATACCGCAGGTAATCATCATTAGTCCTTTTCATTTCCTTGAATTGGCATACTGCCAAGCGCTTTGGTCATTTTACAGGCAGATTTGGAAAATGGTTCAGAGGTTCAACGTTCAGGGTTCAGGGTTGTAAAGAGTTGAAAGGCAAATCAGAATCTCGGATTAACGAGCCTTTGAACCTCTGAACCCTGAACCTTTGAACCTTTCTTATTCTTTTTTCTTGACTCTGATACATTGTAGCTGTATTGTAGCTTCGAAGCAATTATATTTACAGCATCGTGCAGCAACAATCAAGGTTAAAACCAAAGAGGCCAAAACCGTGTCAAACGAAAAAAATCAACTATCAGAAAACGACATTGAGCCCGCCAGTGAGAATCCTGATAATAAAGACGCCAGCAGCAATAAGGTCAAATTTGAGATCTATGGAGAAGAGATGATTGAAAAGCGGGTCAAGTCCAGTGGCAACAGCGGACGGGTATACCTGCCTCCGAATTGGGTGGGCCATAAAGTTAAGATCATTCGCGTATAACATTCTAGTGTAAAAAGGGAATTACCTGTGAATAAAGTTCAAATCAGACATTTGAAAAAAAATGATTCGGGGGATATCAGCCGGATCTACGCGGCCATTACCATGACACCTGAAGATCCGGATTTCAAACGTGTCGTTGAAGAGCACGCCCGCAATAACGCTGAAGCCTGTTTTGTGGCTGAAAAGGATGGCAAAGTCGTCGGTTTTATGGTCAGCTATATTCTTACCGCTGGTTTTGGCATGCCGAAAAGCGCGTGGATTGCCACTCTGGGGGTAGATCCCAATTGCATGGGAGAGGGAATTGGAGCAAATCTGGCTCAAGAAATATTAAAATACTATCAGGCCCAGGGAATCGAAAATGTTTACACCTCAGTTCGCTGGGACTCCACCGACCTGCTTTCCTTCTTCAAAACCCTTGGTTTTGATCGCAGTAATTTTATCAATCTGAGAAAAATCCTGAAATAATCTATTTATAGGACAGTACACCGGTAATCTTCGGTGCTCAAGGTGCCGTTGAGCGCAGTTTTTCCTCGATCCGTTCAAACCAGCGCTGCTGGACTTCGGGATCGAAATATAGTGACGTCTCCTCGTCGAAGGCCGTGTGCTCCACCAGGACCTGATCATTGGCGCGACGGACCATTTTCTTTATCTTTGCCGCTATCTCATCCCGGGCAGCACGGTGAGTCGATTGAATGGCAATAAAGTTATTAATTTCATCTTTGGATTCTCGATTCAGTTTTCTGGCAGCCAGCTCCATCAACGCGAAATGTATTTGTTCGTGCTGCAGAACATAATCCAGCTTTTCCCCGTCCACCTCCGGGTTTAGCCAGGAGCAATCCGGAACCATCACGGCCTCAAATGCCACAGACTCAATACTGCCGAAGTAGTGAATTTTCTGGTTGAGATAGCCCCGTGTGATTTTATAGCGGGCACCTGATGTCGTCCTTAACCGACAGCAAGCATGGGCGGCAATTTTTCGGGAGTGGGATGCCATATCTTCCGGCAATGAAGACGCCTGAAAATCGTCAACTTTTAGTGTGCGGTATGTAAAAGCCCCGTCCAGGGATACCTGCTGGTGATCTAAATCAACAACTCGCGGCCGCGCGTATTCAGGTAGCTGAGCACAGGCCGCCAGCACCAGAAAGAGCTGAAAATAACAAAAGTATTTGATTGAGCGATTCATTATGAGCAATAAGATCCTTTTTCCGAGTAATACTGTTCTGCCTATCCTGCAGCCGCGCGAAAGCGTGCAACCGGAAGAGAACCTAATTTGTATCGGATTGCGAAAGATGTCAACAAAAGTAAGCCGGAGCCATCTCGAATAAGTCTTTTGTCCGCCCGCCCTAATCGGGTAAACCTCTGGACAAAAAACCAAAATCCATTAATGAGACAGCTTCTATTTTACAGATCGATGTAAGTAATATATATAAGAGCCATGTCAAAAATAGGATTTTGGTTTTAATCCGCCTAAGGCGGAAGCCAAAAGACATTTTTGAGATAGCTTCTATATTAAAATGTTAAGCATGCAACCATCACAATGTGAAGCGGTTTCTTAATCCTTCATATTCCAGGATCTGCTGCTGCGCTACGACAACACAGCCGAAAAAAATCTAATCCACTTTCCCGGGGGTTCAAGATGCTGCCCAGAATAAATCCGACCCAAACGAAAAGCTGGCGCAAGCTGGCGTCACACTACAATAATTTAGCGCCGGTCCTGGTGAAGGATCTCTTTGCTGCTGATCGCAATCGATTTAAAAAATTATCATTCAGATTCCAGGACATACTGGTCGATTGCTCCAAAAATCGGATTACAGCAGAGACCCTGATCCTCCTCTTTGAACTGGCCGAAGAAACCGGCGTCAAGGCGGCAATCGAAAGCATGTTTAACGGAGAGAATATTAATGAGACCGAGAACCGGGCCGTGCTTCACACCGCCCTGAGAAATTTGACGAATGATCCGCTCACGGTTGATGGTAAAAATGTCATGCCTGAGGTCAATGCCGTCCTGCAAAAAATAGAAAAATTCTCCGAAAATCTAATTTCCGGAAAATGGAAAGGCTACACCGGAAAAAAAATCACCGACATCGTCAATATCGGCATCGGGGGCTCAGACCTGGGTCCGGTCCTGGTCACCGAAGCACTGCGCCCCTATGCCCGGCAAGGCATGAATGTCCATTTCATATCCAATATTGACGGCACACACATTTCCGAAACCCTGAAATTGATTGATCCTGAAACAACCTTGTTTATGGTTGCCTCTAAAACATTTACCACACAGGAAACCATGACCAATGCGTTTAGCGCCAGGGACTGGTTTTTGGATCAGGCGAAAAACCAGCGCCATGTCGCCCGGCATTTTGTGGCCATTTCGACCAATGCTGATGCCGTCGCTGAGTTCGGCATTGACGGGGACAATATGTTCATCTTCTGGGACTGGGTCGGCGGTCGGTATTCCCTGTGGTCGGCCATCGGTTTATCCATTGCGTGCTATATCGGATTTGAGAATTTCAAAGAGCTGTTGAGAGGCGCCCATGCCATGGATCAACATTTTAAATCCGAGCCCTTTGAGACCAATATACCGGTGATACTGGCCCTGATTGGAATCTGGTACAATAATTTTTTCGGTGCCACATCGGAGGTGATTTTGCCCTACGACCAGTACATGCATCGGTTTGCCGCCTATTTTCAACAGGGGAACATGGAAAGCAACGGCAAATCGGTTGACCGCAGTGGAAAAAAATTGAACTATCCATCGGGTCCCATTATCTGGGGCGAGCCGGGAACAAACGGGCAACATTCGTTTTACCAGCTGATCCATCAGGGCACCCGGTTCATTCCAGCCGATTTTCTGGCACCGGCACTCAGCCACAACCCTCTTGGCGACCACCACACGATTTTACTGTCCAATTTCTTTGCCCAGACAGAAGCCCTGATGAACGGAAAAACCGCCGAGGAAGTTGAAGCTGAATTAACACGGGATGGAAAAAGCGATGCGGAGATTAAACACCTGGCCCCTTACAAAGTATTTGAGGGCAACCGGCCCAGCAACTCCATTTTGTTTCGCAAGCTTACCCCCGGCACGCTGGGCAGCCTGATCGCCATGTACGAGCACAAGATATTTGTCCAGGGGGTGGTATGGAATATTTTTTCCTTCGATCAGTGGGGCGTCGAATTGGGTAAAGAGCTGGCCACAAAAATTCAGCCCGAATTAATTGACGACCGCCCGGTAAATACCCACGATGGCTCCACCAACGGGTTGATCAACTATTATAAGGAGTTGACGAAATGATTCGACAATCGCAGGATTATCTGAAATCCTTGAGTCTTGCGATGTTGGAGTCATGTGATTTCGGCCCGCCCTGGCGCGACGGCTGCACTTTTTATACTACCAAATTAAGTAACTATACGATTCGGATTATAGAAATATATAACCTGGCGGCCAGGTCTGGGCCAGGGATATCAGATTTTGGATTTCGGATTTAAACAATGAAAATACGGTAATCATCATATTGCTATATCCGAAATCTCCAATCCCAAATCCGCAATCGAGAAGCTCCATTACTCCAGTACCCCATTACACTAGAAGTCATCTCAAAAAAGCCTTTAAGTCCAATCCTCCAGAGGCGGACAAGTCTCGGCGTTGGGCGCTCGGTTTAAATCCTCGAAATACCGGTGTATTCCTCCGGTTTAAACCTCGCGGCCGCCTTGATATTGAACCAAAATTCTTTTTTTGAGATAGCTTCTAATGTCTTTTATAGCAAAAACCGGCGATTGCTCGCCGGCTTTTGTATAATAAACTATTATGGGATTGGATTATCATCCATCCAAAGAATCAAATTCCTTACCACCAAAATATTTCATAAATTGCATACGTTCGTAGGCCGCAGGGTCACTGCTCCTGGCCTGGCTCATTTTTCCCCTGAAATCGTCAATACTGTTGAATCCCTTGGCGGTCATCCAGTCTTCCAGGGTTTTGAGCATTTCCTGAACATAACCCTTATCATTTTTGTAAAGGGCGGAGACCACTTGAACCGCATTGGCGCCCGCCAGGAGCTGTTTGATAACAGCCGCACCGTCATGCACCCCGGTAGAGGCTGCCAGATCGCATTTTACCCTTTCGGACATAATGGCGATCCAACGCAGGGAAATCGCCAGATCTGTCGGCGCACTGAAAGTGTTGGAAGGTACAACCTTAAATTTGTCAATATCAAAATCCGGGCTGAAAAAACGGTTAAAGAGCACCAGTCCGGCAATACCGGTCTCGGATAACTTCTGGATCATGGGCCCCAGATTGGAAAAGTAGTAGCTGATCTTTAAGGAAACGGGTATGTTGACCGCACTCTGCACCTTGTCAATGATTTGAAAATAGGCCGCCTCTTTCTCTTCACTGCTGCGCTCAAAATCAGATGGCAGGAAAAACATATTCAATTCCAGGGCATCGGCACCGGCTTTTTCAATCTGGGAAACAAAGGCCAGCCATTCATGGGAATAGATACAGTTTACACTGGCGATAACAGGGATGGAAACGCTATTTTTAGTATCACTGATAAGCGAAGTGTACTTGCTTAAATTGTCTTCTTTGATCTTATAGTCATAATAGTCAAACTGGTCCAGATCATATCCCTTGGACTCGGCCTCTTTCAGTATATCATCATATTCAAATGCGATTTCTTCCTCGAATATAGATTTCAAAACCACAGCACCTGCGCCGCCCTCTTCGAGCTGTTTGATGCTTTTGGTCGAATTGGTTAATCCTGAGCTGCCTGCGATCACAGGGTTTCTCAGTGTCATTCCGAGGTACTGAGTTGCTAAATCTGCCATTTTAATCGACTCCTTTCCGGTTATATTCAATGGTCTTCAAATTATCCAGGATCCATAGCTAAAGCTTAGCTAATTTGTTTTTTGATTCTGACCTGGCACGAGGCTCAATTGAAATTATACTTCGTAATGCTTTTATGGATAAATTTCAACCATAAAATTATTAAAACCGTCAATTTCAGCATAGACCCGCTAATCACCAAACTCGATATGCTTGAATATACCGCAAGGGTTCAATTGAATAGTGCGATTCATATTTAAGACATAATCAGGTCGGATTTCATTTTTCCAACGGGGATACCCCCCCTGCCAGACATATTTCAGCAATTCCTGAAACTGACGCCGATTGAAATGATATGAGCCAAAAGCCGTCTTTATCTGATCGGGATCAACAGCTACCTGGATTTCAATCTCAGAACCATACCTGGATATTATCCTGCTGACCGAATCCCGGGTCTGCGAGCCTGCTGGATTCTGCTTGAATTCTACCGGTTGCCGGGGGAAAGGGTATCGGTGATAAAGCTCCCCGATGAACCCGGTGTATCGTATGCCGTGGATGGCGCCCATCAAATCGCCGATATCATCTGCAGCCTCAATTAACCACACCGGCCAGTTCGCTTGATAAACTTGATCGCCGCCCCTATCAGCCATGTCTGCGATATTCCGACAGAAATCTTCTGCAAAGAAAAAATATCGGTCACACAACAGCATATCGGATTCAATATTAAAAAATCCAAATGCGATGGTTCCGTGGCTGAGAGATTCGAAGGCGAGGGGCATCGGATCCGCACTTTCATCAAATTATTTTGCGAAATTATGGATGAGCAACTTTGATTGTAAAATTAAGTATGTGGCTGAAGGCAGACGGCAGACGGCAAAAGGTTAATGATCTCTGCAGCAATAGCGTATACCTTATGCCTTCCGCCTTCAGCCTTCCGCCATTTATAACCTGCACCGGTTTAAATCAGCAGCAGTGAATTAAGGAGCTCAAGCCTGCTATCTCAAGAAAAATCGCCACCGACAGTGCATGTCCGCCGGGTGGGGATCGGGTGGTGCAAACAGACAATCGATTTGGATACGGTCGTCGATGGCCCTGGCAAAGCTGGTAAATTCATCCCGGTGCATTTCTTTGCAGGCATATTCAGTCAATCCCCTTTTGGTTCTGGCAACCTGGGTTGGGCACGACGGCACGGAAATCATAACTTCATCGGCGTTCTGCTCAATCTGATACCCTACCAATATGCACCAGGGGAAAAACCGCAGGGCGTTGACAAATCCTTCCAGACCTTGCTCCTCGATACCAAATCGGCGGGTGAGATCCCTGGCCGCCATGGCGGCCACCCGCCCCCAGACCTTTTCATTGATCTCATCGGCTGTCGTTTCATCAAATTTTTCGGTAATATTAAGATACCAGAAAGCATCCACCACCCGGTAGTGCCACAACAAAAATTGAATATAATTGCGTAGATCGGCGGCATCCATATCTTCAAAGATTTCTAAATCCATCCGTGGCTCCTTTATCATTTACCAGAATTAATACCATCCTTAAGGCTGGCCGCTGTTTCGATCGATCGAATGCTTGTTTATCACAGGGGCTGATATCGGACAAGTCGTCTAATTCCGTATTCTGGAATATTCGAGATTTTTTCAGTAATTGAATGACCATCACCTGAAGCAATTACAGGGTTTGCCGGAACAAACGAAATGATACAATATTTGATTTATTCGATAAATACTTTTTATCAATTAAATTCCATTCATGCTCGGATTAAAATCAGTCACTAAACAAAATTTAGTTAATTATTTCAGTTTTTTACGAAATTTGTGTTGACTTGCAGGGGCTAATATCTTAGAGCAAAAATAGACGAAAAAATCAGTAACGATGCTGGATTTAGATCGAATATCCAGTTTGATCCCTGAGATCGTATTAGGAGAAATTTTATACTTGCCGATGGAAGCCGCCAAAAAAAATAGCAGGCTGTTTGACACCAGCACCGAAGTCAGTCTCCAGGAGAAAACTTACCTGGTGCATGGAACCGGTCAGGTTCCGATTCTTGCCGAATATGCGTCCAGGTATTCTCTGGTCTTTCGCTATGCCGGAGATCCGCCTCCTGATAATTCGGACCAACCTGTAAATCTGTTGATCCGCAATAATGGCCAGAGTGTTGAGGTCGGCCCCTGCCGCATTATAACCGGCCCGGAAACAAATGGTTCATCAGGCCGCTTGGTTTTTCTTCGCGACGTATATGATATCCCGAGCCTGCTGAATGAGTGCAAAGCAGTGAAGCTGCAATCATCATTTCACGACCTGCCGCTTAAGCTGGCGCGCAAGGAGAACCTGAAACCCGAATTCAGGGCTTATGTTGCAGACCTTAAACATGATTTGCAGGTTTACAAAAGTATATTCGATGAGTTGGATTCTAAATATCGCCATGAACCCGAGGACGTCAGAACCGCAGTCGGAAATGCGATTATCGAAACAGAGGGCCACGGTTTCAGACAGTTTTTCGAAGAAAATCTTTTAAGATTAAAAAGTCTGGTCGATGATTTTACTCTGGAGGAACATCAGCGCCACGGATATTATTTCCGAAATCAACTCTGGGATCTCGTCCTCTGCTGCCCTTTTACCGGACGGGCGACTTTAAAACCGAGAGGATATCCCGGGGATTCCGGATTGATGCGAATGCTATATGTTAATGATTATGAGGGAAATTCGACCTATGCGAAATTAACGCACAAGCACGCCGTCGAACACGCTGCCTCCCAATCAGTACGGTACAGAATCCGCCTGATTGCCAGGCTGTTGAAAACCTATCAAGCCGAATTCCCATCGACCAATAATGAGAAAATAAAGGTGCTGTCTGCAGGCTGTGGCTCGGCCTTTGAATTGAAGGAAATAATTGCATTACCGCAGGATTCTGAAAAATACAAATTCACTTTATTCGACCAGGATCCCAAGGCACTTTCCGAAGCGGCCGAAGTAGCTGACCGGATCGCTGATACTTTGAACGTAACCCCGGCGGTAGACTATATTCAAGGATCCGTGAGAACCATGCTTTTCTCGCGTAAATTGCGACAGCAATGGGGGCAGTTCAATTTTATTTATTCGCTGGGGCTATTTGACTATCTGACTACCAGAGTGGCAAAGGCTGTTTTAGCCCGGCTTTATCAGCTGCTGGCACCGGGGGGAGAGCTGGTAGTCGGCAATTTCCATGTGTCCAATGCATCAAAGTATTACATGATGTATTGGGGAAATTGGTATCTCCATCATCGAGAAGAAAAAGAATTTAAACAATTGATCGACTGCGCTCCCCAAAACACTGTCAGGATATTATATGACAGTACCGGCAGTCAAATGTTCCTTCATATCCAAAAACCAAAACGGTGTTGATCGCTAATTTACCCGGATAACCCTTCCCTGTGTAAATTATCTTCCAGTCCATCAAAACCCAATCCCATTTACACGCTACAAAATCAGTGCCGCCGACCTCAAGTTGTGCAGCTGAATTTAAATCAAAGTCAAAGTATTGACACGTCAAATTCGTGGCTTTTTGCTTTTCTTAATCGGTATCCGCTCCGGCAATCTAATTCCCCCCGATTTTTTTATACATAATATCAGATTGTTATAGGTTTTTATATCGGTTTTGCAACCCTGCCCACGAGCACCTTCACTGGCACGCAATTTGCTGCAACTATATATAGGTGCACTTTAATCCCCCACAACCACCCAATTGATCCAAGGATAAAATATGCCGAAGAAGAAAATGTTCAAGTTCAGGTTGGCGCCGGGTTGCAGTGATATCAGTAATCTCAGGGAAAAAAGCAGTGATTTCTTGAAATCCCAGGGGCTATCAGAAGATACAATCTACGCTCAAATGGCGATTCTCAAGGAGCTTATCAGCAGCGGCAAAGAAATCGGCAATTCAAACACCGCTGAGAACGAGATCGGTGTCCTGCTTCTGATTGAAAATAATTCTATTATCGCCGAGATAAGCAAGCCGGTGCATGAATCTGCCTTCGGCCAGCTGGATGAACTTGATAAAACCATTCAATGGATCCGGGGATATCAGGATCCGTTCGAAGCATATACCAACATGCGCCGAGATATTGCGCACAAGCCGGATAATCAGGCTCCAAACGGGTATGGACTCGCTAAAATCGCCTATGAAGCCGGCGCAGTTGTGGATTTCTATGTAAGCGAAGATAACATTCTGAATTTATCCGCAGTAAAAAACATAAATGGCGATGCCATAGCCTGAAATTCGCCAAATTGTTGGAGGCGCTTTAAGAAGTGGAGAATCAGTCATTCCCGCCGGATAAATTCCGATTCAATTTGGTGACCCTGTCGTTTCCAAAAGACATTGAAAAGGAATTTCAGGATCACTATTTTAAGAATTCCTTGCGACAGGTCCGTATCGCCCTCCTGCTCGGTTTAGCCCTGTACAGCATTTTCGGCATTCTCGATGCCTGGCTGGTGCCCGAAGCAAAGCACAAGCTGTGGTTTATACGTTATGTTATATTCTCTCCCTATGTGATTTTCTGTTTTCTGTTTTCCTTTTCGCGTCACTTTAAAAAATATGGGCAATTCATAATTGCCTTCGGCGTCCTGGTCTCGGGTCTTGGAATCACAGCGATGATCCTGATTGCCCCCTACCCGGTCAGCTACACCTACTACGCCGGGTTGCTCCTCGTATTTATTTACGGGTACACTTTTGTAAAGCTTAGATTCATCTGGGCATCGATCGCGGGCTGGCTGATCGTAATTGCCTATGAAATCGCCGCAATCTGGTTGAGTCCCATACCCATCCCCATTCTGATCGGCAATAACTTCTTCTTTCTATCAGCCAACATTCTCAGCATGTTCACCTGCTATTCGATCGAATACTATTCGCGAAGAAATTACATTCAGGCCCGCTGCATTGAGGAAGAAAAGAAAAAGGTCAATGAAATAAACCGTGAGCTGGAATCACGGGTCCAGGAACGCACAGCACAGCTGGTTCAAACCAACCAGGAGCTGAAACAGGAAATTACTGAACGCAAACGCTCCGAAAAAGAGCGCCGATATCTGGAAGCTCAACTGGCAAAGTCCCAGAAGATGGAGGCCATTGGTACACTGGCCGGTGGCGTTGCGCATGATCTCAATAACATCCTTTCGGGCCTGGTCAGCTATCCTGAACTTCTTTTAATGGATCTGCCAGATAAAAGCCCGTTAAGACAACCCATCCTAACCATCAGGGAATCCGGCCAAAAAGCTGCCGCAATTGTACAGGATCTGTTAACCCTGGCCCGCAGAGGGGTTTCTGTCAGAGAAATAATGAACCTCAACCAGCTAATCGGCGAGTATTTAAACAGCCCCGAGCATCAGCAGATTATAGAATATCATTCCGGCGTGAGGCTGGTAACCAACCTGCAGTCTGACCTGTTCAACATTATGGGGTCACCTGTACACCTATCCAAAACCATTATGAACCTGATCTCAAACGCAGCCGAAGCCATGCCTAGCGGAGGCAAAATCACCATCACCACCGAAAACCGGTATATTGACAGTTCTTTAAATGCTTTTGATGCGGTTGATGAAGGCGATTATGTCACATTAACGGTTTCGGACATGGGTGTCGGAATCTCTTCCGATGACATCGAAAGAATTTTTGAGCCTTTCTACACAAAAAAAACCATGGGACGAAGCGGTACCGGTTTAGGGATGGCTGTCGTCTGGGGGACTGTCAAAGACCATAGTGGATATATTGATGTCCAAAGCGAACTGGGGGACGGCAGCACGTTTACGCTTTTTTTCCCGATCACCCGCGAAGCTTTGCCTGCAGAAAAACAACGCCTGTCAGCAGAGACTTACAAAGGAAACGGCGAGTCCATATTGATTGTGGACGATATCAAAGAGCAACGGGAAATTGCTTCCGGCATGCTCGAAAAACTGGGTTACAATGTCAGCGCCGTGCCCAGCGGCGAAGAAGCGCTGAATTACGTGCAGGACAATTCTCCGGATCTGCTGGTACTCGACATGATCATGCAGCCGGGCATGGACGGCCTCGAGACATACCAGAGGATTCTGCAATTCAATCCCGAGCAAAAGGCTGTCATTGCCAGCGGTTTCTCGGAATCGGATAAGGTCAAGGAAGCGCAATCCATCGGGGCCGGGGCCTATGTGAAAAAGCCATATTCTTTTGAAAAGATCGGGATGGCGGTCAAAGGCGAGTTGATGAAGTGATCCCAATTGATAAATCAATTGGGCGTTATATGAAGCCATCTCAAATCCGCCTGAGGCGGATAGGTCCACTCCTCCAGAGGCGGGCAAGGATCCGTTTTTTGAGATAGCTTCATGTTAATTGTTATTGGTTATTTGTTTGAGACGATGCAGACGCGCCTTGCAATTTTAGATATCCCGCTATCAGTGTACCCAGCATTATAGCAACCCCCACCGCGGTGATACCAGCTCCGAACGAATGCACATCTCCCATATACCCCACAAAAGTCGGCGTTGCGCCACCGCCCACCATAAAGGCCAGCGGCACGGTTAGAGAAACCGTCAAATTCCTATCCCTGGAGGAACTCACCATGGACAGCGCCGCCAGCCCTGCGGGGAAGAAGCACACCGCCATAATCGGCTGCAGAAATACAGCCACCGTGACCCAGGCTGACGAAGCCATTCCGATAAAAACCGTCATTAATCCGGTCAACAGGAATACCACCCTTAAAACCAACCGGGGGCCGAAACGATCGGTCGCCCAGCCGCCGGCCAATGTCACGCCAATACTTGCAATCCTGGATAGCCCGATAAGGGTGTTGGCCCACTGACGTTCCAGGCCGTGTTCTGTCACCAGGTACAGCGACAGCATGGAGTAAATCCCTAAAGTGCTGCTGATCGCCAGGCTGAATAAGATCACCATGACCCAGAAGGCCGGCTTGGCTACGATATTGCGAATGGAAGTGTAGCCGACCGGTTCACCGTGAAACTCCCCTCCCTGCCCGGCGTAGCGAAAAACCAGGGATAAAACCGTCGCAATCACGCCCATCATGACGAATACCGCCCGCCAGGAATACCGATACAAAACGATCTCACAGATCAGCGGTGCCAGAACGAAACTCAGATTCGGCGCCAGTTCATGGATGGCGATGGCACGGCCCCAGTGCCGGGATTCAAACAGGGTGGTCAGTGTTGCCATGGCGGAAGGCAGGTAGGGCCCGGCCGCAACACCAAGAAAGAATGCCCCTAATCGCATGGACCGGAGCCCGGAGCTAAACGAGATTAACATTAAGGCCAGCCCCAGAACCATGGCTGATAAAATAATCGTTCGTTTATGGGTCAACCGGGAAGAAATGAATCCGGAACCCAGAAGGGAGACGAAATATCCCAGGGAAATCACCAGAAACAGGGATCCGGCCTCTGCATGGCTGATTTCCAGATCGGATTCGATACCCGGCATTAACGGGGCCAATACGATCCGGGCCAGGAAATTAACAAAAAAAATGGATGTCAGCAGTAACAGCGGGATCATCCCGGCACCAAAGTTGGTATGAAGATTATTCTGCTGACCGCCGGTTGTGGTCCCTGTCGCTTTATTCGTCATGTAAATACTCCGCCGTCATATGAATATCATCAGCAGAAAAGAGGCATTTGAGAATTGAAATTAAAGGCCGGACAGCCCTAAGGGGAAGTTGTAGAAATCGGGTCAAATATTTTCCAGACCGGTGGTTGCGGCTTTAATTGACCGACGACGACCCTTTTGATACCGGCATTTGAATCCCCTAACAACCGGTTGGCGATTCG
>CAJICI010000312.1_pt1 | contig 13807 bp, 13 predicted proteins | sample 9199571 | NCBI WGS metagenome assembly CAJICI01 (sample SAMEA7708329, study PRJEB35096) | sediment metagenome | biome: marine neritic benthic zone biome [ENVO:01000025]; feature: sediment [ENVO:00002007]; material: shallow marine sediment [ENVO:03000034] sea grass bed [ENVO_01000059] ...
ACAAGCACCAAATAGCAAACAAATCTCAAATTCAAAATTCCAATGACCCAAACAAGACGAAACCGTAAGCCCGGATCATATATCCAATTCAAGGTTGCTGTATTAATTCATTTTAAACAACTGGATTCCGGCTTTCGCCGGAATGACGGTTCGGCCCCATGGTACAGCATTTTCAGTATCGCCAGGTTTGTTATTTTGAATTTTGGTCATTGGGATTTGTTTGATATTTGTGATTTGTTATTTGTGATTTCGGATAGTGCAATCTGTAAATTAATATTCAGTAAGATTCTTAACCTTTTTAAAATCTACCAGGACCTGGCCCCACGTCGTCCTCCCATTTCAAAACCGATGAATGCCCGGGTAAAAAAGAAGAGGATCATGTGGCCGAGTTTGGTAAAGGGAATTAATATCAACAGGATTTCACCGGTCAGGACGTGCGCTATCATCATCGGCTCGTAAGGTCCGAATTGGTGGTATGCCAGAAAGCCGGTCAGAAAGGGCAGGGCGGTTAATGCCAGTAAAATATAATCCCATGCCCCGGTTAGTATTCGCACTTCGCTGCGGACGATTCGCCTGATGATCAAGAATATGATCGAAACGAGCAAAACGATCGACATTCCATCAGCCCAGATGTTTGGCATGGACCATAAACGTATTCCCAGGGCTTCATCCCACATGACGTTATGGGCATAGAAAAAAAGTGGTACAGCCAGCAGGGTGATATGAAATACAAAAACCACCAGCGTGAAAACCGGCTGCAGACGCATGGACGCGCTGCCCCAGGGCACCATCCAGTAAAAAATCGATTTAGCACCCCAGGCCAGGCTGGCATGATTGTAAACCACCTGATCCTTTTTGCGGCTGAGTCGATACAGTCGGACGATTCGAATCAACAGTCCGGCGCCGAATATAATAAATGTGGCCCACAGTGCCGGCCCGGTCAAAAAATTATACATGCGATTCTGGTTCTCCTGGCTGATTCAGGGCTGTGAAACAGCTTAGAAGTGGTTTTGAAACCACTTCTAATATTTACCTTACGATCTCCAAGATTTTTTTGAATATTTCTCCCTCGGCGACATCCAGTAGTTCAAACAGGACGGTTTCGACACTGGATATATCAGCTCCAGCACTTTTGCACTTATCAAGGCCGATCTGCTTATTTTCGGCGGTGCGTGATGAAACCGCATCAGCTACTATCTGGGTATGGTAAGATGCTTTGATAAGGTCTCTGACCGTCTGATACACACAAACATGGGTTTCGATTCCGGCAACCAGAACGTTGGGTCGCTTCAGGGATTCGATGGACTGCCGGATATCCTTATTTTTATAGCAGCTGAAACTGTATTTTGGCATGGCCTGCAGGTCGGTCAGGAGTTCGGCAACTTCCGGGACAGTCGGTCCAAGCCCTTTTGGATTCTGTTCCGCCCACAGTATGGGTACTTCCAGCACCCGCATGCCTTTGACGATTTTTTTTAAATTGCCGAAAAGCTGTTCTCTGGCATGCATCGAGTGCGCCAGCTTGCCCTGAACATCAACCAGCAGAAAAAAGGTGTTATCTGATGTCAACATTCGCTGTTTCTCCCCCGGGCCTGTGTTAAAAAGGCAGAGTCCTGACGGCTCCGCCTTTGTAAGAATAATGTTGCCAATGAATTACAGAAACGCGCTAGATCTTCTCGCTGTCGAATACTGCCTCGCTGCGCCATTTGCCTACGCGCATCCAGCCGTCCCTGCGTTCTTCGTGCGCTCTTCTTTCGTCTGTCTGGCGCCTTTCCTTGCCCCCTCTTTTGAAATATTTCGAGCTGAAGGCGACCCGCTTGTCTGCGTCGGAACGACGTTCGACTGCAGAGCGCTTGGCCCAGTTGTCTTCCAGTATAAGTTGGAGATCGGTTTTCTTGTTTCGCTTTATCGTGCCCATGCCCGGGTTCCTTTGTGTATCCGCTTCAAGTACCTAAAACCTGGTTCAGCGCCACACCAATCCGCTTCAACCGTCCGATGATCGATTGAGGACCGACATCGTTCTGACATCGCCGGTGGCAGTTTCTTTGCTGACGGACGACGCAATGTCCACCGGTCTGTAGTGATATTCCACAATCAATCGATCATATTCGATGTAGCGGAATTTATAGGATAATTTGCTTATGCTGTCAATTATTTTTTCTCAAAGCCAACATTATCAACCAATTGTGGGAAAACTCAACATCCCGGTTGTGCATATTTTTCTTGCCAACACCGCAAAAGGTCTGCTATAGGATTTACGTTTTACGGGTCGTTTAGTAGATGAGTCGCATTCAGTTTTGCAAGGCGTCTAAATCCGGTGCGACGATTTGTTATGTATTTCTTAATAATGTGCGAACCAACGAAAGGAGGAAAGTATGAAAAGAGTCAAACTTATTACGCTATTGGTTGCGGCAGTATTTTTATTCACAGCCGGACTGGCGGTAGCCGGAACTCTGGAGGATGTACGAGCGAAAGGATATATATCGGTAGGAGTGAATGAAGGTTTGCCGGGATTCTCCAAACCTGATGAAAAAGGTGTTTGGCGTGGGCTGGATGTCGATACTGCACGGGCAATCTCCGTAGCGGTTTTTGGCGCTCCGGATAAATTGAAATTCGTTCCGTTAACAGCTAAAACGCGTTTTACCGCTCTGCAGTCCGGTGAAATTGATGTGCTGACACGAAACGCCACCCGGACGCTAGGCCGTGAAACAGCCCTGGGACTGGCTTTTGCACAGACGAACTATTATGACGGTCAGGGCTTTTTAGTGCCCAAAAAACTGGGCGTCAAAAGCGCCAGGGAACTTGACGGGGCCACGGTGTGTGTGCTGCCGGGAACGACCACCGAGCTGAATGTGGCAGATTATTTCAGGGCCAACGGCATGAAGATGAAACCGGTGGTTATCGAAAGCACCCCGGAACTTACCAAAGCTTATCTTGCCGGGCGTTGTGACGTTTTGACCTCGGATGCCTCACAGCTGGCTTCCCATCGTTCCGCGTTTGCTAATCCGGGTGATCACATGATTCTACCGGAAATCATTTCAAAGGAACCCCTGTGCCCGGCCGTTCGTCATGGAGACGACAAATGGTTTGATATTGTCAATTTTTCGACCCTGGCCATGATCGCCGCCGAAGAGCTGGGTATTACCTCCAAGAACGTTGATCAGATGCTGAAAAGCAAAGATCCTAAAATTCAGCGATTTTTAGGCGTCAGCCCGGGTAATGGCAAATCACTGGGACTGGATGAAAACTGGGCTTACAAAATTATTAAATTTGTCGGCAACTATGGTGAAGTCTTTGAACGCAATGTCGGTGTCAATACGCCTTTGAAAATTGAACGCGGTCTGAACGCACAGTGGACCAACGGCGGATTGATGTACGCGCCACCGTTCAAGTAACCATTCGATAGAAAAAAAGGTGCCACGCCTGGTGGCACCTTTTTTATTGTTCTAAACGTTAATAAAAACGATCTATGGGTGCGCGAGGTCATTTTTTCGTGCAAGTGAATTTCGTATGACCAGAGAAAGTGCAGATTCAAAGCCAAGCGCCCAGGCGGATAATATTTCGTTCTGGTATGACCCAAAGAAGCGGTCTGTTCTATATCAGCTGGGCGTACTTGCGGTGGTGGGACTGCTGGGATATTATCTGGTTTCCAACACCATCGCCAACCTTGAAAGACAGTCCATTGCCACCGGATTCGGATTTCTCCAAAAGGAGGCCTCATTTGAAATTGGTGAATCCTTAATTCCCTATTCAGCAGCGAACAAGTACGCACGCGCACTGATGGTGGGTGTTCTAAATACCCTGCTGGTGTCTTTTATCGGGATTATCCTGACCGTCATCCTGGGTACCTTTATTGGCATTGCCCGGTTATCAACAAACTGGCTGGTTTCACGACTGGCGGCTGTCTATATCGAGGTCTTTCAAGACATACCGGTCCTATTGCAGCTCTTCTTTTGGTATGCATTTTTTTATGAAGTGCTTCCAGGACCCCGCCAGGCATTGAGCCCCTTCTCCAGTGTTTTTTTATCCAATCGCGGCCTTGTTTTTGCAATCCCGGAATCTCATCCAGCCTATATCTATATGGCAGTTACCTTTCTGGTCGGTTGTATCGGTGCATACTTTTTGCGGCGCTGGGCGCGCAAGCGTCAGGCAAAAACCGGGTTGGCCTTTCCCGTTTTTCGCGTTTCGGTTCTCATTCTTATTTTATTACCTCTATTCGCCTGGCTGATGGGGGGGGCGCCAACCAGGATGAGCGTACCAGAACTAAAAGCTTTTAATTTTCAGGGCGGGCTGACTGTCAGCCCCGAATTTACCGCCCTTTTATTGGGTCTGGTGCTCTATACAGCGGCCTTTGTAGCCGAAGCTGTGCGCGCCGGCATCCAGGCCGTAAGCAAAGGTCAGACGGAAGCAGCGATGTCCATCGGGCTGAAATCCTCGCAGGTGCTCAATCTGGTAATTTTGCCCCAGGCTCTGCGGGTGATCATTCCGCCATTGACCAGCCAGATGTTGAACCTGACCAAAAACAGTTCTCTGGCCGTGGCCATCGGCTATCCCGATTTTGTATCGGTTGCCGGTACGGCCATCAATCAAACCGGGCAGGCCATCGAAGGGGTCGCTATGATTATGATCGTATATCTTTGTTTCAGTCTCTCGACCTCGGCTTTTATGAATTGGTACAATAAAAAAGTTGCGCTGGTGGAAAGATAAAAAAAAATTAATCGTTCAGGGGTTCAAGGTTCAACGTTCAGGGTTACAATGACGTAACAAACTGCATAGGGGGCCATTAACATGTATTTTCCTTCAAAAGCCATGAGTCAAAGGTCCTTAACCTCTGAACCCAGAACCCTGAACCCAGAACCTTCGTATCCTGAACCCCTAAACGGTTACCATTAAAAACATCCCATGCAAGATACTCATCAACATAGCGTTACCGATAAAATAAAACCTCCGGTAACCCAGGTCGGCGTGCTCGGATGGATTCGAACCAACCTGTTTAAGGGCTGGTTAAATTCGTGCCTGACCATCATTGCCGTCTATTTCCTCTGGATAACCGTGCCGCCAATGGTTCGCTGGGCTTTTGTAGACAGCCTGTGGTTTTCCACCGGCGCGGAATGCCAGCAAAACTCGGGTGCCTGCTGGTCAGTGATAACCGCCAATTATCGATTTATCACATTTGGTTTTTTTCCGTATGAACAGCAATGGCGGCCGTTTGTAGCCATGATATTGCTGGTTTGTCTGTTGTTTTACAGTCAAAACAGAGATCACTGGAAAAAGTCATTGGCTTACGCCTGGGTCGGGGGGCTGTTTCTGATGGGCCTGCTGATGAAGGGCGGGCTTTTTGGTTTAACCCCGGTGGAAAGTACGCAGTGGGGTGGAATTCCCCTGACACTGATATTATCCATTTTTGGCTTAACGGCCGCCTACCCATTGGGGGTTGTTCTGGCCCTGGGTCGCCAATCCAGAATGCGAATAGTCAAAACACTCAGCGTGCTCTATATCGAACTTATTCGAGGGGTGCCGCTCATCAGTCTGCTGTTTATGTCTTCGGTGGTGTTTCCCTTATTTTTTCCTGAAGGCTTTAACATCAATGCCATCCTTAGAGCCCAGGTGGCCATCATTCTTTTTACAGCCGCTTATATTGCCGAGGTGGTTCGTGGTGGATTGCAGGCCATCCCGCGCGGGCAGTATGAAGCGGCCGAATCCCTGGGGTTGAATTACTATTTAACCATGCGGTTGATTGTATTGCCCCAGGCGCTTAAAATAGTGATTCCGCCATCGGTCAGTATTTTGATTTCGGCTTTTAAAGATACATCCCTGGTGGTGATCATCGCGCTTTTTGATTTTCTAAAAACCACTAAAACGGTGATTTCCGATCCGCAGTGGATGGGGTTTTCAGCCGAAGCCTATATTTTTGCGGCCCTGGTATATTTTTTATGCTGTTTTTTTATGTCCAACTACAGCCGGCGGCTGGAGCGTGAGCTGGAAACGGGGCACTGATGTCAGAGGACAGACGACAGAGGCCAGAGAACAGAGGACCTTAGGGCGGGATCGGAAAGCAGGAATGGAGAACAGATCCAGTGCTGAACTGTCAATCTGCCCTCTGTTATCTGTCGTCTGTCATCTAATTATTGACTTATAAGCTTAGAATTGGCGTGACCTGTTTAGATATTTTTAAATCCATAAAAGCGAGTATTGTATGAACACCCAACCTTCCCCTGACGATAAAGGCGCCCTGACCGGCGAGGCCATCATCGAGATATCAGAGATGCACAAGTGGTTTGGCGAATTTCACGTTCTTCAAGACATCAACCTGACTGTCCAAAAACAGGAACGGATCGTTATCTGTGGACCCTCCGGATCCGGCAAATCAACCCTGATCCGCTGTATCAACCGCCTTGAAGAGCATCAGCGCGGCAAGATTATCGTAGACGGGATGGAGCTGACCAATGATTTAAAAAATATTGAGAAAATTCGGGCAGAAGTCGGCATGGTATTTCAGCACTTTAATCTGTTTCCTCATCTGACCATTGTGGAAAACCTGAGCCTTGGCCCCATCTGGGTCAGGAAGACCCCCAAAAAAGAAGCTGAGGAAACAGCCATGTATTACCTGGAAAAGGTACAAATTGCCGATCAGGCCTTGAAATATCCCGGACAACTTTCCGGCGGTCAACAGCAGCGTGTCGCCATCGCCCGCAGTCTTTGCATGTCACCGAAAGTCATGCTGTTTGACGAACCCACCTCAGCCCTGGATCCCGAGATGATCAAGGAAGTCCTGGATGCCATGATCGAACTGGCCCGGGAAGGCATGACCATGATTGTGGTGACCCACGAAATGGGTTTTGCCAAGAGCGTTGCCCATCGGGTGCTGTTTATGGACTACGGTCAAATCGTTGAAGGCAATACCCCGGACGAATTTTTTGACAATCCGCAGCATGAGCGGACAAAGCTGTTCCTGAGCCAGATCCTCCACTAGTTTTATTGTTCCTATCAGGCAAATATCATTCCTAAAAAGATGCATTGACTGCCTCACGGTTTCAGGTGTCATTGTCCAGATGACAGAAGTCAGAGGACAGATGACAGAAGAAGCATCTGATGCTTCAGAGGGATGTTCCGCAACCAAATCCGAAAGTTCCGTACAGTCATCTGTCTTCTGTCCTCTGTCCTCTGTTCTCTGAAAACTGAAGCCTAAGATCCATGTCCGCGATAAGTGCTAAATATGTTTATTTTGATAGACAGAATACACCATTGCCAATATACCTATCTTGTATATAATTGTTTAAGTTTTCCTGTTTTCTGGCCGATATAAAACGATATATCCTTATTTTTGAAACTTGAATTTCGATTGATGATAAGATGTCATCTGAAACAGGTCACAGGAAAAAAAGCATGAATTTATACTATGCAGACGGAGATCAGCAGTTGGGGCCCATCGGTAAAGCCGAGCTGCAATCGTTGATCAAGGCCAAAAAAATAAATGCCAAAACCCTTGTATGGCAAGACGGCATGGAAAGCTGGCAGGAACTTGGTGTATTTGTCCGCAGCCGGAAGAATCAAAACGCTCGTCCCCAAAAAGCGGTTGTCACCGGAAGTCAGGCCATTTGTTCAGAGTGCGGCCGGGTTTTTGCCGAGGAAGAAATGATTCGCTTCAACGATGCCCGGGTCTGCGCCGGATGCAAGCCGGTTTTTGTACAAAAAATAAAAGAAGGCGTGTCGGTGGGCGGGGCGTTGAATTATGCCGGTTTCTGGACCCGGTTCGGCGCTATTGCCATAGATGGATTCATTCTCTGGATAGTCAATTTGATTTTATTTATTCCGCTGGGTATTTTCATGCCGACATCCAATGAAAATCCGTTTGCAACGCTGTCATTTATGCCGCTGCTGATGCTTTTGCAGTATGCCATTCCCGCAGCTTACGATACCTGGTTTGTCGGTAAATACGGCGCAACACCGGGAAAAATGGCCTGTAAAATAAAGGTAGTCGTGGCCGATGGAACCCCGTTAACCTATTCAAGGGCCCTGGGGAGACATTTTGCCAAGTGGCTGAGTTCGATCATAATGGGAATCGGCTTCATCATGGCCGCGTTTGATGACGAGCGCCGGACCCTGCATGATAGGATTTGTGAGACCCGGGTGGTGCGGAAATAAACTATATCAAACTAAGATTTGCTAACAACAAAATTACAAATAACAAATCACAAATAACAAACAAATCCCAATGACTAAAATCCCAAATACCAAACGCAGCAGACACGCAAATCGAATCCTGTTTTGGTCATTGAATATTGTTATTTATGATTTATTTGAAATTTGGTGCTTGTGATTTGGAATTTCAAGGGCACTTCAAATTATAGGGATTCAAAAGAATTATATGAAGGTGCTATCCTGTGATAAGCTGTATAAAATGTAATACGACCTTGCCCGCAGCGGTGCTCAATACTTATTCGATGGTCGCCTGTCCGGAATGCGAGGGACTAATACGCGCCGATGTCTACCCGTCGCTGTACCGCCGATTGCCAGGCGGTCATTCCGGCGAACTGGTGCAAATGGACAAAGAGGCCGGTTGCTTCTATCACCCCCGCAAAAAAGCGGTGGTTCCGTGTTCCGCCTGCGGCCGTTTCGTGTGTGCTCTTTGTGATGTGACCATTAACGATCAGCATCTTTGCCCCGCCTGCTTTGAAAAAGGTAAAACCAAACAAAAAATCAAAAATCTTGAAAATCGGCGAACCTGCTATGACACCATCGCACTTCTTGTAGCAACGGTATCCATGCTGGTATACTACCTGACAATTTTTACGGCGCCCTTTGTCATCTATCTGACCATACGGCATTGGAATTCACCGACCAGTGTAATTCCCCGGACGAAATTTCGTTTCGTGCTGGCGTTTATCATTGCCGGGTTGCAAATAGTGGGATGGTTTTTCGTATTTTCAAACTTATACCTGCTTGCTTAGCGCAGGTGGAAATTCAGACTTTCAGCGGACATGCACCATGGCCAATAAAACAAAAGAATATCGAAAACTTCCGGGTTATAAAAAGGGATTTCTGCTCGGCCAGCATACGCTCTGGGAGGGGTCTGATCACCTGCTTCAAATGTTGTCCCGGGTGGGCGTGGAGGAATACAAGCGATTTTATTACAGTGACATTCAGGCTGTCGTGACCCGCAAAACGATTAGCGGTGCGATTCAAAATATTGTGCTGGCGTGTCTGGTTTTGATTTTTGCGCTTCCGGCCCTGAACTTTGATGGTGGCTGGTCCTTGTTCTATACGCTGGTTGCTGCCGGGATGCTGATTTTATTGCTGGTTAATTTTTATCGAGGCCCCACCTGTGAGACCAGGCTGATGACAGCCGTTCAAACTGAAAAATTGCACAGCCTGCACCGGTTGAAAAATGCCAATAAAGTCATGGATCTTTTGCGGGGCCGCATTCACCGCTCCCAGGGAGCCCTGAAACGCGAAGCACTTGCGAAAACCCCCGAACGTCATATAAATAAGCCTGACCGCAGCCGACCGGCGCAGATGCGACAGTCAACCACCTCTGCCCTTCGAAATGAAAAGGGCCGGGCTCATGTCGGATTGTTCCTGCTGCTTCTGCTGGAGGGCATTCTGGTTAGCGCAGGTTTCTTTGTCACCCACGTAACGCTGACCGTTATCAGCAGTGTCGCGGGATTATGTACGGGGATATGTGTCATTGTCGCCCTCATAAAGCAGTATGACAGCAATATCGGCGCTTCTCTTAAAGCCATTACCTGGGCCAGTCTCGGGTTTATCTGTATCAATTTTGTAGCGGGATACATCATCAGCCTGATGTTTGCCATGCGGAATCCAGAGGTTGCCTATAATCAATGGGAAATGCTCAAATCCATGTCCCTCCTTTCACCCTGGGAAAGCCCATTGAAGCTGGGCTTTGACATCTTTACCATTTGCGGCGCACTTTTTTTAGGGCTCCCCGGGCTTTTAATGCTGCATCGGTTCAAGGCGCCTTAATTATTCATTTTTCAATTTTCAATATTCATTAATGCTAAATCTAGTCCATATTCTCCTATATACTGTTGAGCAATCAAATAGCTCCTAATTAACGATTATAGCCATGCAGGATATCTCCCAACAGCGCTGTTTAAATCACATGTTGCGCGAGGCAGTGGCCCGCTGCCCTGACTGCAGCCGTTTTTTTTGCAGAGAATGCATTACCGAGCATGAGGATATGGTGCTTTGTACATCCTGCCTTCGAAAACGGCTTAAACCTGACCCCAATAAGTTCCAGCGCTTTCAGTGGATTCTTCGATTGGGATATTTCCTTTCCGGCCTGACCCTGCTGTATGTTATTTTTTATTATGTTGCCCGGATTCTGGTGGCTTTGCCAACGGACTTCCATGAAGGAACCCTGTGGCAGACAGGGTGGTGGTTGCGACCATGAAGACGCCTAAAAGGAAAAATCAAAAAAGCGCGCTGCGCATCATTGAGGAGGCACTTCATTTGCTTCGAACCGCGCCGGGTATGCTTCTGAGTATTTATTACCTGGGCAGTGTTCCGTTTGTGCTGGGCATGCTCTATTTCTGGGCAGATATGAGCCGCGGTGCCCATGCAGATGAATACAGCGCTGCGGCGGCCCTGGGTCTTGCAGGATTGTTTGTCTGGATGAAGGCCTGGCAAAGGCTCTTTGCCCTGAGGGTGCAAACATTGGTTTCAGGCAGTCCGCATCAGGATCCGTCATGGCGCTCCGTCGCATCGGCCAATGCCACACAGACCCTGATTCAGGCCACCCGATTCATTGTAATACCGGTATCCGCATTGCTGGCAATTCCCTTCGGGTATTGCTACGCATTTTATCATAATGTAGCACTCTATGATGGTGAAGATGGTCATGACCTCAGGCCGACCTGCCGCTGGGCCTGGAATCAGGCGAAATTGTGGCCCCGGCAAAACCATTTGCTGATCTGCATTCTGTGGCTATTTGGACTGGTGATATTTTTAAATGTCTCCCTGGCTGCATTTATTTTGCCACAGCTGCTAAAATCCCTGTTTGGCATCGAATCGGTTTTCACCCTCAGCGGTTATCGGATGATTTTCAATTCGACTTTTATGATTGCCATGCTGGGGCTGACCTATTTGTTTCTGGATCCGATAATCAGGACCGTTTACGTTCTGCGGTGTTTTTATGGTTCAGCGCTCGACTCCGGGAAAGACCTCAAGGCCGAGCTCGCCCGGATTCTTAAGCCGGGAGCCGGAACCATAACCGGTTTGCTGGTTATTGCTGGATGTATGATGCCGATTTTTGGCAATGCGGAAACGACCCCCGGAGTTTCACAGGCCGAACTTGAACAATCCATCGAAGAAGTCATGAATCGACCGGAATTTTCCTGGCGTATGCCACGGGAGAAAGTCGCGGAAAAACAACCGGAAGATTTGGGGCCGCTGGAGGCCGCCATCAAATGGACAATAGATATGATAGAAAAGGGCATCGAAACCATCGTTGGATGGATAAAAGACCTGTTAAAATGGCTCGATAGTCTGTTGCCCAAAAGTCAAGGGCCATCGGCAACCGAAAACAGAAACTGGCAGGAACCTGTCCAGGTTGTTTTGCTGTTGTTGTTAATTTTTTTGCTGGCAATTATGATTTTTATTTTTTTGCGAACCTGGCAGCGCCGCCGAAGCGGACCGGTGATTACTGTCAGTACACCGGCCACGCCCGTTCCGGATCTCACCGATGAAAAGGTTCGGGCTGATGATCTGTCAACTAACCGCTGGCTGGCCATGGCCGGAGAACTGGCGGACAAAGGTGACCTGCGCCTGGCCATGCGAGCTCTCTATCTGGCAACCCTGGCCTATCTGGCGGATAACGAAATGATCACCATCGAAAGTTATAAATCCAATCGTGATTATGAGCATGAGCTAAAACGTCGGGCGCATGAACATCTGGAATTGATTAACATGTTTTCCGCGAACCTCAATGTTTTTGAACGTGCCTGGTACGGCATGCATCGCATTGCGCGTTCAGAGTTTGACCGTTTTGCGCGGAATCAGCAAAGGATATTCACTTTTGCATAAAAATAAAACCATAGGCGTTGTCGTTCTGGCCCTGTTGCTGGTGCTTTTTGGCTTCGGGGTAACCCGCCTGTTCATTCTGCGATTTGAAACCGGTGATGTTTATCCCGCCTGCTCATCCCTGCGAAGTGATCCCTTAGGCACCAGAGCGCTGTATGAGAGCCTGGTCAACCTGGATAACGTCAGGGTGAAACGGAATTTCATATGGCGGGACTCAACATCTTTTGAGCCCCAAACCACACTTTTTTACCTGGGTGCTTCCGCAAATGAATTTGAATCGGTTCCCAAGACAATGATGGGGGTTTTCGATCGACTGACACAATCCGGCGGACGGCTGATTATATCTTTTCTACCGGTTACCAGAAAGAATGACGGAGGAGCGCCGCAAACGTCCGACCCGGATCAGGAGGCGGCCGGGTCCGGCGCCAGCAGTGAAAAGAAAACCAAATCTGCGAACAGGACGGGCGGTGATGGCAAACGGTCCGCCGGCGAATCACCGAAGAAATCGGAAACGCCCGGGGCCGATGACCGCCGGTCGGCAGACCCTGAGGGGGCCGTCCCGATGGTATCAATAAAAAAGCACTGGGGTCTTGATATTGCATTCAAGGACATGTTGCCCGTAGAAGATGACAAACGCCTCCCCATAGACGCAGCAACGACCCGCAGGGGCTTTCCGGCGTTTATCTCGTGGCATTCGAATCTCTATTTTGAGCTATCAGACGATGCCTGGCAAACCCTTTACAGCTATGAGGGCCTGCCCTTAATTGTCGAAAGACCCTATGGCAAAGGTTCGATCGTGATGTGCGCAGATTCTTATTTTTTGAGTAACGAGGCGCTGTTATCCGAGCGCCATACGCGCTTGCTGGTATGGTTGATCGGCGGGCATACCAACCTGGTATTTGATGAAGCTCACCACGGCCTTTATAAGCAGCCTTCTGTGGCCCAGCTTATTCGGCACTACCGATTTCACTGGTTTTTTGCGGTTCTGGCCATGCTGGCTTTACTGTTCGTCTGGAAAAATGCTGTTTATTTCATACCACCGTCGGCAGAAGCGAATAAGCAGGGAGCTGAGGTGGTATCGGAAAAAGACTATACCCAGGGACTGATTGCACTTTTACGCCGCAATTTTTCGGGGGATCAAATACTTCAAATCTGTGCCCGGGAATGGGTGCAGACCTTTAAGAAAAATCGGCGCATACGAGCGGGCACCTTTAAACATGTCAGGGATCTGGCAGAAAGCGGATCGGCTGATTCAATCCAAAATAAGGATCCTGTGGAAACATATCAAAATATCGGCAGCTTGATAAACAGGCTCGGAATTCATTCACGAAGTAGAGGCAAATTTTAGTCATATGGGCAAAGCCCATTCATTGCAGAGGATTAGGGACATGAATGAGAAAACAGAATTACTGAAAAAAGCGTTGATGCGCACCAAACAGGAAGTCGCCAGGGTGATCATCGGACACGAACAGGTCGTTGATAAAGCCTTAATCGCTATATTCTCGGGCAACCATGCCCTGATTGAAGGCGTACCCGGTGTGGCCAAGACACTGCTTGTCAGAACCCTGGCGCATGTGATGCGCTGCGATTTTGCCAGAATTCAATTTACACCGGATCTAATGCCCACTGACATCACCGGCACCCATATATTCAATCTGCAGAAGGATGCTTTTTCCCTGGTGAAAGGGCCGGTTTTTACCACATTTTTGCTGGCCGATGAAATCAACCGCGCACCGGCCAAAACCCAGTCAGCCCTGCTGCAGGCCAT
>CAJICI010000680.1_pt1 | contig 13760 bp, 10 predicted proteins | sample 9199571 | NCBI WGS metagenome assembly CAJICI01 (sample SAMEA7708329, study PRJEB35096) | sediment metagenome | biome: marine neritic benthic zone biome [ENVO:01000025]; feature: sediment [ENVO:00002007]; material: shallow marine sediment [ENVO:03000034] sea grass bed [ENVO_01000059] ...
ATTTCATCCAGCCACTGCTGCCTTCAACTGCGGCAATTTTGATGATGGCCGTGATCGCCCTGGCCGCCGGGCTGCACATGGGATGGATCGACCGCACTCCGGTCAGCTTTCGCGCCTTTGGCTGGTTAAAAACCGGCACCGGAATCGCCGGTGTGGTGGTGGCCGCATTCCTGATCAGTTCCTTAATTGTCCGGGGACCGGGCGTGAAATGGGATGAGTATTCCGATGATTTACTGTCCGATGCCGTAAAAGACCGCAGGCCGGTAATCATTGATTTTTCGGCTGACTGGTGTGCCCCCTGCCGGGAGCTTGACGAAGTTACCTTCCACGACGGGGAAGTCGTCAAACAGGCTGCCCGGGACTTTATCATGATCAAAATCGACCTCACGCGCAGGGGCAATCCCGATCATGACCGTCTCTTACAAAAATTCGTGGTCAAGGGGGTGCCGACAGTTGTATTTTTGGATCGCAAAGGACAGGAGCGCCAGGATCTGCGCCTGGTGGATTATCTGCCCCCCGACCAATTTCTAATCCGCATGGCGGAGATTCGTAAGGCCCAGAGTAGTGGCGATTAGGCGTTTCGAAATAGTGGGGCCAGATGACAGAAGACAGAAAACAGAGGACAGATGAAGCTTCGGACAGGCTGACAAATTTTCTGATTGTTCAATCTGACTTCTGTACTCTGACCTCTGTCCTCTTTTTCCAGGCACCTAAAATATATCCAAGTTATATAAATTACTAGCGGGACGCAACATTAGATGGAGGTTAATAGATAATGCTACAAGTCCGATTTTTCATGAACCTGCCCAACGGCAAACCGTGAAAGCACTTTAAAAAGATGATCCCCGGTCTGGGGAAAAAGTATGACATCGAGATCGAAACCATCGCCAAACCCAAAGATGACTTCATGACCGACGAATACTTCGAGCTGGATCTGCCGGTGGCGCCGGCCGTGATGGTGGGCGATGAAATTGTGGTCGAAGGCACCGATGTTGCTGAACTCGACCTTGAAAAAGTCATCTGTCAGCAGCTCGGTTTACCGGAGCCGCGAAAAAAAGGCTTCGTTAGATAGGGCCGTCATAAGCCAACGACTTATCTGCAATGGCAAATGAAAATATCATCAGAGAAACCAACAGCAATTACGGATTCAATCTGTCATGGTGGGACCGGTTGTTCGGCACCTATTGCGCCCAGCCGGCCAAAGGTCATGAGAGCATGACTATTGGATTGTCCCAGTTTCGTGACCCGAAAAAATTGACCCTGCCATGGCTTCTGGTTTTGCCGTTTATTGGACCTACGGGCAGACAGCCAATCAATCGTCATTAGCAGCCAGAATTCTTTCCTGCACCCCCCCCGGGTGGAAATTCTGGAATACTTTGAAATTGTGTAACCCGCGGTTTGCCGGGGGTTTCATTTAGCCTGAATTTTATTTGATAATTTTCGCAACTTTCTGATAAGGGAGCGCTATGGCCAATGCTTTCGAAACCCTTGCAATAAATAGATGTAAATAATACATAATGATTTCAGATGAAAGAAACTTCAGGATATGATTTTTGGATATCGGCTGCCGGCCTGGTGATCATCCTGTTCATGCTGATCGGGAGCTGCTCGATTTACAATAACCCTGATGCCAAAGAGCAGGTCGTGCTGCTGCATGGTTTTGGGCGCCAGGGCAACGCCATGTTCCTATTGCAAAAGCGGATCCGCGATGCAGGATATAAGGCCCACAGCATCGAGTACGCGTCGCTGCAGGACTCGCCGGACGTCATCCTTAAAAAGGTGTCCGAACAGATCTCCATTTGCTGTAAAAATGACCGCCACCGGGTGCACTTTGTGGGCCATTCCCTGGGAGGCCTGATCATTCGTGCCTATCTGGATAAAAAACCTTTGAAAAATCTGGGACGGGTCGTATTGCTGGGAACACCCAACCAGGGCAGTGAACTGGTTGACATTTACGGCGACAGCTGGTTAATTAAAATCCTGGGACCTACGGCGCGCGTTCTTGGTACCGATGATGAAAGCTTCCCGAGCCGCATTGGCCCTCCCTATTATCCGCTGGGAATCATTGCGGGTACTGCCGGTACCAATCCCCTGACCGAAGATCAACTGCCCGGACCCGACGATGGACTGGTTTCGGTAAAAAGTACTAAAATAGACGGCATGACGGATTTTCTTGAAGTGGATACCAGCCATTCGATGATGCGCTATAACGAAACGGTGGCCCACGAAACGATCCACTTCCTTAAAAAAGGACGTTTCTCTCAATAACCCGCAATAGCCAGTCATTAAAAAGCATTATCCAACGATCCGGCAAATTACAGTTGTGATTTTGCCAGACGCCGGAAGGAGGTTATAAAAAATGAACCTTTTCAAGTTTATCCTGCTTCTGACCATTTTGATATTTGCCGCATCATGTGCCACCGTCCGGGAGGACTATCCCGAACCGGAACCGGGTTACGCATCAGCGCCAGGCACATCGGGTCCCCTGGCCGATCTTGAATCAGCCTTTGCCGCCAGGCACGGTTCTGAAAAATCCGGATTTATGCTGCTCGAAAACAGTGAGCAGGCACTCAAATGGCGTCTGGCCATCATCGACGAGGCCCGGCACTCCCTGGATATCCAGTACTTCCTCTGGTATGCCGATGATATCGGCGATCTGATCTTAAAACGCTGCCTGGATGCCGCCAACCGGGGAGTCCGGGTCCGATTGATTGCCGATGGTATGATACTGATTGGCGAGGGTAAGACCATCGCCGCCCTCAACACCTATCCCAATGTCGATATTCGCATTTTTAACCCCTTCGAGCAAAAGCGTGCCAGCCGCAGCCTGAAAAGATACCAGACGTTAGAACGATTCAATTACCGCATGCACAACAAGCTCATTGTGGCAGATAACCACATCACCATCATGGGGGGGCGCAACCTGGGAAACGAATATTTTGGATTAAACCAGACCTACAATTTTTTGGATCTGGATGTGCTCGGGCTGGGACCGGCTGCACGCCAGATGTCCGACATTTTCGATCATTTCTGGAACAGCCAATGGGTGGTTCCCGGATATGCTTATGCCGGAGAGGTGCCGGAGGGTTTTCTGGCTGAACAGGAACAGGCACTGATCGAATCTCTTAAAGAATCCAAAGTGCTGGTCAACTATCCGATGGAACCACAAAACTGGTCTGATTTACTGAAATCCCTGCCGGAAAAACTTAAAATCGGCACCAGCAAAAGAGTTTATGACATTTTGGATGATGAGGTCATTGACCAGCGCATGGCCTCTGAAATACCGGAGTTCAGCAAAACAGCCCGGAAGGAGCTTCTGATCGCCAATGCCTACCTGATTCCGGATGACAGCATGCTCGAAGAAGCCGCCGATATGGTAAAACGGGGGGTAAAGTTGCGGATTGTCACCAACTCTCTTGCTTCCCAGGATGTACCGGCTGTCAACAGCCACTATGGTCCCTACCGCAAGCGTCTTCTGGAAACAGGAATTGATTTGTACGAGCTGCGCCACGATGCCGCCATCAAATCCGAGACCGATACCCCCCCGATAACAGCCGGCTTTGTCGGTATGCATACCAAGGCTTCAACGGTGGATCGCTCCCGGGCCTATATCGGTTCGTTCAATCTCGATCCGCGCTCCAGGAACCTCAATACCGAAATGGGCTTATTGATCGACAGCCCCAAGCTGGCCGAAGCGCTGGCCCAAAAAATAGAATATTTAATGCAGCCGGAAAACAGCTGGCGGGTGCAGCTGGATGAAAAAGGCAAGCTGATATGGGTTTCAGGTGATAAAACCCTGACCCGGCAGCCGGCCCAGGGTTTCTGGCAGCGGGTCCAGGATGTGTTTTTTAAGATTTTTCCCAAAGACTACTATTAGGAATGACGAAGGACGATTGTCGAATGTCGAATGAATAATTGAGGTATGCTATCTTTTAAATATGCGTTGCAGTATAGATTTTTTCTTCTGAATAGCGAATATACGTTTCGCTCCAAACCTTCTGATCATCGTATTTGGTCCGTAGCGACCCCAGGAAAATCCATCACCGACTTTGGCTTCTCTTAAATCAATCATCCACCAGGAATCATCCAGACTTCGGGCAAATGTCTTCAGGTCCCCATCAGCAGACTGCCGGACCTGCTCGACAGTCAGAAGTCCCGGGTTCTGACGCCAGATGTTATCATGGTGGATCTCATGGACTTCATTGATTTCACTTCTCCAGGGCGAATTGCCCAGTTTGATGAGCTCATCGATGAAATGGGCCAGGCTGTCGGTTTGAAACACGATCACCGGCGCATCGTGACACACGAAGAATATCGGTCCCCAGGTTGTTGATCGAGCAATAAGATCTACCACCCAGTAGTTGCCGAATCCATCATGGGCGATGGGCACCGCATGGGGGAAGATTTCTTCCATGCCGAATCCCGGCAATAATCCCGAAAAATCGATCGACTCCAGGACACCATCGAAGCCCCGGCAATATTCCAGCAACTCCCTGGCCTCGGATGGCAGCGGGCACGGTATGGCGGCCTCCAGTTCGCTGAGCTCCCCGGGTACCAGGGGCGGCAGCAACTTGAGAGTTTCAACGTTGCCGTCTTCGTCCACAAATCGGGTTCCTTCGACGCTTTTGATAATGTCAACGGGATTCACCGATATTCTTCTTTCGATTTAACTGGTATGAAGTATTGGTAAAGGCGAAATTTACCCCGGTCCGTAATTCACCGCCATTACTGCATCGGGCGGGGGTTAACCCCGCCCCTGCTTCTGACGAATTGATTCCGCTAAAAATTTCTATCCATTTTTGTCAGGAGCTAAGCGGGCTCTTTGATTTTGGAAATCCCGGGAATCAGCGTGGTGGTGCTGTTGATCCCGGGCAGCTGACGGATTTTGTCGTGCACGAACTCGGAGATAATTTCGGCATCAGAGCTGAGCAGATCGCGGGTCAGCACCACCTTCACCAGAAGATCCACGTCCCCATGAACCGAATGGATTTCCCGGACCGGTTCCAGTTCGTATATTTTCTCCATCAGCTTTATTTCCTTTTTAGCCTGCACGCTCATCAATATGAAAACCGTGATGCCGTGTTTCATTTCCGGATATTCGCAGTCTTTTAGTTCAGCCATTTTTCTACGAAATGCCTCCATGTTATTTTGAATAAATTTCCCGATACCGATGCCGTAACGACGCTTACGGCCCTCCTTCCATTGGTGCAGGGTGATATAGGCATACAGGTCGGCAACGGTGCGTTCGGGAAAGTAATCGACCAGACGCCCGTTCTTGATAATATTGCAAAGGGGGCGATAAATCGTCTTGTGCCAATCCAGGGCCGCATCTTCAAATGAAACGGCTTTCTCACCTTGCTGTTTTAAAAATTTTTGGTGCTCGTTTATCTGGTCCAGCAGATGGGCATACTGAGTGACCTCGGTTAAATTGATTTCCACCGGCAGTCGCGTACGATCGGCAAAATCGGCGCGTTCTCGATATAGAATGTTTTGCAGGGAGTCGTCGGTGGGAACCAGCTCGACGACATGGGCCAATATTTCATCCTGACCGAGCGCTTTGGCCGCCGCAATCCGATGGTTGCCGTCCAGAACAAAAAAGTCGTCCTTAATCTGGTACAGCTTTACCGGACCCAGATTGCGGCCCTGTCGCATGGCATTTTTAATCCATTCCAGGCGCTCCGAGGTTGCCCGCTGCTTTGGTCTGAACTGACTGTCAAAATCCTTGTAGCGGCCCACACTCCCCGTAATTCGATTCAACGCCACGGACCTGTTGCCCCGGTCATGCGAATCATAGGCCGCTTCTGATATTCGCTGTTCCTCAAAACTCTTCATCGCCGGTGTTTCATCGGCCGGCGGCTGAAAATTCTTGAAGCGCTTCAGCGTTTCACGAATTTTTGATTTCCAGGATGTTATACCCATAGGTGTTCATCACTTTTGTCCTGCCGATCAGCGTTACCCGATCCGAGGGGCTGTCAAACAGCCGGTGGATGTGCCCGTGAATGAAATAATCCGGCTGGTATTTTTTTATGAACCGGTGAAAGCATTCAAACCCCCTGTGGCAGGGATCTTCAGCGTCATGAACGTGGCGGGGCGGGGCGTGAGTGACGACCACATCAACCCCTTTCTGCCACCACAGTCGGAGACGCAGCCAGCGAATGACGGATCGCATCTGGGCCTCGGTATACTGGTAGGGTCCGCCGTTGTACCAGTGGGAGCCCTCCAGCCCGAGAAAATGGATGCCTTCAAACTCCACCAGCCTGCCGTGCAAATTAATTCCGCCCTCCGGTGGTTTGGCTTTGTATCGAATATCGTGATTGCCGCCGACGTAATACAGGGGCGCATTCAAGGAGTTTACCAGGAATGTCAGGTACTCCGGCGGCAGATCACCGCATGAAAGGATCAGGTCGACACCGGCAAACCGCCTCGCGTCTGACAGCTGTTTCAGATCGGGATCAACGGTATCCGAAACGGTCAGGATTTTTAAGTTGCTTTTGTTTTTCAAAATTTTTTGAAACCTTCTCCCGCTGCAGATAGGGATTTTGGCCAGAAGGCTTTATTGAGCTAGAATAGAAATCCTAAGTCAGAAACTACGAAAACGCAATCTCAAAGTAAAGTTCTCCAATTTGCCCCGAAAATAACAGGCCGCCCCTGTATGAGTCCCAGCCGATAGGCTGCAAAATACAAAATTTTATGAACTTTTATTCCTAAAAGTGGGGAAATCGTTTCACTTTCTCTTCGTTTCCAAATAGCAATATACTGTAATTACAGAAAATATTATAAAATTAATCCGAGCACGATTTTTGCATCATGCCCTTGTATTAGCCCTGAGGAGCATAAAAATGTATTTAAATCATTACGGACTGGACAGAAAGCCGTTTGACATAAGCCCCGATCCATCCTTTCTGTGGATGAGCGATAAGCACAAAGAAGCGCTGGCTCACCTGAAATACGGCATCATCGACGACAAAGGCTTCCTGGTTTTAACCGGTGACGTGGGAACCGGCAAAACCGCCCTGATCCAATACCTTATCCAATCCATCGATCTGGCAACGGTCGTTGTCACCATTCCCGACCCGGACATGAATAAGCTGGACTTTTTCAATTTTCTGGCCAATGAACTTAATATGGGACAGACCTTTACGTCCAAGGGAGAGTTTCTGATCCAGTTTAAGAAATTTCTTCTGAAAGCCTTCTCCACCTACAAAAAGGTGGTACTGATCATTGACGAAGCCCAGAGGCTCAACAACGAATTATTGGATGAAATACGACTGCTGGGTAATATCGATCTTAGCGGCCTCATGCTGTTGAATATTTTCTTCATCGGCCAGAACGAATTCGCATCCATTTTGATGGAAGATAAAAACCGCTCCACCCGTCAGCGCATTACGGCCAATTTCCAGATCGGCCCCCTGTCGGCCGAAGAAGTCGAAGAGTACATCCGGCACCGTCTCCTGGTCGCCGGGGCATCCAAACAAATTTTTAAGCTGGATGCCGTTCAACAGGTGTATGGCTATTCGAAGGGGTATCCGCGTCTCATTAACATCATCTGTGATCGGGCCCTGATGACCGGCTACAGCAGCGGGCAGACGGCGATTACTGCAGACATAATTGACGAATGCGCCCGGGAGCTGGATGTTGCCCTGGGCAGTCCGACTGCTACCCAGCCCCAGGAACCGGCACCGGACCTGATGCCCGAAAAAAATTTTCGCACCCAGAAAATAGATAACCTGAAAATTGCTGTTGGCAGCCATGTACTGGAAACCCGTTCAGATATTGACCTGATCACTGCCGGCAGCAACATCCCGGTTTATCAGGATTTTGAATTTATCAGGGAAGAACTGGCAATGCAAAAACAGGATCACCGGAGGCGAAGCATTGGTATCGCTGCCGGTATCATTGCCGCTGTTTTTGTACTCGTGGGCGCCGGTTATATCTTTCACAACAGGGCATCCAACAACCTCACGCCAATGGCCGTTCAACATAGCGGCACGATTTATAAAGAAGGTCTTTTACAGGTGCCGGCAGCCAGAAAAATCATTGAAATGGTGAATCCGGAAAACCGCCCGGTAAAAGACCAAAAACCATCCGTTGATAAACAGACGGTCATCGAAGAGGATACTTCCGGCAGCCTGGAGCCATTAACACCGCCCCGGGAGGTCCTGCCTCTGGAGACGCAAAAATTTACTGTCTTTTTCAAGCACAACTCAAACCAATTGCCCCGGCAGACACTGGATACCCTCGATCACATCATCGACCTGGTGGCCAATCATCCCATCGCAACCGTAACCGTAACCGGCTACACGGACTCCCATGGCGACAGATTATACAATGTGATGCTGTCGGCTGAACGCGCCAACCGGGTCAAAGCCTATCTGGTGGAAAACGGCGTGCCGGAAGCAAAAATCAACGTTCACGGCAGGGGACCGGAAAATCCCATCGAATCCAACGCGACGCTTGAAGGAAGAAAAAAGAACCGCCGGGTTGAAATTGAACTAAGCCTTCAGGACCAGGAAGAGGGGCAGCATCTGACCGCCAGACTGAACAATCCTTCCCAGGGATCAATCTATTGATTGATCCTTCGATTTTTCAGGCTGTGGGCCAGCGAGCACAGCACCGGCACCACGATCAGGGTCAGCAGTGTGGCAAATCCCAGCCCGAAGATCACGGCCACCGCCATAGGTCCCCACCACTGGGAAGACTCCCCTCCGATATCCCAGGCCAGTTTACGAAAATCAAAACTGATGCCGGTGGCCATGGGAAACAGCCCTAATATCGTGGTGATGGCCGTCAGCATTACCGGTCGAAAGCGCACAGCACCGGCCCGCATCAGGGCATCTATAGACGTCATCCCCTTGGCCAGCAGCTGGTTGTAGTAGTCAATCAGGACAATGGCGTTGTTAACCACCACACCGGCCAGGCTGATGACACCGATACCGGTCATAATGATGCCAAAGGCAGTGCCGGTGACGAGCAATCCGATAAACACGCCGATCAAGGACAGGATCACCGAGGATAGAATAATCAGCGGTGTGATAAACGAGTTGAACTGAGTCAGCAGGATCAGCAGGATAATGGCGATGCAGGCAAAAAAGGCCTTGCTGAGAAAGGCCTGGGCCTTGGCCTGCTCTTCCTGCTCTCCGGTGAAGCGATAGGTATAGCCCCGGGGCCAGGTCAGGTTCTTTTGCATGCGTTCATCAATATCTTTGATAATGTCATTGGCCAGCCGGCCTGAAACGTCCCCGGTTATGGTAACCACCCGCTTCTGATCAAGCCGCATGATGGCACCGATGCCGCTGCCCAACGAAATTTCCGCCAGGCTTGTCAATGGTATGGGTTCTCCCCGGGGTCCTGATACCGTGATCCGCTTCAGGTTTTCGATGGATCTGCGGTCACGTTCCGGCAGCCTTGCAATAATGTCATATTCATCTTTACCTTCACGATACACACCGGCCTTGACGCCGTTGATGGCGGCTTTGACCGTGTAGGCGATCGTATAGGTGTCCAGACCCAGCAGCGCGGCTTTTTCCTTGTCTACCCTCACCCGGATTTCGGGCTTGCCTTTGACAAAATTATCCTTCAAATCCACCAGGCCGGGGATACCACGGATCTCTTTGCGCACCCGGGCAGCCAGCTGCCCAAGGGTCAGAATATTTTCACCGGAAATTTCGATGTTGATGGGCTTGCCGGTGGGCGGCCCTTCCTCTTCTTTTTCAACCTGGATTTCTGCGCCTTTCATGGTCGCCAGAATGCGCTGTCGCACCTCATCGACAATTTCAGACGAAGGCCGGGAGCGGTCGTGAAAATCCTTAAAATCCAGCACCACCCGGTTGATATGGGTTCCGGTGCCACCCTGGGAAAAGGGATCGCCGCCCATGGCCCCGATATTGGAAATCACATAGCGGATATCTTCATATTCTGAAACGATTATTTCCGCTTCGGCCACCAGTTTGTCGGAGGTATTTAAATTCGTGCCTTCCGGAGCCTTGATGTTGACATAGGCGCGCTTGGGTTCGGTTTCCGGAAAAAATTCGGTCCCCTTGCCGAACAGGCTGAAGGACAGCGTGGCTGCAACCAGCAGAAAGATGCTGGTCAGCATGACCACCCAGCGATGACGCAGGCACCATTGCAGTATAAACAGATAGCCGCGCTTCAGGAGCGGTTCCCTGTCGGACGGATTTTTTTTCTGGGGATTGGCGGTTTTGACCCTCTGGTAGCGGGCCGATAGAACCGGATTGATGACCAGGGCCACAAACAAAGATGCGCTCAGGGCCATGATCAGGGTCATGGGCAGATACCCCATGAATTCACCCATCAGGCCGGGCCAGAACATCATGGGCGAAAAAGCGCCCAGGGTGGTCAACGTAGAGGTGATCACCGGCCAGGCGACCTGATCGGCGCCGATACGAGCCGCCTCCTGGCGGGGTTTGCCCTGCTGCATGTGCCGGTAGATATTTTCCACGATCACGATGCCGTTGTCCACCAGCATGCCGAGGGCCAGAATCAGTGAAAACAGGACCACCATGTTCAGGGTTACATCAAAACCGGTCAACAGGGCAAAGGTGATGAACATGGAATAGGGAATGGCCATGGCCACGAAAATGGCTGACTGACCGCCGATGAAAAGAAAAATCACCGCCAGCACCAGCAGCAGGCCGGAAATGATGTTGTTCTCCAGATCGGCCACCATCAGCCGGACATCGTTGGACACGTCGGCCGTCAGGTCGATTTTCAGCGTCCGGGGCAGCTGCGGCCGCATTTCTTCGACGATTCTTTTGACTTCGTCGGTCACCCGCACGATATTCTCACCGCTGCGCTTGGAAACCGCAATGGTGACACTTTTTTCCCCGTTGATCCGGCTGCGGGTCAGGGCATCCTTGTGAGAATCTTTAATGGTTGCGACGTCGCGCAGGTAGACCGGCTTGCCGTCGCGTACGAAGGCAACAATGGAAAATATATCCGACGGGTGCTTGAAGTCCTCGGGAACCCGCACCAGGTATTTGCCTTCGCCGATGTCCATACTGCCGCCCGGCATGTTTACGTTGCCGCGGGTCACCGAGTTGATAATGCTTGAAAACGGAACGTTGTAGGCGCCGACCCGATCCAGGTCGAACTCGACGTGAATCTCCCGCTCAAGCCCTCCGCTGATGCGCGCTTCCAGCACGCCGGTAATCGATTCAATCTGGTCCTGTATATCTTCAGCCAGATTCTGAAGTCGCCGCAGGCTGAAGGGGCCCGACAGAACCACCCGGATAACGGGCATATCCGAAAAATTGACTTCCTGGATGACCGGATCATCGGCCAGATCAGAGGGCAGGTCGTTTTTGGCCTGATCGACCTTATCCCGGACCTTCTGCACGGCATCATCCAGGTCGACCTTTGGTAAAAATTTAATGGCCACCGTGGACAGCCCTTCGGCGGATGTGGAGCGGATTTCCTCGACATTGTCGATCCCCTTGAGTTTGCGCTCGATGGGAATGGTGATCAGTTTCTCCATATCCTGGGGCGCGACGCCTTCGTAGTTGGTGGTCACAAACACATAGGGAATCGTAATGTCCGGAAAAGATTCGCGGGGCAGGGTGGCATAACAATAGAGGCCGGCAATTACAATAATCACCAGCAGCGCCAGCACCGTTGCCTGTCGTTTAAGGGCCGCCTGATTCAGAATCATTTAACAATCACCTTCATCCCATCTTCGACTTCGGTATGCCCTTTTACGATCAGATGGTCACCGGCATCAAGCCCGCTGGTAATTTGAACCCGGTCGCCCTCGATTACCCCGATGGAAATGGTGCGGGATTCGGCGAGGCCGTCTTTTTCGATAAATACGATTCGCTCTCCGCCTTTGTCCACCAGGGAGAAAAGTGGGGCTGCCACGGCAGCTGTAACAACCCGGCGCACAAAAGCCACCCGCCCGATCATGCCCGGTCGGATATCATGATCGACATTTTCGATAATGGATCTAACCAGAAAGGTCTTGGTGGCGGGATCGGCTTTAAACGACACAAAATCCACTGTACCGACAATGGTGCGATCCGGAAACGCATCTATTTTAACCGGTGTCTGCTGGCCTTTTTTTACAAACCGCACATCGAGTTCCGGTACCCGGACGTTGATTTTGATTTTGTCTATATTGACGATATCTACAATCGGTTTGCCAACATCGGCGTATTCGCCCACGCTTAAATGACAATAATTGATAATGCCGGTTATGGGTGATTTGGGAAAACCATGATTGTACCTGACCCTGATCTGCTCAAGATCGGTCAACGCCAGCTTGCGCTGGGTTTCGCTTTGATCCAGCTCTTCCCGGGCAATGATTTTATTTTCGAACAGCCGCTTGCGCCGCTGATAGAGGTCATCGGCCAGCTTGTAGGCAGCCCGGGCATGTTCCATGGAAGCCTTCAGCGCCGAAACATCTATTTTGATCAACAGGTCGCCTTTGTCGACTTTCTGGCCCTCCCGGGGCCCGACCCATTCAACCCGGCCGGCAGTATTGGCCGCCACTTTAACATCCTCATACGCCTCGGTTTCACCCGGCAAAAATATAACATCCCGCATGGCCACAGGCTTGACGATCAGTATGGAAACCGGAATCGCCGGTTCCTCCGAGGATTCATCTTCAGCGATGGCCATGGATTCCTTATCCTGGCATCCTGAAATAAGCAGGACTGCTAACATGACAGCTGTCAGAAATACTAAAATATGGACTCTGGTTTTCATTTACTGCATCTCTCCCCGGCTTAACCCCTGAAAAGCCAGTCGCAACAATCTCTCCGGACGCTGCGGATCTGCCATTTCCGGTAGAATCTGATTCATGTTTAAACTGAAATCGATCAGGCTGAGCACCAGAAAGGCCACCTCATCCAAATCGACTTTATCCGTTTCTTCTGCGGTCATTCCGCCGATATATATCCGTTTGACGGCATCGAACATATGGCGCTGGTATTGTGGGAAATCATACTCGGGCGCTCCCTGGGGTGGTCCGTAAAGAAGTCCGTGAATCATTTTATAAAGCGTCTGGTATTGCTGGACACCTTCGGATATTCGACGATAAAAAAATATTAGCCGATCCAGGACTGACCCCGAGGCGGAAAAAATTTCATTTAAAATTTCCTGCTGAACTTCGGCAGCCCATTCCAGAATGGCATAAAACAGCCCCTCTTTGCTCTTAAAATAGTAGTAAAGAACCGGTTTGCTGACGCCCGCCCGGTCTACAATTTCACGCACCGAGGTGCCGGCATAGCCCTTTTCCGCGAACAACTCGGTGGCGGTTTCCAGAAGTCTCTGCCTGGCGTTAGGTTCCGGCGCTTTTGGTGCTTTGTCATTTTTATTAAGTAACGCGTCCATATACACATCCTTCAGCAAGGGTGCAATTGAAAAAACCAGGGAGCCCTGTTTATGTTAACAATCGCAGAATGTCAATACCTAACCTACCTACCGGTAGGTATATAATAACAATTTTATGGAGATTTTCAAGATATTAATCATAAATATCTAATATTATTAATTTAAAATAAATTTCGACACTTTGTGGATTAGGGTTAAAGTTTTATTCGAAATATGCCGATATAAATGAAAACCGCAAAAAAAGGGGGTATCACTATGTAGGCTTTGTTAACACTGGTGGGAATATTACTGTTTTTTGCCATGGGCGCCTTTAGTATTTATCTGGTTATCGATTTTATTGAATACCTGAAAAAATATCACTCGGAAAGATGGGCGACACTTTCTTTTGAGCGTCTCTTTGGTATCTCCCAGCA
>CAJICI010000171.1_pt1 | contig 13742 bp, 9 predicted proteins | sample 9199571 | NCBI WGS metagenome assembly CAJICI01 (sample SAMEA7708329, study PRJEB35096) | sediment metagenome | biome: marine neritic benthic zone biome [ENVO:01000025]; feature: sediment [ENVO:00002007]; material: shallow marine sediment [ENVO:03000034] sea grass bed [ENVO_01000059] ...
AACCGATCGCCAGCCATTGGCAAAATCATCGCCAATAATGCACACACCGGATTCATCAAAAATTTTGTGAATCTCCAGTGGATCAAAAACCATCCCTGAAAGAAACAATCGGGGTCGGTTCTTTCCATCGTCTTTTAGCGTATCCAGTTTTGACAGCAGATCTTCAAGCATGGTGTTGTATACCTCTGCCGGCAGAAAAAAAGCTGATTTGATGATGGTATAGAAATCATGGCTCTTGATGAGTCCCGGATTTATCCTGCGAATTTCGTATAGCCGGCGCTGCAGCTTTCGCGTGCGACCTATTCGCCTGGATGCCTGTTGCAGTGAATCGCCGGATAATTTGTTCCCCGTAATTTCTTCCAATCCATCTGTGACGGATTCAATGACACTTTTGAGGTAGCCGTGCCGGGCTTCCATGGTCCGGGTAATCGGGATGGAAAGCTCCAGGGTCGGCTTGGTAAAAATACTGCGATAGATTTCGCGCAAATTCACCAGGGTGTCACACAGTGAGGTAAATGCATAGGCCTTCACCATGTCCGCAATTCCTCTCAACTCCAATTCCAGAATCGATCGTGCCACCGAGCAGCAGTAGGATTGCAAATAGGCATCAGAATTCTCAATCGCCAGATTGTTACCCCATAGCTGAACCGGATATCCGCCGGCCGCATCGATGAGTTCCATCGGGAAATAGGCCGGCATAACACCGATTACGGGACGGTCAAGCTCCTTTTCATACCGCGAAATGGTTGCTGAAACGTTGTTAACGATGTCGTGAAATGCTTGAAACATAATATCTGCTCCCAAATCGGAAGTACTTAATTTCTCGAAGGTATTAGAAGCTATCTCAAAAAACGGATTTGGGTCAATATCAAGGCGGCCGCGAGGTTTAACCCGCAGGAATACATCAGTATTTCGAGGACTTAAACCGAGCGCCCAACGCCGAGATTGGACCAAAAGACTTTTTTGAGATGGTTTCTAATTATCTTCGCCTGTTAAACGGAGCGCAGAACATATTACCAGTCATACGCTTCTCTTTCGAGGTCAGAAGACAGAAGTCAGTATAAAAATAGAGAAACTACAGAAGAATATCTGACTTCTGTCCTCTGTTATCTGTCCTCTGTTTCCTGTCATCTGTTACCTATAGCCCACCAAACCCCTCATCTGAAATCTCAATGGCCGCAGCACAACCGGCCTGGATAGCATCCATTTTGCCGAATGTCAGCGGCAGTTCGGTTTGGATGAAAAATTCAGCGGTTTTGATTTGACCTTCGTAAAAAGCGATATCCTTTTTTTTTTTTTTTTCTTCAATCTTCTCGGAGTCCACCACCTCACGCCACAACAGCATCCATGCCATGATCGTATCACCCATGGAGTATAAAAACGGCAGGGCATGGGCAAAACCCACCCTGAAGTTTTCCGACAGGGCCATTTGTCCGATATGCATGGCAACTTCGCCGAGGCGATTGGCGGTTTTTTCAAGCCTTGCACCCAGATCATTCAATCCGTCAATCCCTTTGGCCCGGGAGGCAGTTTCCTGGATTTCACCCAGTAAATTCATGAAAACCAGCCCCTTTTTCGCCCCGATTTTACGGGCCAGCAAATCCATGGCCTGGATGCCGCTGGTGCCTTCATAAATGGAAGTAATTTTACAATCCCGGGCATACTGCTCAACGAGGTAGTCTCTGGTATAGCCGGCGCCGCCGAAAACCTGGATGGCCTGAATGCAGACTTCATGGCCTTTGACAGCCATGTAGTCTTTGACGATCGGGGTCAGCATTGAAAAGAGGTCGCCAAATTTCTCCTGTTCATCGGCCGAATCGGTTATCAGTGCCTGGGATGCGCAGCGGGTCATGTAGTAAAAGAAGCTGCGCATCCCGTCGACATAGGATTTCATCCATAAAAGATTACGGCGCACATCCGGATGTCTAATAATTGCCACCGAAGGTGCACCGTGATCCGCAAAATTTTCAAGGTCACGCCCCTGGATACGTTCACGGGCATAATTGACCGCCAGCAGGTAAGCGGCAGAAGCGTAGGTCATGCCCTGCAGCCCGGTGCTCATGCGCGCGTGGTTAATCATGTTGAACATGACCTGCATGCCCTTGCGTTCCTCTCCCAGCAGATATCCAATGCAATTGCCCTTGCTGCCAAGTGTCATGCTGCAGGTGGCGCTGGCGTGGATTCCGTGCTTTTCTTCGATACCCGAGCAGGTAATATCGTTTCGGTCGCCCAGGCTGCCGTCATCATTCACAAAATATTTAGGCACCAGAAACAGGGAAATACCTTTGGTACCGGGCGGATCTCCTTCGATTCGGGCAAGTACCGGATGAATAATGTTTTCAGCCAGATCGTGCTCACCATTGGTGATAAATATCTTGTTACCCGTCAGAGAAAAAGTGCCGTCATTGTTGCGCACGGCGGTGGTTGTCAGGGCCCCCACATCGGAACCGGCATCAGACTCGGTCAAAAGCATGGTACCGCCCCATTCAGCCGATGTGAGCCTTTTAATATATGTTTCTTTTTGCTCCGGTGTACCGTATAAATCAATGATATAAGCCGTACCGTTTCCCATGGTGGCATAGCAATACAGCGGCCAGTTGGCGCCGACAAAATACTCGGCGGCGGCGGCTCCAATGAAAGTTGGAGCTCCCTGCCCTCCCATTTCCTGGGATACACCGAGGTTATTCCACTCGCCTTCCAGAATCAGCCGGTATACCCGGTGAAAGCTTTCGGGCACCTTCACATCGCCGGCATCAAACTTCACCCCCTCCTCGTCACCTTCGGCCAGAAGTGGCAGCAGTTCTTTCACTGCCAGCGCCCGGGCTTCGGTGAGGATCATGTCACAGGTTTTCTTATTGAATTCGCGGTATGTCTCATGCTTTAATATCTCTTCACAATTCATCTGTTCCCAGATCACGAAATCCAGGTCTCTTCTGTCGACTATTTGTTGTGGCATCGTCGGTTATCTCCGTGTTTTAGAACCTATCTCAAAAATGCATTTTACGTCCAATGGCTTCGTTGCGATTCGATTTTAAATGCTCACGTACTAACGTGTACGCTCCGCTTTAAAATCGAATCGACGCCTCGCCCTTGAACGCAAACTACAATTTTGAGATAGGTTCTGAATATTAAAACGTTTGATCAGATCAGATTTTCTAATCGGCTCTGGACACTATCGTGCAATGCACTAACCATTTTTCGTGTATTTCATTACACACACACCTTACTTATAATATTATATATTTTTGTCAATAATAATTTTTTAATTGACAATTACAACATTGATTGATTATGTGAGAATCTAAGTTTATTTTCCCTTTTATCTTACAGCAACCTGACAGGCAAATTATGAAAATTAGAGAACTCGTCAGTCGAACCGGTGTGCCAAAAGAGACCATACATTTTTATATCCGGGAAGGACTCCTCCGCAAACCCCGGAAAACCAATAAAAACGTTGCAGAATACAACGAAAGGTATGTCGAACAGATCCGCCTGATAAAAGATCTGCGGGTTAATTATTACCTGCCTATCCCTGAAATAAAAAATGTAATCAAGGATTATAAAAAGCAATCACCTTCGGATCAGGCCATATCAAAATTTCACAGCAAGTTTTTTCGATTTTCCGATCGCCTTCTGGCTGCTGAAATCGAGGGCAGAGAGGATTTCTGCCACGCAACCGGCCTCGGGGAAAAATGGCTCGCCATGGCGGAGCAGTGGGGATTGATTACACCGGAATTCCATGGGGATCGCCCTGTTTATTCGGCTGATGATGCCGCCATTGGAAAATTGATGGTGGATATGGACAATTTAGGCTTCGGACCCAAGAGCGGTCATGATCCTGAGGATTTAAAGCAAATTTCAGATTTCGTCAGGGAATACCTGGTCAAAGCGTTCAAAAAATATTATCAAGATAATCTTGAGAAACTATCTTCCGCGGACGCGGTGGCCAGGGGAAACCAGTTTCACGAGCTTATCAGTTTGCTGTTTTATCATCTTTATCGCAAATTTGCCCGGGAAGCCGCCAGAAACCTGCTGGAATCAGATCGGGCTCGGAAGCATGCCGAAAAATGATCTGTATAACCAGGCCCTATCTCAAAAATAGGATTTTGGTTCAAAATTGCGGCGCTGCAACCCTTCAAACCCTGATTAGGACCAAATGATCGAATTAGCCCCTGACATTTTTTACATTGAGGGAGAAAACAAGTCTCGATTTCCCTATTGTGCCTGTCTCTATATAAAAGGCAAAAACTTGCGGGTGTTGATTGATGCCGGCATGGGTACGCAAAATCTAGAGCCCGTGAGCAAAACCGGCATTGATCTGTTGATCCTGACCCATTGCCACATCGATCACAGATTAACCCGCAAGGAAATCCCGGATGTCCCGGTGTGGTGTCACCGGGAAGATGCCGATTATTTAAGAGATCGCGATGCTTTCTTCTCTGCAATGGGGTTAAAACGCAGTGGCCTTGAGTTGTCGGGTATTTTTGACATTGACCGCAATTTGCTGGAAATGGAAATCAGCCATGAACTCGCCGACGGTGAGCAAATTGATCTGGGCGGCGTGACCCTGGAGGCCATTCATACCCCCGGTCATACTCCAGGTCACACAGGGTTTTTTATTCCGGAACATGGCATACTCTTCTCCGGGGATATTGATTTAACACCCTTTGGCCCCTTCTACGGACATGATTTTGCCGATATCAACGACTTTCTTTTATCAATCGAAAAGTTAGAGAAAAACAATTCCAGAATCATTGTCAGCGGTCATGCCGGACCATTTAGAAACAACTTCACCGAAAAGTTCAGACAATATGGCGAGGTCATCCACCGCAGAGATGGCCTGGTTTTGGAAAGGTTGACCCGGGCCAAATCCATCGAAGATTTCAAGGGCAGCCATCTCTTTTACAAAGCCTATCCGGATTTCCCGGATTTGATCCGCTGGTTTGAGCTGGTCCATATCGAAAAACATCTTGAAAGACTGAAGGCTATGGGTAAAGTCCGCCAGAACGATGGCCGCTGGATAAAGGTATAGAGCTTAGTGGCAATAAATAGTCCCTTGCATGAATCTGTGTGGTAGAGTTTTGACCACAACCCTGAACCGTGAACCCTGCCTGTGGGGGCGTAGCGTCTTGCGCGAAGACCCAAACCTTTGACCTTTATCATATGAAAGGAATAGCGACATGAACATCGAGGACATCAATAACATTGCCGTCATCGGCGCCGGAAACATGGGACATCAGATCGCCATGCTGTGTGCGATTCATGGTTACAAAACCGTCTGCACGGACATCAATGCAGACATACTAAATAAAGCGGAAGCATTTGCCGACACCTACCTTGCCGGCCGAGTTGAAAAAGGTCGATTAACCCGGGAGCAGGCCACAGCCGCCCGGGATCGGATATCTTTTACTGCCAGTATGCAAGAGGCTGTCAAAGATGCAGACTATGTCATTGAGGCCGTACTGGAAATCCTGGATCTGAAACGCAAAATATTTGCCGAACTGGACCGGATGGCGCCGGCACATGCTATCCTGGCGACCAACAGCTCGGCCATCGTCAGCTCCAAAATAGCCGATGCCACCAATCGCCCCGAAAAGGTTCTCAATCTACATTTTTTCAACCCGGCCCTGGTAATGAAACTGGTGGAAGTGGTTCAGGGGCCTCACGTTTCCGACGAAACCAGGGAAATTTCCATGGCCCTTTGTGATAAACTCGAGAAAGTGCCGGTCCACCTTAAAAAAGAAGTTGAGGGCTTTCTGCTCAACCGCATTTTCCTGGCAATCAACCGTGAAGCCCTCTGGCTGCTTGAAATGGGAGTGGCCAGCGTGGAAGACATCGACAAAGCCCAGGTATACGGTGCCGGCCATCCTATGGGCGCCTTCCGTCTGATGGATCTCACCGGCATCGATCTGGCGTATATCATGGGTATGGAGGCCTTCCGCGAAACCGGCGATGTAAGGCATTTGCCCAGTCCGAGTATTGTCGAAAAGTACACCAAAGGTGAATACGGCCAGAAGACCGGTAAAGGCTGGTATGATTACAGCAAAAAATAAGACGCAGAGCGCTTATTTTTTTGTTGATTATGTTGAATGGTTGATTGGTTAATTAAGTTACGGCGACTAACCGAAGATTAGAATAAACTTATTCAACTCAATCAACCCAATCAACTATTTCTCTACAAGCATTTATGATAACGAATGTTTGATAATTACTAACTTCCCGATAATTACGGAGGCGACCGTGGCTGCCAAGTTTGTAAGCGAAAGAAACATTAAATTCCTGCTGTATGAAGTGTTTGATGTGGAATCCCTGACGCAATACGAATACTACAGTGAACACAACCGCAAAATGTTTGACATGGTTTTGAAAGCCGCGGTCAAACTGGGCAAAGATCTTCTGTTTCCGATTTTCGAGGAAATGGATCGCAATCAGCCTGAACTGATTGATGGTGAAGTCAAAGTGCACCCGGCGGTAAAATCCATCATGAAGGAATTCGGCGAAGGCGGCTGGATCTCCAGCCGGGTTTCTTTTGAGCAGGATGGTGAACAGTTGCCTGGCCTTGTAGCCGATATGTGTGATTTCATATTTTGTGCCGCAAACTATTCAACCTATGCTTATCCGGGCCTCACCTATGGGGCATCACATCTGATAGAATCGTTTGGCAGCCAGGAGTTGACCGATACCTATGTTCCCAAAATGCATAGCGGTGAGTGGCAGGGTACCATGGCCTTAACCGAGCCGGAGGCCGGTTCCTCCCTTACGGATATTACTACCAGGGCCGTGCCCACAGATAATGGCTATTACCGTATCAAAGGCCAGAAAATATTCATATCCGCCGGTGACCATGACGGTGCCGAAAATATCATACATTTGATGTTGGCCAAGATTGATGGGGCTCCGGCCGGCGTAAGAGGGATTTCTCTTTTCGTTGTTCCCAAAAAGAGAATAGACGTTAATGGGGATCTTGTTGCCAATGATGTTGTTACATCCGGTCTGTATCACAAACTCGGTTATAAAGGCTGCCCCATTGTCCAATTGAGCATTGGTGATAAAGACGATTGCCATGGCTGGCTGGTTGGAGAACCCCACCACGGTCTTAAATACATGTTCCAGATGATGAATGAGGCCCGCATTCAGGTGGGTATGGGCGCAGCGGCCCTGGCGACCGCCGCATACTATGCTTCCCTTGATTATGCCAGATCTCGCCTTCAGGGTCGAAAAATAGGACAAAAAGACCCCAACCTTCCGCCGGTTCCCATTATTGAGCATGCTGATGTCAAACGCATGCTGTTATTTCAACGCAGTGTCACCGAAGGGTCGCTGGCCCTGCTGATGCAGTGCAGCAAGTATATCGATTATCAAAAGGTATTGAGCGCAGAGGAAAAAGAAAAATATCGACTGTTGCTGGAAATTTTAACCCCGATTGCCAAAAGTTACCCATCTGAAATGGGTATCCTGTCCATCAGTCAGGGCCTGCAGTGTCTGGGAGGTTCCGGCTACTGTGACGACTATCCACTGGAACAATATTACCGTGACTGCCGCATACATCCGATTCATGAGGGAACCACCGGTATCCAGGGAATGGATCTGCTGGGCCGCAAAATCATTATGGAAAACGGCCAGGCGTTTTTACTTTTCATAAACGAAATCGAAGATACGATTGGTGCCGCTCAACAATTCAGTGAGCTAAGGGGATTTGCCAACGATTTGAATACCACCCTGACAGATTTGCAGGATGTCACCCAGCATTTAATCCAGATTGCGCAGCGGCAGGGCCCGGAAGCGTTTTTGGCAGATGCAACACTTTATCTTGAATTTTTCAGCATCGTCACCATCGCCTGGCAGTGGCTGCAACAGGGTGTTGCGGTGCAAAAAGCGCTGCAAAATGGCGCTAAAAGGAAGGATCACAATTTCTATCAGGGAAAGTTATTCGCCCTGCGCTTTTTCTTTGCATACGAACTCCCGAAAACCCTGGGCCTGGCAAGACGGCTGTTGGATGATGACCGCCTGACAGTCGAGATGCAATCGGATTATTTTAACGATTAATCCGGAACAGACGATTGTTTTGAATCAATAAGCTGCTTGAGTCTGGCTATATGAGCCGGTCGCGTGCCACAGCACCCCCCGATGACGGTCGCACCGGCGTTTAGCCAGTCATTTGCGTGGGCCGCATACCTGTCAGGATCCAGATCCCCTCTCAGGCCAAGGGCTCCATCAGTCTTTTTGTCGCCTGTAAGATCCCAATCCCGGGGGATCGGCTGAAATGTGTTGGCGTATCCGCCGATGTATGTCAGCCCGGTCTGCTTCAGCTGCGGCATCGCTCTGGTGATGCTTTCCGGTGCACAGCAATTTACCAGCACGCCTGATATCGGCAGGTCCGTCAGCGCTCGGGCAGCCTCGCCGATATCTTCTCCACTGCGCAAACTGCCGGAACGATCCTCGTGCAGGGTCCAGCACATCCATACGGGTGTGCCGGTGCCGGTTGCGGCTGCGGCGGCAGCCCTGCCCTCATCGGCACTGGACATGGTTTCGCATAGCAGAAGATCGACATGGGGCGCCAGCACTTCGGCCTGCTCGCAGTACAGGGGCTCTATTTCTTCAAACTTCCCAACTCTATCCGGCCGGTAACTGCCTGCCAGCGGCGGCAGCGAACCGGCGATCAATACATCGCGACCGGATTCTTCCCGCGCCTCTTTTGCCAGGCTGCAGGCCGTCAGGTTTAGCTCCGCAAACCGCTCCTCAATGCCGGCCCAGGCCAGGTTGCTTTTGACAATCCCATATGAATTGATGGTAATAACGTCCGCTCCGGCGTTTATAAAATCTCTGTGGACCTCGCGAACCACCGCAGGGGCATCAATCAGGGCCCTGGCAGACCAGATCGAGGTCATCACATCAACACCGCGAAAACGAAGTTCCCGTCCCATGCCACCGTCGAGCAAAATGATTCTATCAGGCAGTTTTAGTGCTGTCATAATTTATTCTCAAAAAAATATGGTCTTTTAAAAATTGAAGTTGGCATTAATTATTTGCCAACGGGGCACTCCGTTTCACACAGTCGACAGCATTTCGCTACTTTTCCCGTCAGCCCATATTTTTCATCTATGGCAATACTCGCATTTTCCCTGTCGAGTTCCATCTGATTTTTACATAGCGGTCGGCTATAAACTCCGTTTCTGCCCGGCAGTTCATTGACCCCGAGTGGATTTTCAATTTGAATTTTCTTTTGGAATGCGTTTTGGGGGCAGATATTTCTGCAGGGCATTTCGCACGCCGGACAAGGATCGAAATCTGAAGGCCCTGTTGCGGGTAAGTTAAGGTCTAATAACGCTGCGCGGAGACGGACCCTGGGCCCGTAATCCGGAGTCACCAGCATATTATTTTTACCGATACACCCCAGACCGGCCATAACGGCCGCATCCTTGAGAAATATACCGCCCTGCACGATATAATAGGGCAGACCTCGTGCCTGGCAGCCTGTTTCCTGCCTGAGCCATTCTATCAGACGGGAAATGATGTCTATGAGTATCTGGTTGCCGGGTGTTCCTCCCCGTAATCCTTTTTGCCACCAGTCCAACTCGGGTTTGTCTTCAGGGTGCTCCACGGCAATGACGATCGCAGATCTGGCAAACTGCGGCCATAACACTTCGCCGGCATCTCTTGGAACTTCATCGTTCAAAAAGCTTTTATAGCCGCCTATCTGGGGATAAATCAGGTGAGAGGGCGATTGTTTCAGCGCTTCAACGTCTGCAATTCCTGCTGCACAGGCCCCAAGCTTCTTCGCTTTATCTATTATCTGAATCGATTCCATATCTTTGGTCCCCTTCACCAATAACGAATAACATTTAACATTTAACTGATTTTAACCCGGCAGGGATAAAAGCTTGCCTTGCCTGACAACCTGCTTCTCTGGATTGAAACCAATGCGGTATGTAAGCTCTGCCGGCTCGGTTATATCCCAGAGGACAAAATCAGCATCTTTTCCCTGTTCAAGGGTTCCGATCCGATCCTGCAGCCCGAGTGCCCTGGCGCCATTACGGGTTATGCCGGCAAGCGCTTCTTCGGGGGTCATTCTAAACAGGGTACAGGCCATGTTGAGGATCAAAAGCAGTGATGTCGTGGGGCTGCTGCCGGGATTACAATCGGTGGACAGAGCAATGGGTACATCGTGATGCCGTAGAAGATCCATGGGCGGCAGTTTCGTCTCCCGGAGAAAATAAAAGGCGCCCGGTAAAAGCACTGCGATCATCCCCTTCGCGGCCATGGCCTGGACTCCCTTTTCGGAGATATGTTCCAGATGGTCTGCCGATAATGCGCCGTAGCGCGATGCCAGTTCCGCACCATTTAGATCGGATAGCTGTTCGGCATGCAGCTTTACCGCCAGACCCAGTTTCCGGGCAGATTTTAGAACACGTTCGGTCTGGGCCGGAGTAAAACCAATGCTTTCACAGAAGGCATCCACGGCCACCGCCAGATTTTGTTTGGCGACCTCAGGCATGACGGAACTGCACACAAAATCGATATATTCATCGCTTTTGCCTTCAAATTCAGGTGGCAGCGCGTGAGCACCTAGATAGGTCGGTACAATGGTTACCGGATATTTTTCGCCCAGCTGCCGCGCGACCCTCAGCATACGCAATTCGGTTTCAAGATCAAGCCCATAACCGGATTTTATTTCAACCGTGGTGGCCCCTTCCTGCAACAATGCCTCAAGCCGTGGCGCACTTTGTTCAAGCAGGGCCTTCTCATCAGCTTCACGGGTAGCGGCAACCGTTGATCTGATCCCACCCCCCTGGCGTGCAATTTCCTCATAGGACGCTCCCTGGAGACGCAGCTCGAATTCATGGGCCCTGCTGCCGGCATAAACAAGGTGGGTGTGGCAATCCACCAACCCGGGTGTTATCCACCCCCCCTGACCGTCATGGATCTTATCGATTCGGGATTCATAACCGGACGGAAGATCGGCTCTTTTTCCAAGCCAGACGACCTTGCTTCCGCCGACGAGCATTGCACCATCTTTCACCATACCGTAAGGGCTGCTCTCGGTCATGGTAGCCAGATTGACATTAAGCCAGAGGCAATCGCCTTTTAAGGGGAATTCATTTTTTGCAGAACTCATTTATTGATGCCTTTCAATGGGGTCGTCACGGCTTGATTAGCAACATTTAACTTGAAGCGCCCTGGGCTACAGGACAGGCGAACTCACATCGCCGGCAGGGCTTGGAGACGGCAGCAGGTTCTTCGATACCCATTACCGTACCTTCGACCACTTCGGTCTCGGCTTCGCGTTTGTCATTCTCTTTCATGCAATGCGTCCTCTCGAAAGTCCCGCTGCGAAAGGCCTTTCTGGGGCAAACCCGGTGGCAGGGCCTGTCACAGCCGTTGCACGGATCGAAATCAATTGGACCGGTGGGCTCGAGCTCAGCCTCCATGAAGATCCCTCGCAGACGGACCCGGGTTCCGAACTGCGGCGTGACCAGCAGGTTGTTTTTGCCGATCACCCCCAGGCCGGCCAGGTGGGCGGAATCCTTAAGAAAGGCCCCGCCGAACTCGATTTGATAGGGCAACGAGAGGGCCTTGATTCCGAGTTTTTCATCCAGCCAGATGCGAAGTTGTTTTGACTGGAGCCGCATCAAACCGTTGCCGGGCGTAAATCCCTTGACCTTCATGCTCCACCAATCCAATGCCGGCTCGGTCGCCGGATGAACCAGCGCCCAGACCAGAACGGATTTGTGCTCTTCGCGCCATTTTACGCCTTTGAATTTAAAATAATTCGGCGATCCGGGCTCGTATTGCTCGTAAAATGGTGAATTGGCATAAATCTCGTAGGACCTGGAAGCTTTCAAATCTTCGATCCTCGCGATTCCCGCCAGGGATGCTCCCAGCTTTTTGGCCTTTGCGACAATGGTTTTCTCGATACTACTGACATCGGAATCCATGCGCTTTGGTCCTTTCAGTCTTCTCTTAATTAAATTGGAGCGGAAAAATAAGGAGATCAATCATTTCTATTTGCCCTCCTCAAGCCGGATACGTTGCGTGGGTCTCACGCAGATTTCGCCTTCAGCCTAATCAGGGCATCGGCTGCAACCACGCCCTGGCCGTCGGGAAGTATCAACAGCGGGTTGATATCGAGCTCGTTGATAGACGACGGGTTCTTTTCTACCATGCCCGCAACCTTCATAATGATATCAACAGTAGCGTCCAGGTCGGCTGGTTGACACCCCCTGAAGCAATTAAAAAGAGGGGCACACTTCAGATGACCCAACGCTTGCGATATATCCTCTGCGGTGGTCGGCAACAGGATGGACGCACTGTCTCTCATCAGCTCGACCATAATTCCACCGCCGCCAACCAGGAGATAGGGGCCAAATTGCTCATCCCGGGCCACACCGATAATGAGTTCGGCCACAGCGTCGTTAATCATTTTTTCAACCAGAAAGGACTCGGAAAGTTCCGACATTTCCTTAACGGAATTTAATACTGTGTCCGCGCTGCCAAGGTCGAGCCTGACGGCCCCGGATTCGGTCTTGTGTTCAACACCCAGAGCCTTGACGACCACAGGATAACCCAAATTGTCAGCCGCAGCAATAGCTTCCTCTGCGTTGCGGACAACCTGCCCTGAGGGAATCGGCACACCAATTCTATTCAGAAAATCCTTGGATTCGGCTTCATTCAATACTCGATCAGAATTTTCCTTTTGATATCCGAAAACATCCAGTAAAGGCGAACTGACAGGTCGTTTCCAGGCAGCACCCACATCAACGGCTGCCTGGATGCCTGCAAGGCCGGCATCGATACCGGCCAGAAAGGCAACACCATTTTTCATCAAACCCTCCGCCACCGACTCCGTAATGGTATCTGAAAACGTCGCCAGCACCGCGCCTTTTGTGCCGGTCTGTTGCGCGGCACGCACAAACCCCATCTCGGCACCACCCCAGGAGGATTGGTCACAGATATCTTCTCTGGGGTAATCGAGCAAACACAATGATAAATCAAAGTCTTCCGACAAAAATGCGCTAAACTTGTCGGCCATATGGTCTTCGTTATCCCAATCGAACATCTGATAGTCAAACGGATTGGCGGCTACGACCCGCTCGTGTACAATGGTGCCAAGGCGCTGGGCCACTTTTTCGGACAGCGGCGGCAAGGTCAAGTCAGGTCCCATGGCATCGGCCAGCAGTGTGAGGTCACCACCCGAGGTACTCATGGCTCCGATCCGACCGCCTTTTAATGGACCGAGGACGTGCAGCACTTTCAACGCTTCCATGAGCGATTCCAGGGAATCGACTCGCGCAACGCCGAGGCGCTCATACAGTGCACTCACCAGATCGTCGGAACCGGCAAGTGAGGCCGTATGCGATACCACCAATTCCTGACCGGCCGCAGAGCGACCGGTCTTGATCGCAACTATGGGCTTGGCCAGCTCCCGGGCAGCGTTGACTGCTTCCTGAAAAGTCCTGGGGTCCGGCATCGTTTCCACATAAAGTCCAAGCGCTGTTACATGGTCCTGGCGGGCAAAGGCGTGGATTGCATCATGGATATCAAACTTCAGCTTGTTGCCCAGGGAAAGCAGGTAAGCGATGGGAAGGCCACGTCGCTGCATAGTGAGGCTGAATCCCACGTTGGACGACATTGTGATGATTGCCACGCCTTGGTCGACCCGACGGCCGCCCTGTTGGTCGGGCCAGAGCATCGCTCCGTCTATATAGTTGAGAAGCCCGTAGCAATTGGGCCCGATCAGGGGC
>CAJICI010000808.1_pt1 | contig 13661 bp, 8 predicted proteins | sample 9199571 | NCBI WGS metagenome assembly CAJICI01 (sample SAMEA7708329, study PRJEB35096) | sediment metagenome | biome: marine neritic benthic zone biome [ENVO:01000025]; feature: sediment [ENVO:00002007]; material: shallow marine sediment [ENVO:03000034] sea grass bed [ENVO_01000059] ...
CCTGGCCATGGTGGCCTTGACCTCGCGCATGCAGCATGAGCGCAATTACAATGATGAACAGCTGGATCGTTTGACCGGCATGCCGCGGTTGAACATCGATCCCACCCGGATCGAGATGGGCTGGATCATCGATTTCTGCGCCCAGGCCCTGCGCAATATTATCATTGGTATCGGCGGCCGTATGGACGGCTTTACCATGCAGTCCAAGTTCGGCATCGCCGTGGGTTCCGAGTGTATGGCCATCCTGTCGGTGATCCGCGATCTGGCCGATCTGAAAGAGCGCCTCAACAACATCACCGTGGCCTTTGACAAGAGCGGCAAACCGGTGACCACCGGCGACCTTGAATGCGGCAATGCCATGACCGCTTTTATGCGCAACACCATCAACCCCACCATGATGTGCACCGCCGAGTACAACCCCTGCCTGGTGCATGCCGGACCGTTCGCCAACATCGCCGTGGGCCAGAGCTCCATCATCGCCGACCGCGTCGGCCTGAAGCTCTTCGACTATCATGTCACCGAGTCCGGGTTCGGCGCCGACATCGGCTTCGAGAAGTTCTGGAACGTCAAGAGCCGCTTCTCCGGCCTCAAGCCGCACGTCTCGGTTCTGACCACCACCATCCGCGCCCTGAAGATGCACGGCGGCGGCCCAGCGGTCGTAACCGGCAAAGCCCTGCCGGACGAGTACACCAAGGAGAACCTGGAGTGGGTGGAAAAGGGTTGCGAAAACATGGTGCATCACATCAACACCATCCGCAAAGCCGGCATCAACCCGGTGGTCTGCATCAACCGCTTCTACACCGACACCGACGCCGAGTGCGCCGTCATACGCAAGATCGCCGAGGCTGCCGGTGCCCGCTGCGCCGAGTCCAAGCACTGGGAGCTGGGCGGTGAAGGCGCCCTGGAATTCGCCGATGCCGTCGTCGATGCTTGCGAAGAAGAAAATGACTTCAAATTCCTGTATCCGCTGGAGATGAAGCTGCGCGACCGCGTGGACTTGATCGCCAAGGAAGTTTACGGCGCTGACGGTGTTGCCTGGGAAGCCGCAGCCGAGGCCAAGGCCAAGATGCTGGAAAACGATCCCAAGTACGCCGACTTCACCACCATGATGGTCAAGACCCATGAGAGCCTCACCCACGATAAGACCATCAAAGGGGCGCCCAAGGGCTGGACGCTGCCCATCCGCGACGTGCTGATCTACTCCGGCGCCAAGTTCCTGTGCCCCTGCGCAGGTCCCATAAGCCTGATGCCGGGTACCGGCTCCAACCCGGCCTACCGCCGCGTCGACGTGGATGTGGAAAACGGCAAGGTCACCGGACTGTTCTAGTCGTCAATAACGTTAAACCTGAATGGGGTCCGAGCGATTTTGCCGGACCCCATTTTAATTTCGTAAATTCTATTCTTCAGGTTTCAGGTTTCAGATGACAGAGGTCAGAAAACAGAAGACAGATGACTATCTGAATGCCCAGAGCCTTCCTACGGATATCGGGACCGAACATGCTGATACGCAATCTGTCCTCTGTCCTCTGTCCTCTGTCTTCTGACTACTGGCACCTGAAACCTATAAATAAAATATGCGAGTCCTTTTAATAAACCCTTTTTATCCAATCTCAGAAACCCCTAGTCCACCCCTGGGTCTTTCGTATCTGGCCGGTGCCTTGTCGGCCGCCGGTATAGCGGTTAAAATTCTTGACCTGGTTGTCTTCCCGTACAGTCGCTCCAGGCTGCAGGCGTTGATTGAGACCTTCAAACCTGCGATGGTCGGCCTGACAGCTGTTACCATGACATTCGATAATGCCATGGCTGTAGTTAAGGACCTCAAGGGGATCGATCCACACCTGCTGACCGTTATGGGCGGCCCCCATGTGTCTTTTTGTGCCGGGGAAACCCTTGAAAACCATCCCGAACTTGATGTCATTGCCATTGGCGAAGGTGAGCACACGATTGTAGATCTTTGCCGGGCGGTGGACGACGGTTTGGACCCGGCAGCGGTAAGGGGAATTGTTTATCGCCGGGGAGCTGAAATTCACCGTACGGACCCGGCGGAACCCATCGAAAACCTGGATGACCTGCCGCTGCCGGATCGCGGACTGCTGGCGCTGGGCCGGTACCGTGCGCTGAATATGCCCATCAGCATCACCACCAGCCGGGGATGTCCGTTTAAGTGCATATTTTGTGTCGGCCGCAAAATGGCGGGCGCCGGGGTGCGATACCGCAGTAGCGAAAAAGTTGTCGATGAACTGCAGTATTTGGACACCTTGAATTTTCATCAGATCAACATAGCCGATGACCTGTTTACCGCCAACAGAACGCACTGCCTGGCCGTATGTGAAGAAATCGTCCGGAGAAAATTGAAACTGACCTGGACTTCCTTTGCACGGGTGGACACCGTTACGGATGAAATCCTGAGTAGAATGAAGGCTGCCGGCTGCACTGCGGTCAGTTTCGGAATTGAATCGGCCAATCCGCAGATATTAAAAACCATCAGAAAGGGAATCACCCTCGATCAGGTAGAGGATGCGGTGCATATGTGCCGGCGGGCCGGTATTACACCCTATGCTTCGTTTATTCTCGGTCTTCCGGGCGAAACGCCTGAAACGATAAAAGAAACCATGAAGTTCGGACAAAAGCTGAAAAACCTGGGCCTGGCGTTCGGGTTTCATCTCCTGGCGCCATTTCCCGGCACGGAAATACGCGATCGTTGTGAGCAGTATGAAATTCGGATTCTGACCGACAACTGGGCCCAATATCATGCCAACCGGGCCATTGTCGAAACACCTGAGGTCAACGGCCGGATGCTGGACGAAATTGTGATCGAATGGGAAAACGAATACAACCAGTTGCTGGCGGATATCAAACAGCGCATGGAGAATGGTGAGGCCTCCGAAGAGGAGGCGCAGCAGGTCATCAACCTGGAACGCGTCGTGCTGATCTATGACCTGATGATGAAAAGTGTCGTCGAGCGCCGGGGCGTCTGGACCCATGAAGGCCCACCGCCTGATATCGAAGACAGCCTCAAAAAACTTGCCGGCCAAATCAGCCAATCATTTGAAGCAAAATACGAGGACCTCTACAATACGCTTGATTATGCCCGCCGGAAGGGGCACCTGACCAATTCACACAGCAGCGGAAATATTCGGTGGGAATGGACTAACTTTTTGGAATGACTAATGATTAATGACTAATGATTAATTGTGGATTCGCTTCGCTCAAGCGTTTTTTACTGATGATTCAAATCTAAACGATAGAATACATTCATTAGTCATTTGTCATTAGACATTAAACATTTCCTACCCCGCCAGCACTTCATCGGAGAGTTTATTGACACCTTCCAGGGTTTGTTCGGTCAGAACATCGAGATCGACGGGGCCTAAACCCAGACGATCGGTGACGGAAGCAGCAGGTTCAATACGGATATCGTCAGCGCCCCGGCTAAACCCGATGCGCAGACCGACCGTATTGGCAATGTGAACGATATCACTCAGGGTGCAATGATTTTCACAGGTTTCCGGGTCGTGGTGCCAGTTCACGGCATTAACCAGATCCCGGGGAAAATCCCATTTTTCCAGTATGCGGGCCCCCACCTCGGCATGGTCCGTGCCGATCACCATGTATTCCGCGACCTCAAATGGAATACCTTTGGATACCATGGTCTTGATTTGTTCGTGCTCATCCTGGACAAAACCGCCCAGGACCAGCTTGCCGATATCATGCAGGAGGGCGGCGGTAAAAACCTCTTCGGCCTCAGGAATTTTAAGCGCTTTAACCACCGCTTCGGCCGCCACCGACACTGCGATGGAGTGCCGCCACAACTCACCCCGGGGTAAACCATAACCGTCTACCGGTTTTCTCATGACCGTGCTCATGCACATGGTCATTACCAGTTGCAGCAGGCGTTTCCAGCCCAGCATCATAATGGCCTGCTTAACAGAACTGACTTTGGATGGGATGCCGAAATAGGCGGAGTTGGTTAATTTGAGGATGTTGGCGGTCAATCCCGCATCATACCGTAAGACCTCTTCGATCTGCGCAGCGCTGGAATCCGGATTATCAAGCAGCTTAAGCAGTCTGGCGGCAGTCGCGGGCATCCCGGGAAAGGATTTGACCTGCGCCATAATGCGCTTAATTTTTGTCTCGTTCACGGCAATCCCACCCTTAAAAAATATTATAACATCTTAATAATATTTTAAATTTAACTTTTTTTGTGAAAACCGGCAAAAAGCCCTATTAAATTTATATCGGCCTAAAATCGAACAACTTGAGCAAATTCGTGGGTGCCGTGTAACGGTGTTATATCGGGGAAGGAGGATTGATTGGGGACAAAAACAAAAACGGCAGGACCGCAATCGCGGCCTGCCGCATTTATGATTTAAAGGCAATCGGTAATTTAATCGTAAACCCGTCTGGGAGGATAATACTCGAGTATTCTGGTCACAGCTGATTTGGTGACATCGTCCTTTTCTTCTGGCGTCATGCTATGAATCAAATTGGCCTTGGTTTCGCCCCACCATATTTCACGGTTTTCTTTTGCCTCATAGATGGCGAGCTTCAGTCGGCCGACCGTGTAAACTTCATAGTCCATCAATTTGGACATATCGACTTCTTTATAGCCGCCGCCGAACATGACGATAAACATATCGGGGCTGTCCTCGGTCAGTACCAAACCGCGGGCCTCCAGTTCGTCATTGGCATATTCCATAATCCGTGACCGGTTGAACTCTTCTATGCGCAACGTTGCCGGCATCGAAACCCATTGATACGTCTTCAACCGGCTAAAGTCCGCAGTTACATCAAAATCATAATTCACATCATGATCGACGACTTTTCCCGAAACACAACCGATGGTCAGGGCCACCAGGCAGACAGCCATCAAGGCACTCAATGATCTCATGCACAAACCTTCCTGTAAAAATGATATTTGACTCCAGATTGGATCAACATTTTATCTGTTACTTAATATATTATGCCTGCAATTCAGGGGTAATGTCAAATCTTATTTGTTCGTAACCCACCAGATGCATTACCAATTGACGTCAGAAAAAAAGCAGCGCAAGTCGAACATGAGTGCCCTGTGTTTGTATTATGCGCGATATTTTTCGGGCAAAACCGGTTCTGCGGCCCACTCTTTGGGCCAGTTCTGATTGGCGTCCTCACCGAACTTTTCTTTAACCTTTTTCAATCCGGGACGGGCAAACTTGGGATGGCCCTCCTTCAGGGTCCTGCCGTTAATGGATGCCTCGCTGCGCAGCCGATGGCCAACGGTACGCTCCATCTGACGCCCCAGCCACAACACCCGGTCGACATCATAGCCATGCTCAATACCCATCTCATCGATTTGGACCAGGAGATCCTCAAGGCAAATCAGGCCAACAAACCGCGGATCTTCGTAATAATACTCACCGGTTCCGGGTACCGGGGTATCGTCCAGGAAGTTAGCCGGCTGGCCGCCCATACCGCCGATGGTGGCTTCGAAATGGGTGATGCCGGCCTGCAAGGTCGCCAGAATCGAAGCCGAAGCGACCCGTTTGGTTTCGTGGAAATGGGCAATGTGAAGAGAGGTGTCCGGTATTTCATCCAGGATCATCGAAAAATAGCGATACACATCCGGCGCCGAAGCACTGCCGTCATGATCGGCATGCTCGATGTCAGAAGCACCAATCTCCAGCCAGCGTTTGGTAAATTCTACCGCGTCCTTTAACTCGGTGGCACCGGCAATGGGGCTGCCCCAGATGGTGCTGACCGTGCCGCACATTTTCAGGCCGGCATCGGTGCATTTTTTGATGCAGCGTTCGGCCTCGGCCCAGTATACGGGCAGAGTGGTTCCGGAATTGGCGAAATGATGTTCTTCTTCGGTGGAGACCATCATCAGACAGCGGTCCGGACCAACTCCCTGCTCTTTTAGCTGGATAGCACGATCAACCGATTTTTCACGGATGGTTACCGCTGTAATGCAGATATCATCGTAATTGATCCCTTTTCTTTCACAGCGTTTCTTAAAGCGGTCACTGCGCAGATGGGCCAGAATCTCTTCAGCATCACTGAATTGCGGCATCAGATAGGGGTTGCCAAGGTTGGTTACCTCAATATTGCGGCAGCCTGCAAAGATCAGCTCTTCGGCATAGAAAATTTTAGCGCGGGTGGATATAAACTTCTCCAGGTGTTGAAAACCATCGCGCACGGTGATGTCACCAATGGTAACTTTCTTCGGCATCCGGGGAAAAACTTTCCAATAATCGTATTCTGTCATGACTTTAAAAGCCTCCTTTCGTGAAATTGTATGCTTTTTATATTAATTAAAAAAATTAAGGGGTTAGACTCTATATTGGGAATATAACCGGCTTTTTGGAATGACTAATGTCTAATGACTAATGAATAATGAAGGTATCCTACCATTTTATTTTAACGGCTATAAGAATTGGCGGAGCGAAGCGACTTCCACCATTATTCATTTGTCATTTGCCATTATTCATTTTCCTTTGTAAAGCGGTTTCCTTTTTTCCTTGAAGGCCGCCAGGCCCTCGAGGCGGTCTTCGGTCGGGATACAAACCCAGTAAGCATTGGATTCAATCGCCAGCCCCGTGTGAATATCGGTTTCCAGGCCATAATTGATGGCATATTTGGCCTGCTCAATGGCGACCGGTCCGGTTTCACATATCATGGCAGCCATTTTTTGGCATTCCGCCAAAAGATCCTGGGGCTCACAGATTGAATTGACCAGGCCGATATCCAGTGCTTCCCGGGCATCCACCCTGCGACCGGTAAATATGAGTTCCTTGGCCTTGCCTTTACCGACAAGGCGCGGCAGACGCTGGGTTCCACCGGCGCCAGGAATGATGGCCAGTCGCGTTTCGGTCAATCCCATGCTGGCATTCATTGAGGCAATGCGAATATCACTGGCCAGTGCCAGCTCCGTCCCGCCACCCAGGGCAATTCCGTTGACCCCTGCAATAACCGGCTTGTTTAACTCCTCGATGGCGGTGAACAGATTCCGGATCGTATAAATGTACTCCCTGACCTGATCCGGGTTCAAGGTTGCTCGCTCTTTGAGGTCGGCCCCGGAACAAAAAGCCTTCTCCCCGGTTCCCGTAATAATAATCACCCTGAGATCCCGTCGGAACCGAAATGACTCGATGCGGTCCCGGAGAGCATGCAACAGGCTGAAATTTAATGAATTAAAGACTTCGGGCCGGTTAAGGGTCAGGATTGCAATCCCGGCATCTTCTTCAAATAATAAAACATCGTCATTCATGGGAGCCTCCCGGAGGGTAACAGGTCGTGTTGGAAAGAAAATTTTTATTAGCAATATTAGTTGGTTATCAAATATGAGCGAGCGCTCGGTCAAAACTCATAAATTACTACTGTATTCCTTAAAGTTTGTCAACCCCTTTATGACAATAAAAATATAGGATTTAGATGAGAAAATAAATTAATTTAATTATTATTAACAAATACTTACAGGCTATTTAGAGCAATCGATAGAAAACCTTGACAAGAAAAAATGAAGCATGCTATTAAATTCGAGTGAGCGCTCGTTCAGAATAGGCTGTCGCCGGTGTCAGATGACAGAGGTCAGAAAACAGAAGACAGATGACAAAGATGCGATGTCTGATTGTCTGTACTTCACCACGCAACGCGAAACACGCAACGCGCAACCCGTCACTTGAAACCCAAACCCACTTGATCCTATTGGCGAATTAATTCGATAAGTGGCAATTAACCAGTACTTCGGTGCAAATAATTACATGCAGGATACGATCAGAACTAGAGATATCCCAACCCAGGTCAAAGATCCTGAGCTGGTCAAACGCCGGCGACGGCAGATTGCCGATGCCGCGGTACAGCTGTTTATCCAAAAGGGGTTTCACAAAACCACCACCCGCCAGATTGCCCGGGCCGCAGGCTCGTCCATCGGCTCCCTGTATGAATATTTTACCTCCAAGGAAGACATCCTTTATATGGTATGTGAGTCCATCCATGCCGAGGTCGAGAGAGGCGTAACCGAAGCCATGGCCAGGGCCACGGCCGGTCGGGAAGCACTGGCCGGTGTGATTCGTGAATATTTCGATGTTTGCCATCGCATGAGTGATTTCATACTGCTCATTTACCAGGAAAGCCAGTCTCTGCCCGCCCAGTGGCAGAAACGGGTCCTTGAAAACGAGCTGCGAATCACGGGATTGTTTGTGGAAGTCCTGGCCCGCCTGGCGACTTCCGGTGAGTTGCCTGGTATCAAGGAGGAGCATATCGAACTGGCTGCCCACAACATTGTCGTCCTGGGTCATATGTGGACATTCAGGCGCTGGTATCTGGCTCGCCACTACAGTTTGGATGATTATATCAACCAGCAGACGACATTTATTTTGAAAATGTGCAGCAATAAGAAAAATGACAAATGACTATTGTCTAATGAATAATGGCGGTATTCTATCGATTTAAATTGATCTTTCGATCAAATAATATTTATATAGAGTTGAATTTTAAATGAAAGGTGATGAACTTAAACAGAGGACAAAAGAGTTTGCACACCGGTGTGTTAAACTGGCAATGGCCTTGCCGAATACACCGCTGGGGATTCATATTCAGGGCCAGTTGATTCGATGCTCTACATCGGTGGCTTCGAATTATAGGGCTTCTTGCATTGCACAATCAAAAGCCAGTTTTGTATCTAAATTAAGTATTGTAATTGAAGAAGCAGATGAGTCCATCTTCTGGTTGGAGTTTATCATTGATGAAAATTTGTTAAAAAAACGCTTGGTGGAATCGTTAATGAAAGAAGCCGAAGAACTGACTGCAATATTTATCACTTCAAGAAAGACAGCGAGAAGGGTAAAATAGGCAGTAGCCAAATAAAAGAAAATATCTGGCATCATACGATTTAGAATAGACAGAATTCAATAATTTGACATTAGTCATTAGTCATTCGACATTAGTTATTTGCCGGTCATCCGACATTTTATGATTGAAAATCAACATTCCGGAGGAAATCAAATGACTTCAGAAGTTGAGACCTATACCCCCGAAAATCATATCCGGGTGGTCACTGCCACCTCCCTTTTCGACGGCCATGATGCCGCCATCAATATTATGCGTCGCATATTGCAGGATACCGGTGTGGAGGTCATCCACCTTGGGCACAATCGATCCGTGCAGGAAATCGTGGATGCGGCTATTGAAGAAGACGTGCAGGGCGTGGCCGTGTCAAGCTACCAGGGTGGTCACCTGGAATTTTTCAAATATTTACTCGATCTTTTAAAGGAGCGCGGCGCACCTCACATTAAGATTTTTGGCGGAGGCGGAGGCGTGATCGTCCCCGAAGAAGTCGAAGAGCTTGAATCCTACGGCGTCGCCAAAATTTATTCACCGGAAGACGGCGCCAGTATGGGCCTTCAGGGCATGATCAACCATATGGTTGAGCTAATGGATTTTGCCACCGTCAAGCCGGAAGAATTTAAATTTAACGGCCTTTCACCTGACAATAAACGGGTGGTGGCCAATCTGATATCGGCAGCAGAACAGGCCAAGGTTCTGGAAGATGGACACCTTGCGAAGCTGCGTACCGAGATCACTAAGAAAATAGGAAGCCGCAAAATACCGGTTATTGGAATCACCGGTACCGGAGGAGCAGGCAAATCTTCGTTGACCGATGAAATCATTTTGCGCATTCTGCATGATCTAAACGATGTCCACGTCGCGATCATCAGCTGTGACCCGAGTCGGCGCAAAACCGGCGGCGCCCTGTTGGGAGACCGCATTCGGATGAATGCCATCGGTAATCCCCGACTATACCTGCGCTCGCTGGCTACCCGTCAATCTCAAACCGAAATTCCTGAGGTTTTGGGTGATGCCATCAACGCCGTTAAGGCTGCGGGATTTGATCTGATTATCGCTGAAACCGCCGGTATTGGTCAGGGAGATTCCAGCATTACCAACCTGGTCGATATTTCCCTTTACGTAATGACCAGTGAATTCGGTGCGGCATCACAGCTGGAAAAAATCGATATGCTCGATTTTGCCGACCTGGTGGTGGTCAACAAATTTGAGAAACGCGGGGGCGAAGATGCCGTGCGCGACGTTCGCAAACAGGTCCAGCGCAATCAGAAGGCCTTCGACAAAGACCCCGTCGATATGCCTGTTTTCGGCACCATCGCCTCCAAGTTCAATGATGACGGGGTTACCGCACTTTACCATGCCCTGCTGGACACCGTCGCCGAAAAAACCGGTGTCCGCTTTAAGGCTAATCTGCCCCGCCCCGCATCAAAAACCTCTTCGTCCAAAACTATCATCATACCACCGGAGCGCACCCGTTATTTGAGCGAAATTGGTGACACCGTACGCGACTACCACGAACAAACGCAGGAGCAGTCCCAAAAACTTAGAAACTTCTGGCATCTGCAGGAAACCCTCGATCGCCTGGGCAACGACAGCCTTAAAGGAGATCTTTCTGAAGTTCTTTCAAAGCTTAAAGATGAAGTGCAAAAGGCAAAAGCAGAACTGGATCCGGAAACCATCCGGAGTATCGATGAGTGGCAGGATATCCGAGATACCTATTCCAGGGATGAGCTGGTATATCAGGTGCGGGATCGTGAAATCAGAATCCCGCTGTTTACCGAATCCATGTCCCATTCGCGTATCCCTAAAATCGCCCTGCCCCGCTTTCAGGATCCCGGTGAGTGTTTTCGCTGGTTGCGCGAAGAAAATGTGCCCGGCCGATTTCCCTTTACCGCCGGTGTATTTCCGTTAAAGCGAGTCGATGAAGATCCCACACGCATGTTTGCGGGTGAAGGCGACCCGGCCCGCACCAATCGCAGGTTTAAAATGCTGTCGGCCAATTACGAGGCCAAACGCCTGTCTACGGCCTTCGACTCGGCAACCCTTTACGGATATGATCCGGATATTCGACCGGACATCTATGGCAAAGTCGGCACTTCCGGGGTAAGCATCTGCACCCTGGATGACATGAAAGTTCTCTACAGCGGTTTTGAGCTGTGCTCCCCCAGCACCTCGGTTTCGATGACCATCAACGGACCGGCGCCGATTATCCTGGCAATGTTTCTAAATGCCGCCATCGATCAGCAGGTCGACAGGTTCACGTCCGAAAACGGCAGTGAGCCTGACGAAGAGCAGTACCGGAAAATCCGGGCCGACGTGCTGACCAATGTTCGCGGCACTGTGCAGGCCGATATTCTCAAAGAAGACCAGGGGCAGAACACCTGCATCTTCTCCATTGACTTCGCCTTAAAAATGATGGGTGATATCCAGCAATACTTTATTGAAAACCATATCCGTAATTTTTATTCGGTTTCGATTTCCGGATATCACATTGCCGAAGCCGGGGCCAACCCCATCACCCAGCTGGCGCTCACCCTGGCCAACGGCTTTACCTATGTTGAATATTATCTTTCCCGCGGCATGCCTATCGACAGTTTTGGGCCCAACCTGTCCTTTTTCTTTTCCAACGGTCTTGATCCCGAATACAACGTCATCGGGCGGGTTGCACGGCGAATCTGGTCAATTGCCATGAACAAGAAATACGGGGGATCGGATCGCACTCAGATGCTCAAATACCATATCCAGACATCGGGACGCTCCCTTCACAGCCAGGACATCCAGTTCAATGATGTCCGTACCACCCTCCAGGCTTTGTGTGCCATTTACGACAATTGCAACAGCCTGCATACCAATGCCTTTGATGAGGCCATTACCACCCCCACGGCTGAGTCGGTCAGACGCGCTCTGGCCATCCAGCTTATCATAAACCGTGAGTGGGGCCTGACCAGCAACGAAAATATGAACCAGGGCAGTTTTATATTCGAACAATTGACCGATCTGGTGGAGGAAGCGGTTTTGATGGAATTTGACCGCATCACCGAACGCGGCGGTGTTCTGGGAGCCATGGAAACCGGTTATCAGCGAAGCAAAATTCAGGAAGAATCCATGTACTATGAAATGCTGAAGCACACCGGTAAGATGCCCATCATCGGCGTCAACACTTTCCGGGATCCGGACGCCGGCGAAATGTTCAGCGAGGCCATTGAACTGGCCAGGGCCACCGAAGCGGAAAAACAGTCGCAGCTAAAACGCCTGGCTGATTTTAAAAAGCGGAATGAATCGGAGTCACCGGCCGCCCTCGAACGGCTGCAGAAGGCCGCCCTGTCCAGCGACAATGTTTTTGCCGAACTCATGGAAACCGTTAGATATTGCAGCCTGGGACAAATCACACAGGCGCTTTATGATGTCGGTGGAAAATATCGTAGAAATATGTAGACAATACGGTTACCGGGTGTTTGGCGCTGGAATGTTATGCAGCACCTGTAAATTCCAAATCACAAATTTCAAATAACAAATAAATCACAATGACATAAATTCAAAATTCCAAACTTTGTGACAGTATTGACTTAGATCTTTAAACCGCTTAACTATCATGTTTTGGTCATTGGATATTTGAATTTGGGGATTTATTTGTAATTTGGTGCTTGTATTTTGTGATTTATAATTTCGAAAGGAGATCATATCATGCGCGAAGCTGTGATTGTGAGTGCAGTACGTACGCCTCTGGGCGCCTTTAATGGTTCTCTGGGCAATATTGGTGCCACTGATCTGGGGGCGATGGTTATCAATGAAGCCATCAATAGAGCCGGAATCGACAAACAGGCCGTCAATGAAGTCATCATGGGAATGGTGCTGCCCTGCGGTTACGGCCAGAATCCGGCCAAACAGGCGGCGGTAAAGGCGGATCTGCCCTGGGAGGTTGAATGTTTTACCATCAACAAAGTCTGCGGATCTGCATTGAAAACCGTCATGCTGGCCGCCCAGGCCATCCAGGTTGGAGATGCTGATGTGGTGGTCGCCGGCGGCATGGAAAATATGTCCATGGCGCCCTATTACCTTGAAAAGGCCCGGTTCGGCTATCGCATGGGCGCCGGTGCGTTGCAGGATCACATGGTCCATGACGGCCTGTGGGACATTGTCAATGATTTTCATATGGGTATTTCCAATGATCTGTGTTCTGAAAAATACAGTGTCAGCCGCGAGGATCAGGACCGTTACGCCGCTGAATCCTACACACGAACATTAGAATCCATCAATTCCGGCCGGTTTGAAGATGAGATTTTGCCGGTTGAAATTCCCCGGCGCAAAGGAGATCCGGTGCTGTTCAGCCAGGATGAATGCCCCCGGGAGACATCCTATGAAGCCCTTGCCAAAATGCGGCCGGCCTTTCAAAAAGAAGGTTTTGCCACAGCGGGCAACGCGTCGATCATCAGTGACGGCGCGGCAGCAGTGGTGGTCATGTCCAGGGATAAGGCCGAAGAGCTTGGCTGTAACATTCTCGCCACCATCGGCGCCCAGGCCTCTGCCGGCCTCGAAATGAAGTATGTACTGGTGGCCCCGATCCTGGCAATCCCCAAGTGCCTGCAAAAAGAAGGGATCGCAAAAGAAGACATTGACCTGTATGAAATCAATGAGGCTTTCAGCGGCTCAACCGTGGCTGTTTTAAAGGAGCTGCAGCTGGACCACTCAAAGGTCAATGTCAACGGCGGCAGTGTCGCCCTGGGTCATCCCATCGGCGCCAGCGGTTGCCGGGTTCTGGTCACCCTGCTGCACGAATTGATCAAGCAGGATAAAAAGACCGGGCTGGCGACCCTGTGTCTCGGCGGCGGCGAAGC
>CAJICI010000593.1_pt1 | contig 13473 bp, 14 predicted proteins | sample 9199571 | NCBI WGS metagenome assembly CAJICI01 (sample SAMEA7708329, study PRJEB35096) | sediment metagenome | biome: marine neritic benthic zone biome [ENVO:01000025]; feature: sediment [ENVO:00002007]; material: shallow marine sediment [ENVO:03000034] sea grass bed [ENVO_01000059] ...
ATGCCGTCATCAAGCAGGCAATTCCCTGGGATGTTATGGGCGGCGTTGCCCGGCGCGCCTGGGCCAGAAATGAAAACGCCATGGAGACCAGCATGGATTACAATCAACTGCGACCGGACACCGACCACATTACGCTGCCGTTTGTCGCCGAGGACAAAATGGTTACGGAGGAAGTCAAAAAAGCATTTAGAAATTTAAAGAAATAGCAACCAGTAATAGCTAATGCCTATCAACCATTTTACGTTATTGGTTATTTGTTAATAGTTATTAGAAATGCATTTCGGAAATGCCAGGGTATTTTACCAATAACAATTGCGGCAGAGGGATGATAGCGGACGGCATACGGCCAATGATTCCAGTCTTTTTATACATTGAGCCTTCAGCCCTGCGCCATGGGCTTTTAGCATTCCGCCGTCTGCCCTCTGCCTTCTGCCATTTAGTGTATGGAGATAAAAGACATGCTCGTAGATAACAGCATATTGGAATACCTGCATAGAGCATCAGCCGGAACGGCAGTTCCCGGGGGTGGGAGCGTGGCCGCTTTGAACGGTGCGCTGGCAGCCGGCCTGACCGAAATGGTCGCCAACCTGACCGTTGGTAAAAAAGACTACGAGGCGGTGGACGGCGAGATGACCCACCTCGCTGAACAGGCCCTGCAGCTGCGAGACCGGCTGACGGCAGCCATTGACAAAGATGCCGATGCCTACACGGAAGTTATGGCGGCCTACCGTCTGCCAAAATCTACCGATGAAGAAAAAGCGCTGCGCAAACAAAAGATCCAGGAAGCCTTCAAGCATGCGGCTCTCGTGCCGCTGGAAGTTGGCAGGGATGCACTGGCGGTTATTGAACTGGCAGGCCAGGCCATCCGCAGCGGCAACAAAAATGCCGCCTCCGATGCAGCGGTGGCGGCCATGAATGCTCGGACGGCAGCTCTGGCTGCTATATATAATGTCAGAATAAACCTGGGCTCAATCCATGACGGGGAATTTGTAAAAAAGCTTACCGCTGAAGTGGATCAATTGCATGAAGCAGTGATCAAAAAGGAGAATGAAGCGCTGGCGCATGTCTCTATTTAACGAACCATTTCCAGAGGATAAAGTAAGGGAGGCCGAATATGTCAAAACTGTTTACTCCGCTGCAACTTGGAAACGTTGAAATTTCAAACCGGATTATGGCGTCGGCCACGCATGAGGGCATGGCTGATAAAACGGGCGCTGTCACCGATGAGCTAATTAAAAGATATGAGCGTTTGGCCAAAGGTGAGGTTGGACTGAGTATCACCGGCCTGATGAATGTCCATCCATCAGGACGCGGTTTCAAAACGCAAACCGGAATAGATAATGACAGCCTGATTCCTGGCCTCACAAAGCTCACAGATGCCGTGCACCGGGCCGGCGGAAAAGTTGCGTTCCAGTTAGCCCATTGCGGCCGGCAAACCAAAAAAAGCCTGATCGGCCGGACACCCCTGGCGCCTTCCAGCCGGGGGCGGGATCCGATGTATTTCGTTAAGCCCAGGGAAATGACCGAAGAAGAGATTATGGAGGTTGCTGGCTCATTCGGGACAGCTGCCAGGCGGGCGGTGGAAGCCGGGGCTGACAGTATCCAGCTGCATGCCGCCCATGGCTACCTGATCAGCGAATTTTTATCACCTTTTTTTAATATCAGAACCGATTCGTGGGGCGGGAGTGATGAAAATCGATTTCGGTTCTTTAAGGAAGTATACAGGGAGGTCAGAGCCGCCATCCCGACAGACTATCCTGTTCTGGTCAAGCTCAACTCCTATGACTACACGCCGGAAGAAGGCATGACGCGCAGCCTGGCCGCGAAGTATGCCGGATGGATGGCCGAACTGGGGGTTAATGCCGTAGAAGTAAGTTGCGGCACCGCCAATTACTCGTATATGAACATGTGCCGTGGTGATGTTCCCACGGCCGAATTTGTCAAAGGCCTTGCCTGGTATGAAAAAACCATCGGCCGACTGATGATCGGCAAACTGGAAGGCAAATACGATCTTGAAGAAGGCTACAACCTTGAAGCGGCAAAAGCCATCAAGCCCGCTCTGGGGGACACACCGCTTGTCCTGGTGGGCGGCATGCGAACCATCAGGCACATGGAAGAGGTGCTGGAAAACGACGAAGCGGATTTTATTTCCATGTCACGACCCTTTATTCGGGATCCTTTGTTGGTTAAAAAGATAAAGGCGGGCAAGCTGGACAGGGTTACCTGTGTCTCCTGTAATCGCTGTATGGCGGCCATACCCAACGATCTTCCGGTCTACTGCTACAATAAAAAGTTTCCTGTTTGATGGATATCAGGCCGGCTGGATAATAAGGTTTAGCAATTCTGGTGCTTCCGTCAGGTCCTGACACTGCCATAAGGTTTTTGCCAGCCTGTCGGCACGCTCATCGGGCAATACCTCCCGGGCCAACCAGCTAAACTTATCCAGCAGTTCCCGATCGGAGGGCGGTGCGGCTGCATCCCACCGGGCTTCAACCTCACCGGAGTCATAGCGCTCATTCTCCAGGTTATGAATAATGACACGGGCAAATCTTTGCGCCGGGAAGCGGGCGCTGATTTGATCATCTTCAACCATTTCCACACGATCAGAAAGCTGCAAAATCTCAGAATCCATCAGCGCTGCCTCACTCAGTTCGGCTGTGCCTAACTGGCCGTAAACAAGGGCGGCCGCCAGCGGAAACGGCAGGCTGTACTGGGCTTCCTCGGTGGATTGCGGACGGCGAATGCCCAGCCGCACGGCTTCATGGAAAGTATGGACTTCTATCCGTTTGATTTTATCAGGCGATATTCTGTGGGCTTGCTTGAGTGTTAATGCAGCCTCGATGGCCGGCTGGGCCCAGCGGCAGACCGCGTGGGGTTTGAAATACTGCCCGCAAATCAGCCATTCTTTTCCCAGATCCGCCCAGAATTGTCCGGCTGGCTCATCCTCGATTGTCAGCGCCGGCGCACCGGTGAAGGATTCTTTTGCCAGAAAGGCGGCGCTGACCCCGGCCATGGCGCCCCAGCCGGAACCGTCTTTTACCATGGTGGGATGGTCGATGCAGCGCATCATCTCGGAGCGCGGACCGTGGTATTCGGCAGTGCCCAGGGCATGCCGGGTTGCTTCACGGGTTAAACCCAATCGCCGTGCTGCTACCGCTGCACAGCCTATAGCATTCCAGGCGCCGGATGTATGATAATCACAGGCCGTGGCATGCAGCGCGATTGCAGCTCGCAATGCAACCTCATAGCCGACAACCATAGTGGTCAACAATTCTGCTCCGTTTACAGGCGTGGAATTCTTTAACGGGATTGCAGCCAATGTGGCAGGAACGATGGCGGCGCCTGCATGGCCTTTGGCCAGGGGGTGGCCGTCGTGGATATCCAGGGCATCGATGGTCATGCCGTTGGCCAGCGCGGCCCCGGGCGGCGACACCTCGCGGCCGTCGAGCCAGAGATAGGCACCTTGCCCCCCGAAAGCAAAAGCGGCGAAGTCATTGATAATTTTTGACAGCTTTGTGCGGCTGCCGCCGATGCCGGCACCCAGGGTATCCAGCAAACAGCGATGGGCCTGCCGGCGAACAGCGTCGGGAAGGTGGTGCCATTTCACGTCATGGATGAATTTGATGACATCCATTGCATTGCCATTTTATGAAGTTTGACGGATAAACCCCGCCCCTACAATGATTTGCTGACACAATAGACTATTTCTTATTCAATTTCTTTAGTTCGACTTTGCAGGCTTCTAAATCAGGACGACGGTTGATGTCCATCACCAGGGCGGCACTGATGATGCCCTGCCTGTCGATAAAAAACAAAGCCCGTTCGGAAAGTCCATCTGAACGCAGGACACCGTATCGGTCGGCCACCGAGCCGTGCGGCCAGAAATCGGAAAGGACTTCAAACCAGACCTCTCCCATCTGACGGGTCCAGGCATGCAGGGTGGGAATATTATCAACGGTAATACCGATAAGGACGGCATCACTGTCATCAAACATATCTTTGACGATATGATACCCCGGCCACTGGTTCGAGCAGATCGGTGTGAAAGCTGCCGGGACAAAGGATATGACGACATTACTTTTACCGCGGTAATTGCTGAGTGAAATTTTCTTTCCCGAAACCGACGGCAACGTAAAATCCGGTGCCGGTTGTCCGGCCTTGACCTTCAGGGTGCTGTCCCGCGGCTTTAATTTTCCGGGGTAATAGATATTATCTTTCAGAGCGTTTGATTCTGCGAAAACGGCTCCACCCATAAAAAACAAACAAAAAACCGCTGCAAACGTCCGAACTAAATAGACTTTCATAAACAGTGCTCCTCAGGATCAATTTAAGTTTCGATTCAATTTCACAGTATATCACGTTTTTTTGTACAGCACTAGATAATTATAAGGGCCCACATCGGCGAAGTGGTCCTGTACAAATCCGCAAGGGGAAAGCAGGTCCTCCACATCCTCCGGAGACAGCCGGATGTGAAGGGGTGGCCCGGGAGGGCCGTCGATTTTTTTAAACTCCATGATGGCTAAAACACCATTTGATTTGACCACTCTTGCTGTTTCACGAAGTGCTTGCTGCTCAATTTTATCCTCGACAAAGTCATGCAACACCGTGGCCATCAGGCAAACGTCAATCGAATTGTCATCCAGCGGAAATTTCACGGCGGCATCGCTGACCACCGCATCAATGTTGGATATGTTGCCGGCAGCTGCCGCGGATTTAAGAAGCTCGATGCCTTCTTCCCACAGATCCATCCCGACAACCCTGCCCCCTTCCCCGACAATCTCCGCTGCCGCCAGACAGTATAGCCCCCTGCCACAGGCCACATCCAGAAAGGAAACGCCCTTCTGAAGGTTGAGTTCGCTGAAAAATTTATCGCTGTCGATCAGGTCAAAGCTGCTTTTGCCGGCTCCGGTGGGTTTTTTTTCGTTGGTTTTCATATATCGCCTCAAAATGCAAATAATTTGAAGAACAAATCTGAATTTATCATAGTCATTCCGAAAACCTAAATTCCCCTCCCCCATAAAGGGAGAGGGAGATTTCTAACTCCTTATAAGCAATATAGACCATGAATATAATATGAAATCAAATTAAGTATCACACAAGCACAACCGACGTGGATTTTTAAATAAAAAAACATATAATCCAAGGGCTAAGTAAATAAAGTCACGAATCAGCAGCAGTCCTGAAAAAGTCGATGTATTGTCGGCGTTTATAGCGAAACAGCCGCAGTCAAATTCGTGGCCCCTGATGAGATTAATGGAAAGGCTGACAATAAAAACCATCAGCATCGCATTAACGATCAGAGCGGCGGGGCGGGGATATACGCCGACAATCAATGCGAGCCCGGTTAAAAGCTCAACAAAAGGCAGGATAATAGCAGTCAGATTGATCAGGACGGCCGGGAAAAGATCATAGCCGTATATGATTTTGGCGAAGGCTGCCGGTGCCAGAATTTTGCTGTAACTGGCATAAATAAAAGTCACGCCGAGTACCCAGCGTGCGGCAAGTTCAATCCAGCTGTTATTGAAAATATCAACGAAAGATTTATTCAACAGGATGCCCTTCAGTTTCCCAGCCGGGAAAACCGTCAATAAATACATATATATTCTCATAACCCATTTCCATGAGAACTTCGGCCAGATGATGGCTGTCCTGGCAGGTTCTACCGGAGCAATAGGTGATGATGGATGTCTCAGGCGGATAGTGTTCCAGAAACGCCGGTAATTTCTCTTCCACCTGACCGACCGGCAATGACACAGCCCCCTTGATATGACCTGCCTGATAATCGTCAACAGAGCGGGCATCAACAAAAATAAAATCACCGGTATTGAACAACTCTCTGGCCCGGCGGACGGTTTGAATCTCAAAGTCACTGATGATCGATTCATTTTTAGCCCTGGCCGACACAACCCCCTCTGAAGTATCCCATTGGCCCACCAGTGCTATGCCGTCCGGCGAAAAATAATTCACCGTCAACGCAACCGCCGTTGCCAGGCCCAGGATTATGAATACTCCTTTCACAGTGTCCATTAGTCTTTATCTAATATAGGCCAATTGAGTATTAGCCGATGGGAAAGTTACCGGTTATTCGTTATCAGTTAATCGTAGAAAGGAATGGACTTCTATTTTTAGTTTGGATGGTAAAATAGATACACAAAAGGGGAAGGTCTCCACATACGAATAACGGATAATTAATAACTCGCCATTGGCCAAACGCCAATGGTGACTAGCTACCGGTGTTAATGCCGTTGATTTCTTTGAGCAATGTTAAGAGGGCATCCGGCGGTATAAATCCCGGAACCCTTAAAATTCCTTCTCCCATCCGGGTCAGAAACCAGGTGGATGGAAGCCCGGTGACACCATAGGTCATGGTAGTTTCGGGTTCTTTATCGGTGTTCACCCGTACGGAAATGAAATTGTTGTTCAGGTAGGCTACAACCGCAGGGTTTTGAAATGTCTCTTTGGCCATTTTCCCACAATAGAAGCACCAATCGGCATAAAAGTGCAGAAAAACCTTCTTTTTCTCAGCCTTGCTTACCACCAGGCCTTCATCATACGACCGCCACTTAATCTCATCTGCAACGCAGGTGCCGGCGAATGAGCCAATAGACAAAGATATAACGACAAGTAGAGAGCAGGTTATTTTTTTAGAAATCATACTAATATAATATAAAATTAATGCGGCAGTTGTCAATTTCGGGGGAAAGTTGGTGAGTGATATGTAAATAAATAGGTAACAAGGCCTTTTGTGGGGTTCCGGGCTAATATAAAAGAGAACCGCAGAATATCGAATGTCGAATTTTGAATGTCGAAGGAAGGAATTCTATCGATTCTAAAGGCTTTAAATAGATAGAGCGGAGCGATTCCACCCTTCGAAATTCGATATTCATTATTCTGCGGTTCTGCGGTTCGCTGTTGTACTATACCTGAACCTTATTTTGGAGCGGAAAGAACAGGGAAACGGTGGTTCCTTCGCCCACCTGGCTTTCTATTTCGATTTTGCCGCCGTGGGCTTCCATGATGGTCTTGCACAGACTTAATCCCAAACCGTAACCACCGGTGTCCTTCGAACGGGATTTGTCAACACGGTAAAACGGTTCAAAAATAAAGGTGAGCTCTTCGACCGGAATGCCGATTCCCCTGTCGGCCACTTTCACCACCACGTGGTGTGGTTCAGACTTTACCGATACTTTCACCGGTTCGCTGCTGGCGTCTGAAAATTTAAGGGCGTTGGCAATAATGTTATTAAAAACCGTTTTGATTTGCCCGGAATCAATATTAATTACCAGGGATTTCGGTAACTCATCCAGCTCGACACCGGGGGGCTGGTTTTGATAATCCGGCAGAATTTCCTTCAGGATGACCACCAGATCTGAGGGCTGCAGATTTAGGTCGGCATGCAGATGGTGCATGCGAGCGGTTTCCAGGATATCGCTGATCATCTTTTCCATTTCAGCAATATCGCCTGCGATACTGTCACGGGCCTTGCCTTCGGGTAGAAATTCAAGTGCCACCTTAACGCGGGTTAGGGGTGATCTCAGCTCGTGACTGACATCCAGCAAAAGCTGTTCTTTTGTGTGCAGCATCCTGCGGATGCGATCGGTCATGTCATTAAAGGCCTCAGCCAGATCCTTTAATTCATCGGATCTTTTAACCGGTACCCGGTGCTTCAAATTGCCCTGGCTGACCTGCCTCACACCATCATCCAGCCACCGAACCGGCTTCAAGATCCACCGGATGGATAAAAACGCCCCGATAAAAATCACCGTTAGCAGTGACAGGAGTGTAACGACGATACGTCCCCGTTCCGGATCCATATCCCAGTTCTTATCGATCCCAAACACATATCGGCCGGACATATGGGCAATTTCAACGAAATGATGACCTCGATACCGGCCGAGACGGACTTCAGGACTTTCGCCCCAGCTGCGCCAATGGGCCTTTTGGAAAGTATAGATTTCATCGGCCGTGGCCCAGCTGACATCGGGGCCCTCATAGAATATCTGCAGCGATGCCTGGCCGGCGACTTTCCTGGCACGGTCCAGGCTGGGGGGTGTCCCCAGGTCACTGATGATGTAATTCGCATATTGCAGCAGATTTTTGTGCAGCGGGCGGACCGCTGCGCTGCGATGCATCCAGAAGAATCCGCCAACCACCAGATTGACGGCCAGCCCTGTAAATAGGATGACCAGCAGCAATTTGGTAAAAACCGACCTTACTATTTTATTCAGCCAATTTTTTCGCATCCCTGGAGGATTCTCCGATAAACGAATACCCCGTTCCCCAGACGGTTTTTATATATACCGGGTTTTTGGGGTTATCATTTAATTTTTGGCGCAAGCGGCTCATGGTGATATCGACCGAGCGGTTGAAGGCATCGCAGTCTATCCCACGCAATTCCTGCAATATTTGGTCTCGATTGAAGACTTTGCCGGGTTTTGCTGCGAGCAGGGCCAGGGCCGCAAACTCGTTGGTGGTTAATTCCACATCAAGCCCGTCAACCTTTGCCAGCTGTCGCGAAAAATCAATTTCCAGTCGGCCAAAAACCTGGGGCCGGGTTTCATCGATTTTTTTTGAACGGCGCATAACGGAATGAATACGGGCCACCAGTTCCCGGGGCTCAAAGGGTTTGGGCAAATAATCATCAGCACCCAGTTCCAGTCCAACCACTCTATCCATTAATTCGCCCCGGGCGGTGAGCATGATGATGGGTACCGAAGACTGCTGCCGTATTTTTTTGCAGACCTCAAAACCATCCATCCCGGGAAGCATCACATCCAGAATGACCAGCTCGGGTGATTTTTGCTTGAGCGTTTTAAGTCCCTTGTCAGGGTGGGTGGCCGCCAGGACCTTGAAGCCAAAATCGCTCAAAAAGCCTTTCAAAAGCTCATTGAGCTTTTCGTCGTCATCAATTATTAATATAGTCGTTGGCATTATCGGCTAACCTTCAATTGATGCAAAAGTTGATATCCTGGCATTGTAACAACTCTTTAGACGACAGAGGACAGAAGACAGACGACAGATTGAAAATTCAGCCATCAGATGCCGGACCTCTTAATCTGATTTGTCAATCTGTCATCTGACCTCTGTCTTCTGTCCTCTGGTAGCTATACATAAAATGTTTCCCCATGCTTGATATCGACCAACCGGTCGAGCAATCCTTCTTCTTCAAGCTCCTCCTTCATCTGGATGGGGGGGAAATGCACCGGCTCATTGCCAAGGCGGAAGGTGCCCCAGTGAATTACCATCAGCTTTTTGGCATTTAACTCCCTGAATGCCCGGACCGTTTCACGTGGATTTATATGACTTTGCGCCATGAACCAGCGCGGCTCATAAGCTCCCAGATTGAAAACGGCCAGATCAATATCATACTCTTTGCCCAATTGCTCGAAACCATCGAAATACGCTGTATCTCCCGATAAATATATTGTGTAACCGCTGGAGGTCCTGATCACATAGGAGCCCCAGAGTGAACGGTTGGGCCCCGTCATCGGATTGCGCATGGTCCAGTGGTTGCATGGGATCAGCGTAAATTCCCGGTTCTCATGGCGGTAAGATTCAAACCAGTCCAACCGGGTGCGGTTGGTCATTTCAAGTTCATTGAAAATTTCATCATATCCCAGGGGCGTCACAACATGGGTGGTTTTTTTTAAATATGCCAGGGACTCCCTGTCCAGATGGTCATAATGACCGTGGGTAATGAGCACGTGATCCGGTTCGGGAATGAACCGGGGATCAAAATCAAGCGGAGAAAAATCCTTGATGAACCAGAAAATATCGGAGTACACCGGGTCCACCAGAATAAAACGTCCGCCGTCATTAATCACAAGGCTGGCATGCTTGAGAAATGTAACCGATAGCCCCTGGTGGCCCTTTACTTTCTCCCAGTCAACCGTTACGGGTGTTACCCTTTCACCGTCATAATATTTCCTGAACCGGTTCTGGGAAAACAGCTTCCACTTCATGACCTCCCACAGACGGCCCTGGCGCCCCGGCCCCAGCGGATTGATAAATCCCTCCGGCCCATGATGTTCGCGAGCCCCGGCGATTTCACGCAGACTGCGGCCGTTCAAGGGTATATAATGATTTGAATCTTTTTGAGAATCAGCAGATGCCGTCACTGAGGACAAGCCGGGCAACAGAATCATTATCAGCCAACTTTTTATTGCGGTTAATAGTTTTAGAATGAAAGTTCTTCGTGTCATATCTATACTCTTTCGTATGGCTCAATGGCAATTCAAATATGACACAAACGATAATCATTCTTATCTCGTAAGTCACCACTCGTAAAACAGTTGAATCGTTGATTGGTTGATTAAGTTAAGCGTTTCAGATTTTCTGAAACTTCAAAATCAACTCAATCAACCTAATCAACTCAATCAACTTTTTTACCCCGGGCCACAGGTCCTCGCAAAGCACGTCCGGGAAATTTGTAACGAGGTGCTACTCCAGACCATGGCCATGCCATTTTTTGAAACTTTCCAGCTTGTCCACCGCCTTTTCCCGCTGCTCGGCAGACAGGGTTGCGTGAAATTCGGCCAGGCGTTTGATACCAAGATCGATCAGCGTCTCCATTTTAATTCTGTGATCGGCTGCCATGGCTTTTAAACGCTCCTGATCAATTTGCTCACTTCTCAGCTGGGCAACCAGTTCAAGGTACATGGTTTTTTTGTCGGCGCGCATTTCGATGGCTTTATCCAGCATTTCATCTTTGATTTGATCCAGATGCTCTCGCTGGTCATCGTTTAAATCCAGGGTCTCGGCAACATAGTCCACCATAAATTCTGCTTTATTTTCGGGAGAATGACGCCGGCAACCTGCAAATCCTGCGATGCCAATCAACAAAACCGTGATCAGTGATAGATATAGACCTTTTTTTACCATGATTCCTCCTTTGCTGTAAAATTCGCTTCATTGGTTGTTTTAGCAGTTCTCTTTGCTGCTGATTTAAATAATAACCACCTGAAATCAGAAATGCTTTTCTCCGGTGTAACAGTTTGTAACAATTTGTATCGGATACCGTCAGGGTGAATTCCAGATTACAGATTAAATAATTAAGGTTTTCAAGAATTTGGACGATATGAATTACATGCGGTATGGTTGCCGCAACTTAGAGACTCGAGATGATTGATGGGAAAATGTAATTGAGGAATATCAGTGATGAGGGATCAAATCTCCGATTTGAAGAAAAGCGAAAAAAGAAAAGCACCCAAAACCCGGATAATTGTGTTGGCAATCGCTGTCGGAATAGCCGTTCTTTGCTTTGCCATTGGAATACCAACCAGGGAAGATAAAAAAATTGGCATGAGAGATTTATCAACCCTGGTGATGCCTTTCAACTTTGCACATGATAAATTTTCTGAATTTCAATATTTTACGGAAACAATCCAACAAAAATGGGGAACCAGTCCCGAAGACCTGTTGAAATTACATGATTATAACGACCCGGACGATTATGGTCATTCGGCTTATGCAATAGAGGATACAGGCCTTATTGTGGAGTTTTATTATTTTAAAAACAGGCTCTATCAGTCGACCATAAACATGAAAGATTCTGGTGAGGCAAAAAAATGGGTTGAATACCTGGGAGACAAATTTGAAGAAACCAAAAACGACGGTGAATTCTCCTATTGGGAAAAGGACCAGCTGAGAATTGTGTATGCAGCGGATTCTGATATATATCGGTTTTATTTTGTAGATGTGAAGACTTTCGTAGCAGCCCAGGAGTATAGACAATCTGTAGATTCAAACCAGGCAAGATTGATTAAGTTTAAACAGGCTGTTGATAACAACGTAAATTGGAACGCAAACCCTCAAAGCATGAGGGACATCTCCCTTTATCAAAAAAAAGAATTATATCAATGGGATATTTATACTCACAACAAAGTGAAAGGCCTGGATTATCATTTTTTCCAGAATCGACTCTGCGGCATAGATTTTATTGTCCGGGATTCGAAACAGGCAGAAAATATGATTGATATTATAAAAAGGAGATTTGGCGGCGGTGTAAACGAGGGCGAAAATGCCATGAAATGGGAGATAAATGGTGTCACAATAGTATCAAAACCGATCCCGGCCAACACTGCCAGGTTTCTCTTATTCAGACACAAGCAAACCTGGGCTGAGAAGGTAAAATTCGAAAAAAAATATGCAATTTCAGCTCAGTAGACCCCAGGGAGATAGATCGCGGTGAAGACGGACTAATTATATCCGGCTATGTAAATTCGCCCAACGACTGTTAAAGACCTATAGAAATGTAAATTAAATTGATACTAATTGTAAAATTAGTTTACATTTATTTCTTCCCCAAAGCGTCCAGCCTTAATTCAGCACCACCAACCAAACTAAATTAATTAATAATATTGGACTGTTAGATAAAATTAGCCAATTGGCGGGATATGGGACCTTTCTGGCACAAAATGTGCGAAACAAATTGTTGAAACCGTTTTTGCGGTAAAGGGGGAGAGCCTATCTTTAACTGAACTTCAACAAAGGAGGTGGGTGATGACGACAATGCCTCGGTATGAAGTCAGATACAACGAGAACGAGGACTGGAAGGAAATCTCAGAGATCGAGCTTATGGATGGGCTGTATAGATTATATCGCCGGGCAACTCCGGCAATAAAGGAGATGATATCGGGTAAAGAGCTGCGCACACCCAATGCTGTTTACCGCTTAAAATGGCAGGCAGGTTTATTCAGGTAGAATGAGTTGAACTCCTGAATCCCATGCTACGGATTCAGGCCACTTCTACAGGAAAAGCGCCCTGTTATACCGCTTTTCATAAAAACATTCCGGCTGGCAAAGGTGGTTGTAGAAAAAAAGGTTTGAATAATGGAGCGTTTATTCTGACAACCACCAAAAAGGATATTTTTCACCACCCTTATCGCTAAGACATCAAATAATAATGGGGCAGAGGCTGGTTTCAAAAGCTGTCTGCCCTTTTTTTTAGTGACTTCTGCAATCCTCCCGGTTATGGATAAATGGAAAACTTGAGTGTCCGGCATCGCCGTATTATTATCAATGAAAGTCTATAACCTTCAACATTGTTGATGACAGATTAGAAGCTATCTCAAATCCGCCTGAGGCGGATTGGCCCAATCCTCCAGAGGCGGACAAGTCTCGGCGTTGGGCGCTCGGTTTAAATTCTCGAAATACTGATGTATTCCTGTGGGTTAAACCTCGCGGCCGCCTTGATATTAAACCAATCCTCCAGAGGCGGGCAAGAATCCTATTTTTGCGATGGCTTCTAGAAAAAGGAGCTCCAGATGAAAAATGACGCTCTTGCGGAAAGTTACCAATTCAGGCTTCGAGCAGCCGATGATGCTGTTCGCATGATCAAATCAGGCCAGCGGGTGTTCGTTGGGTCTTCCTGCGGAGAGCCCCAGTATCTGGTCAATGCCCTGATGGACAATGCCAACCACTTTCTGGATGTGGAAATCGTGCGGCTGCTCAGCCTGGAAAGCTCTCTGCTGG
>CAJICI010000126.1_pt1 | contig 13302 bp, 12 predicted proteins | sample 9199571 | NCBI WGS metagenome assembly CAJICI01 (sample SAMEA7708329, study PRJEB35096) | sediment metagenome | biome: marine neritic benthic zone biome [ENVO:01000025]; feature: sediment [ENVO:00002007]; material: shallow marine sediment [ENVO:03000034] sea grass bed [ENVO_01000059] ...
GATAACGATTTTTTGCTGACACACCGTTTTTAAAGATGCGCTGCGGGCACCGACTTTTTTGATTTCTGCCGATCTATCGGTTCGGTTAAAAACAAAGACTTCAAAGTCTTCCGCCAGATACCTGGCGGTCAGTTTCCCAAAGCGTCCGAATCCAATGATACCGATCATAATACCTCTGCAATTTGCTCAAGACCATTTCTAAGATTTTTTTCTGCAACAGCGAACGATATGCGCAAATGCTTCGCCATGCCAAAAGCCTCGCCCGCTACCACAGCCACACCGCCCTGCTTTAAGATCCGCTCAGCCAGCACTGCCGATGTTTCATTGTTTTTTAAAACCGTCGAAACATCCGGAAAAAGATAAAATGCACCTTGCGGTTTAATGCAGTCAAATAATGTTGATACAACTTCAAAGGCCCGGTCTCTTTTTTGTTGCAGATCGGACAGCCGGGATGAGAGCAAATGGTTGTCCAGCGACAGGGCGGCCAGCGCGCCGTACTGGGCGAAGGTGCAAACATTGCCGCTCAGGTGGCTCTGAAGTTTAGACAGGGCCGCAATGATTTTTTCCGGGGCGGCGATATATCCAATTCTAAAGCCGGTCATGCTGGCGCTTTTTGAAAAGCTGCGCGTCACGATGACCCGCTTGCGGGCACTTTCGATATCGAACATGCTGGTACAGACATACCCATCATAAACAAATGCATTATAGGCCTCATCGGCAACAATAAACAGGTTGTGATCATCTGCCAGGCGGGCAATTTTTTGCAGATCCGCTTCCGGATATACTGCCCCGCTGGGATTGTTGGGCGAATTGATCAGAATCGCTCTTGTCTGCGGGGTAACGGCCCGCTCGACAGCCTCACTATCGAGCTGATGATTTTTCGTGGCAACCGGCACCGGTTTGCCACCGGCAAGTTTAACCTGTTCGATGAAGCTGACCCAGTAAGGTGTGGGGATAATCACCTCATCTGCAGGGTTACAGATTGCCTGAAAGATCATAAACAATGCCTGTTTGGATCCGTTGGTAATCAGGATGTTGTCGATATTGTATCCGCTGAACTGCTCTGCCAGTCGGGTTCTGAGCTCGGAAAGACCGTTTACCGGGCCATAGCGTGTCTGCTGGGCGTCCAGGGCCCTTTTGGTGGCGTCGATTACCTCTGCCGGTGTATCATATTGCGGCTCACCTACGGCCAGGTCAATAACCTGTCGGCCTTGCTCCCGGTGTTGTTCAATGATGTCCGTAAAGGCAACCGTTTGCGATCCTGCTGTGGATTGAATTTTATCGGACAGTTTCATTTTCTCTCATTTCCTGCCGGAGTACCAGGTCAACCAGAACCAACGCGGCCATGCCCTCAACAATCGGGACCGCCCGCGGAACCACACAGGGATCATGGCGCCCTTTGGCTTCAAGAACAATATCGTTGCCCTCAAAATCAACGGTTTTCTGGGGTAGACTGATGGTTGCCGGGGGTTTGAAAGCAACTCGGAAAATAATGGGCTCACCATTGGATATGCCGCCCTGAATACCGCCGCTGTAATTGGTCCGGGTACCCAAATGCGCCCCTCTTTTAATAAACGCATCATTGTGCGTGGAGCCACGCATGCGCGAACCGGCAAAGCCCGAACCGATGTCAAAGCCTTTGGTGGCCGGAATCGACAGCATGGCCTGGGCCAGCAACGCTTCGATTTTATCAAAAACCGGTTCGCCCAGCCCGGCAGGGATATTGCGGCATACGCAGCAGATGATGCCGCCCAATGAATCGCCGGCCTCTTTGGCGGCCATGATGGCGGCCTGCATTTTTTCCGCCGAAGGTAAATCCGGACAGCGGACTGCCGATCGATCCACCTCGGTACGGAAAATACGACCCATGTCAGGTGACGGTGCTTCAATCTCTGAAACTGCGCTGACCCAGGCCACTATTTCAATACCATATCGCTCGGATAAGAGCTTTTCAGCAACCGCCCCGGCGGCAACACGGCCAACGGTTTCCCTGGCGCTGGCGCGCCCGCCCCCGCTTGAAGCCTGAATGCCGTACTTCATCCGGTATGTATAATCTGCGTGTGAGGGCCGCGGCACTGAACGCATCTTCTCATAATCCACCGGTCGCTGATCCGTATTTTTGACCATCAATGCGATGGGCGTGCCCAGGGTGATACCGTTTTCGACGCCTGACAGGATGGCGACCTGGTCGGCTTCTTTTCTTGAGGTTGTCAACTCGCTCTGGGCCGGCCGCCGACGATCCAGCTGGGGTTGAATATCATCCTCGGTAAGGGGTATTTTGGGCGGACAGCCGTCAATCACAGCCCCGACCCCTAGCCCGTGGGATTCACCGAACGTGGTGACGCGAAAAAGGGTGCCCAATGTAGAACTCGACATACTTTTCATTCTCCAATCTTGTCATTTAACATTTGAATGATTTTTGCTGCAATCTCATTGACCGGCATTTTATCGGTATGAATGGAAAAATCACTGGCGCTTTCATACAGAGGATTTCTCTTTAACAGCATGTTTTCGATTTCTTCCATCTTTCCTTTGTCGGTTAGCGCCGGCCTGAAAATTTCGGTGCGATTATCCTGAAGCATTCTTTTTCGAATGGTTTCAGCAGTTGCATTTAGCCAGACAACCATACCGCTGGTTTTCATTGCTTTGCTGTTATCAGCATCAAGCACCACCCCGCCGCCGGTGGCCACGACCTGCCGATCTTTAGCGCAGATCTGATTCAAGACCGAACGCTCCTTTCGGCGAAAAGCGTCCCAGCCTTCAGTGTCGACGATTTCTTTAATACTTTGTCCGATTTCTTTGGTGACGCACAAATCGCTATCCACAAAAGACCACTCAATTGTCCTGGCAATGGACTGACCGATGGCGGTTTTGCCGCTGCAGCGGTATCCAATTAAAAACAGATTCATCACTAATTTATTCCCTCAAAAACCTGCCAGAAGGCCGGAAAGGATTTCTCAACACAGCTTTCGTTTCGAATATATACGCCCGGCACTTTCAATCCCGCCATGGCAAAACTCATGGCGATACGGTGATCATTATAGGTATCAATGATGGCTCCTTTTGGCTTTCCGCCCTTGACCACCAGCGCGTCTGCGGTATTGGTGGCATCGATGCCCATTTTATTGAGCTCGGTGACCGTTGCCGTTAAACGGTCGCTTTCTTTCGTTTTCAGATGGGCCACATTTTTAATCACGGTTGTACCCCTGGCAAAGGCTGCTACCACGGCCAGGGTCGGAACTTGGTCCGGCATATCGCCCAGGTCCGCTTCAATGGCCGAGAGCGATCCGCCGGCTACACGAATGCCGTCTGATGTTTCCGAAACGCGGCATCCCATGGCGCGGAGCAAATCCACAAAACGAATGTCTCCCTGGGCAGAATCAACCTTTATGCCCCGCACCGTGATATCGGCATTAGCAATCGCCGCTGTTCCCCAGAAGTAAGCCGCTTGGGAACAATCTGCTTCCACCGCATATTTCCCGGCGCGGTATATTTGGCCGCCCGGCACCCTAAATTTCCGGTAACCGTCGCGTTCCAGGCGCAGGCCGAAAGTATTCATCAGGTCAACGGTCAGATCCACATATGGTCTGGATACCGGACCGTCGGTGACACGAATTTCAAGCCCGTGCTGTGTGCAGGGCGCAATCAGTAAAAGTGCCGAAAGATACTGGCTGCTTTTCTGGCAGTTAATATCTACCTTATTTTTACGAATGATTGTGCCGGTGATTTCGACGGGCGGACAGCCGTTGTTATTTAAAGACCGGGCTTTAACACCGATTTGCTGCAAGGCATCCAGAAGATCCTTTATCGGCCGCGCTTGCATGCGCGTGGTACCGGTCAATGTATACGTCCCTTTGCCAAGCGATGTTACGGCTGATAGCAACCGCATCGAGGTCCCTGAATTGCCAAGATCAATCGATGCGCTGCTCGCCTCCAATCGACCGCCCCTTCCATAAACGCGCGTATCATCATTTTGAAATTCGATTTGAATACCCATCTGTTTGAGCGCTTCCAGTGTAAAGCGTGTATCTTCACTGACAAGGGCATTCTGAATCGTGCACATCCCGTCCGATAAAGCAGCCGCAATTAACATGCGATGCGTATAGCTTTTGGAGCCGGGTACCGTCACCTCGCAGCTGGCAATCTTTTGTGCTTTTATCTCTTTCATGTCGTTTGTAAGTTAATTGTATGCATTTATTTAAATAGGTTGGCTGCTGGCTGCTTGCTTTTTGCTGCTGGCCGACCCAGAGACAAACAGCCAGGGGCCAGTGGCCAGAAGCCAGAGACTTAAACCTGAACCTATGAACCTTACAGCTGAAGCCTATTACTTAAACATCCAACGCCCTTAACACCGCCTGCCGCATCAAATCCACCGGTGCCTTTTGGCCAGTCCACAGCTCAAATTGATGGGCCCCCTGAAATACAAACATGGCAACCCCGTTGATGGTTCGACACTTTTTGTTTTCGGCCTCTTTTAACAACCGGGTTTTTATTGGATTGTAGACGATATCCATGACCACCATTTCTTCTGATAAATCCTTTTTCGGAATCGGGGTTGCATCTGTTTCAGGGTGCATGCCTACCGGCGTCGTGTTGATCAGGATTTCATGCCGATTCGGCTGCCAGTCAGATAGCGGCGCAAATTCAGCCTGCAGATCTTCCGCCAGGCCTTCTCCGGGCTTGCGGGAGCGATTAAAGATCGTCACACGCCCACCGGCAGCCACCAGGCCGAATCCAATGGCCCGGGCCGCCCCGCCGGCCCCGATGAGCGCCACCGATTTGTCCTTTATCGATGTCCGGGTTTTTAATGCGTCCAAAGCCCCCGCACAGTCGGTGTTGTATCCGATTAGCCTTCCCCGGTTGTTGACAATGGTGTTGACCGCTCCAATTTGAGCCGCGGTCTCGTCGATCTCATCGAGATATTCCATCACCGCAACTTTGTGGGGCAGGGTGACACTGACACCTTTAAAATCCAAAGCCCGGATGCCTTTTATGGCCGCCGCCGGATCGGTGACTCTGAATGCCAGATAAACACCGTTGGTGTCTGTTGCTGCAAACGCCTGATTGTGCATCTCCGGGCTCAAGCTATGTGCCACCGGATTTCCGATCAGGCCAAAAAGGGATGTATTTGCATCAATCATTTTGTTTACAGCCTCTACCCCGCTAACGCGTGCGTTGCATTTTGCGGCCCTCGGCGATGATGGCTTCAAAAATATTCAGCAGACCGTCAGCGCCTATGGGGCCGGTGTTTTTTTCCAGCAAGCGGCTCAAAATTTCTTTTTCGCGACCGGCATCTGTAATCTGAAGGTCACCCTGTTTTTTTAAATCACCAATTTGTTTCGCCAAAGAAAGTCGCTGATTGATTAAATCCATAATTTTTTCGTCGATTCCATCGATGGCCTGGCGCAGCAGGTTAATATCGGTCTTCGGGTCACCACCGGGCCTGTCTGTATTTAATTTATCCATTTAAGGTATCCCTGAGTTCCTCTAAGGTTATTTGTTCCACCCGTGCATTGCCGATCCCATTCAGCAGGACAAAGTGGATGCGGTCACCCGCTCTTTTTTTGTCTCTGGTAATGGCATCCAGGATTTTTTGGGGTTCGGCCTCCCAGCGGGTTGGCAGTTTCAAATTTTTAAGCACTGCCTGTAGTCGCTGATCTTCTTGGGTTGACAGCAGGCCTTTTTTAACGGACAGGTCCGACGCGATCACCATACCCATACTGACCGCCTCCCCATGCGAAACACCGGTCACTTTTTCAATCGCATGTCCGAAGGTGTGGCCAAAATTCAGCAAACGGCGCTCTCCTTTTTCAGTTTCGTCGCGGCTGACAATCGCTGATTTGATGCGTACCGATGCCCGCAACAGTTTTTGAATTACCCGGCGGTCCAGGGCCAGGATGTCTTCCGCATTTTGTTCCTGATAAGCAAATAGATCCGCATCTGCGATGACCCCGTGTTTAACGATTTCAGCCAGGCCGCAGGAAATTTCTCTGGCAGGCAATGTTTTTAATAAATCCGGATCGCAGATGACAAATTCAGGCTGGTGGAACAGCCCGACCATATTTTTATAGCCTTCAAAATTCACCCCGTTTTTGCCGCCGACACTGGCATCCACCTGCGCCAGGAGGCTCGTGGCCACAAAACCGAACCGTACGCCGCGCAGAAATGTCGATGCTGCAAATCCCGCGATATCGCACACGATACCGCCACCAACGCCGACGATAAACGCTGATCGATCCGCCTGTATGGATAGTAACCGCGCATAGATTTCCTGAACAGTGTCGAGGGTCTTGATTTCTTCCCCGGTTCCGATGGTGATTACTGCAGCGGCCATGGAATCCAGCGGATACAATTGGCCCACATTCACATCCGTAATGATGATCGGCCTTGCAACCGGTATATAACGCGGCAGGTTCTCCAGGCGTTCACCGATTAAAATGCGTGACGGGCCTGATTCTGCGTTGATGGTAATGGTTTCCATAAATATTCAATTCTCCTAGGATGCCAGCTGATATTTTCCAGGATTCGCCTGCTGGATTTTTTCATGGGCCCACATCAGCAATTGTTCGGTTGTCTCCCATGAAATACATTCATCCGTTATGGAAACGCCGTATTTAAGAGCCGACGCGTCACCGTAAAATTTCTGATTGCCCTCATGCAGGTTGCTTTCGAGCATCAGGCCCATCAGGGCTTCGTTATCGTCCAGATACTGGCCGATGACACTTTTCCAGACCACGGACTGCCCCTGGTATTTTTTCATCGAATTGGCATGCGAGCAGTCCACCATCAGGTTTTCCGGCAGGTCCTTTTCAATCAGCTTCAGGCGGGCTTCCTCCAGGCTGATGGGGTCATAGTTCGGTCTTTTGCCCCCCCGCAGTACGATATGCACCCAGGGATTGCCGTTGGTTTTGACCACACAGGTTTTGCCATCCTGGTCGATTCCCAGAAAACTTTGCGGTGCGCGGGCGGCCATCAATGCATTGATGGCAGATGAGAGATTGCCGTCTGTGCTGTTTTTAAAGCCTACCGGCATGGACAAGCCGCTGGCCAATTCCCGATGGGTCTGGGATTCAGATGTGCGGGCTCCGATCGCCGACCAGCTGACCAGATCGGCGACATACTGAGCGGTGATCGTATCCAGCATTTCGGTGGCCGCCGGCAGTCCCATTTCATTAATCTGGGTTAACAGGCCGCGGGCCTTGCGCAATCCGGCCGTCATATCACAGGTACCGTCCAGGTAGGGGTCGTTGATCAATCCCTTCCATCCCACGGTGGTACGTGGCTTTTCAAAATAAACGCGCATGACGACTAACAGAGTTTTGGCCACCTGTTTGCGCAGTGAATTCAATCGGCTTGCATATTCGAGGGCTGCCTTTTCATCATGGATGGAGCACGGCCCCACAACCACCAGCAAACGGCGGTCCTTCTTGCGCAAAATGTTTTCAATGGTTTGCCGTCCGGAGATCACCGTTTCATTGGCCCGGGCACTGACCGGAATTTCCGTTTTTAAAATGTCCGGCGCCGTAAGCGGTTGATACCCCTTAATTCGTAGATCGTCCGTTGATTTCATTTATTAATTCCTTTCGAAGAACAGTATTTTTTAATCTCTCAATTCTTCTTCTTGTTGTTTGCGCTTAAATATTAGCAAATAAAAAGGCCATGTTTCGTGATCACGGCCTTTAAAAACAAAAAAGCCGCGAACATTTGTCTGCCCGCGGCTTATAATCAAATAAAATGATCAATCAACCCATAGGCAGACCCCTCCCGTAGAAATAAAAATAAAAGTACTGCCGGGATTGATTGATATTATGTTGAACGTTTGCCATTATTATTCCTTACGTTGAGATCTACGCTTTCTAAATGGATTCATGACGCTTGTCAAGCGCTTTTTAATTTTTTTTGGCTTGACATTTTTTTTGGAGCCCTTTAAGGACTTAATCATGAATTCTAAAGAATCAACCTTTATCGAAAAATCTTGCATGAATTGGTGGTGGCGCACCGCTAAGAGGGAGCTGTGCCCACCCATCGCTAATTAACATAAAGTTGTAGCTAAAAACCGTGGGCCGCCTCCCGGGGAGCCCACGGTTTTTTATTTGATAAACATTATAAAGGCCGTGGGGCTCTGATCCCACGGCCTTTTTTAATTCGCCTACGCCGTTATGCTGCATTTGCTTATACTGATTGAAGGTATGGGGATTCTTAAAATAGAGATAGTAGCCGGCAGTTAATGGCGAGGCGACCGCGCCGAAGCTCAATAGAGCGAAGGCGGGCCAATTTATTTATTGCGAAGCAGAGCTGAACTGGCTTCGGCGCAATTTCGCTCCTATTTAAAGCATACAGATAGGAGCTCATTCTAAATCAAGGAGGGTTTGTATCATGATCAACGCAGCAATTACAACGGTCGCCAATGGGAACAACCTTGGCGAAAGAGAAATGACCGAGGTCATGGAGATGATGTTGAGCGGAACGGCCGCACCGGCGCAGATCGGCGCATTTATTACGGCCTTGAGAATGAAAGGCGAGACCGTCGAAGAGGTTACCGGGGCCGCGAAAGCCATGCGGGCCAGGACAAAAAAAATCAAGATCGATGCGCCATTGATTAATATCGACCGCGATGAAATCAATGTCGAAGAGGAAACCATCTTCGATACCCACGGCAACGGCGTCAACGGCACCCATACGTTCAATATTTCGACAGCTACAGCGCTGGTGGTGGCCGGCGCGCGCATAAGCGTGGCTAAATACGGTAACTGGGCACTTTCCAGGCAGTGTGGCAGCGCGGATGTGCTGATCAGTCTGGGTGTGAATCTGGATATCAATCGTGCCGATGTTGAAAAGTGTATCCAGGATATCGGGATCGGTTTTTTATATGCACCGCTTTTTCATGGGGCCATGAAAGCCGTTGCCGGTCCCCGGCAGGAGGTCGGGCTTAGATCTATTTTTAATCTTCTGGGGCCTCTGACAAATCCTGCTGATGCAACGGTACAGGTTCTGGGCGTTTATGATGCTCGCCTGACCGGCAAGATGGCAGAAGTTCTTCGAGAACTCGGAACCCGTCGGGCATATGTGGTGTGTGGTGAGGAAACCTTTGACGAGATCAGTATCTGTGGCCCCACGCAGGTTTCCGAGCTTAAAGATGGAAAAATAAACACATATGAAATAACACCGGAGGATTTTGGTCTCAAACACGCCGCTCCGGAAGCTATCAAAGGCGGGGATGCGCAGGCAAATGCGAAGATTATCCGCCGCATATTAGACGGAGAACAGGGACCGCAAAGAGACGTGGTACTGGTGAATGCAGCGGCGGCATTCGTGTCGACGGGTCTGGATGACGATTATAAAGCGGGAATCGAGCGGGCCCGGGCATCCATTGATTCCGGTGCGGCCAGAGGCAAACTGGATACCCTGATTGATTTTACCCGGCAATGCGACGTATTTGTGCGCCGGGCGATTTAAACAAATGTTTTGTCGCTGCTGATTTGTTTGTTTAAGTATCCTTGCTTGACCTTATTTTGGATTCTGTTTGGTTTGCAGCAATATGATGGAGGCAACCACTAGCAGGCCGCCCAGTATCTGCAACGGGGCCATGGTTTCACCCAAAAATACAGCCGCGATGATCCCGGCGCTGATTGGCTCCAGAGTAGCGGTGATGCTGGCGTGGGTGGCGCGGATGCGATGGATGCCTTCAAAATACAATCCAAACGGTATGATGGTGCCGCCGGTGGCGATAAAAAGAATCCAGAACCACTCCAGCGGTTCATAGAGTTGCAAAATCGCTTTCAGCGGCGGATGCAACATATTCCATATTAAGGCTGCAAAGAACAATCCGTAGAGCAAAACGGTCCAGGGGTTGTACTTTCGCATACCGTATTCGCTGAGAACAGAATAAGCGGCAAAGGCAACGGCAGCCAGTATCCCGCCGATAATTCCCATGCGATTTAAAGTTAACAGATCCAGATTGTAGGCGCCGACCATCAGGAAACATCCGACCAGGGTTCCCAAAATGGCCACCAGACTGTTGCGGCCCAATTTCTGGTGCAAAAATATGGCCGCATACACGGCCACAAAAACCGGGCCGGTATAATGCAATAAAATTGCTGCGGCCACATTGATTTTGCTGATCGCAAACAGATAAAAAAACTGGGCCGCACCAATGCCCAGCGTGCCCAGGAGCATAAAGTAGAAAATGTCCTTCAGGTCGACTTTTAAAAGCGACCGGTTACGGATCACGAGCCACAGTAAAAGACCACAGAAGGCCAGCGTAACTCGCAGCTGGATCATCTGATAAGAGGTGATGCCGCGATTAAATAAAAACTTGGCGGCCGTCCCGGAAACAGCAAACAGAATGGCGGCCAGGATGACATATAGGTAGCCGATTTTATTCATCTGGGTTCTTTGGAAGTGAATTTTCAAATTAAGGCGAGCAATAATCGGTTTTAAAGCGAAATGCAAGAGGTGCCTGGGCTAAAATATCATTTGCCGCTATTTGATTTCAGCTGATCAACCACATCCAACAACGCATTCGTATGGCCGACATTGCCGGGAAAGATGATATAGCTCAAACCCGGAAAGCGGCTTTCATCGTCCAGCTGCCAGACCGGAATTCCCGGAAGAATCTGACCGAGAACAAGGGCCTTTTTAACATTTAATGCCCGGGTGGCGATATCGCTGGAAGTGATACCGCCTTTTGCCAGGATATAGCGCGGTTTGGCCGAAATCTTTTTTAAAATTCCGATCAGCCCTTTGGAAACCTTTTGCCCGATCTCAAGGCTGGTTCCGGCATCTATGCCCGTCACCAGTTGACGGCTGGTAAACATCAAAAAATCTTTACCTTCTTTAAGTGCCCGGTCCGCTTTATGTGCGATGTGTTCGATTTCGTCTGCGCGGCTGCTGTCGTCCAGAAGGATTTCCACATCAATTTCGCTATGCATTATATCGGATTTAGAAAGAAGGTATTCGACCTGTTCGGTGGTACGGGGCACATAGGAGCCCGCCACAATAAGACCCCCGCCGGTATATTTTAATTTTAGATCTGTTCGGGTGAGGAGTGGACGAGGGGAGAGACCGACACGGACCGGCACAAACGAAGCGGCCGTTCGAAATATGAATTTTTTTCCGCGGGCCTCCGCTGCGAGCAATCCCAGAACAAACACTTCCAGATCCCGATAGGCGGCCGCATTGATGATACAGACCCGGCCACCGTCCAAACGCATCAGAAAGGTGGTAACTGATTCCGGACCTCCCCTGCGAAGGTCCTCGATTGAAACAGTGGCCACATCCCGGGCCGTTATCCGGCCGTCCGTTTTTTCTTCCACCCAGCGGCACAAATTGGAGACGGAATAGCCAAATGAACGATCACGGGCAAATTCCGTCTGAGCCGCCGGGACCAGCACGCCCCCCTCATCCACATAATGCACGTTGTTGATGGTATAACGACCGCCTTCCAGAAAAAAAGGATTGATAATCCACCCGTCATAGCGCTGGGCCAGGGCATCCGCCAGGGCCTCGACTTCACCGGGAAAATGCCCGCGTAAAGTGGAGTCACTGCGACTGATTATCTCAAATTCACAGCCGGCTTGCCGGGCTGCCTCAGACAAATTGCGGCCGATCTGCACGCTCACTTTTTTAGCGGTCGGCAGGGTGAAACTTCTGGAGTTTGTCAGAATGTAAAATGCGGGCAGATCATTTTTCAGCTCCGCCGTAAGTGCCGGTATCGACCACTCGGTCAGTACCGGCAGCCTGTGGATGGTCTGCGTGCCGGTGGGGTCATCGTCCAGGACGACGATTTTGCGGTGATCAGCCTTGACCTGTTTTTGAATGGCCGGACTTAGATCCTGCGGCCATTCATTCGGCAGACGGTCGAGCAATTCTGCTTTTTGGATTCTCTGGTTTTCCAAGACCCGCCTGTTAGCATTGATGCCCTGACGATGAAGTCAATTATAAGATTAGAATCTATTTTCTATCGACAACTTCCTCCACCGCCCTGGCAATGTGTTTGGCCGAAAGCCCATATTTATCCAACAGATCCAGATAGGGCCCGGATTCGGCAAAGGTATCACGCACGCCGATACGTTTCATCGGGATGGGATTGTTTTCCACCAGCACCTCGGCAACCGCACTGCCCAGACCACCATAAAAGACATTATTTTCAGCCGTTACGATGGCGCCGGTCTCTCCGGCGGCTGCCAGGACCGTTTCCACATCCAGCGGTTTAAGCGTATGACAGTCGATTACCCGGACGTTCAGCCCTTTGGCGGCTAAACGCTCGGCTGCGATGAGCGATTGCACCACCAGGTCCCGCAGGGCAATAATCGTGGCATCGGTTCCGTCCCGCACGGTGACGGCTTTGCCGATTTCGAAGGGGTAATTCAAATCAAAAATCGCCGGCACCGGATCCCGGGTAAAGGAGAGGTATACCGGGCCTTCATATTCAGCCGCTGCCCAAACAGCCAGCTTGGTGGTGGGCGGGTCGGCCGGCGCGATGATGGTGGAATTGGCAATCGCACGAATGATGGACAGGTCTTCCTGGCCCTGATGGGTGACGCCATCGGGTCCCGGCGTGATGCCGCTGTGGCTGGCGGCAATCTTTACATTCAATTTCGGGTAGTGGATGCTGTTGCGTACCATGTCCAGTGCGCGCATGCTGGCAAAAACCGCATAGGTGGTGGCATAGGGAATCAGGCCGGTGGTCGCCATTCCGGCGGCAGCGGCCATCATGTTTTGTTCGGCCACTCCAAAGTTAAACGAGCGATCCGGGAATTTATCGGCAAACTCATTGGTCTTTATCGATTTGGAGACATCGGCATCGAGCACCACTACCTTGGGATTTTTTTCTCCCAGTTCCAGCATGGCCTCGGCATAGGAGTAACGCGTTGGTTGCTGCTCGGCTTTGGCAAACAGATCATCTGAGGACAGCATCGAAACGATTTCGGGACGAAGATAATGGTAATTATTAATACTCACGTGATTTACCTCCTGAGCTCTTCAAAGGCCTGGTCGGCCTCTTCCTGGCAGGGCGCCTTACCGTGCCATTCACATACATTTTCCATATACGAGACACCCTTGCCTTTGACGGTATTGGCCACAATCATGGTAGGCGCACCCGTATGGGTTTTTGCTTCTTCCAGAGCGGCCACCACCTGGGACATATTGTGACCATCAATGTCGATAACGTGCCAGCCAAAGGCCTGCCACTTGTCAACCACCGGGTGGATGGGCATGATATCATCCACGCTGTAGTCATTTTGCAGGTGGTTGTAATCTAAAATAGCCGTCAGGTTATCCAGCTTGAAGTTGGGCGCC
>CAJICI010000553.1_pt1 | contig 13294 bp, 9 predicted proteins | sample 9199571 | NCBI WGS metagenome assembly CAJICI01 (sample SAMEA7708329, study PRJEB35096) | sediment metagenome | biome: marine neritic benthic zone biome [ENVO:01000025]; feature: sediment [ENVO:00002007]; material: shallow marine sediment [ENVO:03000034] sea grass bed [ENVO_01000059] ...
ATTGGATTATAAATCAAGATTAAACAAAGTTACAGGTTGGGTTTTATGATTACTTTTATTGATTCCGAACCCTCCAGAACAAGCTGAAATCCTTGGGCAATATCCTTCAATGGCAGGCTGTGGGTGATCAGGTCGTCGACTTTGACCGCACCTGATTCGATCAATTCAATGGCGTCAAGAATATCCGGCGGCCCGCAATAGTATGAGGTAAGGATCCGGATTTCCCGGGTCCAGAAATCATTAATGGGGAGGGTCACCTGTTGGTCCGGCCCGGGCACCGCAAAAAAGACGATGGCGCCGCCTCTATCCACAGACTTCCATGCCTTATCAACCGCAGACAGGGCTGAAGTGCAAAGCATGACAACATCTGCCTTTTCAGCATGGGTTGCCGCCGAACCTTCAGCAGGATTTATGGTAATATCAGCCCCAAGCCCGGCAGCCAGTTCCAGACGCCCGGCATTGATATCGGCGGCCACCAAGCGGCAATTTTTAGCCCTGGCAAGTTTGATGTGGAGCAGCCCGGACATGCCGCAGCCAAATATCATCAGCGTTTGGCCTTCTCCCAGACCGGCCAGCCGTTGGGCTCTGACAACACAGGCCAGCGGTTCGATAAAGGTGCTTTGATCATAACTGATTGTTTCAGGCAGATGATAGGTACCATTTTTAACCAGGGCAGCGGGGACGAGCACGTACTCGGCAAATCCGCCCGGAAGCCTGTCTTTGATACGGCTGCAGACCGGATGATGTCCGTTTTCGCAGTACTCGCATTGCATGCAGGGTACTTTGGGCGCAATAAACACCCTGTCGCCAGGCTTGAATTTCTTACTGGCCGGCCCTACCGCAACAACCTCGGCGCCAATCTCATGCCCCAGCACGAGCGGTGCCCGGGGCAATCGGTACCATTCCACGATATCGCTGCCGCAAATCCCGCAGGAAACGACTTTGACGAGCATCTCCTCCGGTCCCGGTGAGGGCGTCGGAACCTCTTCGATCCTGATATCCTGGTTGTTGTACCAACGGGCGACTTTCACGGGGATTTCTCTCTGATATTAGGACCTATTGGACCTATAAGACCTATAAGTATAGGACCTATAGGGCTTATAAGACCTATCTCGGTCGTTCAGTTCTTATGTTTGATTCTTCAGTGTATTGTAGAGTTCGAAGGCCTTATCAGGCGCCTCATTTTCATGCACCACCGCTTTGACCGCCTGGATCATGGCTACCGGATCTTCAGACTGGAAAATATTGCGCCCCATGTCCACACCGCTGGCACCCTGTTGCACGGCATTGTAGGCCATGGTCAATGCATCCCGTTCAGGAATTTTCTTGCCGCCGGCCATCACGATGGGAACGGGACAGGACGCGGTAACGGTTTCAAATCCCTCATCAATATAATAGGTTTTGATGTAATGGGCGCCTAATTCGGCGCAGATTCTGGTGGCCAGCCGGAAATATCTGGCATCCCGCGCCATGTCTTTACCAACAGCCGTAACCGCCAGCGTCGGTATACCGTACCGTGTGCCGATATCGACCATTCTGGTCATATTGATGATGGATTCCTTCTCAAATTCCCCGCCGATGAAAACTTGAACAGCCATGGCACAAACATTGAGCCGGATCGACTCCTCGATATCCACTGCTATCTGTTCGTTTGAGAGCTCCTTGAGGATGCTGGTGCCGCCCGAGACTCTGAGCACAATGGACCTGGACGTTGAGGGGGGCACAATGCTTCTGAGTATACCCCGGGTCAGCATCAGGGTATCCGCATGGGGCACCAGGGGCATAATATTGAGATCAATTCGCTCCAATCCGGTGGTCGGTCCCTGAAAATACCCGTGATCGATGGCCAGCATGACGGTCCGGCCGCTTGAGGGATTAAATATGCGGCTTAACCTGTTTTTCATTCCCCAATCCAGTGAATTTGAACCTTTGAGAAAAAAGCCTTCTGTTTGCTGGGGGGTATCGGTATAAAATTTTTTGGCCTCTTTGAGTTCATCCACATCAGGCATTTGGGTGTCTCCTTTCAGTATTATCAATTATAAACAGTCTTTATCTTCAAACTAGGCCTTTAGCTGCAGATTGAATTGGCTTTTTTGCCAACTCACCAATTTTTCACGCAAAGTCGCCAAAACGCAGAGAAATTATCAAAGTCTTTGCGCCTTTGCGTGAGATAACCGGTATCCGATCTTTGATGAGTTACAATCCCTTAATGACACCTGTAGCATTGAGGCCGATAGTTGACTTATGGCCACTCTTACAATATAAAAACCGCAATGGTCAAGCATAGGATGAAAAGGCGTCTGTTTATAGCCTGCATGATTACAATCCTGAACGCGGTATTGGTTAATGGATACAGCGCCGAGTTGCGCGCGTTTATCGAATCGAAAGAAAACGGCCACATAGATTGGACGTCCGGTATCGTTGAAGCCCGGGGTATCGGTATACCCCCCACATACACTTACTACGGTAAATCACAGACTGACCGGCAACAAATCCTGGCCCAGGCCACCATCAAAGCCCATCATAATCTGTTGGAAACAATCGTCGGTCTGCGCATCAATGCCGAAAGCCGTGTCATCGACATTGTCGAGGCCTATCCATCCGTCATGGCCCAGCTAAGAGGCATGATTCAAAAGACACCGGAAATTGAAAAACTGCGGCAGTTTCAGTACGACGGCACTGTCGAAGTCCGGTCCCGGATGAAGCTCAATGGAGGGTTTTCGCAGCTCATTTTGCCTCCCGAAATCCGTCATATTGAACCCATCAAGCAGGTAGCAACCACCGGGAACCATAAATCGACCCAGACGCGATCGCGTTCAGCCAGAATATATAGCGGCATGGTTGTCGATGCCAGGGGTATGCGGGCGGTTCCCGTCCTCGCACCCAGGATTCTGGATGAAAATCTGGAAGAGGTATTTGGACCGACCTATGTCAGCCGTGAATTTGCTGTCCAGCATGGTGTGGCCCGATATATTACCGACATCGGGAAGGCGAAGCTTAATGACCGGGTCTCTGAGAATCCTCTGATCGTCAAAGCCCTGAAGGTCATCTGGCCGGGACGCTGCGATTTTATTATCAGCAATGCTGATGCCGCAAAGCTAAAAAGCGCCTCCGAGCATCTCAAGTTTCTCAAAGAATGCAGAGTCATCATAGTGTTAGACCCGCTCTATAAGCAGTGAACTGGATTGGGAGGGATAAGCTCTTTAGGGAGGAAAAACTTTATAGGTATAGGTCCTATAGGCCCTATTAGTCCTATACCGATAGGTCCTATAAGTCTTATAGGACCTATAATTTCAGGTGTCAGGGGCCGTAGTTTCGACTTTCATCCTGACACCTGACACCTGAAACCTATCTAAGCATCGTTAAGTGCCCAGCTGCCACGAAGCCAGATACTCTTTCTGCTCTTTTGTTAGGCGATCAATGGAAATCCCCATCGCCGCCAGCTTCTCTTTGGCAATCATCTTATCGATTTTTTCAGGAACCGGGTAGACATCCTTTTCCAGTGGTTTTTTGAGCTTGGCCATATATTCGATGCTCAGAGCCTGATTGGCGAAACTCATATCCATAACGCTGGAAGGATGCCCTTCGGCCGCGGCCAGGTTGATCAATCGACCGTCGCCCAGAATATTGATCCGGCGTCCGTCTTTGAGAACGTACTCTTCGACAAAGGGTCGAATCACACGTTTTGATCTGGCAATTTTTTTCAGTCCGTCAAGATCCAGTTCCACATTGAAATGGCCGGAATTGGCCACGATCGCGCCGTCTTTCATAATCTGGAAATGCTCTTTGCGAATCACATTGATATCCCCGGTCAGCGTACAGAAGAAATCACCGATTCTGGCGGCCTTGCGAATCGGCAGGACTGTAAAACCATCCATAACAGCCTCCAGCGCCGGCAGCGGATCAACTTCGGTTACGATAACGTTGGCACCCATACCCCGCGCACGCATGGCAAGCCCCCGGCCGCACCAGCCATAACCGCAGACGACAAAATGAGATCCGGCCACCAGCCGGTTGGTGGCCCGGATCATTCCGTCAATGGTGCTCTGGCCGGTACCATAGCGGTTGTCAAAAAAATGCTTGGTCTGGGCATCATTCACCGCAATAATCGGGTACTGCAGGACGCCGTCGGCAGCCATACTTCGCAGACGAATAATTCCGGTTGTCGTCTCCTCGGTTCCGCATAATACGCTGTCTAAAAGTTGAGTGCGCTTGGTGTGCAATACCGAGACCAGGTCTGCACCGTCATCCATGGTCACCTGGGGTTTGGTATCCAGAACGGCATTGATATGGGAATAGTAGGTTTTGTGGTTTTCCCCTTTAATGGCGAACACGGGGATCTTGTCGTTCTTAACCAGAGAGGCCGCCACATCATCCTGCGTACTCAGCGGATTGGATGCACACAGGGCGACTCTGGCACCGCCGGCTTTAAGCGTTTTCATCAAGGAAGCCGTCTCGGTGGTCACATGCAGACATGCGGCGATTCGAAGTCCTTTGAGGGGCTTTTCCTTTTTAAATCGTTTCTCGATGCGGTTTAAAACCGGCATATTCTGATTGGCCCATTCAATGCGCAACGCACCTTCTTTGGCGGCCTTGATATCCTTAACGTCGTAATTCATGTTTGATTCCGCTCCTTAGGTTTATGGTATTTTAAAAAGGTGAGGCCGCAACGATAGCGGCCTTCAATTCGATTAACAATTAACAAATAAAAAAATCGAGCAATTTTAGCTCAATTTTACAACCCGGCCAGCTCCCTGATAACGTCAGCCTTATTGGTGTGTTCCCACGAGAGTTCTTCTTCGGCACGGCCAAAATGACCGTAGGCGGAAGTCATCCGATAGATGGGCCGAAGCAGGTCGAGATACTCGATGATAGCCGCAGGCCGCAAATCAAATACCTCCTTGACGATTTCTTCAGTCCGCTGCTTGGGAATGACGCCGGTACCCATCAGATCAACCATAACCGATACGGGCTCAGCCACACCAATGGCATAGGCGATTTGTATTTCACATTTCTTGGCCACTCCTGCGGCAACGATATTTTTTGCAATATGACGTCCCATGTAAGAGGCACTGCGGTCCACCTTGGAAGGATCCTTACCGGAAAAACATCCGCCCCCGTGGCTGCCCTGTCCGCCATAGGTATCTACGATAATCTTGCGGCCGGTCAGCCCGCAGTCTCCCATGGGGCCGCCGATAACGAAACGGCCGGTGGGATTAATAAAATAGCGGGTATCACCATCGGTCATGTCCTGGGGGATAACCTTTTTGATAACCTCCTCAATCAGTGCTTCCCGCAGATCTTCGTAGGTTACATCGTCTTTATGCTGGGCTGAAACCACAACGGCATCCACCCGCTTGGGGCTGCCGTCTTCATACTCGATGGTAACCTGGGATTTTCCGTCCGGTCGCAGGAAATCGAGAGAGCCGTTTTTGCGAACGGTGGTCAGACGACGGCAGAGTTTATGGGCATAGGTAATCGGCATGGGCATCAATTCGGGTGTTTCATCGGAGGCAAATCCAAACATCAGTCCCTGGTCGCCGGCCCCCTGTTCCTTGTGAAGGCCCTCGCCCTCTGTAACGCCCTGGGAGATGTCCGGTGATTGGCGGTCAATCGAAGTGATGACCGAGCAGGTCTGGTAATCGAAACCCATCCTGGAAGAGGAATACCCGATATCGCGGATGGTTTCCCGAACAATCTGGGGCATATCGACATAACAATCTGTGGTAATTTCTCCGGCAATAAACGCCAACCCGGTGGTGACCATAGTTTCACAGGCAACCCTGCACCTTTTATCCTGCGCCATGATGCTGTCCAGAATCGAATCGGATATGGCATCTGCCACCTTATCCGGATGGCCTTCGGTAACCGACTCGGATGTAAATAAATATCTTTCCGCTGCCATTAATCATCTCCTTAAAGCTGGTTTGGGGAATACAATAGTCCAAAAGATACTAATTTAATTCACTGGAGCGTGTATGTCAATAGAGAGCCGGAATCGTCTAATTTTTTGTTAAACTGAGGGGTTGCGGCTGATCTCCTCGAGCTATCTGTCAGGCTGAAAGTAGCTGTTAATCCGGCAAATCGGCAACGGTTTGAGAACGCCATGACTTAGAATTAAACCAAATCAATTCAAATACAGTGTTTATGATTTAAAAATACACCATTCACCCTATTTTTTATTGAAATGCCTTCAAGTATTGTCTAATTCTCGAAATGTACTATTGGGCGCACCCCACTCACCTGACCGATCCACAGCCCCCTAAAGACGGACCAGCCCAAACGGCACCGAAATCGAATTGCGGATTTCCATATTTGTTAACATCATCGAATTCACCCCGAATGCACCTTTTACAGGCGTACAATTTTGGCTCTATAAATCTAATAATCAACCCCAACAAAGGAGGAGGCATTATGAAGATAAACCGACGGGAGTTTATCCAGATCACCGGCGCCACAGCGGCCGGTCTTGCCGTCAGCGGTCTGGGTTTTGACCTGCGCCCGGTTAAAGCCCATGCCCAGATGCTCAAGACCAAATATGCCAAAGAGACTACCACAATCTGCTGCTATTGTGCGGTGGGTTGCGGGGCCATTGTGCATACCAGCCGCAAAGGTGACGGACGGGTCATCAACATCGAAGGGGACCCGGATCATGTCATCAACCGCGGATCATTGTGTTCCAAAGGCGCCGCCCTGGCGCAACTGGTGGAAAATTCCAGTCGCATCACCGAACCAATGTACCGGGCGCCCTATTCCAAAGATTGGAAAAAAGTATCCTGGGACTGGGCTCTGACGGAAATCGCCAAACGCGTCAAAGCTACCCGGGAGGCCACCTTTGAAGCTAAAAACGCCAATGGTCAGGTCGTCAATCGCGCCGGCGGCATCGCCTCGGTGGGCAGCGCGGCCCTGGACAATGAGGAATGCTGGATCTACCAGGCCCTGATTCGTGCCATCGGGGTCACGTATATCGAACATCAGGCCCGTATCTGACATAGCGCCACTGTTGCGGCTCTGGCAGAGTCGTTCGGACGCGGCGCGATGACCAATCACTGGATTGATATCAAAAACAGTGACTGCATTTTGATCATGGGCAGCAATGCTGCCGAAAACCATCCCATATCTTTCAAGTTTGTGACCGAAGCCCAGTCCAGGGGAACCAAACTCATCAGTGTCGATCCCCGCTTCACGCGGACATCTGCCAGGGCGGATATCTATGCCGCCCTTCGATCCGGCACAGACATTGCCTTTTTAGGCGGGATGATTAAATACATCCTGGACAATAATCTTTACCACAAGGAATACGTGCAGCACTACACCAATGCACCCTTTCTTGTCTCCAATTCCTTCAAGTTTAAAGACGGGCTTTTCTCGGGCTACGATGAGAAAAACCGCAAATACGACAAGAGCCAGTGGGCCTTTCAGATGAATGAAAAGGGTGCGCCCCGGATGGATCGCAGCTTGAAGAATTCCCGCAGCGTATTTCAGCTTCTAAAAAAGCATTTTGCCCGCTATACCCCTAAAAAGGTATCGGAGATTACCGGCACGCCGCAAAAGGAGCTACTGGAGATCTACAAGACTTACACGGCCACCGGCAAACCGGGTAAAGCCGGCACCATTATGTATGCCATGGGCTGGACCCAGCACACCACCGGTGTTCAGAATATTCGCACCATGGCGATTATTCAGCTGCTGTTGGGCAACATGGGGGTTGCCGGCGGCGGGGTCAACGCCCTGCGCGGGGAGTCCAACGTCCAGGGATCCACCGATCACTGCCTGCTGTGGCACATCTGGCCCGGCTATCTGAAAACCCCGAGGGCTTCAAACGTATCGCTGGCGGCGTACAACGGCAAGTGGACGCCCAGGAGCAAGGATCCATTAAGCGCCAACTGGTGGCAAAACTATCCCAAGTACTCGGTCAGCCTGCTCAAATCATTTTTCGGTGATAATGCCAATGCCGGTAACGATTTCGGCTATGACTGGCTGCCCAAAGTGGACGACGGCAAGGATTATTCCTGGTTGTCGTTGTTTGATGAAATGTACAAGGGAACCTTCAAGGGATTTTTCGCCTGGGGCCAGAACCCGGCCTGCAGCGGCGCCAATGCCGGTAAAAACCGTCAGGCCTTTGCCAGGCTGGACTGGATGGTCAATGTCAATCTCTTCGACAATGAGACCGGCTCCTTCTGGAAAGGGCCGGGGGTAAATCCGGCCAGCATTAAGACCGAGGTATTTTTCCTGCCGGCGGCCGTATCTGTTGAGAAGGAAGGCAGCGTCACCAACAGCGGCCGCTGGAGTCAGTGGCGCTATCAGGGCCCCAAACCCCTGGGCGACAGCTTGCCTGATGGCCAGATTATCATGGAATTGGGCAACCGGATCAAGGCCGAATATGCAAAAGGCGGTACCTTCCCGGAACCCATAGCCAACCTCAAATGGGACTATCTGACCAACGGCGAGTATGATCCCCATAAGGTGGCCAGGGAAATCAACGGCTATTTTCTCAAGGATATTACCCTGAAAGGCAAAACCTTCAAAAAAGGCACTCTGGTGCCCAGTTTTGCATATCTGCAGGCGGATGGATCCACGTCCTCGGCTAACTGGCTGTATTGCAACAGCTATACCGAAAAAGGCAACATGGCGGCACGGCGCGGTACCAAAGACGCACCGAACCGCATCGGTCTGTACCCGCAGTTTGCCTGGTGCTGGCCGGTCAATCGACGCATTATTTACAACCGCGCCTCGGTGAATCTCAAAGGAAAACCCTGGGACCTCAAGGACTGGGTCATCAAATTTGATGGAGACATCAAAGACGGTAAGTACGTCAGCAAGCGCTGGCAGGGCGACGTGCCCGACGGTGGCTGGTATCCGATGCAAAATCCCGACGGCTCCATGCGGGAGGATGCCAAATACGCCTTCATCATGCGCAAGCACGGCCACGCGCAGATTTTCGGGCCCGGCCGGGCCGACGGTCCTTTCCCGGAGCATTATGAACCACTGGAATGCCCCATCGAAAAAAACCCGATGAACAGGCAACGCGTCAATCCCACCGCCCCGATCTATAAAACCGGGGCTGATGAATGGGCCAGCTGCGATCCGCGCTATCCCTATGTGGCCACAACCTACCGCGTGGTGGAGCACTGGCAGACCGGTGTGATGACACGCTGGCAGCCGTGGCTGCTGGAAATGCAGCCCCAGGTCTTTGTGGAAATGAGCGAACAGCTGGCACAGCTGAAAGGGATCCAAAACGGAGAACGCGTCATGGTATCATCCCCGCGGGGCAGCCTGCAGTGCACCGCCATGGTTACCAAGCGGTTCCAACCCTTTAAAATCGCGGGGGCGGAGGTTCACCAGGTGGGTATTCCCTGGCATTTCGGATGGGTCAAGCCGGTCAATGGCATGGAGGAAAGTGCCAACCTGCTGACCCCGGCCACCGGGGATCCCAACACCCGTATTCCTGAAACCAAAGCCTTTATGGTCAACGTAGCCAGGATATAAAAGGAGGTGATCGCAATGAGTAAATCCTTTTTAGTTGATACGACGTTGTGCACGGCCTGCCGCGGTTGCCAGGTGGCCTGCAAGCAATGGCATGATCTTCCGGCAGAAAAAACCGTCAACCAGGGCAGCTATCAAAACCCGGCCGATCTCTCCTTTGATACCTACAAGCTGGTCCGGATGCGCGAGGAAATAGTTGACGGCCGCTTGCGCTGGCTGTTTTTTCCGGATCAGTGCCGGCACTGCATTGAACCGCCCTGCCAGGACACCGCCGGCGATCCGTCGGCCATTTTCACCAACGCGTCAAACGGGGCGGTAATATACACCGCCAAAACCAGCGAACTGGATGCCGGTGAAATCAGGCAATCCTGTCCCTATGACATTCCGCGTCAGGCTAACGACGGCACTATCGCCAAATGTGACATGTGCAATGACCGGGTTGAAAACGGACTGGAGCCGGCCTGCGTCAAGGTGTGCCCCACCGGCACAATGAATTTCGGTGATCGAGAGGACATCATGAAACTGGCCCAGAAACACCTGGCGGCGGCCCAGAAAAAATTCCCCAATGCCACGCTCCTGGACCCCGATGATGTCAGAACCGTGTATCTGGTGGCATTTGATCCCAACCTTTACCATGAATATGCGGTGGCCTCGGCAACCGAATACGGCATCTCCCGGCAGGCGGCATTGCGCAAAATGTTTCGCCCGTTTGCCGGAATTGTGTCGCAACTCGGATAATCCCGGCCTTATGTGTGAATAAACCCTGAAGGGGAGAAGGCAAAGCCTTCTCCCCTTTCCTATATGCGGGGGATGTGGTAAATAGACTAAATGCATGGTGCATAGGGCAGAGAGCATAGCGTTGAGCTTCAGAATAGTCGACCTTTGCGCCATACGCTATGCTCTATGCGCCATGCGCTTTGCATTTGACAGGCAGAAACCGATAGCGAGCAACCCCGAATCCCTAAAGAGGGAAAACTATGTTATCTTATTTAGCCCTGACGCCCGCGCAGGTGGAAAAGGCAGTTGAATCCGTAAAAAAAAGCAAGGCGGTTTACGCTGACATCCTCGCTTTTTATGGCAGGGTTTTTAATGCCCAGGAACAATGCAAAGGTCGCCTGCAGCTCGAGCCGCTAAAGCTTTCCGAAGAACTGCAAACCGTCAAGGCACGCGAACAATTGCCGCTGATCGGGGTGGAGGAGTTTAATTTTGATAAAAAAGAATCCGCCGATCTGTTTCTGGTCCTTTCTCATCTGGCGCTTGAAGCCAATCCTGATTTGTCAGAAACCGCAAAGGTTATCGTCGCTGCTACCGGAGAAGCCATAAAGCCGCAAGCGCTTTTTGATGGCCTCCTCAAGGGCAATGAAGCATTGTTTGAAAATTTAGCCGCAGAACTGAAAATCGACAAAACCGTGCTGGGCTTTCTGGCCTACAACAGCATAAAACCCTCCCTGTGCGCATGCGCCGATCAGCTTGCAGCATATCTAGACCGCACCAATCCGTGGCAGCAGGGCTACTGCCCGGTCTGCGGAAGCGCTCCGATCTTATCCCTGCTTGAAGATGAAGGCCGGCGAAAATTGGTTTGCAGCTACTGCTGGCATTTATGGCCGGCAAAAAGGGTGCAGTGCCCCTACTGCGACGGTTCGGGCAGTGACGATCTGCATTATTTTTATAGTGAGGCAGAAAATGATACCCGGGTTGACCTGTGTGACAGATGCCAAAAATACATCAAAACCATTGACACCCGGAGAGCAGACCGGCTGATTTACCCACCCCTGGAACATATCTCTAGGATGCACCTTGATATTAAAGCGCAGGAGATGGGATTCGAGCCGGGGATCAGGCTTTTTTTGCAGGCGTAGGGACGGTGGAGGGCAGACGGCGGACGGCGAAAGGCTGACGGTGAATGGCAGATGGCAAAAGGTTTGAGGTGAACAGATGGAGCCCTGCCGTATCGTCCAGGGCTAAAATGGATTAAATCCTTGGCCTTGAGCCTTTAGCCCTGTGCCATGCGCCGCGGGGAATAAGGTGGGTGGACGTAAGTTTTAAGGAGAGGCGACGACAGGTTATTAGTTAATAATGATATTCCGACTTATAGAAATTCTTATGCTAAAATAGCTTTTTAAATGATAGACTCAAATCAACGCCCAATCTATTTAATACCGCTGACGATATTGGTCTTATTGGTCCTATTGGTCCTGCAGCTCCTATTCGTCCAATCTCCGGCATATTCACAGGCTGCCAGCATGCCGACAAAAGCGGGTGATATCGTCACGCTTCGGACAGCCTGGTCTGTTGATGGCGCCAGGCCCGGCGATTCAATTATTCTGGCGGTTGTCGCTGATATAAAACAGGGTTTCCATCTCAATGCCGATGCTCGCCAGGTAAAACCTCTGGCTGATTTCAAACCTTTTCCCACGAAAGTTGCGGTTACCGAAGTGAGTGATGACATAACCGCAGAATCCCCCCGTTACCCGAAAGCGGTGCCATTCAAGGCAGAATATGCCGGCGGTAATTTGATGTCCTTTTCCGGACAGGCCATCATTTATCTACCGATGAAGCTGAACGATACCATAACGCCGGGCCCTAAACCCATCAAGCTGATGTTTGAATACCAGGCCTGTTCGGATACGTACTGCCTGTTCCCCATGAAGATAAAGATCGAAGATTCGATTGTGGTGGTAGAAAACGCAACCGCCGTTTCCAAAATCAACCAGGCATTATTCGAGGGATTCTACCGGAGTTCATCGGCGCCGGATTCGGGCAGCGTCAATTTCGATCTTTTCGGCTGGACATTTGCCATCGACGTATCCTCTGGATTCGGCATTATCCTCTTGCTCCTGACCGCGGCGCTGGGTGGCATGCTGCTCAACTTTACGCCCTGCGTGCTGCCGCTGATCCCCATTAAGATCATCAGCCTGGCCCATGTGGCCCAGAACCGCAGACGGTGCTTTTTGCTGGGTCTGTCGATGTTTCTGGGTGTCCTGGCATTCTGGCTGGTGCTGGGAGTCCTGATTGCTCTGGTCAGCGATTTTAGCGCCGCCAATCAGTTATTCCAGTATCCTGTATTTACCATCCTGGTGGGTGCCCTGATCGGAATCATGGCCGCCGGCATGCTTGGACTGTTCAATGTAGGATTGCCGAATTTTATTTACATGATCAATCCGGAGCAGAATACGCTCACAGGCTCCTTCGCTCTGGGGGTTCTGGCGGCAATCCTGTCAACTCCCTGCACGGCACCGTTTATGGGAGCAGCGGCCGCCTGGGCGGCAACTCAGCCACCTGCGACCACCCTCGCCACCTTTGCTGCCATTGGCGCAGGCATGGCCCTGCCCTACCTCGTGCTGTCGGCCAATCCGGCCTGGGTTGAAAAAATGCCCAAAACCGGCCCGGCCAGTATTTTAATCAAGCAGGTCATGGGATTGTTCATGCTCGCGGCGGCATCATATTTCATCGGGATCGGGATCGCCGCTTTTTTTGTTGAACCGCCGAATCCCATAACAAAATTATACTGGTGGCCGGTTATGCTGTTTGGCGCAACAGCGGGTGCCTGGCTGGCCTATCGCACAATCCGGATGACTACCGGAATAAAACGCAAAACATTTTTTTCCGCAATGGGTGTGATCATCATGGCCATTTCAGCCCTGGGGGCCGTTAAGCTGACCGACCGGGGTCCGGTGGACTGGGTATACTACACACCGGAGCGATTTTCAGAAGCATCCGAGAAAAAGAAGGTGATTGTAATGGTTTTTACCGCGGAATGGTGCCTGAACTGCAAGGCTCTGGAGCAGGGGGTATTCAGAAATCCGGC
>CAJICI010000065.1_pt1 | contig 13102 bp, 11 predicted proteins | sample 9199571 | NCBI WGS metagenome assembly CAJICI01 (sample SAMEA7708329, study PRJEB35096) | sediment metagenome | biome: marine neritic benthic zone biome [ENVO:01000025]; feature: sediment [ENVO:00002007]; material: shallow marine sediment [ENVO:03000034] sea grass bed [ENVO_01000059] ...
CAGGCCTTCATACAGCACAGCCGCTTCTGCAAGAATTATAGCCGCCGTGATGACCCCCTGCCCTCCTGAACCCGAGAATACCATCCTGAGTCTTTCCATACTTCAAAATCTCCTGTATTCATAAATTTCTTAGAACAGTTCAAAGGTTCAGGGCTTTACGATTTCGGATCTGGGATTTGAGAATTCGGATTGAATAGAAGACCTCGGAAAATGATTTATAAAAAATCATCAATCCGAAATCCAAAATCCAAAATCGTTATTACCCTGAACCCATAATTGCTGCACTTAATCTAGTTAAACTATTTTTATCCGGCATATCAATGCTGGCTGGACTGAGCTACTTTCTTACCGCCATCGCTCTTTCAACGATCTTCTCGTATTCGTTGCAGTATTCCGGACTCTCCGCCTGCACAAAAATCCCCCGCTCGATCAATTCCGGATTCCCCTGTTTGGCTTTCGAGCCGATTGGAGTGGTGTTGTTTTTAAACCATTTGACCATATCCACGGCATCTCCGGCCTTGTTTTTACGCCCGAAGTAAGTTGGACACTGACTCAGGATTTCCACCACTGAAAATCCTTCGTGCAAAACAGCCTTTTTGATTATGTCCGTTATTTGCTGCACGTGGTAGCTGGTCGTGCGGGCGACAAATGTCGCTCCGGCGGCTTTGGCCAATTCTACGACATCAAAGCTGTAATCAATATTACTGAAAGGCGCCGTGGTGGCCTTGGTGCCTTCACCCGACAGAGGCGAAAACTGTCCACCGGTCATTCCGTATATGCGGTTGTTCATTACAATAGCCGTAATATCGATATTGCGGCGCGCAGCGTGGATAAAGTGGTTGCCGCCGATGGCCAGGGCGTCACCGTCGCCCATTGGGACTATGAGGTTAAGCTCCGGCCGACTCAGCTTTACGCCGGTAGCGAAAGCCAGAGCCCGCCCGTGAATGGTGTGAAGGGTATGAAAATCCACATAACCGCTGATTCTGGCGGAACAGCCAATACCCGAAACCATGACAATTTCGTTTTTGCTCATACCTAGTTTTTCAACGGCCTGCAGCAGGCCATTAAGCACCATTCCATGACCGCAACCCGGGCACCACAGGTGTGGAAAGAACCGTTCTCGCAGGTAATTTTTAACTGCCATCTGTTAAACCCCCCTTCCCTGGATCAACCTCAAAATATTCAGGATATCCTCCGGTGTAATAAATACACCGTCAATTCGGTTGGCGAGAAACACCTTTTGCGGTTCATCCACCGCCAGTTTCACCGAGGTTAAAATTTGTCCCATATTCAGCTCTACAACTATAACGGACTTGGCATGCTGGCACTTTTCCCTGATAATATCTGCCGGAAAGGGCCACAGGGTTTGAAGTTCAAGAAGTCCCAGCCTTTCGCCGCGCATGCGCCGATTTTCCACAACATGGCGGGCCGAACGCGCTGCAGAACCATAGGAAATCAACAGATGTTCGGCGTCTTCCAGATAATATTCCTTGTACCGGGCAATTTGATTGGTTCGGTTTTCAAGCTTGTCCACCAGGTGACGCAACAAACCGTGAACCACCCGGGGTTCGGTGGAAGGGAATCCCCACATGTCGTGAAAAAGACCGGTTACATTATAGCGGTGAACCCCACCAAAATCCGACATGGGCAGACGTCCGTCTTCCCGGGGCAAATAGGGATGATAGTCCACCCCTTCTTTGACCGACGTTCGCAGCCTTTCCACCAGCGGGATCGACCCGGCCTCGGGAACAACCAGAGGCTCACGCATGTGCGCAACAACTTCATCGAATAAGAGAATCACCGGTGTTCGGTACGTTTCAGCCAGATTAAACGCTTCCACCGTAACCGCAAACACATCCTGATGATTGGACGCCGTCATGGCAATGATGGCATGGTCACCGTGGGTGCCCCAGCGCGCCTGGTTCACATCGCCCTGGCTGCCGTGGGTTGGTATTCCCGTGGAAGGTCCGCCGCGTTGCACATTGACGATGACGCAGGGGATTTCCGTCATAACCGCATATCCAAGGGCTTCCTGCATCAACGAAAACCCGGGACCGCTGGTGGCCGTCATGACCTTACGCCCGGTGAGGGATGCGCCGATTATCGCGCATATCGATGCAATTTCATCTTCCATCTGGATGAATTTGCCACCGTATTGCGGCAGGCGATAGGACAGCAGCTCGGCTATTTCGGTTGAAGGGGTAATTGGATAACCGGCATAAAAATCCAGCCCCGCATAGATCGCCCCTTCCACACAGGCCTCGTTGCCCTGAACAAACACTCTGTTTTCACTCATTTCATATCCCTATTCTTCAATTTCTATTTCGATCGCCAGATCCGGGCACCGGAGCTCACACAGCTTGCAGCAGATACAATCCTGTGGCCGGGCGGCAATGACCTTATCGGTATCATCCAGTTCCAGGACTTTTTTGGGGCAAAGCTCTACACAAATTCCGCACCCTTTGCACCAATCCCGGTTAATATGGTGTTGTTTCAGTTTAGGTTTCGCCATATACGATTCCTCTCACGATCCGAACCCGTCGATAGTTCGTAAAATATTGCGTGTCAACAACATGAAAGCGGGGGCATTGCCCTAATTCGCATCCTGGAAATCAGCACCGGGATCCCTGTGCCGATTCCAGGGTTTTAAGGCTATTAATTTATATGCCTAATGTCAAGGAAAAGGCGCTAAAATTCGGTAACTTATGCATTACCCTTTTGACAAAAGGCCCCCTTTTTTAATATGCTTATAATAGCGTTGGATTTTCGGCCTGACAACCGAAAACAGAACAGCAGTCATCATTGGTTTCACAGATCATTGTCTTAACTGAACCGGGGTATCAATATATTGAAAAACGCGTTGCTAATTATCGGAATTGCATTCCTTGTTGTCTGCGGTGTTGCTGCCGGACTTTATTATGAAATAACCACATTCGCCTCAACACCCGCCGATAGGGCGGCCCCGGAACCGGTGGTTATCAATGTCTCTCCGGGTCAAACCCTGAATCAAACCGCCGACCTTCTTCTCAGAGAAAAGATTATCAAAAATGCATCTAAATTTGTGCTGATTGCCCGCTTTAAAGGCTATGACAAGCGACTGAGAGCAGGAGAATACCTCCTTTCTGCAGCCATGACGCCGCTTCAACTGCTTGAGATCATGGTAAAGGGGACGGTGAAACTTTACAAACTCACCATTCCCGAAGGCTACAATTTATATCAAATCGCCGATCTTGTGGAAGCATCAAATATGGGCACCAGAGAGAATTTCATCCGGGAGGCCACCGATGCGGTCCGGGTGCACAACAGCGGACTGGAAGGTAAAACATTTGAAGGCTACCTGTTCCCCGATACCTACTTTTTTCCCAAAGAAGTCAGCATTGATCGCATTATTGCAACCATGCTGAAACGCTTCCGGTCAATTTTCACCCCTGATTGGCAGGCCCGGGCCCGGGAACTGGGCTTATCGGTTCATCAGGTTGTAACGCTGGCATCCATCATCGAAAAAGAAACCGGCGCCGCGTTTGAACGCCCCATTATCTCCTCGGTGTTCCATAATCGGTTGAAGAAAAAAATGCGTCTGGAATCCGATCCCACCGTAATATACGGCATCGAAAATTTTGACGGCAACTTGACCCGAAAACACCTGAAAACAAAAACGCCTTATAATACATATAAAATCAGAGGGTTACCAGTCGGTCCCATAGCAAATCCAGGAAGTGATTCACTACAGGCAGCGCTGTATCCGGATAATACCAAATATATATATTTTGTCTCCCGCAAAGACAGCACCCACCAATTTTCCACCAATTTAAAGCAACACAATCAGGCCGTCCGCAAATACCAGCTAAGACGACGCAAAAAATGAATAATGACAAATGACTAATGACAAATTTTGGTATTCTATCATTTTAATTTTGTCTGATTTCTGTATGCTTCATAGCTTCGCGCCCTTTAAATATAGCAGGCTGGCATAGCATCAATTAGTTGTTATCAGAGTAACGTCGCCTCTTTGATTAAAAATGACAGAATTCATTAATTATTCATTTGTCATTATTTATTTGTCATTTCTCGCTGTCTTGACAGCTTACCCTATCACCATTAAGTTAAGTCAAACACTCACCGAATTACTTTTGGGAGTCCATCATGGCCAACTCCGCTAAAAAAAGTCAGACATTTATTATTGACCTTGAAAAGCTGAACACCCTCAACGCCGAAGGATGCGTCGCTTGCGGCCAAAAATTTGCCCTGGGTGAAACGGTGGTAAAGGCATGCGGAGCCTGGGAAGGCCCCCCCAGGCTAATTCACGAGAATGAAGCTGTGTGGGATGCCGGCACGGCAACCTTCATTGAACGACGCTGCTACCAATCCCGCAAAAACGAGTAGAGCTAGTCGAAAATTTGACGCTTCCGGTTTCCAACCTTGACAGCCCAAAATACCGCCTGCACATAACATCCCTGAATTATTTTGAAATATTATTTTTCTCACCATTGGCACAGAATTTGTATAGTTATATGGCTAATTAAGAAATATGGCTTCTCGGGTGTGCGTGCATCTTTTCTGACGGACTTCCCAACACCATGCGTGAGAAGAACCTATATGAGAACAACGGCATTTAGGGGAGCCCTGTTTCTAAAATAACGGGATTGTTGCAGTATCAGTCCCTTAACATATAAATCGGAGCTGATATCTAAGTTTCGTTACCCGGATTGGGCGACTCCACACTATAAAGCAGTGCCGGCTCAACCGATCTGATCAAGCTCCCTGAATTGAGCAGCGTCATTCACATGACCCTGCTCTTTTTTTTGTCCTTAAACCCACCTCACAATGTTTACGGGCAATTCGGGTTCAAGTTTAGGACCGATTCGGCCGATAACGAGTTTAAATATATCGAATAAAATTAGGTGCGTGACTTTCTATCGTGATATCAAGTTTAAAGGGGTTTCAATGGCTAAAAAAAAGTTCAATTTTTCCCTGGATCAAATCGGCCTGTTAATCATCGGAACCGGTGCATCGGCGTTTTACTACTACCTCGAAGAATCGATGGCCCAGGACCAGAGCCTGGCGAGTTTCATTACCATTGCCATCATATTGTTGATCAGTATGTTCACCCAGTTGCTGATCAACAACATAAACCGCTCCCGCGAAGCCCTCAGGGAATCCAATGAGACTTTAGAACAAAAGGTCATTGAACGCACTAAAGAATTGCGTGATTCCGAGGTCCTGTATCGCACGATCTTCGAAAATACCGGTGCGGCCACCGTCATTATCGAAGAAGATATGACCATTTCCCTGGCCAATTCAGTATTTGTCAGCATGTCAGGATTCGGCAAGGGTGAGATTGAATTCAAAAAAGCCTTTTTTGATTTTTTAGACGAAAAGAGCCGCCGCACGCTGCTAAGCCCTGAAGGGTTTTTGAATAACGAAGAGAACCTTGAATGCAAATTTATCAACAAGGAACGCGAAGAAAAGGACATCCTGCTGACCCTTACCACAATTCCCGGAACCGAGAATCATGTTGCGTCCCTGACGGATATTTCAGAGCTCAAGGAAGCAGAACGGCAAATTTCGCACCAGGCCTTTCACGACACCCTCACCAATTTACCCAACCGGGCATTGTTCATGGAACATCTGAACATGGCGATCAAGCGTGGAAAAAGGCGAACGGATTACCATTTTGCAGTGCTGTACCTGGATATAGACCGTTTTAAGCTGGTAAACGACAGCCTGGGCCATAGCGTCGGGGATAATCTTTTAAAGGCATTTTCAAATAGGATTCAGGAGTCGTTGCGCGAACTCGATACACTCGCGCGACTCGGCGGAGATGAATTTGTCATCCTGCTCGAAGATATAGAAGATGAAGATTATGCCAGTATAGTTGCCGAACGCCTGCAGCAGGCACTCAAACGCCCATTTATAGTCAACGGCAAGGAAGTCTTTGCACCGGCCAGCTTCGGAGTGGTGCTCAATACCAAAGATTACGATCTGCCTGAAGACATTATCCGGGATGCCGATGCGGCCATGTATCATGCCAAAGAAAAAGGACGGAACCAGTTCAAGGTATTCGATAAAAAACTGCATGAAAAAGCGCTGCACCTTTTGCAGCGGGAAACTGACTTAAGAAAAGCAATCCACCGCCAAGAATTCGTCACCCATTACCAACCCATAGTTTCCCTGAAAACAAGGTCAGTGGTGGGATTTGAAGCCCTGATTCGCTGGAATCATCCCCAGCTGGGATTGATTTACCCGGGGTCTTTTATCTCGATTGCCGAAGAGACCGGATTGATCATCCCGATCACGCGTCTGGTGCTTCAGGAAGCCTGCAGTGATTTGAAGTCATGGCAGGAGCAGGTTGAGCATATGCAGAAACTGACCATGAACATCAATATATCCAGCAAACATTTTTTGCTCCCAAGCCTGCTCGATGATATCAAGGATATCCTCAACAACACCGGACTGCCGCCCGACCACTTGAAACTGGAAATAACCGAGACCGCCTTGATGGAAGATGTGGAAGAAACCGTCCGGCACGTCAATCGCATGCGAGATTACGGACTTCAAATCGTAATTGATGATTTTGGCACCGGGTACTCGTCCCTGAGTTATCTGCAGCGCCTGCCGATTGACACCCTCAAAGTCGATCGCAGTTTTGTTGCGCGGATTCAAAACACGCCGGACGGAAACAGAAACATCGTTGAGGCCATTATTTCGCTGGCCCATCGCCTCGACATGATCGTGGTGGCCGAAGGCGTCGAAAATCAGGAGCAATACGCCATTTTACTGGATATGAAATGTCAGTACGGCCAGGGCTATCTGTTCTCCAAACCAATGGCCAGAGAGGACGTAGATAAACTCGTCAACAAAATGCAGCAGTATGCCTCCGAGAATCCGGGGTTAAGCTATCCCCTGAATGATGAACTCCTAAATTAAAAAGCTATCGCAAGAATGCATCTCACGCCCAATGGCTGCGTTGCGATTCGGCCTAAAATGCTCATGTACTAGCGTGTACGCTCCGCTTTTAAACCGAATCGGCGCCTTGTTGAACACCTTTGGTTAATTAAAATTGAGGTGAAATCCCGCTGTTTTTATCGGGGCCCTTGAACGTAAGATACATTCTTGCGATAGCTTTTAAGTTAAAACCAGAGATAGCTATGCATGGATCTGCGTTCGAATGATGAGACAATTCTAGTACACCTTTTAAATATTGCCTTTCCCTATCCGCCTTTAACTTTGGATTCCACAATTTCCTTGCCCGTAAATTGCCGTGGTGGTAAATTTAAGACATGCATATTGATACATTTACAGAAGCGCAGTTGGCCGGTCAACGATTGATGGTTGGCTTTGAGGGGACTGAGTTCAATGAAGACCTCAGGTTTCTGATAGACACCCTGAAAGTCGGCGGCGTGATCCTTTTTTCCATCAATATCGAATCACCCGATCAGTTAAAGGATTTGTGCGGGTCTATACAGGATTTTGCTCTAAGCTGCGGTCAACCGCCATTGATTATTGCCGTTGATCAGGAAGGCGGCCAGGTCGCAAGGCTAAAAGAGCCCTTTACGATATTTCCGGGCAATCCCCATATGAAATCCGATAAGGATGCCATTGATTTCGCCGAAATCACGGCCGCCGAATTAAACCAGGTGGGAATCAATATGAATATGGCTCCGGTTATGGATATCTCACCCGAGGGATTTGATAGCATCATGGCCGGACGTACCTTCGGTGACAACCCGTCCCGGGTGGCACGCATGGGTGTCATAATTATAGAGCACCTGCAGCTGAACAATATAATGGCAGTCGCCAAGCATTTTCCCGGAATCGGGCGAACAACGCTGGACTCCCACCGGGATATGCCGGTATTGAGTGATGATTTGTCTGCTCTGGAACAATTTGATTTGATCCCGTTTGAAGCCGGAATTCAAAGCGGGGTCTGCGGGGTTATGCTCTCTCATATTTTTTACCCTGAACTCGACCCGCAGTGGCCGGCAAGCCTGTCACCGCCCATAGCCAGAGACCTGTTACGCCAACAGATGGGATTTGACGGACTGGTTCTTACCGATGATCTTGATATGGGTGCAATCGCCAGACACTATGATATTCAAAGTACCATTCAGCAAATCCTCTCTGCAGAAATCGATCTGACCCTTATCTGCCACAAGGGCCCCAATATTGAGTTAGGTTTCGAAGAAGTGTTGAAGGGGATTACAGACAATCAGGATCTGAAGGCAAGAGGGATCGAGTCGGTGGAGAGGATTATGAAGGCTAAAGATAAATACCTAAGAGCAAATAGTTAGCGTTTTCTGGTCAAAACGCTAATAGCTAATTATTGAGATAATGCCTTTAGTGATAACATCGAACATCGAACGTCCAACTCGCCATAGGCGAGCAAGCACTTGTCCGCCTCCGGCGGATCGAACGTCGAATTAGAATATCAGAAACAGAGTTGAATCCGTTGAATAAGAAAAAGAGAGCGCAGCGACATCAATATTCGATGTTCAACGTTGGACATTCGATGCTTGCCCGCCTCAGGAGGGTTCGACGTTCAATTTTTTTAAACAATCATTTTTGAACGGCTACTTGATCGCCCTGGAAAATACATCATCCCCCAGTTCAGCCTCCATCCCGGCAAGGTGGTAGTGGTAGCCGGCAGTCGCTATCATGGCGGCATTATCGCCACATAGCTCTATGGATGGAATGTAGACGTTCATACCGCGGCGGTCGGCAACGTGTCTGAGCTTTTCCCTCAGTCGACTGTTGGCGGCAACCCCGCCCACCAGCGCAATGCGATTGCAGCCCTTGGCCTCGGCCGCCCGTGTGACCTTGCGGGTCAGCACATCGACAACTGCTTCCTGGAAGCCGGCAACAATATCCGGGATCTGCTCGTCCAGCTGATCCCGGTGATCGGCTGCATATCGGTTAACCGCTGTTTTGATCCCGCTGAAACTAAAGTCAAAACTGTCTTTGTCGAGGTATGAGCGGGGAAATTTTATTCTGGTCGGATCTCCCTGCTTTGAAATGCGGTCAATGACACCTCCCCCCGGATATCCCAGGCCAAGCACCTTGGCCACTTTGTCAAAGGCTTCGCCCGCGGCGTCATCTCTGGTCTGCCCCATCAAATCCAGCGTGATATGATCATTGACATAATAAATACTTGTGTGACCGCCTGATGCCAGCAAGGCTATAAACGGAAATGACGGTGGCGCGTCTTCCAGAAATACGGAATTGATATGCCCTGCGAGGTGATTAACACCTACCCATGGAATTTCCAGAGTATAGGCCAATGATTTGGCAAAGGAAAATCCCACCAGCAAAGCACCTACAAGCCCGGGTCCCCGGGTGGCCGCAACGGCGTCGATAGCCTCAAGAGACATCCCCGCTTTATTAACGGCCTCGTCAACCACCGGTACAATTGCTTCAATGTGCTTGCGCGAAGCCAGTTCGGGCACAACTCCGCCGTAGCGGTGATGAACCTCAATCTGTGAGGATACCACCGACGCCAGGATAGAAGTCCCGTCTTTGACAACCGCAGCTGCGGTCTCATCACAAGAAGTTTCGATACCTAATATATTCATATGGCAATCACGTCCACGCCAGGCATTTTAAAAAAAATTTGTCTGCACCACCATAATAAATTTCAAATCCCAAGCACCAAAATACAAATAAATCTCAAATTCCAAAAATCAATGACCGAAACCTCCCAAGTTTGGAAATTTGAATTTCGGTCATTGTAATTTGTTTGTGATTTGTAGATTGTGATTTGTGATTTGATTTGATCTTAAAACCATAGATTGCAACTATGGATATTGGCTTATTTCTTTGACACCCTACGGGTATCATTGCCTGCCCCTCAGCCATGGCACGGCGGGCTGGATTCGTATCCTTTGGCCAACCATTGCAAAAATTTTGCTAATCGGCCCGATCGTTTTTCACCTGATATTTCTTTCTGCAGGTTATCCTTTTTAGATGCAGACATGCTTATTCCCAGATAATCCGCTGGCTGGAATCCTTGCATTCCATGATTTCGCCGATCAGATAGGCTTTTTCGTTCATAGCCTCCAGCCGCTGTAAAACATCGGCGGTGGCGTCAGGGGGGACGATGGCGATCATGCCGATTCCGTTGTTAAATGTCCGCCTCATTTCTTCGGTGGATACTTTTCCGGCCGCCCGGAGGAAGGGAAAGATGGGCGGCACATCCCATATTTCCGACTGGATGGATATGTTGCAGGCTTTGGGTACGATTCGAAGGATATTATCTTCTATTCCCCCGCCGGTGATATGGGCCAGTCCATGGATCGGCAAATCCTTTAAAATACTCATCAGCGGCTCGACATAGATTTTAGTCGGTGTCAGCAGTTCTTCACCAATGCTTTTGCCCAGCTCCGGTATATATTCGTCAATTTTCAGTTTGAGACGCTCGAAACAAATCTTGCGCACCAGAGAATAGCCGTTGCTGTGCAGACCGCTGGAAGCGATGCCGATAAGTCTGTGGCCCACCCGGACTTCAGTACCGTCAATGATCTTGCTGTTGTCAACAATTCCGACCGCAAATCCGGCCATGTCGTACTCGTTGTCCTGATAAAATCCCGGCATCTCGGCAGTTTCGCCGCCGAGCAGAGCACAATTGGACTGCTTGCAGCCTTCGCCGATCCCTTTGATGATATCGGCCACCTGCCGGTTTTCGAGTTTGCCAAGAGACAGGTAATCGAGAAAAAATAACGGTTTAGCACCCTGCACCAGAATGTCGTTGACACACATGGCCACAAGATCGATGCCCACCGTGTCATGCTTATCCAGCATGAAGGCAATCTTGAGTTTGGTACCAACCCCGTCGGTGGAACTCACCAGCACAGGCCTGTCAATATTGGCCAGGTTCAATGAAAAGAGGCCGCCAAATCCACCAATTTCGCCAATCACACCGGTGCGGGAAGTGTTTTTAGCTATTTCGCTGATGGTGGCGATCAGTTTGTTGGCTTTGTCGATATCCACTCCGGCGTCCGCGTAGGTTAACGAATCGGACATTCTTGTCTCCCGTTTAAGTAGTTTTGGTTGTAATTCGGGTTCAAAACCGCGCCTGAGGAAAGGAAAACACAGTTAACGTCCAAAGATCCGCCAGTGGCGGATTAGATGGGGCTTGCCCGCCTCCGGCGGGTTTTGAAACCACTTCTGAGAAAAGTCCTTGAAATTTAAACTTATTCGGCTTAAAAGTCAAAACAATTTTTTTGACTTCCGCCTGACCCGGATGTATTATTTATACCTGAGCCGGGCGTTGGGAAATCAGCCTGATCCGCTGCAAAGAGCGGCTGTTTAACCTGCCAATAAGTCTGGCGATCAAGCCCTCGCTGAAGATGTCGGACAATTATTACAATGTCATCAGGCAGCGATTTGTTCGTAAAACAATAAACAGGACACATGACGCATGACTAAATTTGCCAGACTAGATCGCCTTCCGCCCTACGTTTTTGCCACGGTCAATGAGATTAAAATGAACGCCCGCAGGGCCGGCCAGGACATTATTGACCTGGGCATGGGCAACCCGGATCTTGGCACCCCGCCCCATATTGTCGAAAAACTGGTTGAAGCAGCTCAAAAGCCCCATAACCATCGGTATTCGGCATCAATGGGTATAACCAAACTGCGGTTAGCCATTTCCGACTGGTATCAGCGGCGTTTTGATGTTCAAATAGATCCCGACACAGAGGCTATCGTGACCATCGGTGTCAAGGAGGGCCTGTCCCATCTTATTCTGGTCACCATTCGCCCCGGTGATGTGGTCTTTACCCCGAATCCGACCTATCCGATACATCCTTATTCGGCCATCATATCCGGTGGGGATGTACGCGGAATCCCCGTGGGGCCGGATCAGGATTTTTTTGATAATCTGATCAACGCCACCAAACAAACCTGGCCCCGACCAAAAATCGTCATCATCAGCCATCCGCACAATCCGACAACCGAAGTGGTTGACCTTGAATTCTTCGAAAAGATGGTTGAATATGCCAGGGAACACAATGTATTGCTGATTCATGATTTTGCCTATGCCGACCTGGTTTTTGACGGCTACAAGGCACCCAGCTTGATGCAGGTCAAAGGCGCCCGGGAAGTCGGCGTGGAATTTTTTTCCCTGTCGAAAAGTTACAGCATGCCGGGCTGGCGGGTCGGTTTCTGTGTCGGCAACAAAGAAACCATTGGCGCCTTGCGCCGAATTAAAAGCTACCTGGACTACGGTATTTTCCAGCCGATTCAGATCGCATCCATCATAGCCTTAAACGGCCCCTACGATTGCGTGGAGGAAATTCGCCAGACCTATAAAGAGCGCAGGGATACCCTGATTTCGGGCTTAAATCGCGCTGGTTGGGATATACCCAGTCCCAAAGGAACCATGTTTGTCTGGGGGAAAATACCCGAACAGCACCGCCACATGGGGTCGGTGGAATTCTCAAAATTCCTGATTAACGAGGCCCAGGTAGCCGTCTCGCCGGGCCTGGGATTCGGCGAATACGGTGATGAATATGTGCGCTTCGCCCTGATTGAAAATTCCATGCGGATTAATCAAGCCGTTCGGGGTATCCGAAAAGTATTGTAATTATCATTTAATTTGATTTCAGGTTTGGTGCAGATACACATAAAATTATAAAAATAGAAATAACAAATCCCAAATTACAAATAACAAATGGTTCGGCAGACTCACCACCCTGAGCCCAGTCGAAGGGTAAATCACAATGACCAAAATTCAAAACGGGAATGGACCGAAAATCCAATCCGCATTATAACCACTTCAGTGCTGTCATGTTTGGAATTTTGAAAATTGGAATTTGAGATTTACCTGCCCTGTTAAATAAATCGAAGATTTAATGCGAAGCATTATTTAACAGGGTAAATGATTTGGTACTTGTAATTTGGATTTTTTTTTTGATATCTATTTCAGTTTAGATATCTATGGAACAGAGGGGATGTAAATTTTGAAAAAGATAAACATAGGTCTTCTCGGCTGCGGCACGGTTGGTACCGGAGTGGCAAAGCTGTTGTTTGAGAATAAGGAACTTCTCAGTGCCCGGGTAGGTGCGGAATTAAATTTGAAATGGGTGGCGGACATTGACATTGAAAG
>CAJICI010000599.1_pt1 | contig 13041 bp, 11 predicted proteins | sample 9199571 | NCBI WGS metagenome assembly CAJICI01 (sample SAMEA7708329, study PRJEB35096) | sediment metagenome | biome: marine neritic benthic zone biome [ENVO:01000025]; feature: sediment [ENVO:00002007]; material: shallow marine sediment [ENVO:03000034] sea grass bed [ENVO_01000059] ...
GGATTTGTATTTTTGACAATTTAAATCCAAACGGCAACCTCCTTATCGGATCCCCGCAAGGCGTCGCCCGGGAAACAAAGGCCCATCTGGAAAAGGCCCGATCCATGAGTGGTTATATTTTTTCAACATCCGGCACCACCTCCCCGGTGACACCCCGAGAAAATTTCGCGGCAATGAATAATGTGGTACTCAATTTTGGGTTGTCGTAAGATGACGATTTACGTGATGCGATTTGCCGGGTAGGAATTTCATAAAATTCAAACTCCAAATAACAAATTACAAATAAATTCCAATGACCGAATTTCGAAATTCGAAACCTGCCGCACATACAAGTTTTGGTCATTGAATATTGGATATTGGTTTTTATTTGTTATTTGGTGCTTGTAATTTGTGATTTATCGACATCTTAACGATGGGAGAGCTACGTTATGAATAGAGCCCTCATAAATATCGATCAAACGAGCTTAGACAATTTCCACCAGTATTCCCTGGATATTCTGGAAGAAACCGGTATTCGGTTTCCCAGTGATAAAGCGCTGGCGGTTTTTAAACACCACGGTTTCCGGGTCGACGGAGATAGGGTTTATTTTGGCGATAAAGATATCCAGATCGCCATGGATGGGGTGCCGGAGGCGTTTACCCTTGAAGCCCGCAACCCTTCGCGCAATATCCGGATCGGGGGCAGCAACTATGTGATGGCCCCCGGTTACGGCCCGCCGTTTATCATCGCGGCCGACGGCACCAAACGGGACGCCACCCGGGCGGATGTGGAAACGTTTTGCAAGCTGGTCCAAACCTCTAAATATCTGGATTTTAACAGCGCCATTGTGGCGCAACCAAAGGATGTTCCCCCGCAGACCGCCCACCTGGACATCCTGCTGGCTGCCATAACCCTGACCGACAAACCGTTGATGGGCAGCTCTATTTCGGAAGACGCAGCCAATGATTCAATGAAGCTGGCGGAAATGATCTGGGGATCTCTTGACAGGCCGGTCATGCTGGCGCTGATCGACTCTCTGTCACCGCTGCAATATGCGCGCGAAAGTGCAGAAGCGCTGATGGTATTTGCCGGGGCGGGACAGCCGGCCATCATCCATTCGGCATGCACATTGGGATTGACCGGCCCCATCACCATTGCCGGGTCCCTGGTGGTATCCAATGCCACCACCCTGGCCGGGATCTGTCTGGCACAGCTGATTAATCCCGGCACACCCCTGGTCTATGGCCTGGGCGGCAGCCCGGTGGATATGCGCACCGGCGATTATGTCAACGCCTCGCCGGAAGATGCCAAGCATATCGCCCTTGCTTCAGCCATGGGTGAATATTACCATATGCCCTGTCGGGGTCAGGGCGCCCTGACGGAATCTTTTTGTCTCGATTATCAGGCGGGCATGGAATCGGCAATCATGCTGACGGTGGCGGCTTTGAGCGGCATCCATGTCGGTCTTCATAATTGCGGCACTTTCGGATCGATGGTCGCCATGAGTTTCGAAAAATTCATTGCCGATGAGGATCTCTGTGGTGCCGTTAAAAAGCTGATGAAGCCCCTGGAGATCACCGAAGATGCCCTGGCCCTTGATCTGATAAAAGAGATGGGCACCTCCGCAGACTACCTGATGCAGGATCACACTTTAAACCGCTGCCGAACGGAATTTTTCCGGCCTGAATTAGGCATTCGCACCCTGCACGATAACTGGCTGGAGATGGAACCGCGGGAAATAACGACCCGGGCCGGATTGCTTCTTGAAAAACGACTGGCCGAGTATGAAAAACCGCAAATGGAGATTAAACTGGAGGAAGCGCTGGTGGAATACGTAACCCGGCGCAAGCCGGCACGATAAGCCAGCAGTGATAGTCTGCAGGATAAAAACCTGCATGGCCGGTTTGCCATAGAGAACCGACTGCGGTCTGGCGGCGACCCTTAATCGCACCTCTGAGAATATTATCTCTCGTTAATTTGACGGACGGAATCTATCCCGGGTATCTGGATTTTGCTGAGCCGATGCAGCTTACCGTTTTTGAATACATAGGCGGCTTTATAGTCCGCTTTGCCGTCATCATTGATGTCATGCCACATAATCACTGTATTCGCCTGGCCGGCGGATTGGGCGACAACGGCCGGCAGGAATGTTACCGGCTGAATCTCTTTGGCAAAGGCTCCGCCCACACCAACAACCCCTGACAGCAAACAGGCCAACAGAATTAAACTCTTTTTCATCACAATCTCCCCGTACTGATATAATAATAGCCAATGTCAGCTATTCGTTCCGCTTGTTACGTGCCTTTGAGATATATATCGGTACAATTGAGCGGGGACTTTATAGTGGTGGTCGAAAAAACGTTCCGTTATTAGAGCGTTTTTTTTTACAACCACTTATAGCAACCGGAAGGTTTTTATGAAAAGCGGTATAATTACTGTGGATAATCGGATAGATACGAAATATGGATAAGTTATTTTGAAAGGACTTCGGGTTTCGACCCGGGGGCAGTATTAAATGGATTGGTAGCCGTCAGTCACGTCTTCGCCATCGAAGTAGTCACGAAAAACATACTGCGCTTTTACGAAGTTCTTCCTGATGAGTCGGAGTGGATAACCCAGCCGTTTTTTCTTGCGCAGGACATTCAGCTTGCTGTAAAGGCGATCTCTATCCTGCGCTGTTTTGAAAACATTAATTATCTCATCAACATCATCTTTTAACGGCGAGGGTGTCGCATTATAATCTTTTTTCCTGGCAATGATGTTCAGTTCGCCAAAATAAGCATTGCTGGGATGAAAAAAAGTAGAATATTTAAGAATCGGCGGCATTGCCCAGGTCTTAACAATCTCGAATCCCGCCAGTTGAATCAGGCTCGACAGCGTCACATTGGAATAATAATACGTGTGAACGAATTTAAACCATTTATTCATTCCCTCACGCAGTACCATCCCTTTAAAATCAGGTGTGTTTACAAATAAAAGGCCGTCCGGCTTCAACAGCGCGCGCATCTGCTCCAGGGCCGTCAATGGATTGGTAAAATGTTCCATAACAGCGGTACTGAAGACAATATCGTAATGATTTGCGGGAAGATCATGGCTGAAAATAGAACCCTGGTGGACTTTTAATCCGAGTTTCGTCCGGGCAAATTCAACCGCATCTGTCGATTGCTCCAGCCCTTCGGCCTGCAGACCGTATTGCTTCATAAAATGGATAACCATGCCGAATCCGCAGCCGACATCCAGGGCCAGGGGCCGGGATTCAAGGATTTGGCCGGTCTGCAAATAATCAACCAGGAATTTTAAAGGGATCTTTTTAAATCGGTGCTTGCCAAGGATCTCTTCCGGGGATTCGGCTTTGACCTCCTTTTTGTAATTGAGCACCTGGTAGAATTGATCATAATCCCGGTCATCATGCTGGGGATTAAGGAAAACCAGGCCGCAGTTGCTGCAAATCACAACCGGATGTTCGGCCGCGATAAAATCGGCACCGCGATTGCCTCTGGCGGTCACCAGTTTTTTGTGCTCCTGACTTTGACAGTTAATACAATTAATATGTCGTTGCCCCATTGGAAGATCCTTTTATGAATGACTTTATTTGGCCCGGTTCATCTTTTTAAGTTTGTTCTCCACAAATCGATCCTGGTTTTGAGCGCTGACACAGGTCAGCAGGTGGCCGGCTTCCAGCTCGAGGGTCTGCTCGAAGCTGGCGTGCAGGCCCTGATCGATGGCAACCCGTGACAGTTTAAGGGCCAGGGGGGATTTCTCCCCTATTTTGCGGGCCATGGCCAGGGCTTCATCCATGAGGCTCTCGGCGGCAACGACCCTGTTGACCAGTCCAATTCGCAGCGCTTCAGGGGCATCGATAAAATCACCGGTAAACACCAGCTCCTTGGCCTTTCCCAATCCGACGATTTGAGACAAAAGCTTGGTACCCGCCGTGGTAATCGTCAGCCCCACTTCTGTTTCCGGAAATCCGAATTTGGCCTCTTCGGCCGCAATGCGGATGTCGCAGCTCATGGCAAACTCGCATCCCCCGCCCAGAGCGTAGCCTGGAACCGCCGCAATGAGCGGTTTGCCCAACGCCAGAATCACCCGCTGAACGTCCTGGAGACCGTCGGTTTCTTCCACCCACTGTTCCAGGGTCTTTCCGGCGGCTGTCTCCTTTAAATCCTCGCCGGCACAAAAGGCCCTGCCGGCGCCGGTCAGAATAACGGCTACCACGTCTGCATCCTTGCGTGCTGCTTCCAGCTGCTCAATCAAACCGGCAAGAAGCTCACGGGTGATGGCATTCAGCCGCTCGGGGCGGTTGAGGGTGATGATCGCCACATTCTGGTTTTTTTCATACAGGACGGTGTTGTTCGCCATGTTTTCCTCCAGCTAATTATAGGTTCAGGGTTCAGGGTTCAACGTTCAGGGTTTCTCTGTCTGGTCTTTGAGGTTCCGGGTTCAACGTTTCAAAGTTACTGAGCATTTCCGGAGCTTCTGTAAATCAGAACCTTTGAACCCTGAACGCTGAACCTTTATACCTAAAGCGCACCTTTATGAAGTTTGCGCAACTCATTTCTCAAAATCTTCCCCGTTTTGGTCCTGGGCATCTCATTTACAAACACCACTTCCCTGGGATAGGCATGGGCTTCAAGCCGCTTTTTGACATGCTCCTGGATGCTGTGTTCAAGAGCGCTGTCAGGTTTTACCCCCTCCCGGGGCAGTATAAACGCTTTGACGATTTCTCCCCGAACCGGGTCGGAAACACCGATGACGCCAACCAGAGCAACCGCCGGGTGTTTCATCAGACAGTCTTCGACCTCGCCGGGCCCGATTCTGTATCCGCCGCTTTCAATAATATCGTCCTGGCGGCCGCTGAACCAGAAATGACCGTCTTTATCTTTTCTACCATAATCACCGGTGCGCATCCAGTCCCCGATGAACTTCTCTCGGGTGGCCCCGGGATTGTTCCAGTACTCCAGAAACATCACGGGATCAGGGGCTTTAACGGCTATCTCACCAATTTCATCGGGTTTGGTAACCTGGCCCTCTTCGTCAATAATCTCCACTATATGCCCCGGCACCGCCCGGCCGATGGCCCCCGGCACAATATTCATAATCTGCGAGCAATAGCCGACCACCAGGTCGCATTCCGTCTGCCCGTATTGCTCGTTGATCTCCACCCCCAGCTGCTCCCGGGCCCAATCGCAGAGTTCTTCGCCCATGGTCTCTCCACCGGCCGTAATCGATCTTAAGTGAAGATCATAGTGTTCCCGTGGCGTTTTTAGCGCATGCATCATCATCCGCAACACGGTGGGAACCGCCATCAGATTCCGGACGCCATATTTGGCCATCAGGTAAAAGGCCTCTTCAGGATCAAATTTGCGGGGCCGGTAAGCCAGCACGGGATAACCGTGATGCAGGGTGGGGAACAGGGCATCGTAAGATCCGCCGATATAGGCCCAGTCCAACGGCGTCCACAAAAGGTCATCTTTCCGGGGGAACATATTGTGAAAAAAATCAAATCCCGGGAGAATACCCGGCAGCAGCCGGTGACCGTGCAAGGTGCCCTTGGGCTGGCCGGTTGTCCCCGAGGTGTAAATGATCAGTGCCGGGTCATCAGGGCGGGTCATGGCAGGCGCAAAATCACGGTCGGCTTCGGCAATGGATTCCCAAAAATCCATCGCCGACTCATCCGCTCCTCCGTCGACAACCATCACGAGTTCGAGATGAGGCAGACGTTCAATTATTTCATCAATCTTGGACAGACTATCCCTGTCTGTGATTACGGCCCTGGCCTGGCTATCTGCAAGCCGGTATTCGATGGCCTCCGGACCGAATAAGGTGAGCAACTGGACGGCAATCGCTCCCAGCTTATAAACGGCTATATGAGAAATCAGGGTTTCAGGTCGCTGGGACAGCAGGATGCCGACCCTGTCGGTTCTTTCGACGCCATGGGTCTTTAAGGTATTGGCCAGCTGGTTTGAATAATCTTTCAACGAGCGGAAAGAATATCTGTGCTCTTCTCCACGCGGATCAATATAGATTAGCGCCAATCGGCGGCTGTCGCCGGCCCACTTGTCACAGACATCAACCCCGATGTTGTAATACTCCGGGATCTTCCATTTGAAGTTACGGCATACGTCATCGTAAGTTCTGCCGCTGAGCATTCACACCCCCCCCCAAAAAACTATCGCCGATTTTTCTTATGCTTCATCACGGTTTTAATAAGTTTGCCAAACTGCCGGTCTTTTTGTCTTTTCTCCAGGTAAGACATTTCATGATAAATGGATTCTTTGTTCATTTTTATGTAGTTCCGGTATCGTTGCTCGGATAATACACCGGTTTCCAATGCCAACAAAACCGCACACCCTTTTTCCTTAACATGGGTGCAGTCGCCAAATTGGCATTTTTGTGACAGCTCTATTATTTCAGCGAATGTTTCATCAAGGCCGGCTTCTACCGCAATATTTCCGAGCTCCCGCATTCCCGGCGTGTCAATTACCATGGCACCGCTGTCAATGGGTATCAGTTGCCGATTTGTTGTGGCATGCCGTCCTTTACGATCCTTTTCCCTGACGGTTTTGGTTTTAAATACCGATTCACCGATGAGATTATTTAATAAGGTTGTTTTGCCCACCCCTGAAGATCCTAACAGGCAGTATGTTTGTCCGGAACACAGGAGCTTCGCTACGGTATTAAAACCGGACTCATTTTTATTGCTGAATGGCTGCACATCCAGCCGCGGCATTACATTTTTGATTTCGGCGATCCTGGCGTCAACCTCTTCGGTGCTCAGAAGATCACTTTTACTCAATAACACAATGGGTTGGATATTGCTTTCGTTAATCATTACCAGATACCGCTCAAGCCGGTTGAGGTTAAAATTTGTATCCAGCGATTGGACAATAAAGGCCACATCGATATTGGCGGCAATCAATTGAAACTCTATTTTCCTTCCGGGAGTTTTTCTTTTGAGCAGGGATTTTCGTGGCAGGACCTCATGGATTATGGCAAAGGTTTTGTCATCAAAGAAATTGACGACGACCCAATCCCCTACCGTCGGATAGTCAACCGGAGAAGCCGCAGCGTATAATAATTTCCCGACCAACTCGGCTAAAACAGTATTTTCACCATCGCTGATCGCATAGCTGTCCTTATGAACGGCGACCACCCTGGCGATCTCAAACCCATCCAATCGCTCCGGTGCCGCATGATCCAGGTAAAACTGATCAAAACCAAACTTTATCAGGTTATTTGCTATGTTTCCCATGACAGACGCCCAGCTCCTCGCGGGTGAAACGAATACTATCGACAACAGCCTGATACTCGCGGCGACGGGCCTCCTCACGGTTGTCGCTGCCGGGGTCGAACTCGACTTCGATGTTAAGTCGTTTCATATGGGGATTGGCTTTGATTATTTGATAGGCCTCCCGCATGGGCACATCGCCCGTGCCGGTTGCCACACCGGTAATGCGGCAACCGTACTGGTCAAAGACAATGCGATGATCGGAGAAATGATTTGTAAATGACAGGGGGGCCAGATTATGGATGGCGGTCAGCGGGTCTTCTCCAACCATGAGAGAGTTGTTGGTGTCTACGCAGGCACCGACATAGGGATGATTGACGCGATTGATGATCCAGACGACCTCTTCGCTAAAGGCTTCGGTGTGATTCTCCAGGCAGATCCTGACCCCCGCATTCTGAGCGATGGGAGCCGCTGATTCTGCCTTGCGGGCGACGCCTTCCAATTGGGGAATTACCATGGGATGAAATGCGGAGCCGCACACCGGATGGGGCCTGTGAATGTCCATGCTGATTTTTCCAATATCCGAACCGATGGCCTCGGCAATGGCGATCCCCTCCTCCATGGTATGGGTCAGGCGGTCGTCGTAGTCGGAAGCGTCCAATGAAAAGTTATACTCCAGGTAGAGCCCTTTTTCCTCGGCAGCCCGGCGGACATCGCCCAGATGAGTGGGATCGGTAGAACCCAGATCGGCAGCGGTCAGATGCAGGCCGTCGAGCCCGAGCTTTTTGGCCTCGTCCATCAAACCGAAGATGTCCCAGACCGGCTCCCATTGAAGCTTGAAGCCGCCCCAGTTTTGTCCCATGCCGTGCAAATGCAAACTGTATGTATGCAACCCCAATAACATAGAAAAACCTCCTAATCCGGTATGACCACAAAATTGCCAGTGTGTTTTTTAGCCAGAAAGGCTTCCTGCGCCCTGTTAATCTCAATGGCTCATCAGCGTTTTACCTTTTTTCCCAAGCCCTTCTTTGAAGCGGGTCGGTCGCAACGGGTTGTCTTCGGGTGCCAGCTTTCCGGTGACAAGCTCGCTGATCCGCCTGCCCGCCTCAGGAGAGAGCATCACACCGGCCCAATAGCCGCAATTGACATAAAACCCGGGAACCTCCGGGACCGGCCCGATCAAGGGCTGATCATCGGGCGTGTAAACATAGAAACCGGCCGATGTATTCATGTCGGGTTGCCTGACGGTCTGTTCGACCTCCTGGAATAGCGGTGTCAGGCGCCTGACCTTGTCCAGGGCAATCGCCGGAAACTCCCAATCGGTATGGACTTTTTCCGTAGGCTGACCCACCGGCTCATCCGAATCCACCCAGCCAATAATCACGCCTCCGGGTTCCGGGCGCCAGTATGAATTATTATTGACATCCACCGTAAAAGGGGCGTTTTGGGGAATATCAACAGAAGTGGTTATATAGACCTTTTGCCGACGAACCGGCTCCAGCGGCAAATCCTGTTTTACCATACGCCCGATCTCTGCGGCGAACGGGCCGGCGGCGTTTACCACGATCGGAGTCTGCAGGGTTCCCCGGTCGGTCTCCACCCCGCAGATCCCCTTTTGGTCCATCTGGATGCCGGTGGTTTTGGTGTTAATGAAAAACCGGGCGTCACAGCCCTTGGCAAATCCCTGTGTGGTTTCATGGCATGACAGCCACCCATCACGCTGGCGAAAGGTTGCGGCCAGTACCGCAGGAGAAACATAGGGAAACCGGGCAAGAATCTCATCGCGCTCAATAAATTCTGAGTCCGTGACCCCCAGTTTATGCTGCTGTGCCACGTTCTCCTTGAGGTCGCCAACCGTGTCAGGATCATCGGTGAGAAAAAGATAGCCCTGTTGTTTGATGGAAATGCTGTATCCCGGCAGTCCGATGACTTCATCAAAATGCTCGAACATCTCCAGGCTCGGTATCGCCAGCTCTGCCATGGCCGGTTCCGCAAACTGGGCCCGGAAACATTCTGCCGATGCCGGGGTGGTCAATGTCGACAGGCCGTCGCGCATCTCCACCAGCACCACATCAAGCCCGGCCCGGGAAAGCCAGAAGGCCGTCGCGGTACCCACAATACCGCCGCCGATTACCACCGCATCGGGATTGCCGAAGTCATTTTCTGTTGGAGTAATTATCTTTCCCATTTTGTTACCGTCCTCCCTTTTGGGGTTCAAAGGCTTGTTCGCCTTTGGCGGGTTCAACGTTCAGGGTTCAGGGTTCAGGGTTTATAACTGCGAATATCGAATTATGAATGTTGAATCCGCCAGAGGCGGACAAGTATCGAAGGAATGAATTCTATCTTTTTTATAAAAAGATTGAGCAAAACGAAAACACCCTTCGACATTCGTTATTCGAAATTCTGCGGTTCTGCGGTTCGCTTTTCAACTTTTGAACCCTGAACCTCTGAACCCTGAACCTTATATTAGCCCTTTCGCCTCCAAATCCTCAGCTACTTCCGCCAAACCGACAGCCCTAAGCGTCTCCCGGGCAGGAATTCCATTCTGGTCCCATCCCCGCGCCTCATAATACCAGTTCAGCAGGTTGTCGATATCTTCCCGTGAAAGAACATGTCCCTGGTTGGGTCCGTCAGCGATGGGATCCTCGTACAACCGCGGCGGTGGTAAATCAAGATGGCGACCGAAACCGGATATCTCCCGTGCTGAAAAGGCCCGGGTCAGATGCCAGATCCGCTCGGAAATAGTCAACAGATCCTGCCAGGTTTTCGTTTGTCCGGTAATAACCGAAAACAGCTCGGCGTAGTGTTCTTCCTCGAATCCCAGCTCCATCATCTGAAGCCGGCAGTTGCCGAGGGCATCAAATAGTGAACGCTTATTCTGGGATGCGATCACGTATTCCGCGCTGCGATCGCTAACGATGGCTTTGGGCTGGGCTTCAACTTCGCCTCCGGAAGCAATCAGGTCATGTACGTTGGTCCAGGCGCCGGCCAGGTCGTGGCCCAGGACCCAGGCCCGGTTGTGATGGGCCCCCACATCGGCTGTCATGTATGCCAGCATCATCGAAGGCGCATTGCGGCATTCGTAGCCCGACCACTCCAGGCCCTTGACGTGAATGGCAAAACGCTCCGATTCCCGACCGGTTTTTGCCGCAGCAATTTTCACGCCTTCGGCCAGCAAATCGCCGATGCCGTCGCGCCCGGCTATTTTTTCCAGCAGGTAAATGACGGTTTCCAGGTCTGAAAAGTCGATTTCGCGACCGATTTCCTCCCGGGTTAAAATGCCTTTCTGATAGCACTCGATGGCCCACCCGATCACCACACCGGCCGAGATGGTATCAATACCCAGCTCATCACACAGATAATTAGCATAGGCCACTTCCTCAATGGTTTTTAAAACACAGTTGCCCCCGAACAGGGAGATGGTTTCAAATTCAGGACCTTCAACGTAAGCCGAACCCGAGGAAGTCTTAGTGTGTCCGTATTTACCGCAGGGTGTCGGGCAGCCGAAGCACCCCTTGTCGGTAATCTTCAGGCGCTCTATAACGGCCTGGCCGTTGATGTCCTTGTAGTGCCCGGCAAAAGATGTCTGAAAATTGCGGGTCGGAAATACACCGACCTCGTTGGTCCAGTTGGTTATCCCGGCCGTACCTTCGGGTGTCCAGCCTTCAAAACCGGGCTTGGCCATAACAAGCCGGTAAGCTTCCTTACCCCTGGCATAGGCCTCTTTCAAATCGGCGACGGGTATGGCTTTCGTTCCCTTCACTGCAATGGCTTTCAGGTTTTTGCTACCCATCACCGCCCCGACACCGGTTCTGCCGGCCTGGCGTCCAAAATCATGGGAAATGCAGGCGTATCGCACCCGGTTTTCACCGGCCGGTCCGATGGTGATGATCTGAAAGTCCTCTCCCAGATGATCTTTAAATTTTTTCTCGGCCGTAATCGAACCCTGCCCCCAGTAATCTATGGCCGGTCGAACCTCCACCGTGTCATCACTGATAAATAAATAGCCGGGCGTTTCCGCTTTTCCGGTAATCACCAGCACATCATATCCGGCGTATTTTAACTGCGGTCCGAAATGCCCGCCCATATTGCTGTCGGCATACCCGCCGGTGGCCGGGGATTTGGTGCCGAAATGGGTTTTGCCGCTGGCCGGCAGAAAATGTCCGGTCAGTGGACCGGCTGCGGCAATCAACAGATTCTGCGGATCAAAGGGTTCGATACCGGGGACAATTTCATCATACAGCAGTTTGGCCACAAAGCCTCTGCCGCCGATAAAATCCGTTGCCATAGATTCCGGCAGTGGCTCTGTGCGGATGGACCCATCGCTCAGATTAACGCGTAAAATTGAACCTGCATAACCGTACATGATAGATTATCTCCAGTTATAGATAAATTTCGTAAGTAGTGAATTTTTGCAGGCCTTCCCTTCTCCGGGCCATGTGGTATGATGGAATATTGGAGTACTGGGTATAAAAGACAGAAAACAACATCGCTAATATATTTTCCCGGTGTCCATTTTTCTTGAGCCCATCATTAGGTTAGGCCACCTTGCTATTGTGCTCTTCAACCAGGACAATGGCCCCTCGCGGGCAGGTTAACGCGCATTCGCCGCAGAGCGTACACTTAGCAGGTACGTCGGAATCCGGGTGCTCAAACATCACATCGCGGGGGCACACCTCCACACATATCCCGCAGCCGGTACAGGTGTCCGGATCCACAAGATACGCCCCTTTATCGAGTTGAATCGCATCTTCCGGACAATTGTCGGCACATACCCCGCACTGGTCGCACAGATGGACGCGGTATTTGCCCGGTGCCGGGAACCGTGCCTCGATACGCAGCACGGATTTCGACGGGTTGACTTCCTGGAAATTTGTAATGGCGCAGGCCAGCCGACAGGTGCCGCAGCCTGAACATTTTTCGTTTATGGCGATTAATTCCACTGGTAATTAACTCCTTATGTTCATTGCCTGTAATGGCGCTACGTGATCCAAAATATCAAGTGACGGTATCATAAAATGATTAACGCGACGCTGAAAAAGCTTGACGTGCTCTGAAATTACGTTTACCGCGTCGATGTGATTGCCTTGCCTGAGATGCTCGATCAATGCCTGGTGATCCTTGATCGAAAGCTCGGCGTGGGACTGCATGTCATAGGACGTCAAATCTTTGCTGAAACACAAAAATGCCAGCCTCTGGGATTGATTCTGCAGATTATCAAGGTAGGTAATTAAAAATGAATTGTCCGAAGCCTTATAGATGAGGCGGTGAAACCGGCTGTTGAGTAACGTCACCTGCATATAGTTTTTATCGAGCCAGGCCTGACGCAACTCATTGTTTAACCTTTGCAAATCATCAAGCTGGCCCGCTTTGATACGGTTGGCGGCCAGTGCCACTGCCGAACGTTCCAGTATGAGCATGGTTTCAAAAAGGTCCCTGAGGCTGCTCAAGGTTATTTCCTGCACAAAAAATCCCCGACCGGGTATTACTTCAACGAGGTTCTCAGCGTTCAGCCGAAATAGCGCCTCACGGATGGGGGTGCGGCCGATGGACAGTTTTTTCGCCACCCATTCTTCATCAACCTGGTCCCTTGGCCCCAATTTTAAGTTTACAATCAGCTCTTTTATTTTTTGATAGGCAACTTCACTGAGAGGCTGCGTTTTTGAAGCCCTCTTTTTTTTTGGCATATCGGTATTCTCTCCAAATTAACATTTACTGATTTTACGAAAAATGAACGCCGGATTTGATTAAAATGACAGATATTTTTTCATATTCAGGTTAATTTTACCGGCTAAATAACTGCTGGCGAATTTTTTAAATATTTTGAATA
>CAJICI010000192.1_pt1 | contig 13032 bp, 8 predicted proteins | sample 9199571 | NCBI WGS metagenome assembly CAJICI01 (sample SAMEA7708329, study PRJEB35096) | sediment metagenome | biome: marine neritic benthic zone biome [ENVO:01000025]; feature: sediment [ENVO:00002007]; material: shallow marine sediment [ENVO:03000034] sea grass bed [ENVO_01000059] ...
GCTGCAAATTTTACCGTAGTGATGACGTCCCGGGTATTTTTAGGATACACCACGGCCGCCGGCTGTCTCCGATAGATGCTGGCGTCGGTGGACAGCATATAGGACCGGATTGGGTCCGAGTAAACATCGCCGCTGATTTTCTGGTTAAGTTGGTCGAATATATTTGTTCTTTGATCTGTCAATTTATTTTTATAATCACCCTGCTCGCAGGAATGCAGGTGTTATTGGATCGTCACCCTTATGGCGGACCAAAAATATAATTATAGCCCTGTGTTCTCTGTGGTGAATCTATTCCGCATTCCTCTTTTTCTCTTTTTCTTCCGTCAGGCAATAAATACCTTCACCTTTTCGCGTGGGGATGAAGCACATGTTGTCGGACATACATGTTGCTTTGCTGAGATCACCTGATTTCCATCGGTTGACCAGGTCCGGCTCGCGGACCAGGGGACGACACATGGAGATATAGTCGGCAATGCCGTCATTGACAATATCTTCGGCGACCTGGAAAGATCGATTCCCGCCGACCAGAATCAAGGGCACATCCACCTTATCTCTAAAAACCCGTGCGTCACTTTGAAAATAAGCCTCTTTGGCTTCAGATTTAATGCCAACGCGATTTGGGCCAAGCTTCCCGGACCTGGCATTACCGCCACTTATCTCGATGGCATCAATCCCTTCTTTTGCCAGCATTTCCGCTGCCTGAACCGAATCTTCCAGGCTCAGGCCGTTGTCATGGAAGTCCTGACAATTCATTTTTATAAGCACGGGATAAGCGTTTCCCACCGCTGCCCGAACGGCCCGCAGCACTTCCAGAACGATCCTGGCCCGGTTTTCGATTGAACCGCCGTATTGATCCTGCCGCCGATTGAAAAAAGGTGACAGAAATTCGCTGAGCAAATAGCCGTGGGCCCCGTGGATTTGAACACCGTCAAAACCGGCAGATTGCGCTCGTTTAGCGCCGGCGGCGAATGCAGCGACAACCCTGGCGATATCCGACTCGCTCATTTCCAGACCCGGCGGGACATCAGGGTCCTGCAGGGGGGAGGGGCCGATGGGCTCCTGACCCGTCAAATCAGGGCTGGCAGTCAAGCCGGAATGGGCCAGCTGCATGACGATTTTTCCGCCGTTGTCATGCACCGCCTTTGCCATTTCGGACAGTCCCGAAACCAGTTCATCCTTGTATACCCCCAGCTGCCAGGGACCGGCCTGTCCTTCCGGGCTGACGTAGGTGTGGCCGCTGATGATCAGACCCACGCCTCCGCTGGCAAGGACTGCCATTAAATCGATCAATTTAGGTGTAGCTGCACCATCATCGGTGGCCATTCCTTCCCAGGTGGCCGAGCGCACGAAGCGATTGGCCAGCTGCATTCCATTTATTTCGCTGGGTTCGAACATTTTGCTCATGGATATCTGTCTCCCTGCTTAAAGTTGAATCATATTATATCGAGCGCTCTACATTAAATGATTCAGAATGTTTTTGCAATGTTTTTGGGGGTGGTTACAAGAGCCTGGAGAAAGCTGCCTGGCTATTAGCGGGTAGGAGGGCAGACCACCGCGGTGCGCGAATCAATCTCAATTAACTGTTCTTATGTGGGAGCGGCTTTCCAGCCGCGATAGCGACCTATTGATAAATCTAAGATCGCGGCTGGAAAGCCGCTCCCACATCTAAATACACCCGAATTTTTTGTTTTATATCTCAGGTACCAATAATCCCCTGGCTAACAATGTATTCCCACTCGTCCAGGAGGCTTTGCCGACTTTCCCTGACCCACTCTTCACCGTTAGATTCAACCAGCTCTCCGATGCGAATGCACAGCATTTTAAGCTCCTTTTCAGAGCCTTTGATGTGTTGTGTGCCTAACAGGCTGAACACTTTTTCCAGTGAAAGCTCTGCCATGGGTCCCCGGATTGCCGCGCTGCAAAAAATAAAACCCCGTCTTTTCAGGCAAAGACAGGGTTTGGCAAAAGATCAATCATTGTGTATCTCTTTTTGCAGCTGTTGTGTTAGAAGTAGTTTCAAAACCCGCCGGAGGCGGGCAAGCCCCATTTTATCCGCCGCAGGCGGATCTTTGGACGTGATCTGAGCCTTTGAAACCACTTCTAGTTTTGTCCTGGCAAATAAATAGCACAGCCGCGTTTTTCAAGTCAAGGTTGATGCCGGATATTTCTTTGATTTCGTTGATGATTCAAGTTATTCATCCTTTCAGTTGTATCCCTCTGGACCGACAGTTCGTCATATTGTATGTTATATGTAAATATTCCCATAAATGAATGGCATGTTGCTCAAAACCTATAAAAAGGAAATATTCCGGCCGGTATGTAATGCGGAGTTTGAATCCCTGCATTGCATCGCTTACCTGGATCAGAATATCTCGAAAGTTTTACCCTATCTGAACGCCGAGCTGGGCGGATTCGATTACGTGAAAGAACCGCCGGCTGTCATATTCAAATCTCATGGTCGGCTCATCTCGGTTCATGGGGACAGAATTGCCATCAATGCCCTCAAAGATGAAACCGAGGCCGACCGAATCCTCAAATGGCTTGTCGCTGAAATCAATTCAACCTGGCTAAAACGCGATCAGATCACCCCCAGTTTTGAGGGTGTGCCCAGACCCAATGTCGTCGAACTCCTCAAGTATCTGCCGCAGACCAACTGCCGGGAATGCGACTGTCCCACCTGCCTGGTGTTTGCCTGCCGGATGGCAGAAGGCGTCAAAAGCCCCGCAAATTGCACTCAATTAAATGCCAAGAGCAAAGAATTCCTTGAGGGGATTTTATCTGATTTTGACTTTGTAGATTAGTGTTGTGTCCCAGAAATATTGTATAAAAAAATTCTATTTAGTTTGGCATGATACCGATTCGTCATTCCCGCGAAGGAGGCTGTGTCACAATTGCCCAAAATGAATATGTTGCTGTTTTGTCATTCCGGACTTGATCCGTGGTTCGACAGGCTCACCACCCTGAGCAAAATCGAAGGGGAATCAAGAGCAGATTCAACGCCTTGTGTTACTGGATGCCGGTCGTAGATCCTGTCTTCCGCGGGGATCAAGTCCGGAATGACGATCAGACTTTAAGCAATTTTTATAATTTCGACAAAATCTGCTCCGCGGCAATGCCAATCATTTTGCCCCTTCAGAATCTCCTTCCAGCCCGTTACTTGACGGATGCCACCATTTGTGGTTTTGTAGCCTCTCAATTTATAGCAGGTTCTGCTTCCTGTTGTTCATTAAATAAAAACGTCCTAGGAGATCCCATGCAGCCAATTACTATTGATCCTGAAAAATGTAACCGGGATGGAATTTGTGTCAAAGCCTGCCCAACATCTGCCATTGAGTTGGCCTCAAAAGCTGAAATGCCGAAGCCGGTGGAAGATTTTAAAGAATACTGCCTGGCCTGCGGCCATTGTGTGGCGGTATGCCCCACCGGTGCTTTCAGCCTCGACTGGCTTAACACCGAACAATGCCCTTCCGTCAGCAAAGACCTTGTGCTGGACCATCACCAGGCCGAGCAATTTTTACGGTCGCGACGCTCCATTCGCAATTTTAAAGATAAACCGGTAGAGCGGGAAAAGCTGGAAAAGCTGATTGAGATGGCCTGCTATGCACCGTCAGCCAAAAACAACCAGGCCTGGCACTGGACGGTGGTCGAAAATCCGGCTGACGTCAGAAAAATGGCTGAAATGGTGATTGACTGGATGCGGGCGATTATTAAAAAGCATCCGCAGCAGGCCGAGGAAAGGGGTCTGCCCCGGGTGGTTGAAGCCTGGGACAGCGGTCAGGAAAGGATCTGCCGCGGCGCGCCCCACGTTATCGTGGTTCACGGCGACAAGGACTACGTGCTGGGCCCCGAGGACAGCGCCACGGCCCTGAGTTATCTGGAGTTGTATGCCCCCACGATCGGTCTGGGCACCTGCTGGGGCGGCTATTTCTTTTCAGCGGTCAACGCTTATCCGCCGCTTTTTGAAGCACTGGGTATTCCGGCCGGCCACAAAGCCTTCGGAGCGGTGATGGTCGGTTTCCCCCGGCTCAGATACCAGCGACTGCCGCTGCGCAAAGAACCTAAAATAACCTGGATGACCTGAGAACCAATTTACCAATAGGTTTATAACGCTAAAAAGATCAAAAATTTATCCTGCATATTTAGAAAGGAAATCCTGTCGTCAAGCCCATGCCGAAATAACCCTTCCCAAATGTCACATCCATCCCACCACCACGAAGGTTGAACAATCCCAGAATTGGATATTTTTCCTCGCTGCTCAGGGCGATTCCGAATTTATAGAGCCGCCGGATGTTTTTATTCTCTTTTTGGGCTCTTTCAAAATCAAGGTCGTTTACAAACTGGGTATAGACAAAATAGCAATTTAGATCAGACTTGCGATCCAGGACCCTGATATCAGTCGGCCAGCGGGAGTTGAAGCCGATGTCAACCATGGAAAAGCCGCTGTCGCTGCCGCCTCCTGACTGGTTTTGAGCAGCCCAGGTGAACGCAGTTCCAAAATCCAGCTCACTGCTGTTCAGATCAAAAGTTGCCAGACTTTTGATGCCGGCTCCATAGATCCAGGCGATATCACTGCCCGCAAAATCCTTGCCGAAGCCGAATTGTCCGAAGGGTTTCAGCCACCAATTGTCTAACACTGGATAATTTAACCTCAGCCCCGGAACAAAAGTGACCGTACCGACATTGCCCACATCTTGATCATGGAATCCAATGGTCGCCGGCAGCAACAGCTCCAATCCCCATTTTTTACTGTCGACCTCGCGCAGGGTGTATGAAAACGGCGCCCGCAGCAAATAAACCGATCGATCCCCCAACTTGTAAAATCCGGAGCCTATCCAGTTGGAAAAGGCATAATTAATGAGATCCTCAGGCTCATCCGCAGCCCATGCAACCTGATTCCCGAAAAGGACACGGTATGAGGCCGCAGCAACAATGACATACAATATCAGGCCCCAAAAATATAATGATCTTCTTTTCACCATTAGCATGAAACGACCTTTTGAAATTCTAAATTCAACTCGGATCCCTCTTATTGGATTTTACTATATAAATCAAGTTTTGAATCCTGATGGCTAGGACAAATTGTCCGCGGGTTAAACTGCCAATTTTCCAGCGCAGGCTGAAATCTGATTAATAGTGATTACGCTATCCCCCACCGACAGGAATAGGATGAGAACCAGGAGAGCGAGTGCCGGGTCCATTCGATGTTGATGCATGCTGCGGCCTTCATTCTGGTTTCTTCCAGATGAAGAGATCGCGAAACCGGCCCCACCAATCGGCGCCCAACGTCCAGATGGCGATCAGGATGGAAATCTCGCCGACGAGAAACAACCAGAAAACAAATGAAGATTGCTGAGCGTAATCGATCCCCCAAACGGCGGGCAGGGGGTTCTCGACAGTCGTCGCGGCAAAACCGCTCCATGCGTAGAGCATCAGGATGTAGGTCGTCACCATGTTCGTGCACAGCAGCTGCGTCGAGCGCTGGATCAATATTATCAAACGCAGGGCGTTAAAGACCCGATTAGAATCGACATCCCAAAAGGCAGCTACATCCCATTTTTTTTAGAAAACCAGAAAGCGCCAAAGGCAAAAAGCCCCTATGAAGCCCCTTCCTCCGTCCCTGCGCTATCACCCCTTGATTTTTCAAGCCCAAGCATCGCTGTGGTCATGTTTGGGAATCTAAATAGGATGGGTGAAAGTAATTTTCTTGCCCAAGGTCTGACCGGCGAAATTTTAATATCCTTGACGCGCTTTTCCGGATTGCGTGTGTTGGGCCCCCTTTTTCAAGCAGAAGGTGAAAGGATTGATTATTACAAAATCCATCATGAATACGGGGCCATGTTTGTTCTGCAGGGCTGGGTTCGCGGCCAGGGCAAAGCGATTCGGATTACAATTGATCTGGCCGATGCGGCCACCGGCGCCAAACAGTGGGGCCGAACCTTTGAGTATGATCTGGAGCAGACTTCCCTTTTTGAGATCGAGGACGAGGTTTCCAGCCAGGTGGTTGGTGAGATTGCGGACGGTGTTGGCATCATCTTTCAAAAACTTCAATCCGAAACCTATCATGAACACATCAAATTAAGTGGTGTGACCATGGCGGTCCTGAGATACAATAATGTCTGGATGACGCTTGACCCCTGGGATTGGAAAGCGACCCTGGAAGCCATTCGTGAGGCTTTGAAGAAAAAAACGAAAAATGCGCTTTTGCTCGCGTTGCTGTCGAATACCTATTACGGCGATGTGATTTATGAATTGGGAATGGAGCCCGCGGCCAATTCAAAAATGGGACCTTTGGCTCAAAAAGCGGTTTCGCTCGATCCCAATTTAAAGGTGGCCCGCTATAATCTCGTCGTGCAAAACTGCTTTCACGGCCGGGCCCAGGAAAGTGTAGAAGAAGCTCGCAGAGTTGTTGCTCTGAATCCAAACCATGCGAGGATTATTGCAGGATGTGGGTCGGAATTAACAACGGTAGGCGCCTATGATCTGGGGAGGGAATTAATGGACAGAGCAAAACAGCTGAATCCGCATTATCCCAGCTGGTATCACTTTGTGGATTATGTGATTCATTTTCGTCACGAGCAATATGAAGAGGCCTGGACGGAAGCGCTCAAGATTCATGTCGAAGGTGTGTTATGGCACCCGCTGCTGCGGGCAGCGGTGTTAGGAAAACTTGGAAGAACAAAAAAGCAAAGGTCTATCTGGATGAGCTGCTCCAAATAAGGCCGGATTTTCCCACGCGGCCGCGTGAAATCATTAAGCTCATATTTGTCATTGATGCGCATGTAGCAATGATATGGGATGGTCTGTGTAAGGCCGGGATCAGGGAATTGGCTTAATATGCATGGATCCAGCCAACTGAGTTTTTCAGGGTGTGGATTAGCCAATGACAGATATATAAAATATTCTGTTCGCAGAAATTTTGTAAACCATGCCTGATAGCGGGTTCCCTTTCTGAACTCACTTTTTGTTAATTTTCAGGCCTTGTATTGTTTCCTGAGCACTTTTTTATCCAGTTTGCCCACGCTGGTTTTGGGAATGGCATCGGTAAACACATAGCGGTCGGGCACCCCGTATTTTGGCAGTTTACCTTCCTCGGCCCCTTTTTTCATAAAGGTTTTTAATTCCGTTTCATCGACCTTGCCCTGAAATTCGGATTTGAGGGTGACGATCATCAGCGGCCGCTCGCCCCACTTTTCGTCCGGCACCCCGATGGCGGCCGACTCGAGCACGGCCTCGTGCTGGCTCAATAAATTTTCCAGGTCCAGTGATGACACCCACTCCCCGCCGCTTTTGATGACGTCTTTGATCCGATCGGTAATCTGAAGGTAGCCGTCTTCGCCGATGTAGCCCACATCACCGCTGTGCAGCCAGCCATTGCGCCACAGTTCTTCGGTTTTATTCGGCGCCTTGAAGTAGGTCCGTGTCAGCCAGGGAGAGCGCATTACGACTTCACCGGCAGAGACCCCGTCATGGGGCAATATGTTGCCCTCGGCATCGACCACCTCCACCTCGGCCAGCGGGATGGGCTTGCCGGTTTTTATGATGATGTCCAGCAATTTATCTTCTTCCCAATCCAGCATATCTTCTCTGGGGGTGGCCGCCGTCATTACCGGACCGGTTTCTGACATCCCGTAGCCGGCACTGATTTCGATGCCGAGGTCCCGGGCGGCTCTGGCAAGACCCCTGGGCAGCCTGGCGCCGCCGATAACGACTTTCCAGCCTGACAGGTCGACGTCCTTAACCGATGGGCTGGTGAGCAGCATCTGCAAAATGGTGGGCACGCAGTGCGAAAAGGTAACGCCTTCAGTTTGAATGAGCCGCAACAATTTCTCGGGTTCATACTGGCCGGGATAGATCTGCTTGGCTCCCAGCAGGGTGGCCACATAGGGAAAGCCCCAGGCGTGGACGTGAAACATGGGCGTCATCGGCATATAGACATCATTGGATCGGAAACGACTGATGGTGTTGAAGGCGCCAAATTCCACTGCCACCGCCAGGGTATGGAGCACCAGCTGCCGATGGGTAAAGTGAACGCCCTTGGGTTTCCCGGTGGTGCCGGTGGTGTAGAAGGTGGTGGCCTTTGTGTTTTCATCTATTTCCGGGAAAACAAACGATCCTGATGCAGAATTCACCAGTTCTTCAAATTCGGCCGCAACGTTGATTTTCGTATCCGCCGGGGCTGCGTTTTCGGCGATGACCACCACAGTTTTTACGGTTTCGAGCTTTTCGTATATTTCATCCAGTATCGGCAGAAAATCGGCATTGATGATGATGATTTTAGCTTCTGCATGGTTTATGGTATATGCGATCTGGTCGGCAGATAACCGCCAGTTAACGGTTTGAAGCACAGCGCCAATCATCGGGATGGCGAAAAAGCATTCCAGATAACGATGGCTGTCATAATCAAACACGGCAATGGTATCGCCGGCAGAAGCGCCCAGCCTGGTCAAGCCTTCCGCAAGTCTGACGATGCGCCGGTTAAGATGCCGGTAGGTGTAGCGATGCCTGTCGCTGTACACAATTTCCTGATCGGGAGACTTGATCAAAGGATCCTTGAGCAGTTTCTTGATAATGAGCGGATAATTATAGAATTCTCCAGGCTGGTAAATTGGTTCAGTCATTGGTTTTCTCCTGTTACGTTGTGACAGTGTAATAATCACAGGCTGTAGAACATTAATTAAATAATGTTTTGCTGTCAACAGAGCCTATTGAATAAACAGGGGAAATATTGTAAAAAATTTTCGTTAAAGATCAACTCGTTGATTCCGGGTGGCAGGTGATATAATTTGCATTTAACATGTCGATTTTAGGAAGGGGATCACTTCATGGCAACTTCAGATGACCTTATGTTTTTAGATGCCACGGCTCAGGCTGAACTGGTGCGCAAAAAGGAGGTTAAACCCGTCGAACTGGTGGACATGGCCATTGGCCGGATTGAAAAGTTGAATCCCGCCATCAATGCGGTCATAACCCCCATGTACGAGTATGCCCGCGATGCCGCCGCTGGTGAACTGCCGGACGGGCCTTTTGCCGGGGTACCCTTTCTGTTAAAGGACATATTTGCATTTTTTGCCGGTCATAGAGTCGCTCACGGTTCCCGGCTGATGCAGCATATGGTACCGGATCACGACAGCGAACTTGTGGCAAGGCTAAAGCGGGCCGGCCTGGTTATCCTTGGACGAACCAACGTCCCGGAATTTGGCATCATGCCTACCACCGAACCGCAGTTTTACGGCCCCTGCAGAAATCCCTGGAACACCGAACGCACCACGGGCGGTTCCAGCGGAGGATCGGCCGCAGCGGTTGCTTCCGGAATGGTTCCTATGGCCCATGCCAACGACGGGGGTGGATCGATACGTATTCCAGCCTCCTGCTGCGGCGTTTTCGGGCTGAAGCCGACCCGGGCCCGCAACCCGTTGGGACCCGATTTCGGTGATATTTTGGGCGGTACAATCGTCGAGCATGCCGTCACCCGCTCGGTTCGTGACAGCGCGGCCTTGCTGGACGCCACCTGCGGGCCGGACGTGGGTGATCCCTACTGGGCACCGCCGCCCACCCGTCCTTTTCTGCAGGAAGTCGGCACCGATCCGGGAAAACTGCGTATTGCCTTTACCACCCAATCGTTGATTGACACACCGGTTCACGATGATTGTATTCGTGCCATAGAAGACACCGCCAGATTGTGTGCGGAGCTTGGCCACGAAGTTGAAGAAGCGGTGCCCGATCTTTTGGTCGATCCGCTGATAGACGCATTTCTGGTCCTGTATTCCGTCGGATGCTCTTCATCGATCAAGCTGCTCGGGGGTGACCGGGAGTCCGTCGAGCCGATTACCTGGGCACTTCATGAAATGGGAGCGCAGCACAGCGCAACGGATTATCTTCTGGCTGTTCAGACGCTGCAGGGAATGAGCCGCGAGGTGGCCCGCTTTTTTCTGAACTATGATGTCCTGTTGACCCCGACCTTGGGTGAACCGCCGGTTCCCCTGGGAACATTCGATTCGCCGCCCGACGATCCCCTGGCAGGATTTTACCGCACATTCGAGTTCGCCTCATTTACGCCCCTTTGCAATCTCACAGGCCAACCGGCCATGTCGGTGCCGCTGTTCTGGAATACGGATAACATGCCGGTGGGGTCCCATTTTATCGGCCGTTTCGGCGACGAGGCCACTCTGTTCCGTCTGGCGGCCCAACTGGAGCAGGCCCGGCCCTGGGGTGGCCGGAGGCCGCCCCTTAGTTGATTAGAAAAATAGAGAATTAGAGAAATTGTCAAATAGTTGGATCTTGAGTTCAAACAGATAGTCAAATAGATATAATCCTTTTCTCCTAATTATCTATTTAACTATTTCTCTATTTAACTAATCGACTAATTCTTTATTTGACTATTCCTGCTCATATTCCAGTGTGACCGTCACGGTGCGGTTCAGTGCGCGGCCTTCGGGCAGTTCATTGTCGAACAGCGGCTCGAGGGGGCCGGTGCCGGCATAGGTGATTTTTTCGCTTTTGGCAACGCCGCCAGCCAGAATCTGATCATAGGCTGCCCGGGCGCGTTTGATGGAAAGGGCCACATTGTAATCCTGGTTTCCGATGGAATCCGTGTGACCGATGATGGCGACCTTAGCCGTTGGTATTTCTTTGATTCGTTCGACAATCCGGTCAACGATTTCCTTGTTGTGCGCTTTGATATCCGAACGATTGAAGTCAAACAGGATCAGGGCGTATTTTTCCTGTACCCGGTAGCCCTGTTTCTGAGCCAGACGCTCCTCGCGTTTGATAAAATCCACCGCAGCAATTCCCGATATTTTAAATGCTTCGCCCTTGAGGTCCGTTCCTTCGATGTCGGCGGTGACCGATTGGGATGAACTGATCTGTTCTAAACCGATATCCTTGACATCCAGGGAATAAGCCGATGCGAGATCGCCCTGGCCTTCGAGGGAACCCAGGGGTTTGCCGTCACCCGCCAATTTCAGGCGCCATTTATCGATACCGTATCCGGATTGAATTTGCGGGGAAACGCGAATTTGTTCTGTATTGCAGATGGCCTGTACATAGGTGCTTTTAACGACATCCGTCAGCGCTTGAGAATCGGAATAGATCTCGACCCGCTGGTTCTCCGCTTTGCCTTCGGCGAGGCTGGCAGCACTGGCAACTTCCGGCAGATTACGTGCCTGGACTTCCATTCGGGAGGCCTTTATACCCCAGATATACCTCAAATAGGCTTTTACGGCTTCGGCCCGACTGCGGGAAAGGTCGATCTTACCCCGTTCCATTCCACGGTTGGAATTGCAGCCAACGATGCGAATACGCGCCTCCGGATTTTTCAACAACCGTTGGCCCAGGATGTTTAGGATCTGGTGATGCTTTTGCATCGTGTCTTTTAGATTGCGCTCATCAAAAGCGCGGGTATCCGCCTGATTATTAAACAGGGTATAGCTGTCCGGGATATCGCTGGATCCTTCGGCAAAGTAGATATAATTCAGAAACGGCGAGCTGTCGATTGTTGTCAGCTCCTCAATGGTTAACGTTTCAGGCTCTATGGCAACCGTACCGCTGGGCGGGCCCACCAGTTTGTCAAACCAGCCGTTGCTGGTGACCGCTATGGGCACCCTGATGGTTTCGGTTTCACTGACAGATCCCTTGCCGTCCACCACATGGGCCTTGACGCCAAGAGTTTCAAACCCGACCAGCTTTTCCATATCCAGGTCATTTAAGGCAAAGGTATAGCCTGCCTCGATGGACTCGGTGCCGTTGAAGGTTTTAATCGGCTGATCATCACCCATTATCATCAGCTGCCATTCACGGAAACCGGGTTCCAGCAGGATATTGGTGCGGATAGAGATTTCGCTAATACCATTTGACTCTGCAATAAACCGATCCGGAGCATCAGCCTGCATCGCAGCGTTCCCATATGCTATTTCCACCCGCTGGTTTTCAGGGCGCGCGCCGACCAAATCCACCGGCGTGGGCTTTTGGGGCAAATTGCGGGTTTCAATTGTCATGCGGGATGATTCTATTCCCCAGAGTTCGCTGAGATAGACGCTGACCGCTTCAGCCCGGCTGCGGGATAAATCCAGATTTTCCTTTTCGATGCCGGCATTGGCATTGCAGCCCGTAATCGTAATGGAGACCGAAGGTTGGCGGGTCAGGTCCTGACCAACGATGTTTAATATGTTGAGATATTTATCCCAGGCATTGGTTAATTTGGCCGCATCAAACTGACCGGCTTCCGATTTGTCCTTAAACAGAACATATTCAGCCGGAATGTCGCTTTTACCGGTTTCAAAAAAAATGTAATTTTTTACCGGTGAACCATCGACCATGGTCAGGAGGTCGAAGTCAATCCGGGCCGGTTCTATCACAACCGGTTCCGGCAGGCTGTAGGACACGAGATAACGGTAAAGCAAGGTGGTTGTAAACTCCTTGAATATCGGAGCCAGTTCCGAGGTCGAAGTCGCCTTCCAGGCACGGCCGTCATGGTTTGCCGAAAAGGATTGGAGAAATCGATCCATTTTAGGGCCGGGCATGTAATCCACACTAAATACCTCAAAATTTTCGATCCCCTGGGCCGCATTTCTGATAATTTCAGTTGGAACGTCACTGTTAAGATCCTCGCCGTCTGAAAATACCACCATGAATTTATTATCCGCCGCCGGCATTTTGCCGGCAATATCCACGCCGGCCAGCATGGCATCATACAGGTAAGTTCTGCCGGTCATCCCCCGGCCGAGGGAATCTTTTAAAAAGGCTTTAAGCTCTGCAATATCATTGGAACTGAAAGTGCGGGCATGCAAGGGTATTTCCCGCACCATTACTCTGGGTTTGTCATCGAAAACCACCAGGTGAATATTATCGATGGGTCTGATCGTCAAAAAGAATTCATCCACGGCCGCTAGAAGTGGTTCAACAACCCTGCGCTCCTGCATTGAATATGAGTTGTCAATTACCATTACGATATTTAAGGGAACTTCTTTGATGCTTTCCAGGGGCTCGGCCGAAAGGATCTCCGCCTTTTGGAGACCACGGCCCACGGTAAAATCC
>CAJICI010000111.1_pt1 | contig 12997 bp, 9 predicted proteins | sample 9199571 | NCBI WGS metagenome assembly CAJICI01 (sample SAMEA7708329, study PRJEB35096) | sediment metagenome | biome: marine neritic benthic zone biome [ENVO:01000025]; feature: sediment [ENVO:00002007]; material: shallow marine sediment [ENVO:03000034] sea grass bed [ENVO_01000059] ...
CTACCGGAGATAATAAAGCAAGGCCGGCCACTGTGCCGACAATAAATTTCCAGGTGTTCATAACCCTTAACCCGCCTGCCCTGCGAAGCCTGCAGGGCGAAGCAGGGTAACCCGCAACCCGCCTGCCCTCCGCAGCCCGAAGGGCGAAGGGGGGTAACCAGGAATTCGTAACATGACCCGTCTGCAATCAGAGGATATTGCAACCATTGCAGCTCAGCTGGAAACCTATAATGAAGAGCTGGTTGCCAGGACCGGCCATAACTTGAAGCAGATCGCCTGTCATGCCGCGGAACTGCCGGAACCGGATGGCCTCAAGATAATTTCCGGTTTAAAGATTGGCGTGGTGCCGATCCATTGGGGGCAGGGTAGAATTGAGGGATTTTGCGAAGCTACGGCAGCCATATTGAGGTTTTTAGGTTTCGATACGTTCATTGCGACGCAGACAGACCTGTCGGGTCTAACTGAAGCCTGCGAAACAAAGGCAGATGCCATTTTTTTATCCGACGATAATGACTTCGTGGCCTTAAATTTTCTCACCCGCAAGCACGTTCACAATGCCGCAGCCACCGGAAAAGGTTTTGCTGCCGGTCTGGAACTTATGTCCGGCGGCGTGGCAAACCAAAACGTTCTGGTTCTCGGATGTGGGGCTGTCGGCCGCAGTGCTGCGTCAGCCCTGATAAAATACGGTGCACACGTCTCTATTTATGATACCCATCCGCGCTATTCACGGGAATTTGCTGATTCCGTCACCTCTTCTGAATCAACCAGGCTTATAATTGAACAGGATCTGACCAGAGCCCTTTCCGGGCATTCGCTGATCATCGATGCTACCAATGCCGCTGGAATAATTCACGCCAGGGATATCTCGCCGCAGACATATATTGCGGCACCGGGCATGCCGCTGGGTTTGGGTTCAGCGGCCTTGAACAAGGTGCAGGATCGGCTGCTGCATGATCCATTGCAGATCGGTGTGGCGACGATGGGGATGGCTGTGGTCAGGCAGTTGCTGGACGCTGATTAAAAGCATTTAGAAAGAGAATATCGAATGTCGAATTCTGAATTTCGAATCCTCCAGAGGCGGACAAGTATCGAAGGAAGGAATTCTGTCTGTTTTTTATAAATAGATAGAGCGCAGCGATTCCATCCTTCGACACCTGTCCGCCTCTGGAGGATTCTGCGGTTCGAAATTCGATATTCTGCGGTTCGTTGTTTACCTGCAACGGCCTTATTTATTGTATGGGCTTCGAACCAGGAGACTTTTATTGTGCCCTCAAAAAAAAATAATAAGCCGCCGGCCAGGCGTTTTTATCGAAAGCGGGTTGAGCTTTTTCGATTAATTGATAAAATTAAGCTCTGGCCATCTCGCCGGGGGGTGTTGCATGGCATCAAGTCCATCGACATTATCGGTGAACAGGCCAGAATTACAACCCATTGCAACAAAATGTTTCTGATCGTGAACTCCAGAAACAGCCGGGCGGCGCGCTGGCTGCGCAATAAATGGTTTACCGGAACCTGCGGCGTCTGCCGTGTTCCAGAATGGAAGCTGGAAAAGTATTCATCGACACGCTTTGAGCGGCATTATGGTTCGGCCTTAAATAAAGGTTCAGAGGTTCAGAGTTCAAAGGTTCAGGGTTTCAATAAAAAAAAGAATATCGAATTATGAATATCGAATGTCGAATCCTCCCTTCGATACCTGTCCGCCTCTGGAGGATTCTACGGTTCGCTTCACCATTTACCCTGAACGGTGAACCCTGAACCTCTGAACCTATAATCGTGAACCAATCATAGAAGGGAAGAGAATAAAAATGATGCATCCACTCATAAAGTCTTTAATTGCAGGTGGCCCCGTCGTTACCGATGGCTCCTGGGGAACTCAAATGCAGAAAAGAGGATTGAAACGCGGTGAGTGCCCGGATTCATGGAATTTAAGCCATCCGGAACGCGTTCTGGAAGTTGCCCGTCAGTACGTTGATGCCGGCAGCCGGGTCATATTAACCAATACCTTTGGCGGCAGCAGACTGGCGCTCAAAAAATTCAAGCTTGATGATAAGGCTGTGGAAATCAACACCGCCGGGGTGGAAATATCCAAAAAGGCAGCCGGTGACCGCGCCTGTGTTTTTGCATCAATCGGGCCGACCGGGCTGATGCTGGTGACCCGCGAGACGACAGAAGCGGAACTGCAGGGCGCCTATGAAGAGCAGGCCGCAGCCCAGGCAAAGGCCGGGGCCGATGGGATCATCGTTGAGACCATGATAGATCTAGCCGAAGCCAGGATCGCGACCATTGCGGCCAAACAAACCGGATTGCCGGTCATTGCCAGCATGGTCTATGATTCCGGTGAAAATAAAGACTGTACCATGATGGGCAATTCTCCCGAAGACGTTTTAACAGAATTAAAGGATTTGGGTATCGACGGCATTGGCGCCAACTGTGGACAGGGAATAGACGCGTTTCTGCCGATATGTACCAGACTCAGGCAGGCAACGGATCTTCCCATCTGGATGAAACCCAATGCCGGTTTGCCGGAAATTATTGATGACAGGACCGTATTTCGAACCACCGCCGGAGATTTTGTGGCACATATTCCCGGACTGATCAATGCCGGGGCCAATTTTATCGGCGGTTGCTGCGGCACGGATGAGGGATTTGTTGCTGCAATCCGGGAAACCATCGATAATTTATAGGTTGTGCGCAATGCAGGAGATGTTCTGCGACCCCATAAAAGACCAATTGACAGCAAGTCCATCACAGATTAGATTTAGCAAACCATGAACAACTCCTGAGCCGGCTGGAAAGGTAAGCGTATACGAAATTGAACCACGAAGAGCACGAAGCTGTAGCCGAATATATGATTTTGAAGTTTCTTCGTGAACTTCGTGCCCTGCGTGGTGCGTTAAGTATTCTAGAAAAATTTATAAATGATTGTCAAACCACTAATTTGAGGAGAGGAAACTATGCCGTACGACCCTGAAATGGATAAGATGTTAAAAAAGTGGAAATGCGAGGAAACGGGCCTGTTAGTCTCAATAAATCAATATGGAAATGGTGAGCCGAAAGTGCAAATCGGGCCGCGCATCCTGTTAAAGAAGGACGGTACGGAACGGGCACCGGCCAAAGCCGGTCGGTTAACCATCGAAGATGTTCTGTGGCTTTATGATTTGATCGATGAAATAAAGGATGAAATGACGAAATTGGCGAGACCGGAATAGGCGGGGTTGCTCAAGATAAGCTCTGCCAGAACCAAGCCAGGCTCCTATTCGTCGGCAGGGCTAACATGCTATTTGGCGGACGGCGGACGGCTGAGGGCAGAAGGCTGACAATTCAGCCTCTCTACCGTTTGCCTTCAGCCGTCAGCCTTCAGCCGATAACGAGATTTCAAAGGATAGGCTCTTTTGCAGAATATGAACAATTCATAACGGATAACCATTTTAATGCCCTATGACGCAATCGTAAATCCGGTGAAGTCGAAAAAGACACCGGATATCGGCCCGGTGGCTGTGATGACGGCGACCGAGAAAGACCTTCTGGTCCTGTGCGACCTTTTTGATTTTAAGCGGGATGAGTATCGCCCCTTTTTCATCAGTCGATTGTACGCCCGGAATTCTTCGCCCGGCGGTGTTTGCCTTACCGGTCCGGGAATCGGAGCGCCCTATGCCGCCATGGTTCTGGAAACCCTTGTTGCATGGGGTGCCCGCCGAATAATATTCATAGGATGGTGCGGGGCAGTTTCCAAACAGGTGCGAATTGGGGACATCATTCTGCCCACTGCTGCTCTGGTCGATGAAGGGACCTCCAGGAATTATGATCTCCCGGATGGCGGACAGTCGAAACCGTCATCATCAATACGCAGTCTGGTTGAACAGGTGCTCAAAAACAACCGGGTAGATTTTCATTCCGGCAAAATCTGGACCACGGATGCCGTTTACCGTGAGACCCGGGAAAAGGTAGCCGGATACCAACAGCAAGGCGTATTAGCCGTTGAAATGGAAACTTCGGCCCTGTATTCAGTGGCTCAATTTCGTCAGGTGGAGCTGGGAGCTCTCCTGGTCGTTTCGGACGAACTTTCTTCCTTTAAATGGCAAACCGGTTTCAAGGACCCGCGATTCATCTCCGGTCAACAGACCGCGTGCCGAATGGTAAAGGAATCATGCCAGCAGTTACTCATTCAGAAATAGTTGAAAAAATCCAGGATCTAAGAAAAACCCTTCACCATCACAACCATAGATATTACGTCCTGGATGATCCGGAAATTTCCGATTCAGAATACGACCGTCTGATGCAGAAATTGATCCAGTTGGAGAAAGCCCATCCGGATCTGGCCAGTCCTGATTCGCCCACTGCCCGGGTGGGTGCCCCGCCATTGGCCAAATTTGATTCGATTGCCCACAGTATTCCCATGCTGAGTCTTGATAACGGGTTTGCCGATGAAGATATTCTGGATTTCGATAAACGCGTCAAGCGCTATCTCGATCGAAAATCCGACGTCATCTATACCGCTGAGCCGAAGATGGATGGCGTTGCCGTTGAACTCGTGTATGAAGCCGGGAAATTGGTGACAGCATCAACCCGGGGTGACGGGGTTACCGGGGAAGTGATCAGCGCCAATGTTAAAACCATTGGTGCGGTGCCCATCCTGATGCAGGCAGGCACTTCTGTGGCCATACCGGCCCGGCTCGAGGTCAGGGGCGAGGTATTCATCGGGATAGAGGCTTTTAAGAACTGGAACCTGGAGAGAGTCGATCAGGACTTACCACCGTTCGCCAATCCGAGAAATGCAGCTGCGGGTTCATTACGGCAGCTGGATTCTAAAATTACGGCCACAAGACCGCTTGAGATCTTTTTCTATGGCGTCGGGGTGGTGGAAGGGCCTGAATTTGGATCCCACTGGGAACTGTTGCAGGCATTAAAAAATTGGGGATTTCGGATAAATCCGCTTATCCGGCCCCGGATTACCATCGATGAGGTTCTGCTGTATTACCGGGCGCTCACCGAACAGCGCCACCAGCTACCCTACGACATCGATGGCATGGTGGTCAAGGTGGACAGCCTTGCACTGCAACAACAGCTGGGCGCCACCACCCGCAGCCCCCGGTGGGCCATTGCCTATAAATTTCAGGCTGTTCAGGAAACGACGGTGCTTGAAAAAATTGAAATTCAAGTGGGTCGTACCGGCACGCTAACGCCGGTCGCCCATCTTAGACCGGTAAAAGTCGCCGGCGTAACGGTCAGCCGTGCCACCTTGCACAACGAAGATGAAATTGTGAAAAAAGATGTCCGGATCGGAGATACGGTTCTGGTTCAACGGGCCGGTGATGTTATTCCCGAAGTGGTCAAGGTCATATCATCCAAACGCAGCGGGGATGAAAAAATATTCTCGATGCCCGTCGAGTGCCCGGTTTGCGGCTCTGATGTCATTCGAATTGAAGGAGAAGCGGCGACCCGCTGCATCAACTCCGGCTGCCCGGCGCAGGTAAAAGAGCGAATCAAGCATTTTGCTTCCAAGGGCGCTTTCGACATTGACGGTATGGGTGACAAACTCGTCGATCAACTCGTCGAGAAGGGACTGCTGACCGCCTTTGCCGATCTATTCAGGCTGGAACAGGAAACCCTTGCAGACCTTGATAGAATGGGGGAGAAATCGGCCGGCAATCTGGTAACCGCTATCGAAGCCAGCAAACGCATCAGCTTCGCCAGGTTTCTGTATGCACTGGGTATCCGGCACGCCGGAGAGCATGTAGCTGTTTTGCTTGCAGAGAATTTTACCAGCCTTGAAGATTTGATGAATTCTACCGAGCTGGACCTGACGGAAATCGACGGTGTCGGACCGATAGTGGCCGAGAGTATTGTCGGCTATTTCAAGCAGGAAAATAACCTGGTGACCATCCAGGCTATTCTGGATAGCGGCGTGCAGATTATTTTTGAAAGCCGGGAAAAAACCGGTTACCTGGATGGCAAATCTTTTGTGTTGACCGGCAGCCTGGCAGATATGACCCGGCGGCAGGCCAGGGAATTAATAACAGCGGCCGGCGGCAAAGTCAGTGGTACCGTGAGCCGCAAAACCGATTTTGTGATCGCGGGCGAATCGCCGGGATCCAAGCTTCAGCGGGCCATCGAACTAGGGGTGCCTGTCATAGACGAAGCGGGATTTAAAGCACTATTTAAGTAAGTCGCAATGCAGCTATGAAGCTTGGAGGCTTGAAAGCTGGAAGGCCGATCTGATACCCGATGGTCAGGCCTTCCAGCCTCCTGGGCTGACAGCCTCCAGGCCAACAAACAGTGAGGTTATCATGGCAGACAATGCAAGGGTCCACGTAATTATCAGCGGTCGCGTTCAGGGCGTGTTTTTTCGAATGGAAACCAAAAAGGCTGCCGATCAGCTGGGTGTATTCGGCTGGGTTAGAAATCAGCTCGATGGGACCGTAGAGGCGGTATTTGAGGCTGATCGCGACAGGGTCGAAGCAATCATTGACTGGTGTCGTGAAGGCCCACCACTTGCAAGTGTGACGGATGTGACCGTGAATTGGGAAGATTATGCCGGGGAGTTCGACGGATTCAATATCAATTTTACGAGGTAGGAGGCTATGCCTGCATTTATAGTAGTTGTTAAAAAAAAGCTCCGTTAACCGAACGTTTTTTCCACAACCACTTATACCGGCCGGAAGGTTTTTATGAAAAGCGGTAAAACTTCGGAGCGGACCCTGGAATCTGGAAACCGCTCCGAAGCCAAATGTTTAAATAGCGTCGCGGAGTTTTTTTCCAGGACGGAATTTTACAACGTTGCGAGCCTTGATTTTGATGGGTTTACCGGTCTGGGGATTACGACCTTTGCGGGCTTTGCGTCGAACTTTTGAAAAGGTTCCAAAACCAACCAGGGTCACCTTGCCGTTTTTTTTCTTAAGTGCTTTGGTAACGCTGGTCATGAATGAGTTCAGTGCTGCAGCTGCCGCCACCTTGGAAATCTTGGCTTCCTTTGCCGCTTTTTCTACCAGTTCTGCTTTTGTCATAGTACCATACCCCCTTTTGTTAGTCGTTTTGGAAGTTTTTTCAAAATTAGGATTTTGGTTCAAAGTTCCATCTTCGCCGAAAGGCTTAGCCGGGACACGCGCGGCGGCGCCGGGTCTAATACCGCAGGCATATATCGGTATATCTAAAATTTTAAACGAGGCACCAATCCGCCTGAGGCGGAAGCCAAAAAACAATTTTGAAACATCTTCTAGTACCAAGCCAGGGCCAATAGCCTATTTTCCTGTGTGCATATAGGAACTAAATTTCCATGTCAACAGAAAACGTTGTTTTTCAGTACTTTTTTTGGAATATTGGCGGCTAAACCCCATTTAGACTGTATTTGCAAGGCATCTTTCGCCAAAATTAAGCCGGAGGCCGAATCACAGATACGCAGGAAGCTAAAGGAAATAAAACCCAAACCACGAAGAGCACCAAAAACACTAAGACAAGTAAATAATATAAGACTTTATGGTATTCTCGTGAACTTTGTGCTTTTCGGAGTGGAGGAAGATCTAAAGCGCCCTGTGAATCTTTAGTTAAGCACTCGGAAAGTTTTTTATCGTCATGCCCGCGAAGGCGGGCATCCAGCAGAACTAACAAACGGACTCTGGATTCCCGCCTTCGCGGGAATGACAAGGGTGCAAACAAAAAACCCTCTGTACCCTCATCCTATACAAAGTATTTAAAAGAGGGCCTCGATAAATTGTTCGGCATCAAAACGCCTGAGGTCATCGATTTGCTCGCCAACGCCGATATACTGCAGGGGTATATTCAGCGAGCTGCATATGCTGATAACAATTCCGCCTTTGGCCGTCCCATCGAGTTTGGTCAACGCCAAACCGGTGAGATCCAATGCCTCGTCAAACTGTTTGGCCTGTGATAGCGCATTTTGCCCGGTGGTTGCATCCAGGACGAGCAAAATTTCATGAGGGGCACCCTCCAGCTGTTTAGCCACCGTGCGCTTGATTTTTTTAAGCTCTTCCATCAGGTTGGATTTGGTGTGCAGTCTGCCGGCTGTATCAATCAGCACCAGATCACATCCACGGGCCGATGCTGCGGCGACGGCATCAAAGGCTACGGCTGCCGGATCGGCATTGGCCCTGTGTTTGACAAATTCGGCCCCTGCTCTTTCAGCCCAGATGGCCAGCTGCTCAATAGCCGCCGCCCGAAAAGTATCTGCAGCGCCAATCAAGACTTTTTTCCCGGAAGCCTGGGCCCGGGCGCCAATTTTACCGATGGTCGTCGTCTTCCCAACGCCATTAACCCCCACCACCAGCACAACATGCGGCCTGGTTTGAGCTTCCTCCGGGGCAGATTCCTGTGATTCGAGAATCGAGAGGATTTCATCTTTCAGGATTTGTTTAACTTCATCGGCATCGGCAACCTTTGATTTGGAAAGCCGTTCAATGAGGTCCATCGTTGTCTGAACCCCGATGTCGGATGTTATCAGAAGCTCTTCCAATTCCTCCAAAGCCTCTGAATCGATTTTCTTTTTACCCGCAAAAACCCTGTCAAAACCGCTTGAAAACGATTTGCGTGTTTTGGATAAACGTTTTCTCAGGCGTTTAAAATATCCGGCTTTTTTTTGTTGCGGGTCAGGGAGCGCTCCGGCGTCGATATCGGCCTGCATATCATCTTCGGCGACTGTTTGCAGCTCCTCAGGTTCTATCTCCTCTTGCGGGAGAGGATCTGCCGCCTGCTGCTGCTCGTCTTCAGACACGGCATTTTCGATTTGCCCGGAATCCGGCTCCTCCTCGTCCATAGCAGGTTGTGGTTCATCCAATTCGTCTGCCGAGGATAATTCAGCAGCCTTATCATCCTTGCGCTCTTTTTTCTTTTTATTTTTCTTTTTCTTAAACCAGCCCAAATTGATAACCCTTCGAAATGACAAATGACGAATGTCTAATGAATAATTAAGGAATGCTGTCGATTTAATAATATTGCGGAGCGCAGCGACATCCCTAATTTGTCATTCGTCATTATTCATTATTCATTTTTTAGGAAGTTTACTGATACAACTTTGGAGATGCCCTTTTGTTCCATGGTGATGCCGAACAGCATGTCGGCAAATTCCATCGTACGTTTATTGTGGGTGATGACGACGATTTGAGAATTTTCGCCGATGATTTGCAAAAGATCATTGAAACGAAATACATTGGCATCATCCAATGGCGCGTCTATTTCATCGAGCAGGCAAAAGGATGCCGGCTTTATCAGAAAAATAGAAAAAATAAACGCAATGGCCGATAAGGCCTTTTCACCACCGGAGAGTAGACTGAGGCGGGTAAGTTTTTTGCCGGGCGGGTGGATCATCAGCTCTACGCCGGATTCCAGCGGTTTATCCGGTTCGACCAGGACCAGTTTGGCTTCGCCGCCATCGAACAGACGGGGAAAAACTTCAGTTAATTTTTCGTTAATCTTCTCAAAGGTCTCGGTGAACTTTAGCTGGGTAATTCTGTTAATCTTCTTGATTACCGTCTGCAAATCATCGATCGCCTTGAGAAGATCATCCCGTTGGGTTTCCAGAAACTCAAACCGGTCTTTTAACTGCTCAAATTCCTTGATCGCCCCCAGGTTAACATCAACGATCTTTGAAATTTTCTCTTTGCTGCGCGTCAGATCGGTTTCCATTTCCTCGACGGTCAGTTGGGCCGTGACCTCTTCGACTGTCTCGTTGTCGCTCTGCCAGGATTTCAGATCCTCGTATGAATCCTGATATCTTTCTTCCAGACGATTGGCAATATTCTCCCTTTTCAGTTTAAGCTGGGACTGTTCGAGTTCCAGCATGCGAAACTTTTCAAGGGTCTTTTCCTGTCTGGTTCTGATTGCACTGATCTTGCTGTCGCTTTCCTGGAGTCGGGTATCGATTTCCTGATAATCGGCTTCGCTGAGGTCAATGGCATCGTCCAGGCGTTCAATGGTGCCGTACATCTGGGCGAGCTTTGTTTCGTGATCTCCCACTGCCTGGCCGGATGCTTCTTCTTTTTGCTGCTTTAAGGTGATCTCGCGGGACAATTGATCAAGCCTGGTCAGGCCGTCATGATGGAATTCCTTTAAACGCTTTAAACTGCTGTTGCTGTTTTCCAGTCTGGCATGCAAAGCCGTCAGCTTCAGCTTGAGATTGACCACCGCCTGATTGAATTCTTCCATCTCCGATGAGACCGTGTTGATTTTTTCGGACAGTCCGGCCACCTGGTTCTGGGCCGTATTAATTTCAGCCGATACCTTTGACAGGGCGGTGTTGTATTTGGTCATTTCATCGTCAATGTCACTGGCCTCGCCCAGAAGCTGCTCCTGTTCCAACTGCACGATTTCCAGATGCCGTTGAGCGTTTTTCAGATCTTCTCCCGCTTTGTAGAGCGCCTTTTCAGCTTCTATCTCATCTTCTGTGATGCGGTTTTTTTGTTCGATTTGCTTTTGCAGATTGATTTCAAGGCTCTGTACTTCGGATTCCAGATCGTGCTGTTCGATGCGGGCTTTTTCCAGTTTCTGCGCCAATATGCCATCTTGCCGTTTCAGCTCTTTGATTTCATTTTTTTTGGCCAGAATGCCGCTCAGCTTATCCTTGCTGCCGCCAACCAGAATTCCCTGGTGCGAAATAACATCCCCATTTTTGGTAACGATCCTCTGGGTGATTCCGTTTTTGTTAAACAGTTCAATGGCCTGTTCAATGGTGTCCGTTAAAATTACGTCACCGAGGATTACCCGGGCAATATCCTCAAACCCGGCTTTAACACTGATATGACTCAGCAGCAGGCCGGTCGACGGCGAAGGCGTGGAGCTGTCTGAAACGATTGGTTTGACCGATGCCACGGGGATAAATCCGCTGCGCCCGGCGTGGTGTTCTTGCAGATAGTCAATGGCCTTTATCCCGGCTTGCTGGTCCCTGACAATGATATATTGCAGCGATTCTCCCAATATTGCTTCAATGGCGGTTTCATAGGCTGGATCTGCTTCAATGATATCCGCCATCAGGGCCAGCACGTTGCCGACCAGTTCCTCGTTGATGGCCGGCATTTCGGCATTCGGCTCATCACCCCTGTCATTGGAGGCCCGCATGATCGCTTTAACACCGTCACGGTACCACTCGAAGTTATCTTCCATTTTCTTCAAAGTGTTGTATTTCGATCTGGCAGTATTGCGCTCCAGGTCCAGTGTCTGGACATGCTTGACCTGCTGGGCCAGGGCGCTGGATTTTTGATCCAGCACCTGTCTGCTGGCGGCGATCTGACCGGTCAGCTCTTCATTTCGGGCCTGCAGATTATCAAGTTGATCCCGGGCCCGGGACTCCCTGGCTTGAAACTCCTTAATTTGATTCTGAGCCAGGACCTCTTCTTCATCGGCGCGCTTGAGTCGTCGCTGGAGGCTTTCCTTATTGCTGGCCGCATTTTGATAGATATTCTTATACCGGGCCTCCTGGGTCATCAGATTCATCAGGTTGGTTTTCTGAGCGTCAAGTTCCTTATTGAGATGGGTCAGTTTTTCGTTGAACTCATCACTGCGCTGTCTTTTCAGGTTGAGACTTTCTTTGACATCCCCAATTTCTGATTGGAGCTTTACGTTCTCCTCTTCAACCTCAGCGATTTCAGAAAGCATGTCCTGGTTTTTCTGGATCAGATCCTCCCGGGCATCGGACAATTCCTTGATTTCCCGCGCCAGTCGGGTGATGTCAGATCGAAGATGAGCGACGTCATTTTCAGTTCGGTCCACCGTTCGCTGGGTTTCGTATTTTTCAGCCTTGCGTTCGGAAATTTCCTGGTTTTTCTGCCAGCGCTTGAGTTTAATTTCTTCTACGGCTGCATCCAGCTTTTGTAACTCGGACGAGTGCCCGATGTCTGCATCCTTGAGTTCTTTTATCAGGGAATCGGCCTGTTCAATCTGGCTGCTGAGATCATCAAAATAATGAATTCCCAGATGAACATCCAGTATCCTGATACGCTTTTGATAATTGTTGTACAATTCAGCCTTGCGGGCCTGACGCTTCAGACTGGCCATCTGTCGCTTGATTTCGGAGAGAATATCATTGACCCGCATGAGATTTTGGTGCGTCATTCCGACTTTGCGCAAAGTCTCGGTCTTGCGGCTTTTATAGCGTGTGGTGCCGGCTGCCTCTTCGATAAAATAGCGGCGTTCCTCGGGAGTGGCTTCGGTGATTGCGCCGATATTACCCTGCTGAATGACGGCATAGGACTTAGAGCCCAACCCGCTGCCTAAAAATATATTATGAATATCCTTCAAGCGGCATGGCTGACGGTTCAGCAAGTAGGCCGTCTCACCGGAACGGTAAAGGCGCCGGGTCAAATTGATTTCCGTAAAATCCTTGAGCTCTTCGGGACCGGTGCCGTTGTCATTGGCAAGGGTCAATGAGACTTCGGCCATGTTCAACGGCGATTTACCATTGGTGCCCGAAAAAATGATATCTTCCTTGGATTTGCCTCTCAGCTGTTTCAGGCTTTGTTCGCCCATCACCCAGCGCAGGGCATCCAGTATATTGCTCTTGCCGCATCCGTTCGGCCCCACCACGGCCGATATTCCCGGGGGAAATTGGATGGTGGCTTTATCATAGAAAGATTTAAACCCGGTTATTTCCAGCTTTTTCAATTTCATGTACAGCGATTCTCCTGCTAGACAGCTTTAAGAAGCCCCTGATAAATTCACCTGTTTATCTGATTGGGAATACAGGCTGAACTCCGCGAACTTTCGGGTTTGAAGTGCCAGGTGAATGGAAGCTATCTCAAAAATGCCTTTTGGTCTCCGCCTCAGGCGGATTGGTTTCTCGTGTTAAATCCTCAAAATACTGGCGTATTCCTGCTAGCGCAGTGACTGCTACGCCGTCTATCGCAGTGACTGCTACGCCGTCGGTTTAACACTCGGCCCCGCCGCGACCTTGAACCACAATCCTATTTTTGAGATGGCTTCCAGAATCGTTTGCAGTGCAGATTTAATTAGGGAATCATAACAGGAAGCAAATTTCTTGTAAAGGGAAAAACAC